>Ga0105245_10004282_pt1 | contig 12652 bp, 13 predicted proteins | sample KBSM54metaG_FD_81523 | JGI IMG/M metagenome (GOLD analysis project Ga0105245, IMG submission 81523) | Miscanthus rhizosphere microbial communities from Kellogg Biological Station, Michigan, USA - KBS M5-4 metaG | ecosystem: Host-associated > Plants > Roots > Rhizosphere > Soil | place... | reverse complement strand
CGGCCCAATACATCGCGCTCAGGCACATAGGGCAGGGTTCGCATGAGGAATACATGACGCTGCCATCGAGTCTGTGGGACTGGAGTTTCCGGCACGCGTCCCGAATTGCGACGATTTCAGCATGTGCTGTTGGGTCACTGTCAAGAACCGCCCGATTAGAGCCAGAGCCCAATATTTCCTCGTCTCTGACGATCACAGCGCCAAAGGGCCTGCCCTCTTTCCGGCCAAGCTCGCTGCGGGCCAGGCCGATCGCGATTCTCATATAACGTTCATGGTTTGCCGCTGATGACATTTGCAGTGCATCCTCACTCTATGGGGCCGTTGCGAACTGTGGCTTGCCGTCCGTAACTTCCGGGAACCATTCGACGAGCTGCGCATTATCCAAGCCCTCTTCCACGAAGCCTTTCAACATCGTAACCATATCCTGCACCCAGAAGAGCTGCTCGGAAGGATCGGTAAAAAAGTCATCACTCAATTTTCGATACACCACCACCACGGTAAGAGGCATGTCCTGGGAATAAGGCCACTGAAAAACTGCCTGATTCACATTGCATCCTGCCTGTTCGGCGCCATGGAGCGTACTGTCAAAGGCCTTCTTGAATGCCTCAAATCCTTTCAGGCCGCTCTTTTCACAGTACCTGGTAAAGGCTTCTGCCGGGACGCACAGATGCATGTTCGCCTGCCGTACCTTGAGTTCAACGACCAGAAATACGAGACGGATCCTGGGGGGACTGGAGTAAAGCTGTGGAAACGAGATGCGGTAGATACAGCAGAAGTCTCCGGGACGATGAGCAACCTCAATCTTCATACTTGCATGGCGTGGTCTCTTCCGCTGCGCTTTCTCCAGAGCTTCAAAGTCTGGACTCCAAGTCAGCGAGTTCGAAATAGTAGCCGGAATTACATTTAGAAGAAGATAGGAGGTCTTGCGGTAGATGGATTCCGGTCCTCGCGTGGCAAATGCCAGAAGAAGAATGACCAGAAGAGTCGGCACGAGTGAACCCAACAGTTGCATCGCCACGGAGAACCAGTCCTTATGCGTTGGGTTGGTGATTGCAAACCATACAATCATCAGGTCCGCAAACAATACGGTAAGCACAATCCCGAATATCAGCAGTTTCAGCCAGTTGGGAACAGAAATGGATTTGATGCCGGCAATGTTATCCAGTGCCATGGAGTCACTTCCTGTCTGGGCTATCAAAAGAGGCCATGCTGAAGCTCTGGCCCTTATTTTTCTTCCGGGGGACGGCAGAACCAGCCGAGCTGTGACCAATTGGCGAACCAGTCATGCAGTTGCTCCATCACGCGCTCAAGCTTTTTACCTGACCAGTTGACTGAGGTCTCAATCGCCTGTGAGAGAGGTTGCCCCTGCTGCATAGCGCGGAGAAGAGCAAAGCCTTCCGGTTTCAGGCGCTTGAAATAGACCATGTTCTCCTGACGATGCACGGCCAAAAATGTCTTTTTGCCTTTGGGCAGAGGCAGCTGCTTGCGGGGCGCGTCATCCGAGTGGTCCATCATAACGACGTTACTGGAAATGTCCGTTTCCGGATCTTCAGTTTCCCGCACTTTCAACAGAAGTTCATCCACGGGATACGCGAGATCGAGAAGCTGAAGATAGGGCTGCAAATGGAAGACTGGATCTTCACCCAGGCTGGCCAGTTCCGTCTGGCTCAGAACTGGATACTCAGCAGCGTCGAACGCTTCAATATCTGCCCACTCAAGCCGCACCATATCCAGCGCCATGCGTTCGTTGCTGGAAATAAAGTCAGGATGTGCGCGAAGCCAGCTTTCCAGACGCGAGCCGAGATCGCGCAGCGTGTATGAGACTGAGGGCATTTCTGTCAGATAGCCAAGAAGCACTTTGTCAAAGGCTTCCTGCCCGATGACCGCGCGGAGTCCGGGAAAATCGTCGGCCAGAGACGAGAGCAGCCGGAACCAGTAAACGCGATTGTAGATTTCCAGTCGCTCGACCGAGGTGAGCCGATCATTCGGCTTGACGATCTCTTCCGCAATCGCTTTGGTCGACCGTCCGTCGAGCGTTTGCTCGCGCATGCGCTCATCTTCAGTAAGCGGCTGCCGCACCACATCAAAGACGGCGCGCTGGAGCTGGTCTAAACTCATACGCCCCGGATTCATGTTGCCCGCGCTCATGATGCCACCGCCGAACTGGCCGGAATGTATTGTTTGGCCTTCAGCGCTTCTTTGTGGACTTCATCGAAAGATGGAATGTGATCGTCCCATTCCAGCAGGGTTGCCGTGGGGCCGACCATCTCAATGGCTTTGGCGTAAAGCTGCCACACGGGATCGAGCACCGGATGATCATGCGTATCCAGAATATATTTTTCGTAGTTGGAGTGGCCGGCTATGTGAATCTGCGCGACGCGCTCCGCGGGCACGCTGCGCAAATACTCAAACGGATCAAAACTATGATTGCGCGATGATACGTAAATATTATTCACGTCGAGCAGGATGCCGCAGTCGGCGGCTTCCACCACTTCATTGAGAAACTGCCACTCCGTCATTTCAGAAACGTGATACTCAGCGTAGCTGCTCACGTTCTCCACGGCGATTGGCACTTCCAGAAAGTCGCGCGCTTCACGGACTTTTTGCGCGGTGCGCTTTGCCGCCTCAAAGGTGTAAGGCATCGGAAGCAGATCATGGGAATAACGTCCATCCACACTGCCCCAGCAGAGATGGTCAGTAAGCCAGGGCGTATTGGTGCGGCGGACCAGCTTTTTTAAGCGCCGCAGATGTTCGCGGTTCAGCGGTTCAGCCGAGCCAAAATACATGGAGACGCCGTGTTGCACCACGCGATAACGTTCCAGAATCTGGTCGAGGACCTGAAGCTGGCGGCCGCCTTCCACCATATAGTTTTCAGAGATGATTTCAAACCAGTCGACAACCGGCTTTTTTTCAAAAATATGGTTGTAATGAGGAATGCGGAGCCCGATTCCTACGCCGAAGTCTTTGAATCCGTTGAAACGATTTGCGGGCATAAAAGCTGATAAAGAGAGAGGGGATTCCTGAAAATATTTTGAAAATAGAGGACCAGCGGCGTTCCACCGGTCCTCTTCAACTGAGAGGACCTGTAGCTACTTCTTGTCGCCCTCTTTTTCCATGGGCTTGCCGTCTGTCCGGCATTCGCCTTTACCTTTGCAATCATTCTTGCCTTTGGTGGATCCGCAGCCGCCTTTGCCTTTGCAGGAGTTCTGTCCCTTGCAGGCATGCTTGTCTTTCTTTGACTTGGTGGCCTTTTTCCCGCTATCCGCCTTGGGCGCTTTGTCTTTATCGCCGGCAGTGTCCTGGGCGAGTACGGTTTGTCCGGCCATAAATCCTGTGAGAGCGGCACCCATAAGCAATAAACGTACAGATTTCGTCATTTGGTAAATCTCCCTTCCGAGTTTTTTGAGATGGTCTGACGAGAGCATTGTCCGGCCGCGTACAGGGCCTTAACCACTCTCGAGCAGCGTCCTTTGAAGTACGTACAGCAACGAAAAACAGATTGCTTCTTTGTGAAACATCATTCGGCGGCACGCACCGCCGGTTACGGGTGAATCTTACACATGGTTACAGGGACAAATATGCGAGGGAATACTACCATGCGGATGCATGGAGAATGAAGCCCTTTTCACTTCGTCCCAGATGCCGTATTAGATTCGGCTAATTTTTGCGTTGCACTAGAAAGTGGGCGAGGTCCTTAAGTGTTTGTGCCCGCTGGGCAAATGAGTCGAGCGCGCTGCAGCCGGAAGAGACCAGCGCATCGGCCCGGCGCAGCGATTCATCAATCCCAAAAAGGGAAGGATACGTCGCTTTTTCTGAAGCGGTATCTTTGCCTGCGGTCTTGCCAAGTTGTTCTGAAGACTGCGTAACGTCAAGCACGTCATCCACGATCTGGAATGCCAGGCCAATCGAACGGCCAAAGTCGCGCAGGCGCTGGATTTCAGCCAGCGAGCCGCCCGCATAGATTCCTCCGCTTACTAGGCTGGAGGTGATAAGCGCTCCGGTCTTGGAGCGATGGATATATTCCAAGGTCGCAGCGTCCGCAGGCTGGCGCTCAGCTTCAAGGTCTTTGACCTGTCCGCCAATCATTCCATCAATGGTGCCGGTGCCGCGCGCAATCTCTTCGATGATCTTCACCCGTGCTTCCGGTGGGCACTTCAGCCGAGCCAGAACTTCATATGCCTGGGTTTGCAGCGCGTCGCCGGCAAGGATGGCCAGCGCTTCACCAAAGACAACGTGGCAGGTTGGCTTGCCGCGGCGAAGATCGTCATTATCGAGCGCAGGCAGATCGTCATGAATGAGCGAATACGTGTGCAGCATTTCCAAGGCGCTGCCCAGTTCTTCAACGCCTTCAGGCAGGCGTCCGGCGATCATGCGCGCGGCTTCAAGACACAGGATGGGACGCAGGCGCTTTCCTCCGGCAAAAACACTGTGCCGCATGGCCTGATGGATGGATTCCGGCCGCTGCGTGGCGGCGGGCAAAAGCTTTTCCAGCGAAGCGTCAATGGTGCGCTGGCCTTGTGCAAGGATCTCATTCAGCATGAATAGTGAGTATAAAACAATGGAGATCGCCCGGAATCGCCGTGAGCGCCCTCATCGCGCGTAATCGGGAAAACCGGGATTTCACCGCGGAGGCGCAGAGACGCAAAAGTCGAATCACAAAGCCCTAGGAAATCAGGAACACCGGCAGGAAAAAGCGGTGGCGAAAACTGTTTTGCCGTGACAGGTGACAAAAACGCTCTGTAACGAAGCGACACGAGGTCTCACTATCTATTTATGCGCAACATGTGTTAGCCGCATGTTGTGATCATAGGGTTTCGCGGGTGTGGAAGATGGTTCATGGTGGAAAAAACACGTGCGCAGGCCACTGCATCACGTGGGTTCTTTTGGGTGTGGTGTCTCTGTCACAGCCTCTTTTAGCTCAGGATGCTCCCAGAATCAACTCGCAGACCTTCAAGGCACAGCAAGCGCAACGAATCCAAAGCCAGCGAGTGTCACCTGCTCCTATATCTACGCCTAACCTGATCTGGCAGTCGCGACAAGGCGCTGCAGAAACCTTGAAGGCCGCAGGGTTGAATCTGGGAAGGGTGATCGACGACGGTCAGAATACAAGCGTGGTGATAGAGCAGACCGTCGCGCCAGGAACTCAGGTGGCGGCCGGAAGCATCGTTGGTTATACGGTGCGCCGTCCCACGTTTGTGTTGACCCCGAATGAGTTTCGTCCAGAGGCCGGTAAGACAGTTCACTTTGACGCGGTATTGGTCCCTGCTTTGCCGAATGCTGTAGGGACTTTCGCGTTTAACTCTGCAAGGCTTTCCACAACTTATACATTCACTTTCTATCAGAAGGAAGGCCCCGATCAGCCGGAACCTAGTCAGTCGCAACGAGAAACAAAACCAGCCACCGATTACACTTTCAAGAAAGCCGGCAGCTACTTTTCTGTGGTATCCGCCACCGTGAATGGAACCAATGTGGCCAGCGATCCCTTGGAAATCCAGGTTCAGAGCCCGAAGGCCCTTCCTACTCCAACGCCTACAGCTACTCCGAGAAAACATGTCCCAACACCAACGCCAACCAGAACACGCAGTCCAGAGCCGGTTAAATCACCGAGCGTTCCAGCGGAACCACTCATTCAGTGGCCAGTACTACTTAAAGCCGTGCTCTTGCTGGTCGTTGTCTTGGGAACGATTGCAATGGCGCACTGGTATTACAAACGGAAAAGCAGCCGCGTTGCAGTCGATGCAAAGGTGAAAGTTTCGACAGGCAACCGGCAGGTGCATGCAAAGATACTTCAGCCACAATCGTTGAAATCCAAATGCCTGACCCGCGTGCGCTGGGTGCGCGGACCTTTGTTCAAAACAATGTCGCCGCAGGAGAAGATCGTGAAGAAAAAAGGAGCTGCTCATGGCTGATGCTGGAATCACGCTGAATACGCTGTTTGGACTGCCTGACGAAGGTTTTAGCCGCCATGCGCTTTTGATCGGCATTGAGGCGGAAGAAATGTCTGCAATGAAAAGCAAGGCTCTGGCTGCCATCAAAGGGCTGCAATGGGGCGCGGTTGAAGGTGACATCTTCCACGGAATATCAGAGCTGCTGAACATGGACCTGATGGATGTGATGGTAGAAACGTGGAAGCAATATGGCACGCTGGCAGACTATGCGGAACAAAGCAAAGCTGGTGGAACAGCTCAACTGGTGGAGCTTACGGACCACAGCATGAGCATCGAGCTGCATCCGTTTGTCGAAATCCAGTTTGCGGAGTTCGCAAAGAAGATTTTTTTCGAGGTCACACTGGAGATCACGCTCAAAGCGCTGAGATTGAAGATCGAGGCAGCCCGAATCAAATCCGTGGAAACCGGTTCTTGCGAAGGGAAAGGAGAAGTCAAGATACGGGACATTACGCTGTTGCAGCTTCCGTTCAAGCCGATAGACCTGCCAGGAAAAATCAATCTCGGCGAAGGAATCGCCATTGCCTGAGCCATCGCGGGTAAAAAAAAGGAGCATCTTTTCGATGCTCCCTTTAGACGGAGGAGGGTACAACGATATTTTTCAGGCGGCGTGCGCGTGGGAAAGCGGCTTGGTGTGGCTGGCCGCCAGGACGATAGCCCGCACGTCGGAGGCATAGCAACAATCGGCGGCTCCGGCTGCCAGCGCGTTGGCCCACATAGTTTCATCGGCCAGGCGATGCGTGCACACAATGGTGGTAGATGCAAACTCCCGCTTGAGCTGCTGCACTTCACTCAGCGCGGCCAGCTCAAGATCAACAATCGCCACATCAGCCCGGTATCTGGGAATGGCTAAACGCAAGGCATCCACATCTCCGGCCAGATGCACCACGCGGAAATGGTTATAGAGGGATTTCTCCAACATCTCCGCAGTTTTGCTGTTGCTTTGGGCGACAACTACACTCAGCGGTTTCATGAAAGGCGTCCTCATTGGCTGTGCGAAAACACATCGGTTGTGTTCGTTTGGACTTTCACGGCTGCTGGCCTTCCGCAGGCTTTAGGGGAAACTATTTCTTTACGGTCTGTGCCCGATCGGCAGGTTCATAGGGCTCAGGTTGTAACTTTCCATTCTGCCGCAGCAGAATCTCCACTTTGCCTTCAGCCTCTTCCAGTTCCTTGCGGCAGGAAGAAGAGTGCTTCAGGCCTTCTTCAAAGAGCTTCAATGCCTCTTCAAGCGGGACATTGCCTCGTTCCAACTCGTCCACGATTTGTTCCAACCGTTGAAGGCAATCTTCAAACTTAGGCACAGAGCCGAAACTCCATGGCACATTTTAACCCGATAAGCCGGAGACACTCCGTTTATTTTTCCACAATATGGGAATAAAAATGAAAACCATTCAGCGCCGGGGTGCAGTTTTGTGAAGGTCCGTTAATATTAGTTCCCGCGCATTGCCTGTCACGGCAAAGATCGCTAGTTAGGGGCTGACTGTCGCGGACCCGCCCGCTCCATCTTGCGATATACTCGTTACCACTTTATAACCCTACGCATCCCACAAAGGGTCCCGACGGAGGAGAAACATGAAGTATTGGCTGTGTTTCCTGTTGAGTTTGAGCTGTGTTGCAGTCGTCTGTGGGCAGAACCAGGCTGGGCGCAACCAGCGCGATCATCATCGCCAGACCTTTGAGAAAGAGAAGAACCGCAATGCGGCAGCAAACAAAACGCCGGTCATTCTCTACCACAATGGGCCGGTCATGGTGGCGCCCAAGGATCTGTATGTGATCTATTACGGGAGCTTCACCACGACGCAGCACGCCATCCTGGACAACTTCCTTCAGAACCTGGGCGGCTCAGGCGCGTTCAACGTCAACAGCGAGTATTCTGACTCCACCGGCGCTGTTTCGAATATTCTGAACTACTCGCCCACAACAGATTCGTTCAACGACGCCTATTCGCTGGGCAAGAGCTTGTCAGGAAGTTTTGATACCACCATTATTCACAACGCCATTGCCAATGGACACCTGCCGAGCGATGCCAACGGTATTTACATTCTCACCGTTTCGCCGGATGTGACTCTGCCAAGATCGGTGTGGTGTGCGTATCACACTCATTCCAGCAGCATTGTGGTTGGCCAGGACATCAAGTACGCCGTGGCGCCGGACCCTCCGGCGGGGTCGTTGCTTAATAGTTGCTCGGGCAACCTGGCTACCTTCAACGACACCACCAGTCCGAACGGCGATATCGGCATGGATGCCGTTGCCGACGACCTGATTCACGAGCTCTCAGAAACCGTTACCGATCCCGACTTGAACGCGTGGTTCACTAAGAATGGAGCAGAGAACGCCGACCTGTGCAACTTTGTTTACGGCACAACGTTCCTCGCGCCCAACGGATCTCATGCCAATCACGTTTTTGGGACCCGCAATTACCTGGTGCAGACGATCTGGGACCGCGTGGGCAGCTTCTGCGCACTGAGTCACTAGCTAGCTTGAGCGTAGAGGGTCTAGACGATGCGTGTGCAACAAACTTGACACTCGCACGGCACTCACTGCGCCAGCGGTACGCTGTACTGTGCGGCGATTAACCGCCACTGGCCATCTACTTTCATCCACACGTCGGTCAGGCGGTCGCGATATTCATAGCGCTTGCCCTTGGAAGTGCCAGTCTCGTGGTAGGCGCCGGTCACTACGGCCACGGTTCCGTGCATCCGAACCTTCATGTCTGACTCTTCCGCCACGTCCACCTGCGTCGACGTGTCAGCGGTGTGCGCCATGTACCCCATTTTTCCGTAGATGTTGCCGTCCTCAACGGTAATGATGAAGTCGTCCGCCAGCATTGAAGTCATTAGGGTGATGTTGCGCAGCTTGTAAGCATCAGTCCATTTCTTTTCCAGGGCGAGAATCGTCGCCTCCGGCGAAGCCTGCTGCGCCATGGAAATAGCGGGCAGGCAGCAAAGGATCCCAAGAATGAGTAGTCTTTGAAGGTACATGGCCTGTTTATGGCACAGTGCACGGCGGGCAACAACCACTTTGGCGGTTGCCGGGGTTGCCAAAGTAACGTGACTGCGGAAGTGCCAAAATGGGAAAAGTAAACCCTTTACCGCGAGGCGAGTTCTCTAGCACGCCGCTTATGCATACGGGCGAACCTTAAAGTACCGGTTTAACCCGCTGCCGTGGCAGATCCAATACCATCCAGCACGTCGATAGCAGAGCTGTAGCGTCCCAGCGGCGCAGCTACCTGCGCTCCTTGAACCAGGCCGCGGACTTTGTGCAGCATCTCGCGCGCAATCAGGATTCCCTCAGCTCGCGCAGCTTCTGCGTTGGGCGCGCGGCCCATGCGATCGAGAATCGAGTCCGGGACAGAAACGCGCAACTCGTTTTTCATGAACTCCGCATTGCGTACGCTGGTCAGCGGCCAGATTCCTGCCAACACCGGAATGCGGTGATGATCGACGCGGTGCAGGAACTGCTCCAGCAGCGCCACGTCAAATACCGGCTGCGTTACAGCGTAGTCTGCACCGGCTTCAACTTTGTATTCAAAGCGGCGCACTTCTTCGTCAATATTCACAATGCCCGGATTCGCTCCCACGCCAATCATGAACTTTGTTCCGGAGCCAATCGGATTACCGCCAACGTCGAGCCCATGATTCAGGTTGCGGACAATATTCACCAGGCCAATTGCGTCCACGTCAAAAACCGCAGTCGCGTCAGGATAGTTGCCGAGCTTGGGCGGATCGCCGGTGATGCAGATCAGGTTATGCAGGCCTGTGGTGAACGCGCCCAGCAACTCAGACTGCATGCTCAGCACGTTGCGATCACGACACGTAAAATGCAGGACCGTTTCAATCCCTGCCTGCTGTTGCACCAGAAGACACAGCGCCATGTTGCTCATGCGGGCAGAAGCGCGCGGGCTGTCAGGGATATTGATGGCGTCAATGCCAGCGGCCTTGAGAAACTTTGCGCCTTCAACTTCTTTGCGGAAGTCGATTCCCTTGGGCGGAACGATTTCTACCAGCGTTACAAACTCACCGGCGGCCAACTTCTTGCCCAGGTTCGATCGCTGCGCCAGAGGCGGCGGCGTGATGCTGGATTCGCGCTTGGCCTCAGTGATTACCCGAAAGCCTCCTGGCTTGCCCTTGGCATCAGCCATGCGCAGCGCGGACTTCATTGCCTTGGTGTGCTCCGGCGTTGTGCCGCAGCATCCGCCCACAAGGTTCACGCCGGCGTTTACAAACTTGCGCGCGTAGCTGGCCATATATTCCGGCGAGCATAGATAGATGTTGCGGCCTTCAATGCTGCGCGGGATTCCGGCGTTGGGTTGCGCGGCCAGCGGCTTGTCCGTAAGGCGACGGATGCGCTCAATCGCTTCCAGCATTGCCACCGGACCAACGCTGCAGTTGCAGCCGATTACGTCCGGGCCCCACTCATGCAGTTTGGTGGTAAAAGTTTCCGGGCTGGCGCCATCCAGGCAGTTGCCGTCTTCATCAATAGTGACCTGCGCCACCAGCGGCTTTTCCGGCGCGACTTCTCGCGCGGCCAGAATCGCCTGATGCAGCTCCTCCAGATAGCCAAAGGTTTCCAGCATGAGCACATCAACGCCGCCCGCAACCAGCGCGGTGATCTGGTCGCGAAAAGAAGCGCGCGCTTCTTCACGCGACGTTTTGCCCAGCGGCTCAATGCGCAAGCCCAGTGGCCCAATCGATCCCGCGACCAAAACGTTGGCGGCCTTCTTAAGATTGAAAGCGTCCGCGGCTTCGCGCGCCAGCTCCGCGCCTTGGCGGTTGACTTCCTCAACCTTGTCCGCTAACCCATAACGGCCCAGGCGAAAAGAGTTGCCACCGAAAGTGTTGGTTTCAATGATCTCGGCCCCGGCATTCATATATTCCTGGTGAATGCCGCGGATCAGGTCCGGCTGTGTGAGGTTCAGCTCGTCATAACACTTGTTGATGAACACGCCTTTGGCGTAAAGCAGCGTGCCCATTGCGCCGTCGCAAAGTATGGGGCCTTGCTTCAACCGGGTTAGTAGATCGTCCGCCATTGGTTACTTAAGAACGTTACTAGAATAGTGTCACTGTCAGAATACCCTAGCCTGCTCCTTCGCCGCCACGCATTTGGCAGGGAGTGGCAAGATTCCGTGCATGGAACGCATTCCCATGCGTTCTTTGGAAGGCCTAGAGCACCCAGGGAGATCCTTGTCTCGGCGTGCTGGGCGCGGCAAATGCTGAATAAGCGCGCCGATGGAAGCTCCAAGGTGGTGGCAAGTGGCTCTGTTATAATCGCGATTCCAACATCATTTGGCGCGGCTCACAGAGGAAACGGTCTAATAAAGAATGCGGCGAAACAGCTATCTTTCACACTTCCTGATTGCAAGTCTTGCCCTGGCGATGGCCGGCTGCGGTTCCAGCACGAGCAACAACACACCCAAGCCAACCGGGTTGAAAAAGCGCGTACTGCTTTCCAACACAGCCGCAGGCACCGTGACCGTGATGGACGCGCAAAAAGACGCATTGAGCTCCAAAGTTATGGGCGTCACCTCTCCCACCAAAATACTTACCGCCGGTGGGACCACGATCGTGATGGACAGCCCCAGCAGCGAGATCACGGTCATTGATAATGCTACTGAAGCTGTAACGTTCCCTTCGCCCATCGGCGACCAGCCCTTTGACATCGCCATAAGCCCCGACGGCAAAAATGCCTGGGCCGCCATGCGCAACTTTGGCTTCGTTCAATCCGTGGATACCACTACCGGCGTCGCGCGTCCGGTGCTGCGCATTGGCAATGCACGCCGCCTGGTGATGAGTCCAAAGGGAACCAAGCTGCTGGTTTTCCCCGACCCGCAAGGGCAGATTCCGCCCAACACCAGCACTTTTTTCGTGGTCGATACCGCCAGTTCCGCTGTCCAGGTGGTTACAGATGCCACGCATCTTGACCAGCCGTTTACCGCGGTTTTTAACACGAGTGAGACGCAGGCTTTCATCCTGAACTGCGGCCCTGAATGCGGTGGCACCACTGCCAGCGTGGTCCTGGCTGATTTCACCAATCCCACAGCAACTTTCAGCGGCAATATTCTCGTCCCGGGCGCGACCGTGGGGTTGATCAACGGCTCCAATCTTTATGTTGCAGGCACGCCGCCGCAGCCACCGCCAGTAGCAGGTTGTCCGATCTCACGTTGCGGCGTGTTGACCGTGATCAATGCAACCGCACTCACAGCCGGAGCGCAAATCCCTATTACTGATGGCGACCATGAAAAGATGGCATTCGCCAACAACCGCGTTTACGTTGGCGCTCTCGGATGCACCGTAGAACCCGGCACGGCCGCCAATACCGTCCGAGGCTGCCTGTCTATCTTCAACACCAGTTCGTCCGCCGCCGTCTTTCCCACAGAATCAGCTTTCCGCCAGGACTTTGACGTTACGGGCCTGCAGCCTATCTCCGGCCGCAACATTATTTACGTGGTGCAGGGCTCGGAGATCGATATCTTCGATACGAACACGGATGCGCTCGCTTCCGGCATCACCCAGATCGACGTGGTGGGTAAGGCGTTTGACGTGGTGCAGATCGATCCGTAAGGCGCTGTGTTTAGTCCCGAGCAGAGCGAGGGACCCCTACTCCATCCAGAATGCATTTCGGAAGCGATGCGGGCTTTGGGTTTCCGATCACCAGATTCCCCGATCACCGGATCACCCGATCCCGTACCCTCCCCCTCCCCGGGT
>Ga0105245_10004276_pt1 | contig 12664 bp, 13 predicted proteins | sample KBSM54metaG_FD_81523 | JGI IMG/M metagenome (GOLD analysis project Ga0105245, IMG submission 81523) | Miscanthus rhizosphere microbial communities from Kellogg Biological Station, Michigan, USA - KBS M5-4 metaG | ecosystem: Host-associated > Plants > Roots > Rhizosphere > Soil | place... | reverse complement strand
CCCCCGTAGTCGTGGTCAGCGGCCTGCCCCCGCGCCGCAGCCAGACGCGCACGGCGTAGGTGCGATGGGCCCCCTCGCGCCACGTGCCGAGGCTGCGGGTTCCCATCAATGCCAGTGGCCCCCTGTAGGCGACGCGGTTGTGTGGGCAGGGCGACCCGGGGCACCTGACGTCGATCCACAGGCGCTGGCTGGCGATGAGCTTCCCTCCGTTGGGCCCGGGGATGTCGCGCGGGTTCTTGACCCCCACCTGCACGGTGGCCCTGGATCCGGTGATCGTCACCCGGGTCGTCCCCTTGGCCACCTGGCCGGGCTTCGCGTCGGGCATCTTGATGAGTGCCTTGTGCGCCTGCGTCTGCGTCAGGCGCAGCTGCTCGGACGCGAGGCTCAGCTGGGGCGAAGCGGCGTCGGGCTCCGACCTCCAGCCGGCTGTCGCCACGGCCGCCACCGCAAGCGCAACCAGGATGACGACGACGGCGGAAAGAGCGGGGAAGCGTCGGGTCACGGCTTGTCCTTGAACGCGACGTAGTCATAGGTGGTCCCGCTGTTGTTGACGGTGGCGCTGGTGCCGACGGTGAAGTTCCCGCTCCCCAGGGCGGTGATCCCCGAGCTCTCGTTGGCGGTCGCGGTGAAGAGCTGCGAAGCGGTGCCCGAGAGGGCGCTGGAGCGCATCGCGCCGGCCCTGCCCGTCGTGGTGTCGTTGGCGTGGACCATGACGAAGGACGGCTGGAACCCCACGCCGGTGATCGAGTGACTGGCACCGGTGCCCGTGTAGGACGTCGTCTGCATCTCGTCGACGTCCTGATTCCAGGCGATGTAGTAGTAGGTGGCGGCGTTCGTGTTGGTGCTGGTGCTGTTGCCGACCGAGAACCCGTTCGAGTCGAGCGAGGTGATGCCGGTCGTGCTGCCGGTGTCGGCGCCGAAGGTAAAGGTCCGGGTCATGGCGCTCATCCGCTGCACCGCGGCGGTGTTGGCGCCCGGGAGGACCATCGCGTACTCGGGCGAGAACCCGAGCCCCGTGATCGACTTGCTGGTGCCGTTGCCCGTGTAGGAGCCGAGCGCCATGTGGCCCGTGTAGGACTTCATCGCGACCCAGTCGTAGGCACGGTTGTTGCGGTTGACCGCGTTATCCGTCCCCAGCGTGAACCCGTCCGAGGTGAGGCTCTGGATCAGGTTCGCCGTCAGGGCCGTGTTGCCGGTCATCGGCTTGGTGTTGTCACCGGCCATGGTGGAGGTGCGGATCTCCGCGACGCCCGAGTTGTCGTCGGACTTCACGATCACGACGTCGGGCTGGAAGCCGACGCCGGTGATGGCCCGGTTGTCGACTCCGGTGCCCGTGTAGCTGCCGCTCGCGACCCGGATCCCCGGGAACGACGAGGACGCGGTGAAGCGGTTGCTGGGGTTGGACTTGGACGCCGTGAAGCTCGCCCCCGATGATGCGGTAGTCCAAGCCGCGATGGCCACCAGGCCGAGTACGGCGGCGATTGCCAACCGGCCGCGCGAGATCATGACGGGACCGCGCCCCCCTGCGAGGATGGGGCGAGGGTCTGGGGTGACTGGGCAGCGGCCATCACGGGCTGCTGCGCCGGCTGCACTGGGACGGGCTGCACCGGCTGCTGCTGCGCCTGCACCCGCTGGAGCGGTTGCTGCGCCGCCGCCGCTGGCTGCCGGGCGAGAATGGCCGCGTTCCGTGCACGTGCTTCCTCGCCCGCCTCGCGCCACATGCGCGCGATCAGTGCGATCGCGATCAGGAGCGCCGGCAGGCCGATGATGATCATGCGGATCGGGAGCACGGACAGGGCGGCGATGCCGTATCCGAGATACGGGATCGCGAAGGCGACCGTGGCCTGCGTCGGTTGATCCAGTTGGAAGCGCCACGGGTCGGGCGTCGGGTTCGCATCGCCCTTCGTGCGGTACGAGAACCCGTCTTTGCCGTGGTTCTTGATCGAGTAGATGCGGTGCGTGATCAGCCCGGTCTCGCCGCTTGACGGCGGCGGGCTGTACGTGATGACGTCCCCGACCTCCAGGTCCGAAGTCGGAACTGTCTTGTCGAAGACGATCGATCCCTGATCGTAAGTGCCCGTCATCGAGCCACTCGTGATCACGTAACGCTGGTAGCCGAACGCCACGGGCAGGAGCATCGTCGCGGCGAGGCAGAGCCCCGCCGCGACGATGACGCCCGAGAGCACCTTGCGAACGACTCGCATCTTCATCACTCCGTTGGTGCTTGCTCCGGACAACCGCCTACTGGACGGCGTTCCAGGTGAACGTGGCCGTCGAGTTGCCGCTCTGGTAGACGTTCCCGGAGCCGGAGTTGAAGGTCGCCGTGAACTTGTAACGGTGCTGGTCGTTGGCGGCGAACGTGCCCAGGGCCTGCGCGGACGTCAGGCCCGCGAGAGTGCCCGTGTACACGTCGGTGCCACCGGTGCTGCAGCTGGGCGGCGTGGCGCCGCTGAACAGGCCGCAGTCGTGAATGACCAGGTCGATCTTCGACGACAGCGGGTTCGTGTTGTCCGAGTCGCTCAGCGCGGTACGGCTGAGCGAGAACGTGCCCGCCAGGGAGCCGGTGTTCTTGATGTCCACCGTTCCGGTCGAGGTGTCGCCGGGCTTCCAGTTGCTGGCGGTGAGGATCGCCGCGGCGTCATTTGAGTTGGACATGGTCAGCGTCCCCGAGGTGAACGTGTTGCTGGGGTTGGCGCTCGAGGCCGAGAAGTTCGCGCCGGAGCCAACTGCGACTCCAACTGCGACGAGGACCAGAGCAAGCACACCCAGCGTGCGCTTCGGATGCTGAAGGAGTACGTCGATGCGAGACATTCGTTTCCTCCTGAGAGGTCGTTTCCGGGGCTAAGGCCCGCGATGTCTCTAGGTTCGGGCCTCCAGGTCCGGGGCCGGGCGGAAACCGGTATGTCCCTCGTATGAGCGATTTCCTGGGCTTTTCGCCCCGGACCCCGCTTGGAGACGAAGGTGTCTCAGTCGGCCGGGGTCGGCCGGTAGCGGTAACCGAAGCCCCGCACGGTCTCGATCGGGTCGTGGTCGCAGGCTTCCACCAGCTTGCGCCGCAGATAACCGATGTAGAGCTTGACCTGCTGGCGGGAGCGGTTGACCGAGTCCCCCCAGGCCATCTCCAGGAGCTGGTCGTGGCTCAGCACCTGGTTCGGGTGCCGGGCGAGGGCCGCCAGGAGGCGGAACTCCGTGGGGGTGAGGTCGAGCTCCTTGTCGGCGATCGAGACCCGCCGTTGCGTGAAGTCGATCTCCACGAGGCCGTCCGCGTGCACCTCGTCGCCGACCTCGCTGTCCCCGGCCCGCCGCAGCAGGGCTTCGACCCGCGCGATCAGCTCCTGGCGCCCGAACGGCTTCGTGACGTAGTCGTCGGCGCCCTGGCGCAGCCCCCGGACCTTGTCGAGCTCGTCGGAGGCGGCGGTGAGGATCAGGACCGGAACGTCGCCCAGCTCGCGCACCCGCTCGAGCACCTGCCAGCCGTCGAGCTCGGGCAGGCCGATGTCCAGGATCAGCAGACTCGGCCGGTGCTCGTAGAACTGGCGCAATCCCTCGCGTCCATCCGCGGCCTCGATCGTGGCCATTCCCTCACGCTCGACCACGGTGCGCACAAGGTCACGCAGATCATCGTCGTCCTCGACGATGAGGACCTTGCCATCTCTCATACCTAATTCCTACCAGCTTCCAAGGTCGTTCATCCTCGCCGGCCCGATAGTTGCTCGGTGGCCAACCTAGCTCCACAGCCGGCTCCCCCCCAGGCAAACGGAACGGGCCCTGACCTCCGGGCCGCGCGGGAGCCCAAGGCCGACGTGGGCGACCTCGCCGTCGAGATGCGGAGCGTGGTCACGCCGGTGATCGGCTACCTCGAGCTGATCTCCCAGGAGGACGAGCCCATGTCGGCGGATCGCCACCTCCGTTGGATCGAGACGATCGAGAAGCGGCTCGAGGCGATCCAGGAGCTGAACGATCAGATCGCGCGGACCTGCGCGATCCTCAGGGAGTCGGTCAACGAGAGCGAAGCAGCGCCGCCACGCGGTCCTGAAGCTCCCGAGGGCTGAACGGCTTCCTCATATAGCGGTCGCTGTCCTTCTCGATACCAGGAATCAGGTCCTCCTCGTTGACGGTCGCCGTCAGCAGCAGGATTGGGATCGCTTCAGTGTCCTCGGAGGCGCGCAGCGCCTCGACGACCTCGATGCCGGTCTTGCTCGGCATCACCACGTCCAGCACGCACACGTCGGGCTTCTGCTCTCTCGCCAGCGTGAGCGCCTCGTCGCCGTTGCTGGCTCGAAGCATCGTGTGCCCCACCTGCTCGAGGGTCAGGCAGACGAGCTCGAGGATGTCGTCATCGTCATCCGCCGCCAGAACGACGCCAACCTGCTCGGTGCTTTCACTCATTGTTCAGGAGCCTCCTCGGCGTCCGGTTGTGAGCCGTCCACTGGCAACTCGACGCGGAACGTGGCGCCGACGCCTGGTTCGCTCTCGAGCGTCACCCGCCCGTGATGGGCGTCGACGATCGCCTTCACGATAGTCAGCCCCAGCCCCACGCCGGGCACCGCCGAGGCGGCGGCGCTGGGCGCGCGGTAGAGCCTGTCGAAGAGGAATTCCTGCTCGTCCTCCGGGATTCCGGTGCCGGTATCGGTGACCTCGATCGCCGCGACGCCGTTTGACGAGCCCAGGCGCACTGACACCTCCCCGCCCTTCGGCGTGAACTTGATGGCGTTCGAGAGGAGGTTGTCCACGACCTGTCCCAGGCGGTGCGGATCGCCCTCGAACGAGGGCGTCGAGCTCGCGTTCGCGGTCAGCTGGATCTCCCGCTTGGCCGCGGCCGGCCTTGCTGCCTCGACGGCCTGCTCCACGATACGCCGCAGATCGACCTCCTCGGGCTCGATCCTGAACGTGCCCTCCTGGATGCGAACCAGGAGAAGCAGGTCCCCGACGAGCCGCATCTCACGCTTCGCGTTGCGGCGTATCACGTCGAGGTACCGCCGGCCCTGGTCGGTGAGGCCATCCGCCTCGCTCTCGGCGAGCAACTCCCCGTACCCGATGATCGAGGTCAGCGGGGTGCGTAGCTCGTGCGAGACGAGGCCGAAGAACTCGTCCTTGGATTGCTCGGCCGCCGACTCCGCGCGGCGCCTGCGCACGTAGTTCCCGATCTGGGCCGTGATCGCCGCCAGCGTGCCGAGCAGCTCCTCGTCGGGCTCGCGCTCGCGGCGGTCGAAGAACTGGAAGCCGCCGAAGAGCTCGCCCTCCACCTCGATCGGCACCCAGAGCTGCGTGCGAAGGCCGCCCAGAGCCGCCTGCTCGGCACTCGGCAGCGATCCGGTGGCGCCGCCGTCGGTCAGCCACTGGAGCTCCGTCGGCGCGTCCCCGCTCGGCCACACGGCTCCCTCGTGGATCGGGTTGACGGGCAATCGGGTCTCGGGCGCGCTCCACGCGTCGTGGCAATGGAGCTCCTCCCCGGCACCGGTCCAGTAGGCGCCGCACAGCCAGGAGCCGGCGCCGGCGATGAGCGGGAGAATCGTCGGCCCGACCTCCTCGAGCTCCGGAACCTGCGCCAGGAGGCGGGTGGCGCCGTGCTGGGCGGTGAGGTAGTGCTCGCGGCGCTTGCGCTCGGAGACGTCGCGATGGATCGCCGCCCCCGCCACGATCTTCCCGGCGGCGTTCTCGATCGGGGTCGCCGTGACCGCCACCTCCACGTGGCGGCCGCCTTTGCCGACGCGGTCGTAGTCAACGTTGACGATTCGGTCGCCCTCCTGCACTGTCTTCAATTGGGGCGCGACGTCGTCCGGGCGGTCGGGTGGGACGAAGTCGAACAGGGATATCTCCAGCGCCTCGCGCTGCGAGTAGCCGTAGATCCGCTCGGCGCCCGGGTTCCAGCTCGTGATCCGGCCGTCGAGCGTGAAGCTGAGGATCGCGTCGCCTGTGGAGGCGACGATGCTCGCCAGCCGGTTGCGCTCCTCCTGCGAGGCCTTGCGCTCGGTGATGTCGTGCCCGAAGACGTGGAAGAGCCAGTGGTCGGACTCCCGTACCGCGGAGATCGAGACCTCGATCGGGAACTGGCGTCCGTCCCGGGTGAGCGCCCGGCTCTCGAACCGACGCCCGATCATGGCTGCGTCGTCGTCCTCCAGGAAACGCCGCTTGCCCTCCCGCATCAGGTCTTGTATCCGAGGCGGCATCGTGAGCTCCGCGAGGTCCTTGCCGAGCACCTCGTCGGGGCGCCAGCCGAACATTTCCTCGGCGACGGGGTTCCAGGCGAGGATCAGACCGTCCTCGTCCATCGTCACCAACGCGTCGGTGGAGCTCTCGACGATGGTTGCGAGCCGTTGTTCCCGGTTCTCGAGCGCCTGTTCCGTCAGGTGCAGGCGCCCGGCAACCCAACCGATCGCGATCGCGATCGGGAAGTACACGGCCCCCCGTGCCACGTACTCGCCCGCGCTGATGTGGACGTCGTCCGCGACCGACCAAATCGCGACGCTGCCCAGCGCAGCGGTGGCCATCAACAGCCCGGGCAACAACCCGAGCTCCAGCGCCACCAGGGCGATCGGGATCACCTGGAGCCCGAGCAGCCCGTTCTTCTGATCCGAGTTCTCGAGTCGCGCGATCAGGAACCCGACGTACAGCGCGATCGCGATCGCGATCACGATCGTCGTCCGCCGGCGGGTCCGCGGGATCACCAGCGGCCCGAACACGTCGCTACTCAGATCCACCGGCCCATCCCTGTCGTCAACTGCTCACCCTGCCCGGAGCATAGGCGCTCGAATGCGCACCGGAATGGGCGTCACGCCGCGAGAATGCGTTCCTTCTCGCGGCTGAACTCGTCCGCATTGAGCACGCCTGACTCCCGCAGGCGCCCGAGGCGCTCCAGGGCCTCCAGGCGGGCGTCGGAGGCGACCGCTTCCTGGGCCTCGGCGGGCGCCCTGCGCCGGAGGCTCCGTTCGTGCACCCAGACGCGGACCCGCTTCCAGCGAGCCTTCCACTCCTCCATGGCACGCTCGGGAGTCTCCTCGGGGAAGTCGCGCATCGCCTGATGCCGGAGCCCCTCGAACCCCACGATGAAGAGCGCGATCAGCACGAGCGAGGGCAGCAGCCGGCTGGTTCCCGAGGTGGGGCCCAGCCAGAAGAAGATCAGCACGATCACGGCGAGCCCTGGATACCCCCACGCCCTGCGGGTGAGCGCCGGGGTGAGCGCTCGCCGGATCTCTCGGGCCGGCGCCGTCTTGCCCGCGAGCCAGGCGCCGACGACGATCAGGGAGCCGTAGGCGATCATCGCCACCCCCTGATCACGTAGGAGCGACGTGACGATTCCCCAGACGGCGTCGACCGCGGGACGCACCGCGTCAGTCTTTGCCAGCGTGTCGACGACGATGCCGCCGGCGATGCTCCGGGCGACCAGCACCAGGATGCCGACCGCCACGAAGGCGACCCCGCACGCACGCACCGACTCGCGGCGCCAGCCGCGCGGCAGGTAAATCGCGAGCCCGAACAGGGCCAGAGCGAGCGCCGGAAGCGCAAGGTCCAGGACCCTGAGCACGTTCACCGCGTCCTGCGCTACGCCGAGCTCGTCGGAGCGGAGCAGCTCGATCCTCGCGGCCTTGGGCGGGATCTTGCCCTTGATGTCCACGCCCGCGTTCTGGGCGACCTGGGTGACCACCCTGCCCAGGTCCAGATTCACCACGCCGCCCTGCGTGGAGAGCGTCTCATTGCCGCCCTCGATGATCTGCAGGAACGCGTCGTGGGCCTTGGCGTTCGCCTGCGCCCAGAGGTTCTGGAAGGTGGGGCTCTGGAGCGCCTGGAGCGAGGCCCGACCGGCGAGCTCGTGGACACCGCCCGCGGCCGGCCCGGCGAGGCCCTGGAGGTTGTCGGGCAGGGCCTTCTTGATCTGGTGCTCGACGTTCACCTCCTTGAACAGGGCATCGACCAGGAAGGTGTTCAGCGCCCCTTGGACGTCCTTGTTCGCCAGCAGCTCGGTGCTCGTCTCGGTCCAGGTGTTCGTCTCGAGGACCTGCCGCTTGGCCCAAACGGCGAACACCGCGAAGAAGGCGATGACGCTCGCCAGGACGATGATCGCGATCGACGTGCGCCTCAAGCGGGGCTGCTCGGGCATCGCGGGAAGCTTTGCGGCGCTGTCGGACGTCAGGCGTCCCCTAGCCGGGCCTCGCGGCCCCCGGGACGTCGGGCTTGCCCGCCAGCAGTCGCTCCTCGAGGCGCTTCGACTGCCCCGCCGCCACGGCGCGCGCGGCACGCCCCTCGTCGAGCTCGATGCCCTGCGCTTCTGCGAGATCCAGGAGGCGCTGGCGCTCGGTGGTATCCGCCGCCCACTTGAGGAAGAACCAGCTCAGCACCGCGAGGCTGACGATCATCCCCTCTCCCATCATGATCGACCCCGCGATGCCCTGGTCGGTCAGCGGCGAGATGCCGTGCGCGGCATCGCCGGCTTCGTACGCCGGATAGATCACGGCTCCCGACCAGATGAACACGTTTCCGAGCACGGTGCTCACGAAGCGCACGCCGATCACGTAGACGACCTTCCAGCCCGCGTTGAACCACGAGGGCGTGGGCAGGGGCCCCAGGACGGGCATCCACATCACGCAGCCGAAGAAGATGAACATGCCGTGCTCGAGGCCGTGGATCCAGTTGTTGGTGAGGGTCGCCTGATAGAGGACCGGGAGGTGCCACACATAGAGGTCGATCGTCCAGAGGGGTAGGGCGATCGCCGGGTGCGCCAGGAAGCGCAGCCGATCGAGCGGCTTGATCGCGAGGATTGGCTGCAGCAGCGGCCCCGTCAGCCCGAGCACCAGGAAGATCGCGGCGAGGTCGCCGATCAGGAGGTGCTCGACCATGTGCCCCCAGAGGAGCTCGTCCGAGATCTCGCCGAGGCCGATCAGCGATAAGGCGATGACCAGGAGGCCGGTGGCGAACGAGGCCTGCCGCCACGGCGGCACCGGGCGTCCGCGCTGGGCCAGGTGCTGAGCTCGCCACCAGTAAAGGAGCGCGGGAACGAGGATGGGGAGGAGCTCGATCGGTGCGAACTCGGGCTCGAAGTGAGCTGGCGGCAGGGTCATCGGAGTCTCCGGAGGGACGATAGACGCCGTGGCCCGACGCGCCGGTCGAACTTAGGCAGGCCTTAACTAGTAGAAAGGTCCACCTGGCATCCTTAGACACGATGAGGCGGGCTCTCGCAATCGTGGTCCTGGCGGGCGGCTCGGCGGCGCTCGTCGCCGGCTGCGGCGGCTCGAGCTCCTCGTCAGACCCGACCACCACCACGGCCAGCGCCGCGAACTATTCCGGCGCGACCGCCAACCCGCCCAAGCCGGCGCCGGCGCTTCAGCTCTCCAACTACAACGGCAAGCCGGTCAACATCGACCAGTACAAAGGCAAGGCCGTCCTGGTCACCTTTATCTATGACCACTGCCCGGACATCTGCCCGCTGATCGTCTCCAACCTCCACGCGGCTCAGAACCAGATGAGCGCAGCGGAGCGAAAGCAGCTTCAGATCATCGCCGTCTCCGTGGACCCCAAGGGAGACACCCCGCAGACGGTCAAGAAGTTCCTCGCGGATCACCAGATGACCGGGCGGATGGACTATCTGATCGGCTCGCGCCCGCAGCTCGAAAACGTGTGGGCTGACTGGAACATCAAGCAGAAGAACGATCCGAGCAACAAGAATCCGGACGCGGTCGAGCACTCGGCGCTGATCTACGGCATCTCGGGCACGGGCGACATCACCACGCTTTATCCGGCGAACTTCAAGCCGGACCAGATCGTCCACGACGTGCCCAAGCTTGCGAGCTCGTAGCGAGGCGGGCCAGCGACGTGACCCGCGGACGCGCAATCGGGCTCGGCGTCCTCGCCTGCGTGGTCGTGGGTGTCGTCCTGGCCGAGGTACTGACCGCCGGCGGCGGCGAGAGCAAGCGGCAGGCCCCGCAACTGCCCAACCAGGTTCTGAACGGACCGCGAGTGGACCTGGCGTCGCTGCGCGGGAAGCCGGCCCTCGTGAACTTCTGGGCGAGCTGGTGCGAGCCGTGCCGGCAGGAGGCGCCCGAGCTCAAGCGCTTCGACAGGACACTCGGGAACAAGGCTAATCTGGTCGGCGTGGATTGGAACGACACCACGGACAACGCGACGAAGTTCATCGCCGACGCCGGCTGGCAGTACCCGATCCTGCGCGACCCCTCGCAGGCGGTCGGCTCGGCCTACGGGCTGAATGGCCTTCCGACCACCTTCGTCCTGAACGCCCAGGGCCAGATCGTCGAGACGCTCCGCGGCCCGCAGACGGCGGCCAAGCTGCGCCAGGCGCTGGCGTCCGCGGACTGAGCGCGCGCTGATGGCATCCCGCAAGGACCAGAAGGAGCAGCTGCGCGCCCAGCGGCTCGCCAGGGAGAACGAGGAGCAGGCCGCGGCGCGGCGCAAGCGCCTGGTTCAGTACGGGGCCTTGGCGGGACTGCTCGCGGTGGTCGTTGTCGCCGCTCTCATCATCGCCAGCCAGAACAACAGCAGCGACTCAAGCGGGGCCGGGGCCGGCGGAGACGTAGCCGACGTCTCGCTGGTGGACAACCAGCTCAAGGGTCTCCCCCAGAACGGCCTCGTGCTGGGCGACCCGAAGGCGAAGGTCAGCGTGATCGAGTTCGGCGACCTGCAGTGCCCGGTCTGCAAGGAGTTCTCCTTCCAGGTCGCGCCGGACATCATCTCCCAGATCGTCCGCAAGGGCGATGCCAACTACGAGTTCCGCCCGTGGGACATCATCGGCCCGCAGTCGCCGATCGCCTCCAGGGCGGCCTACGCCGCCGGCGAGCAGGGCCGCGGCTGGAGCTTCATCGAGCTCTTCTACCGCAATCAGGGCACCGAGAACTCGGGCTACGTCACCGACTCGTTCCTGACCTCCATCGCGAAGGGCGCCGGGGTCAAGGACCTCGACAAGTGGAACAGCGACCGGTCCGATAACTCCAAGTGGGACCCGCTGCTCTCCAAGAACGACAGCGACGCCAAGAGCCTCGGGTTCACCGGTACGCCGTCGATCCTCGTCGAGGGTCCCGGCGGGAAGAAGCCCTTCACGACGATCCCCACGGTCGCCCAGATTCAGGCGGCCGTCAAGTCGGTTTCCTAGGCGGCTAGGCTACCGCCGCTGGAGCGTCCGCCTTCACGGCGGGCTCGGCCGTCGACTCCACGAAGGCCCGGAAGAGCCTCGCGTGCGGGGTTGACTCGGTCATCGACTCGGCGTGCCACTGGACGCCGACCGTGAACGGGGCGCGCGGCACCTCGACCGCCTCCACCACGCCATCGGGGGCCCAAGCCACGGCGCGTACCCCGCGGCCAAGCCCGCTGGTGGACTGGTGGTGGTAGGAGTTGACGTCCAGCTCGGTGCACCCGAGCGCGCGAGCGAGGGTGCTGTCCGGGTCGATCTCGACCGGATGGGTCGAGCCCGGCCCGTCGGCGAGCTGGCGATGCTGGATCGCACGGCCGAACTGCTCCGGGAGATGCTGGAAGAGCGTTCCGCCTCGGGCGATGTTCAGCGCCTGGGCACCGCGAGAGATGGCGAGCAGCGGCATCCCGGTCGCAATTGCCTGGCGGGCGAGGGCGAGCTCGGTCGCGTCGAGGCCGCGCCACGTTGGCCCCAGCTCCGGGTGCGGGGACTCGCCGTATGACTCAGGATGGATGTCGGGTCCGCCGGACAGGAGCACGCCATGGAGGTGGGCCAGCAGCGACGGGATCGCCTCGATCTCGAGCGGCGGGATGACCACCGGGATCCCACCTGCGCGCTCGATCGCGCGCAGGTAGGTGAGCCCGAGGGCCATCTCGCGCCGCGGTGGCTCGCCGTACGGAGTGAGCGTGACCTGGTCGGAGAGGCGGACCTCGGACGTGGTGACGCCGATCAGCGGACGCGAGCCTGAGTCCATGCCGGCAGGCTAGGCGCTGAGCAAGCGCTGGTCACCGGCCGGATGTCGAAGATTCACGGCGTCTGGTTGTACATTCGGCGGTCAGGCCTGGGCGAGCGCCCGTGCCACGAACGGCACGGGCTTGCCGACCGGCACGGCGAGAACCGGGACCGTGGCGGTCTCGAGCTCGTAGCTCACCGACGCGCTCAGCGTGACGCGCCCGTTCTGGCCGTCCGACGTGGACCCGAGGACGAGGAGGTCGCCCTCGGCGTCATCGCCGGTGATCACCCTCACGCCCAGGCTGGCCGCGAGCGAGCGGGCGGTCTCGCCGGCGGCCGGGTCGCGGTCCTCGACCAGCGCGATCTGATCCACCTGATGCGGAAGCTGCGAGCGCAGGTCCGCCGGGGCGATGGCCACGGCCGCCGGGCCGCCGTTCAGGAGCCGCTGAGCGGAGCTGCCCGGGGCGACCGCGCCGGGGGCGGTGCGGTAGTCGGAGCCGAACACAACGAGGTCGGCGTCCTCCCTGAGGGCGAGCTCGCGAAGGCCGTCGCCCGTGGAGGCGTGGACGATCACATGGCGCGGGACGTCGGGGTCGCCGAGAATGGCGGCACCGTGGTCCAGGAGCTCGCGCGCGGCGCGCTCCTCGAGGGCCTCGCGCTCGCTGTCGGACTGCTGTGCGTGGCGGACGTACGCCAGCGCCAGATCGGCTCCGCCGCCGGCGAGCAGCTGCCCGAGCGCCAGCGCGTCGCGGTCGTTGTCGGTGTCGTCGTAGGAGACGATGATCCTCGGGGTCATTT
>Ga0105245_10004273_pt1 | contig 12665 bp, 7 predicted proteins | sample KBSM54metaG_FD_81523 | JGI IMG/M metagenome (GOLD analysis project Ga0105245, IMG submission 81523) | Miscanthus rhizosphere microbial communities from Kellogg Biological Station, Michigan, USA - KBS M5-4 metaG | ecosystem: Host-associated > Plants > Roots > Rhizosphere > Soil | place: Michigan... | reverse complement strand
TAGCAGTTTTCGGTACCGGCGTAGACATTATTTACCCACGTGAAAACAAGAAGATCGCAGACAGCATTCTTGAGTGCGGCGGAGCGTTGGTAAGCGAGTTCCCTCTGGAATCGTTTGCCGCGCCGCAGAATTTTCCTATTCGCAACCGCATCATCAGCGGCCTGGCTCTAGGTGTACTGGTCGTTGAAGCCGGCGAGTACAGCGGCACGCGCATCACCGCCCGTTGCGCTCTGGAGCAGAGCCGTGAAATCTTTGCCGTGCCCGGTAATGTGACTTCGCGCAACTCCTGGGGCCCGAACACGTTGATCAAGCAGGGAGCCAAGCTAACTGCAACATGGGAAGACATTTGGGAGGAATTGCCGGCCGAGGTAAAACACCAGCTTGAATCCGAATGGGCGCCGCAAGCATCAGAGCAAGAGCCCACCAGCAGCCTGTTCGGTAACGAATTGAGTCCGGCGGAAAAGAAGCTGCTGTCAATCCTGCGCCAGGACGAATCAACACACATCGACGTAATCATGGAAAAACTGGAGGGCCAAATTTCTTCGTCGGAGGTTTTTACCGCGCTGTTTGAACTCGAGATGAGCGGCAAGGTCAAGCAGATGGCGGGGAAGAATTATGTTAAGAGCTTCTAGCTGCTAGCTCCTGGCTGCTAGCGTGGGACAAGGCCACCGGCGTGTGCTCGGCAATGCTTTTCGCAAAGAGAGTGAAGACCCATGATACGCGGATTTAATCGGAGCACGAATTGAAAGATTTCAAAGAACTCAAGGTCTGGCGCAAGGCATACGACTTGTCGCTATCTGTATATGAAGCCTCACGATCTTTTCCTCGTGAAGAGATGTATGGGCTGACAAGTCAGCTTCGACGGGCAGCAGTTTCCATCGGTGCTAATATCGCCGAAGGCTGCGGACGACGTTCGGATGGAGAGTTGGTTCGATTTTTGCAGATCGCACGCGGTTCTGCGTCAGAGGTTGAACACCATCTGTTACTTGCACGCGATCTCAAATTTTTGCAAGCTGCCACGCATCAGAATATTGAGAAAAGGCTGCAGGAAGTACAGCGTATGCTAACGTCTCTGGTGAGTTCGATACAGGAAACACCCGCAGTCCGAGCGGCAGCGGCCAGAGCTACCAAGGGTGGGCCAGGAGCTAGCAGCTAGTGGCTAGCAGCTTTTGAAGTATGTTAGTTTCAGACAGGACTTAAGCAATTGCCTAAATCACTCGTCATTGTCGAATCGCCCACCAAGGCGAAGACCATTAATAAATACCTGGGCAAGGACTACGAAGTCGAAGCCTCGCTGGGACACATCAAAGATCTGCCCAAGAGCCAGCTCGGTGTGGACCTGGAAGGCGACTTCTCCACTGAATACGTGGTGATCCCGGGAAAAGAAAAAGTTGTGGCCAAGCTGAAGAAGCTGGCTAAGGGCGCGCTTGCCGTGTATCTGGCGCCTGACCCGGACCGCGAAGGCGAAGCCATTGCCGCGCACCTTGAAGAAGAGCTCAGCGAAAACGGAGTCGGCAAGAAAAAGAAAAAAGGTGGGATTGAGTTCCATCGCGTGACCTTTAATGAGATCACCAAGAAGGCGGTGCAGGAGGCGTTCAAGCACCCGCGCGATATCGACCGCAATCTGGTGGACGCACAGCAGACCCGCCGCGTGCTGGACCGCATTGTGGGTTATCAGGTTTCGCCGCTGCTGTGGGACAAAGTTCGTCGCGGCCTTTCTGCCGGGCGCGTACAGACCGTTGCGCTGCGCCTGATTGTGGAACGTGAGCGCGAAGTCAAAGCGTTCGAGAAAAAAGAATACTGGACCATTGACGCACATCTCTACGGTGGCAAGCCGCCTGCCTTCGATGCGCGATTTGTAGGCCGTGGCGACGAAAAGACTGAAGTCCCGAACGAAGAAGAATCCAAGAAGATCACCGGCGCTCTGGAGCAGGCGCAATGGTCAGTCCGCAACATTGAGAAGAAAGAGCGCCGCCGCAGTCCTGCGCCGCCGTTTACCACCAGCAAATTGCAACAGGATGGATCACGCAAGCTGCGCTTCAGCGTTAAGCGCGTCATGATGATTGCCCAGCGCCTCTATGAAGGCATTGATCTGGGCAGCGAAGAAGGTTCGGTCGGCCTCATTACTTATATGCGTACCGATTCAGTGCAGGTTTCACCCGACGCGCTGACTGAAGTTCGTGAACTGATCAATGGGACCTACGGAAAAGATTTTCTGCCGGAACAGCCCAACGCTTACAAATCGCGGAAAGCGGCACAGGAAGCGCATGAAGCAATCCGACCGTCATCGGTTGCGCGGCATCCTGACGAGATCAAAAAATATCTTCAGGAAGATGAATACAAGGTTTACAAATTGATCTGGCAGCGCTTTGTGGCGTCGCAGATGACGCCGGCGGTCTTCGACCAGACCAGCATCGATATTGAAGCGAAAGCCGCGAGCGAATCATTCACCTTCCGTGTCACAGGATCGGTCCTGAAATTTGAAGGCTTCCTGAAAGTTTATGAGGAATCCAAGGACGCCAAGGACGAAGAAGATGAAGCGCTCAAGCACAAGCTGCCTGCGCTGGAAGTGGGCCAGAAGCTCACGCTGCGCGAACTGAAGCCGGAGCAGCACTTCACCGAGCCGCCGCCACGATTTAATGAAGCGTCCTTGGTAAAGGAATTGGAAGAGCGCGGCATCGGCCGGCCATCGACCTATTCGACGATTCTTTCAACCATCCAGGAGCGCCAGTACGTACAAAAAATCGGCGGCAAGTTCATACCGACGGAGACGGGACTTGTTGTAACCGATCTCCTGGTCAAGAACTTTGAAGAAATTTTTGATCCCGCTTACACGGCGCGGCTGGAAGAAGAGCTTGACGAGATAGAAGAAGGCAAGGAGAAGTGGACGGACGCACTGGGTGGCTTCTACAAAAAGTTTTCTAAAGATCTCCGCTACGCGGAAAAGCACATGGAAAACGTGAAGCGGATGGAGAAGCCCACGGACGAAAAGTGCGAGCGTTGCGGCTCTCCGTTGGTGCTCAAATGGGGCAAGCATGGATCGTTCTACGCTTGCAGCGCATATAAAAAGGATGATCCTGAGAGCTGCACATTCACCAAAGAGAATCCGGTCAACCTTCCTGATTTTGACGGCGCTGAGATGCCGGAGACCGGCCAGGATGAATACTGCGAAAACTGCGGGCGCGTGATGGTGTTGAAGCGCGGACGCTTTGGCCAATTCATGGCTTGTACGGGATATCCGGATTGCAAGACCACGCGCCGGCTCGACCAGGGCAAGCGCGTGCCGGACGTTCCTCTTGAAGAGCTCTGCCCCAAGTGCAATCGCAATCTGGTGCTGCGCCACGGACGCTACGGCGAATTCATTTCGTGCAGCGGCTATCCGGACTGCAAGTACATCAAGCAGAATTTCATCGGCGTGAAATGCCCGCAATGCGCGGATGGCGAGCTGGTGGAAAAAAAGGCGCGGCGCCGCGGCAACACGTTCTATGGGTGCTCAAATTATCCCAACTGCGACTTCACATCGGCATACAAGCCGGTGCCGGAGCCTTGTCCGCAGTGTGGCAGCCCGTATCTGCTGGAAAAGCATTTAAAGTCAGGATCGCTGCTGGTTTGTCCGAACAACAGCAAGAAATCTGCGGATGAAGAAGAGCAGCCCAAGCCCAAGAAAAAGCCACGCGGCAAGAAAGGCGCGCCCGCCGTCGAGGAAGCCAAGCCCGCAGCGGCCGTGGTGAAGTGCGACTACTCGCGTTCGATTCCCACACCCGAGTGGATGACGCAAGGCAGAAGCGACGACACACAAAGAGAAGCGGTTTAGTCACAGGAGAGATCATGGCAAAAAAGCCCAATGCAAGCGACGCGCAACTCATCTTGCAGCTTTATAATCTGCGCCGGGAACCGGTGATGCGGGTGGCGAGAAAATTTGTGATATCAGAGTTCTGGCCGCAGAATTACGATGAGTTCAAAGCCGTGGTGACGGGCTATGGTACGGAGCCAAATGCCTGGTTTCGCCAGGTGCTTACATACTGGAACATGGCTGCGGCCATGGTGTTGCAAGGCACGCTGAATGAAGAGCTCTTCTTCGCCACCAATGGCGAACCCTATTTCTTATGGGCGAAATTTGGGGAGTACATTCCGCAAGTCAGGAAAGACCAGGTTGATCCTGAATTTCTCTCGCACCTGGAAAAGTTGACGTCAAAGCCCGCGGCCAAGAAGCGGATCAAAGGCTTGCAGGAGCGGCTGGCAGCGCGACGCGCGTTGGCCGCAGCGGCCGCCAAAGCTGCTAGGTAGTTATTTTGCTTCCGCAGCAACTATGGGAACGCTATTAACAGGAACCCAATGCTACTTCACCACCAGCACCATCGCCTTACTGTACCAGAGCCCGAAGTCGGAGCGCTGTAAGAAAGCTGCAGTAGATTTGCACGCAAAATCGCAAGAGTGCAGATACATTTTCACCCCAAACCAGCACCGCAGTTTACACAGAGGTGTCGGCTTGCGATTTTCCCGCTACTCGCGTTTGTTTCTTGTATAGTTATTACAACTGCTGTTTCCCTGGCAGAGGGCTGCCAAGAATTTTGCGCTGCTTCACCGAGACATACTGAAGAAGTCGAGGGGAGTTGTGCGCAAATGCTTTTGAGCTCTGATTTTGCCAGCGAGACCGATCTGCTGGACCGCGTGATGGAAAAAGGAATCGTGGTTGAAGTCTGGGACCGCGTGGAACTGACCGGCATTGACATGACCGGCATGCAGGTTTCGATTTCCTCCATCCGGCTCTTTACTGAAGGCAGAAATCCGCCGTTCCGCGCGGGATATTTCTGGAAGGTCGAACCCTCATAGGAATCGCCGAGATCGCCGTCATCGCCGTGATCGGAAGAAAAAAACTTACCACTGATTTACACGGATAAACACTGATCTGAATTACAAGAGCAAGACTTTTACCGCGGATAAACGCGGATCACGCGGATTTGAAAATGTTTTCTTCAACTTTCTTCGTGGCTTACGCGTGACAGCAGCTCAGCCGACAAGAGCAAAAACCCTACCACTGATTTATACGGATAACACTGATCTAGACTAACTGGCCAATTCAGATCAGTGTCATCAGCGTTAATCAGCGGTAAGGTTTTCTGTGATTTTGAGCTCACGATCAAGATGATCGAAAGGGCTTCACCGTCCCGTTACGCGGAAGTTCCCTTCCGGGCGTTCCACGGCCAGCCGCGCGATCTGCCGCGAGTCGCGCGCGGGACGTGAGCATTCATAAGCCAGAAAATTTTCTATCACGGCGCGGGCGTCGCGATATCCCTGGACGATGATGGGGCTGACAATTTCGCTGTCGAAATCCAGCGCGTCAGCAGCGAGAGGTTTGTGCGGGGCGATGTTGAAGAACTTCACAAAGCGATAGTATTGCTTGCCAATTTCCAGTTCCACTTGCTCCGGCTTCACGCCCATCTCAGCGGCATACACGGTGCACAGACGATTGATGCTGCTGAGCATGGCAATATCTGATTTGAAGTTCTTGGAAATCAGGATGTCAACGGCATGAACGCCGACATCGAGAAAAGTCTTGATGGCTTCAGTCTGGTCCGCGCCTTCCAGCGGCGCAATCAGGACGAGAAAAAGCACGTCGGCGCCCAGGCGCAGCGCGGGCAGCACCGGCTGATTGGTCATGATGCCACCATCGGTCCACAAGCGGCCGTCCATGGTTACGGCCTCATAGGCAAACGTGTAAGCGGAAGACGCAACTGCGGCCAGCACCAGGTCTTGCGGGCTCTCCACTTCACGACGGATAAATTCTTCATGCGCGCCGGGATCGTTCAGCAGCGTTTCAACCGTGGCGTTGGAAAAAAAGCGGGCAGCTCCGCGCTGAATGTCAGTGGCGGTCATGATCACGCGGATAGCGGAGTTGCGCAGCTTGTCGTCAGGGATGCGCGCGCGCAGAAATTTGATGCGATCGAAATTGGGGAACAGGCCGGTGCGCAATGGCATCCGCAGAAAACGGTGGCTCAGTTTGCTGAGCGGGTCCTGCAACAATCGGTACAAACCCAGCGCAATCAAAATGGCAAAGACGATGGGCACATGCGGCGTCATGCGGAAGGAGCCGTTGTCATCGAGCGGAAGGTGAATATACGTGAACGCCACAAACAGCACGATAAAGCCCCACACCAGCACGTTTGCGCCGATTGAAACCCAGGTCTTGCGCCAGTCCGGTTCCCAACCCCGCTTGCGGACGTATTTAGCGCCTACGTAACCGATGTAAGAAAGCTTGTCGGCAAAGAGCAAAATGGAAATGCCGGCTATGGCCAGTGCGAACCAGGTGAATTTAGGGTGAGCAGTCTGCAGAAAGATGCCGCGGTCCTGCATCCATAGCCAGAGAAAGTTGCCGATACCGGCTGATGCTGCCACAAGTCCGGCAAGAAGAAAGATGTAACGCGACCAGTCAATGCCGAGCGTGGCAGGCGTGAGGTCCAGCCAGGCGTCGATCAGGCGCTCCGCCTTGCCGACAAGACCTTCTGCCTCTGCCGCATAGGAAGCAGCGTTGATGCTGCCTACGGAGGTAGCGGCAATGATATGCGTGGGAACCTGAGCGTCCTGAAAAGCCATGAGCACGCCGGCTTCATACGATCCGCGCGCGCCGCCACCGGAAAGCACTACACCCACCCGTGACGAAAAAACCGCTGGTCTTCGGGTTGTCGCGATAGTCGCGCGGAACTCTTGACGTAATTCGTCCAGCTCCGCCATTGCGGCCGAGCTGCGCGGCTTTGGAAGGCTGACGGGCATGGTTAGGCAAAGCTTAACCCAGTTGCAGGCAAAAGCCTATGCGCAAGAGTGCTGCTCCGAATGGGAGCAAGTATCGAGAAAAAAAGCCCGCCGGAGGGATATCCGGCGGGCAAAAGAAGCAACTTACCTGGAGGCTAGAACCTGAAGGTAAGTCCGAAACGAACAATACGGTTGCCCAGAGCGTTCCCTACAACGTCATTGGTCACGCTGGGATCGGCAAAGCCCACAAATGGGGCCTGCTGAGACCTTGTGAGGCCGGCATCTTCAATGTTGGGATCGATGCTCTGGAAGTTAGGATGATTGAACACATTCTGGAACGTTGCGTTAAATTCCAGGCTAGCGCGTTCGTTCAACTTGATGTTCTTGAACACAGCAAGATTGGCGATGTTACTAACAGCGTCCTGTGAGAGGTTGCGGCGCGAGCCGAATGGCGTGCCAAAAATGCTTTGCGCAGTTGAAGCATTGATGATGTAACGGACCGCGTTTTGCTGTACCGCTGTTCCATCAAGGCCGCTCTGGACATCCTGGCTGAACGTGATCAGTTGGTTCGCCGGCAGCGAACATGAGCTGCCAAAGAAACCGCAGGCGTCACCGGCAAAGATTCCCACGGTGTTGGCAGGAGCGCTCTGGCTGCCCACGAATGGACGGGCCAGATCGACCCCAACGTTATTTGCCAGCCATGTGAAGTCATAATTGTTGCTGGGCGCGGTTAAAGCTGCTTCAGCAAACGTCTGCAGAGGCGTGTAACGCTGTCCGGACGCCCATATGTAGTTGGCTGAAACAGACCAGCCTCCCAGCACATGGCCGAAGAGTCCATGCTGGCCCGTGAAGAACGGCAGTTGTTCCGTGGCTGCAATAGAGAATTGATGCGGAATATCCAGCCCGGAGTAAGAGTACTCACCGCGGCCCGTGTCCCATGGATTCTGGGCAAAGGCAAGCGTATTGCCGGCGACTCCGGAACTGAAAATTTCGCTCACGTTATCGAGAGTACGGCTATAGGTGTAACCAGCGCGTACGCCAAGCTGTTTGAAAAGATTGTTGGCGCGGAACTCAGCCTGCAATCCGTGGTAGTTGGAGAAACCGCCATTGTTGCGCTCCAGCACCAGGCCTTTGGAACAGTCGGCACGGCCCAGGGCAGGATTTGTCGTTTGTCCAGGACCAAGCAACACCTGCGAAGCGGTGCAGCCGGTGAGTCCGGCAGGCGCAGTGGAGTTGCCGGTAATAATCGGATTGCCGTTCACAGTCTGGAAGAGGTTATAAGCGTGATTGCCCACATAACGCACTTCCATGGCTGAGTTGCGGGTGATTTCACGTTCGAAACCAAGGTTCCAGCTGTTGACTTTGTCCGGACCAAAGTTATTAGAGATAGTTACTTCACCCGCGCCGAGGCTGCGTGGATCGAAGACCAGCTTCTGCAACTGCGGTGAGAGCTCGGCCCTTACGTCCGGACCAAACGGATGCGCGGGCAGAATCATGCTGGGCGTGATCTGCGAACCGGTGAAGGTGTTCAGGAAAACCACCGGAGCGGAGTTAGCGATGTTGAGATAGATGTTGTAGAACGGCGGATCATACAGGAAACGATAGCCGCCGCGGAACACGGTCTTGCCATGCCCAGTCAGGAACCCGCCCCAACTTGGAGTGTAAGCAAATCCAAGGCTAGGCCCAAAGCTTTTGGTTGGCGCATCAAGCTTGGGAGAGGTGCGCTGTGAAAGCGGAATGTCCTGGCGCCAGAACGCTGTAGCAGGATTGCTTTCGCGCTGCGTGGTCAGGTCATTGAACAGGTTCGCCGGCTGTCCATAATAAGTCCAGGTCAGACCCAGGTTCAGAGTGAGGTTCTGGCGAATTTTCCAGTCATCGCCGGCATACAGGAACGTGTCATGCTCGCGGAAATCCAGGGTCGGGGTTCCGGCGGCAATGCGAACGCGATTGGGCGTGTTCGCGGCGAATGCCTGCCAGTCTGCAAAGCGGAACGCGCCGTTGAGATTAGGCAGGAACGTATTGGGCGAGCGCTGATAGGTATAGTTCACGCCAGCTTTGAAGGTATGCTTGCCCCTTACCCAGTTGAGGTTGTCCTGCCCTTGCCAGGTGTTTACGATTCGCCCTTCAGGAAATACGCCGTTCAAGCCGAAAGGCAACAGGCTGGGATCCGTGAACGTGGCGCGAGTAATGGCCTGATCAATGTTGGTATCTGAAGGCACCGTGCCGATGGTGTTGGTGGCAAAAACAACATTTAACCGGTTAAAGCCCACACGCAATTCGTTGACTATATGCGAACTGAAACTGTGTGTGTAGCCCAATAGGATTGCCTGACTGAGTGCAGGTACGCTCACCGGGAATCCGGCAGCAGCGTCGCCTGTATCGAGATTGAAGTTGTTACCACGATTGAACAGGTAGCGCGCCATGATGGCATCGCCGCCCAGTTGCCAGTCCATACGCGTGACCCAGTTGAAGTTGTGCGTATGCGTGGGCAATGTACGTTCCACGCCGCCCAGCTCTACTCCCGGGCACGATGGATCACTATTGTCCACAAACGTGCCGAAGGGTGTGGGATTGCCGGACGAGATGGCGTATGGGCCAAAAGACTTCAGCGCCTGCATGCTTTGGCTTCCCGGAAAGCAGGCCGAAAGCGTGGCGATCCCATTCGGCGTCGGCACATTACCTGCGCTGGTATAGAGACTATTTTGCGAGATCAGTTGCTGGTCAAAACCACCGAAGAGAAACAATTTATTTTTGACGATTGGCCCGCCGATGGTGAAGCCGCCGAACTCGTCATTGGCTCGTGGAATGGATGTTAACGGATTACCGTTTGCGTCCGTCGCAAACCGCTTCTGGAAGTTCGTCATCGAGTTGAGGACAGTATTGTTCTCATGCTCATAAATGCTGCCGTGCCAGGCGTTGGAACCGGACTTGGTAATGACGTTCACTACCGAACCGGCATTGCGCCCGTACTCCGGACCAAACTGGTTGGTTACCAGAATGTATTGCTGAACGAACTCGGTGTCTGAAACAAAAAGACCCGGGCCGCCGACGCTGTTGTCATTATTATTCTGGCCGTCAATCTGCTGGTCATTGTTGCGGCCGCGCAGGCCGTTCACTGCGAATCCCGTACCGCCATTGGTATTGGAAAATCCGTTGTCGCGCGCGGCAACTACTCCGGGAACGAAGAGGGCCAGATTATCGAGGCCCTGGTTTTCAGTGATGCCGGCAAAGGTGGTCAACTGCGTTCCGGCAAATGTGTTCGTCACCTGTGACTGCGTGGTTTCAATCAACGGCGCGTCAGCCGTGACTTCCACCGCTGTGGTTACTTCGCCAACTGTCATGGGAATGGCGCCAAGCCCGCTGTCGCGTCCAGCAGCTACTGCAATGTTGTTCTGGACGGTTGTCTTAAAACCTGTCGCAGTCAGCTCCACTCTGTAGGTCCCAACCGGAATCAGGTTGAAGTGGAATGAACCCGAACTATCGCTGGTGGTAGTAAGCGTAGCGCTGGTAGCGTCGTTAATCGCTTTCACCGTTGCTCCGGACACCACTGCTCCCTGGGGATCTGTGACTGTGCCGGAAATAGATCCTTTAACAACTTGTGCCAGCAAGGGTGCCGCGCACAACAGAGCAAGTGTAGCGATGGCAAGAACCAGTCGCTTGACTGGGTGTTGATGATGATTCATGTGCTTCTCCTATGAATGCTGCGCTGGTGCATCAATGGCTGCGCAGTGTGACCTTCAGGAATGCAACTGCGCTTCCAATGCAGGCCGCTGGAGAAGCCCAGGGACGCTTTGTGATCAAAAGCAAATTCGCGATGACGAGAAGTATCGAAGAAGTGTTCAACAGAAATTAGCGAAAGCCCCTAAAAATCATATTGCTAAGCCTCTCCTCATAAAGTGATGAGTTGCTTTCATTTTTGGAAAACTTCCTTCTCTCGATCTACATATTCCGGGAAATTCTGGTTCTCTGATGACATGTACAACTCACTTTAGTGTTGCGCTGCTGGAAATAGATCTCACTTCTTTCGAAAAAAAGATTTGTGACCATTTGTTTTCTGCTTCGTCTAACAAGCCAGAGGAAGCCAACCAGGTGTAGTGTATGAGCACATTAGAAGGCGCAGTAACCAGCGGCAGATTACCGATCAAGGAAAGCGGACGGACAGTGTTTGTTCCGCTGGATGAAGTCGAATACTTTGAGGCATCGGGCAACTATGTGCGTGTGCATGCGGGTGAGGCACACTATCGCGTGCGCGAAAAACTAAGCACCATGGAAACACGTTTGCCGGAGCGCGACTTTGTCCGCATCCACCGTTCAGTCATTGTGAATCGCAACCGCATTCATGAGTTGCGACGGTCATTCAGCGGCAAGTACCTTGTGACGCTTGTCTCAGGCAAGCAGGTCACGTTGAGCCGCAGCCATCGCCAGCAGCTTTCCGCGCTGAAGGAACCATACTAAGGCTGCGGGCAGTCCTTCTGAACGTTGCTCACAGCTTATGTCTGCTTTTTCTGGACGGCTGAACGAAGCCACGGGCCTATCAGACTCGTCATTGTTTCATGCTACGCGGCATGGTCGCTGCTCCCCGCCCTGCCTAGATCCAGAAGCGTCCGAATGCGGCGGGCCAGATCAGGAAACTCGAAGGGCTTTTCCAGAATTTCCATAGAGCGGTCAACGTTGGTTCCGTCAGCAAATCCCGAGATAAGAATCGCTTTGATTTCGGGTCTGTCCTGTCGAATGGCTTTAACCACTACATCGCCGCGCACGCCCGGCATCATCACGTCAGTCAGCACCAGGTCAATGGATCCGCGATACTCCTTCGCGAGCGCGATAGCTTCAGTGCCGTTGGCAGCTTCCAGCAGCCGGTAGCCGAGCCCTTCCAGATAGGTGCGAGTCATGGCCCGAATTCCGGCTTCATCTTCTGCGAGCAAGATGGTCTCATGCCCGCGAGGAGCCTCCACCTTTTCCGGAGCCGCGTTCTTTGTTCCCGGCGCGACAGGAGTCCGCCGCAGGTACACGCGGAAGCTGGTGCCCTGATTGAGCCGGCTGTTGATCCTGATCTGGCCTTCAGCGCGTTGCACAATTCCATACACCGTGGCCAAGCCAAGCCCCGTCCCTTTGCCTGGTTCCTTGGTAGTGAAGAAGGGTTCAAAGATGTGCGACTGCGTGTCCGGTGTCATTCCGGCCGGTATCAGCCACTTCAAGCACGGCGTAATCGGTCACCGATGTTTCGCCACTGGGTTCTGTAACGGCGAGCACCTCGCTCCGGGTGCTGACCGAGAGTGTTCCTCCATTGGGCATCGCATCCTGGGCGTTGACCGCCAGATTCATAATGGCAAGTTCAACCTGATTCACGTCAAGAAAAACGTACAAAGGATCTGTGAAGAGCGATATCTCGAGGTGGATCGAATCGGAAAGAAGACGCCGCAGCAGTCCTTCCATATTCAGGACAATCGTGTTGAGGTCGGCAACGGTTGGAGCGGTCTGGTCTTTGCGGCTGAAGGCAAGGAGTTGCCTGGTCAAAGATGCGCCGCGCTTTGTGGTTGCCAGAAGCTGTTCAATGACGCTCCTGTGGTCAGAGGACAAGGCGGGATCATTGGCGAGCTGGCTGAGATATCCTGACGTCAGCATCAGGAGATTGTTGAAATCGTGCGCCACGCCGCCGGCCAGCCGGCCTACGGCTTCCATCTTTTGCGATTGGAGCAGTTCCTGCTCCAGGTGCCGCGCCTGAGTGACGTCACGAAAACTCCAGACGCGGCCAACTACATGCTCGCCAATGCGTTGCGGCTGTGAATAGCGTTCAAAGATCCGTCCATCTTTGAGATGAAGAACATCAAAGCTGATCGCTTCCGGTCTGGAGTAGAGTTCTTTCACTTTCGCCAGGAATTCAGCGCTGTTTTGCAGCTGCGGCAATGCCCGGG
>Ga0105245_10004272_pt1 | contig 12668 bp, 9 predicted proteins | sample KBSM54metaG_FD_81523 | JGI IMG/M metagenome (GOLD analysis project Ga0105245, IMG submission 81523) | Miscanthus rhizosphere microbial communities from Kellogg Biological Station, Michigan, USA - KBS M5-4 metaG | ecosystem: Host-associated > Plants > Roots > Rhizosphere > Soil | place: Michigan... | reverse complement strand
TCTTCACAACGGCCGCTGCGCCGGTCTGCTGCGCGGCGTGTTCATTGCCGTGCGCGATCGTCGTCGCGGACGCGGCATCGGTTTCCGACCTCGAAGCACGCAGCGCAGCGAGCCCCGATCTGAGCGATGCAGCTGTGAGGGCGGCCGTGGTCGCAGCGGTCTCGGCCGCGGTCGGCGCCCCGATCTGCGGAACGCGTTCGACCCAATCGCTCAGCGCCTGGCGCAAGGACAGCAGGGCCACCTTGAGATCGGGCGCCGGCGTGTAGGGCGTGCTCGGGTCGGCGAGATGCGCTTCCATCAGAACGCCGGACTGCTTGAGCGCCTTCTGAATATCGGCGGCCGAGACGCCCGCGGCGAACGACTGCGGCAGCGTGAGCAGCTTGTTCAGCGCCTCGCGAACCGGGGTCGGCAGCGTCGGCAGTACGGAAACTTCGCTGGCGTCGGCGAGCAGCGGCCCGAGGCCGACCTGGCGCGCCGCCGAGGTGCGCATGGCGGACGCCAACGCAGCCGTCGGGTCGGTGGACACCGGGCGCTCGACCGCGACCCTTGCCTTCGGCGCGACGCCCGCCGCCTGCTCCGGGACGATGCTCTGCGCCGTCGCAACTTCGTCGGGGGTAAGGCCGGCAACGTTGGGAGCCCCAGTTGAACCGGCCGATCCGGCCGCGCTGGGCGTTGCGCCGGCAAGCTGTTCGTGAATCGTGACGGACGTCGCGGCGCCCGCCGCAACGGCGGGCTTCTGTCCCGCCTCGGTCGGGCTGCGCGGGCTGAGACCCACGATGACGAACTTGGTGTCGGTGCCATGCCCGCGCACGGCGAGGCGCACGATCGCGCCGGGGATGAGCGGAATCGGAGTTGGAAGATCGACAACCGTGCCGGCGACCGACAGACGCACGGTCGTGGCATCAAGGAGCTGCATCACCAGCGCGTCGAGCGTCTGCCCAGGCGTCAGCGCCTGCGGGTGGCCGCCCGACTGCGTGTTGAAGGCAACGATGGTGGGGGAGACGATGAGGTCCACGCGGCTTTCCTGGCTTTAGTGGACGCTAGACGAATCAAGGCCAGTGTCAGGCTAGGTCACAGCCGTAAACTACTCGTTAACTTTTGAAGGTAGCCGCGTCCTACGCCAGCGTCAGGATCGTCGCGGCAGCGATCATTTCGGCCTCGCGATAGACCCGGCGCTTGAGCGCCAGCTCGTCATGGCCCCAGAACTCGGCGTTCCAGTCCTCGTCTACATGCGCCGCGGCCCAGGCCGCTTCCCGCGTGGTGGCGCCGGCCGCCAGCGCCAGCGCCAGCAACGCCGAGCCCGACAGGGTCGTCACGACACTGACTGCGCCGAGCTTCCACGGGTCCTGCGGAATGGCCCGAGCTGCGGCCGCAATCGCTTCCGGCGGTTGCGCGACATGGGTGATGCCGGTTGTCACCACAAAGTGCGCACCAAGCGCGTCACGCGCCCAGGCGAGGATCGGATCCCAATGCGCGCTCTGGCGCGCGATCAGGGCGTCGGGCCGTTCGGCGCGGTAGCACAGCAAATCCGAACCAAGATATTTTCGCACTTCCGCCGCGACCTCCTCGCGCGCGTTCGCGACCGCGTCGATGATCGTGTTCGCAATGCGCGTGAACGGCATCGCCGCCGGATCGATGGCATCGGCTTGCGCCCCCCACTCCGCAGCGATCGCCTCCGCCAGCGCGGCTGACGGCGCCGCAAGCCAGTTGCGCGCCGGCGTTCGCACCGGCTTGCCGTCGAGCGCGATTGTGTGCGTGCCGCCCTCGCCCGAGCCGACGGATACCGTCTGGTAGAAGCGCTTGCGCAAGGTGATGCGCACGTGGCGACGGGCAGCTTCCATCGGATCGATGGGCGTGTCCTTGAAGATGTCTTCGAAAATGTCACGCATGACCGAATGTCGCCCGCAGAAAGCCCGAAACGACCGCTATTTCAAATACTTAGAGAAACTCGACTTTGGTAGCATGCCGCTAGGGCCTCGTCGCCGCCAACATATTGCACCGCAACGCGAATTTCCAATGGATGGATATCCGGCATGCCCCGCTGTCAGTGGAATTTGAACCCTCTCTCAACTAATCTCCGCCCCTCGGAGTCGGCGCTAAACAGCCGAACGGTCGGGGGAAATTGCGCTGTGTGGCCGGATGCATCCGCCGCCGGCGCGGACGAGGAATAAATGGAATCTACCAATATTGCGGCCCCCGACTATTTCCACAAAGTCGTGGACTGCCAGTGGGCCTGCCCGGCGCATACGCCAGTCCCTGAATACATCAGGTTGATCGCCGCGGGTCGCTACAGCGACGCCTACATGATCAATTGGCGCTCGAACGTGTTCCCCGGCATCCTCGGCCGCACCTGCGACCGTCCCTGCGAGCCCGCCTGCCGACGCGGCCGCGTTGAAAAAGATCCCGTCGCGATCTGCCGCCTCAAACGCGTCGCCGCCGATTTCAAGGACGACATCACCGCGCGCCTGCCGCGTCCGCCGCAAATGAAGAACGGCAAGCGCGTCGCGCTCGTCGGCGGCGGTCCCGCGTCGCTCAGCGTTGCGCGCGATCTCGCGCCGCTCGGCTATCAGTGCACCGTGTTCGATCAGGACCCGAAGTCCGGCGGCATGATGCGCACGCAGATTCCGAAATTCCGCTTGCCCGAGACCGTGATCGACGAGGAGTGCAACTACATCCTCAAAAGCGGCGTCGAGTTCGTCGGCGGCAAGCGCATCGACAGCATGAAGGCGCTGCTGGCCGAAGGCTGGGATGCGATCTTCGTCGGCTGCGGCGCGCCGCGCGGGCGCGACCTCGAGGTCCCGGGCCGCAACGAAGCCGCCGCCAACATCCACATCGGCATCGACTGGCTCTCGAACGTCTCGTTCGGACATATCGACAAGATCGGCAAGCGCGTGATCGTGCTCGGTGGCGGCAATACCGCCATGGACTGTTGCCGTTCCGCCCGCCGCCTCGGGGGCGAAGACGTGAAAGTGGTCGTTCGCTCCGGCTTCGAGGAAATGAAGGCGTCGCCCTGGGAAAAGGAAGACGCCATGCACGAGGACATTCCGATCCTCAATTTCCTCGTGCCGAAGGAATTCACCCACGCCAACGGCAAGCTCACCGGCGTGGTGTTCGAGAAGGTCAAGGCGGTGCGCGACGAGAAAGGCCGCCGCAACCTGGTGCCGACCGGCGAGCCCGACCAGCACATTCCCTGCGACGACGTGCTCGTCGCTGTCGGTCAGGAGAATGCGTTCCCGTGGATCGAGCGTGACGTCGGCATCGAGTTCGACAAGTGGGACATGCCGAAGGTCGACCCGAAGAGCATGGCCTCGACCAATCCCAGGATCTTCTTCGGCGGCGACGCTGCGTTCGGCCCGAAGAACATCATCTGGGCGGTCGCGCACGGCCACGACGCTGCCCTGTCGATTCACAAAATGCTGTCGGGCGAGGACATCAACGAGCGGCCGCTGCCGCAGGTGGACGTCGTCAGCCAGAAAATGGGCATCCACGAATGGAGCTACGACAACGACATCTCGCCCGACAAGCGCCTGAGGGTGCCGCATCGCGAGAAAGTCGTCGCGCTGCGCGACATCAAGGCCGAGGTCGAACTCGGCTATGACGTCGAGTTGGCGCTCAAGGAAGCGCACCGCTGCCTGAATTGCGACGTGCAGACGGTGTTTTCGGCGCCGCTGTGCATCGAGTGCGATGCCTGCGTCGACATCTGCCCGATGGATTGCATCACCTTCACGCCCAACGGCGAGGAATCCGACCTGCGTGCACGCTTGAGCGCGCCGGCTCTGAACGCCACGCAGGATCTCTACGTCGCCGACGGCCTCAAGACCGGCCGGGTGATGGTGAAGGACGAAGATGTGTGCCTGCACTGCGGGCTTTGCGCTGAGCGCTGCCCGACTGGCGCGTGGGACATGCAGAAATACCTCATCGACATGACGCATGCGGAAGATACATGCCGAACACACTCACGATCAGCAGCGTAAACGACTTCGTCGTTCGCTTCGCCAACGTCAACGGCTCGGGCTCGGCGAGCGCCAACGAGCTGTTCGGCCGCGCCATCCTGCGGATGGGCGTGCCGATCTCTCCGCGTAATATCTTCCCGTCGAACATCCAGGGCTTGCCGACCTGGTACGAAGTACGAATCTCGGAGGCCGGCCACCTCGGCGCGCGTGGCGGCATCGACCTGATGGTCGCGATGAACCCGCAGACCTTCGAGAAGGACGTCGCCTCGATCGAACCGGGCGGCTACCTGGTTTATGACTCGACCAAGCCACTGCCCGCCTCGAAGCTGCGCGCCGACATCAATGTCATCGGCCTGCCGCTCACCGAGATCTGCAACAAGACGTATTCGGATCCGCGCCAGCGCCAGCTGTTCAAGAACATCATGTACATCGGCTCGCTGTCGGCGCTGCTCGACATGGACGTGCCGGCGATCGAGAAGCTGTTCAGCGAGCAATACAAGGGCAAGGAAAAGCTGCTGGAGCCCAACCTCACTGCGCTCCACCTCGGGCGCGACTGGGCGCTGAAGAACCTGCAATGCCCAATCGGGCTGCGCCTGAAGAAGGCCGACAAGGTCGGCGACCGCATCTTCATCGAGGGCAATTCCGCGGCCGCGCTCGGTGCCGTCTACGGCGGCGCCACCGTCTGCGCCTGGTATCCGATCACGCCGTCGTCGTCGCTCGCCGACGCCTTCACCAGCCACTGCCGCCGCCTGCGCCATGACCCGCAGACCAAGAAGGCCAAGTACGCGATCGTGCAGGCCGAGGACGAGCTCGCCTCGATCGGCATGGTGATCGGCGCCGCCTGGAACGGCGCGCGCGCTTTCACCGCGACCTCGGGCCCCGGCATCTCGCTGATGCAGGAGTTCATCGGGCTCTCGTATTTCGCCGAGATCCCGGCCGTGATCTTCGACGTGCAGCGCGCCGGGCCCTCGACCGGCATGCCGACGCGCACCCAGCAGTGCGATCTCGTCAGCACGGCCTACGCCTCACACGGCGACACCAAGCACGTGCTGTTGCTCCCCGAAGACCCGGCCGAGGCCTTCGAGTTCGGCGCCGAGGCCTTCAACCTCGCCGACCGCCTGCAGACCACCATCTTCGTCATGCTCGATCTCGACATCGGCATGAACCACCGGCTGTGCCGCCCGCTCGCGTGGGACGACAGCAAGGTCTACGACCGCGGCAAGGTGATGACTGCGGCCGACCTCGACGCCGGCAAGGAGTTCGGGCGCTACCTCGACGTAGACGGTGACGGCATTCCCTTCCGCACCTATCCCGGCACGCACCCGACCAAAGGCTCGTTCTTCACCCGCGGCACCTCGCGCGACCGCTACGCGCGCTACACCGAGGAAGGCCCGGCCTACGTCGACAACATGCAGCGCCTGCTGCGCAAGTTCGAGACCGCCAAGGACATGGTGCCGCGCCCGGTGCAGGCCAATGCGGCGAAGGCGACCAAGTACGGCGTCATCTATTTCGGCTCGACCGCGCCCGCCATGGACGAGGCCATCGGCCTGCTCGAATCGCAGGGCCACGCGCTCGACCGCATGCGCATCCGCGCCTTCCCGTTCCACTCGAGTGTCGCAAGCTTCCTTGCCGACCACGACTTCGTGTTCGTGGTCGAGCAGAACCGCGATGCCCAGATGCGCACGCTCATCGTCAACGAATGCGGCATCGACCCGGTGCGCCTGGTTCCGGTGTTGCATTACGACGGAACGCCGATCACCGCCCGCTTCATCGCCAAGGCGATCGGCGAGCAACTCGACAAGCTCAAGATCACGCCCTTGCGCGTGGTCTCTTAGGGAGAGCGCGATGACCTACATCGCCAAGCCGAAGTTCCACCATCCGGGCCTGCCGAAGAACGATCTCGGCTACACGCACCGCGATTACGAGGGCAAGATCTCGACGCTGTGCGCCGGCTGCGGCCACGACTCGATCACGGCCGCGATCATCGAAGCCTGTTTCGAACTCTCGATCGAGCCGCATCGCGTCGCCAAGATCTCCGGCATCGGCTGCTCCTCGAAGACACCCGACTATTTCCTCGGCAATTCGCACGGCTTCAATTCGGTGCACGGCCGCATGCCGTCGGTGCTCACCGGCGCCAACCTCGCCAACCGCGACCTCATTTATCTCGGTGTCTCGGGCGACGGCGATTCGGCCTCCATCGGCCTCGGCCAGTTCGCGCACGCCATGCGGCGCGGCGTCAACATGGTCTACATCGTCGAGAACAACGGCGTGTACGGCCTCACCAAGGGCCAGTTCTCGGCCACCGCCGACCGCGGCTCGAAGTCGAAGCGCGGCATCGTCAACAACGATTCATCGATCGACCTCATCGCCATGGGGCTGCAGCTCGGCGCGAGCTTCGTGGCACGCTCGTTCTCGGGCGACAAGACCCAGCTCGTCCCGCTGATCGAGGCCGCGATCGAGCACAAGGGCGCAGCGCTGATAGACGTGATCTCGCCCTGCGTCGCGTTCAACAACCACACCGGTTCGACCAAAAGCTTCGACTACGTGCGGGAGCACAACGAGGCGGTGAACATGCTCGACGTCATCACGCCGCGGGCGCCGATCAACGTCAGCTACGCACCAGGGACGGTGCAGGTGGTCGAGCAGCATGACGGCACGAAGCTTGTGCTGCGCAAGATCGACGCCGACTACGACGTCCATGATCGCCTGGCCGCGATGAGCTTCCTGCAGAAACATGCAGCGCAGGGCCAGGTCGTCACCGGACTTCTCTACGTCGAGCCCGAGGCCGAGGACCTGCACGCGCATCTCAATACGGTCGAGATGCCGCTCAACTCGCTCGACGCCAAGGACCTCGCGCCGGGCGCGGCCGCGCTCGAGAAGATCAACGCCAGCCTGCGCTGAGACTTTTCCGGGTAATTCACGCGCACGAAAGCTGTCGCACGACGTCGTCTGTGTCGCGTGATCAAGTCAGTCCGCGCACGCGCGGACGACCTCGCGGCACCCGCTCGGCGGAGCCTTGGCCGCGACCGACCAAAAAGGGTTTCACGCCTGTCATTCCTGTCAAAGTCTGTCATTTGACAAGAGGTCGTGGGGGATTGCGGGGACAAGCTGCGCTCGCCCTCCCGCGCCCTGTCGGAAATGACAGGCTCGATCTCTCAGTTATTCACGCATTCCCCGACGTACTGTCCGCGCGCGCCTGGCGGCACGCCGAGGGCGGCGGCTTGGTGCGCGCAGCGGATCGAGCGGTCGTTGTGCGTTTCGCGCGCGGGCCGGCTCTCGCCGATGCGCGGACGCGCCGCACCCTGGTCGGTTGCCGAGCTCTTCCCGATGACTTGTGGGATCGGCGCCATGCCCGGCTGGGCGGCCGGTGGAATGGGCGGTGGCGGCGGCGAGGGAGTGACGGGGGTCGCGGGATTGTAGATCTGCGCCTGGGCCATTGCGACAGAAGCCGTCAACGCCAGGACAATGAGTGCGCTCCGGATCATGGACCGGCTCCTGTTGTCCGCACTCCCCGCGTACCACTCATAAGATAAGCACGATTGCGGCGCTTCGCAGCCGGCGCCGGTCACATTTTCAGGAGCCGCGCCGCGTTGCCGCCCATGATCAGCTTGCGGTCGGCGTCGCTCAAGCCCGCCTCGTCGAGAATGCTCAAGGGGCGCTCATAGCCCATGTCGAAGCAGTAGTCGCTGCCGATCATCACCCGGTCCGCGCCGACCATGGAAATCACGAACTTCAGGATCGGCGCCGAATGCGAGATCGTGTCGTAGGTGAAGCGGCGCAGGTACGTGCTTGGCGCATTGGCAAGATGCTTCGTCTCCGTCCGCACCTTCCAGCCGTGGTCGATGCGGCCGATCAGGCCGGGCAGTGCGCCGCCGGCGTGCGGCAGGTTGAATTGCAGGTTCGGATATTTGTCGAGCACACCGCCGAAAATCAGCCGGCACGCCGCGACCGCGCTGTCGAACGGATTGCCGAGGAAGTTGTTGAGATAGAATTTGCGCAGGCGCTCGCCGCCGATCACCTGCTGCGGATGCAGAAACACCGGCAATCCATGTTTGTCGATGCACGCGAAGATCGGATCGAACAACGGGTCGTCGAGATCGCGGCCGTTGATGTTGGTTCCCATGTAGACGCCGCGCACCGAGGGGATCTTTGCAACGCGGTCGAGCTCGTCGATCGAGCGCTCGGCATCGAGCATCGGCAGGGTCGCCAGCACCACAAAGCGGTCCGGGTAGGCCTTGGCAGCGGCGACGGCGTCGTCGTTCCAGGCGCGCGAGAGCTTGAGCGAGAAGTCCGGCTCGGCCCAGTAAACCATCGGTGCGGTGAGCGAGAGCGCATGCACACCGACGCCGGTCGCGTCCATCTCGGCGACGCGCTGCTTGATGTCGATGAATTTTTCCGGCAGCGGGCCCTGGTGCGCGATCGGGCTCTTGAAGTACCAGCCCTTGCCGTCCTTGCGATACTCGGTGCCGTAGCGCGCCGCCTGCTCGTTGAGCAGGTCGAGATAGGTCTGCCCGAAGTAATGCGCGTGGATGTCGATAGCGTGCGAATGGGAATGATGGTGGTCGGGCATTATTCCTCCGGCGCCTCGACGATCGGATCATAGCGGCTGGTGTCGAAGCCGAGCAGGTTCCACGTCTGTTGCATGTGCGGCGGCAGCGGCGCGGTGAAGTCGATCGTGCCGCCGCGCGGATGCGGCACCACGATGCGCCGCGCCAGCAGATGCAGCTTGTTCTGAATGCCGCCCGGCAGTTGCCAGGATTCGAGGCGGAAGTATTTCGCGTCACCGATAATCGGGTGCCCGATATGCTCCATGTGCGCGCGCAACTGATGCGTCCGGCCCGTCACCGGCTTGAGCGAAAGCCAGGCGAGCTGCTGGGCGGCGGTCTCGACCACGGCATAGTAGGTGATGGCATGGCTCGCGCCTTCCTCGCCGTGCTTGGCGATGCGCATCAGCGATTCCTCTTCCCGTTCGTCCTTGACGAGAAATGTCGAAACCCGGCCCTGTTGCGGCTTTGGCACGCCGGGAACCAGCGCCCAATAAATCTTGCGCGCCGAGCGGGTGCGGAAGGTCTTTGCAAGCGCGGCCGCAGCAAAGCGCGTTTTCGCCACCAGCAGGCAGCCTGCCGTATCGCGATCGAGACGATGCACCAGCCGCGGCCGCTGGCCGTCACGCTCCTGCAGCGCCTCGAGCATCCCGTCGATGTGCTTGACCATGCCGGAGCCGCCCTGCACGGCCAACCCCATTGGCTTGTTCAGGACGAGCACGTCGTCATCTTCCGCCAGCGTGATGGAGTGCAAAAACTCCCGCGTGCTGTCACGCTCGGCCGAGGCGGGCGAGATCGGCCTGCTGATCTTGACCGGCGGGATGCGTACCTTCTGGCCTGCCACCAGTCGGTCTTTGCCGTCCACGCGTCTGCCGTCCACGCGCAGCTCGCCCTTCCGGATGATGCGGTGGATATGTGAGAACGACAGTTTGGGAAATTTCGCTTCAAGGAAGCGGTCGACCCGCATACCGGCTTCGTCCGACGTGACCGTGACGGTCTGGACTTTGGTCGTTTCCTGCGACGCCGGCTCGGGTGGGGCCTTCGCGGGTGCGAGGTCGCGCGGGCGGGGCGCGGAATTGCGGAAAGGCCGCTCGGACCGGGGGTTGCGATCGGGGCGTGATGGTCGCTCCGAGCGCTCCGGTCGGTTGGTCCGTTCGGGGCGCGCGCCGCGCTCCGGACGGGAAGTCCCCTCAGATCGTTCCGGCCGCTCGGATCGCGCGGCAAGGCGCCGTTTGAAGCGGCTGGAGCCGGGGCGATCGCCGGGACGCGGCCCGCGATCGCGGCTGTGCGGGCGTGATTTTTTCATGGCGCAGGGGTAACCGAAAAAGCCTCCCCTGTCTCCCCGGACTGCGATCTGGCCGCCTCTCGGAGCCCCGTGTTAGGCTTCGCGTCAACAAGGCCATCAATCGGTCATTTCGGGAGGAGCCCACATGCGCATCGTGCAGCGAATTGCTTTTGTCATCGGCTTTGCCGCGCTCACCGCCCCGGCGTTCGCCGGCAGCATGCCGCCCGATTTCGCCGAGAAGCTGCAGGCCATGGGCCGGAAGATCGTGGTGCCGGAGACGAATGCGCTTTACGCGCCGCTGCACCAGATGGCGCCCTTCCCCGGCATCAAGATCGCGCGCGACCTCAAGTACGGCCCGGCCGAGCGCAATCGCCTCGACGTGTTTTCGGCCGACGGCGCAAACGGCGCGCGGCCCGTGCTGCTCTACGTTCACGGCGGCGGCTTCAACCGCGGCGACAAGACGGCCCCGAACAGCCCGTTCCTCGACAACGTCGCCGTCTGGGCGGCGCGCAACGGCATGGTCGGCGTCAACATGACCTATCGGTTGGCGCCGCAGTCGACCTGGCCGAGTGGCCCGCAGGACATGGGCGCGGCGGTGAAATGGGTGCGTGACAACATCAAGGAGTACGGCGGCGATCCGCAGCGCATCTACCTGATGGGCTCGTCGGCCGGCGCCGGCCACGTCGCGGCCTATGTGGCGTTTTCCGAATATCACACCGCGCCCGGCAGCGGACTTGCCGGCGCCATTCTGCTCTCGGGCTCGCCGTTCGATCTCACGGTCTTCCCCGACATCGCGAACTACAAGCAGTACTTCGGTGAGGACGCCTCGAAATATGCGGCGCTCTCCCCGCAGCCGGGCCTCACCAAGTCATCGATCCCGCTGATGGTGGTGTGGGCCGGCCTCGATCCGCCCAGCATCGAGGGTGAGTCGGTCAATCTCAATGACGCGCTGTGCAAGGCGCAGAAGTGTCCGACCAAGGTGTTCCTGAAGACGCACAGCCACATCTCGGTGGCAAATGCGATCGGCACCAACGACACAGAGCTGACGGATCAGATTTCGGCGTTCGTGAAGAGCGGCAAGCCGACCAACTAAGGCTTGCTGCGCTCGCGTCGCAGCTTCGCCCAGTACTCCAGCCGCTTCCTGATCTCGCGCTCGAAGCCGCGCTCGGGCGGATCGTAGAACTGCTGGCGGCCGAGCGCTTCCGGGAAGTAGTCCTGGCCCGAGAACGCGTCCGGCGCATCGTGGTCGTAGTCGTAACCCTTGCCGTAGTCTTCCGATTTCATCAGCCGGGTCGGCGCATTGAGGATGTGCTTGGGCGGCAGCAGCGAGCCACCCTCCTTGGCGACGCGCTTCGCCGCGCCGAACGCAGTGTAGGCCGCGTTCGATTTCGGCGCGGTCGCGACATAGATCACCGCTTCCGCGAGCGCGAGCTCGCCCTCGGGTGAGCCGAGGAAATCGTAGGCGTCCTTCGCGGCCGTGGTGATCACCAGCGCCTGCGGATCGGCAAGCCCGATGTCCTCGATCGCCATGCGCACGATGCGGCGCGCGAGATAGAGCGGGTCCTCACCGGCGTCGAGCATGCGCGCGAGGTAATAGAGCGCGGCGTCAGGATCGGAGCCCCGCACCGACTTGTGCAGGGCCGAGATCAGATTGTAGTGGCCGTCCTGCGATTTGTCGTAGATCGGCGCGCGCCGCTGCACGATCTCCTGCAGTGCCTTGGCATCGAAGGTCTCGCCGGCGCGCGCAGCGCGCCAGACCTCTTCGGCGAGCGTCAGCGAGGCGCGCCCGTCGCCGTCGGCCATGCGCACCAATGACGCGCGCGCCTCGGCGTCGAGCGGCAGCGCCTTGCCCTCGATTTCCTCCGCCCGCGCCAGCAGGCGGTCGATGGCGGCCGCATCGAGCGACTTGAACACCAGTACGCGCGCGCGGGACAGAAGCGCCGCGTTGAGCTCGAACGACGGGTTCTCGGTGGTGGCGCCGACGAGCACGATGGTCCCGTCCTCCATCACCGGCAGGAACGAGTCCTGCTGCGCACGATTGAAACGGTGCACCTCGTCGACGAACAGCAATGTGCCCTTGCCCATCTCGCGGCGGGCGCGGGCCTCGTCGAACGCCTTCTTGAGGTCGTTGACCCCAGAAAAGACCGCGGAAATCTGCTCGAAATGCAGCTCGGTGGCGTCGGCGAGCAACCGCGCGACGGTGGTTTTTCCGGTGCCCGGCGGTCCCCAGAAGATCAGCGAGCCGAGCGAGCGCGTCTCCAGCATGCGGGTGAGCGCGCCGTCCGGCCCGAGCAGGTGATCCTGCCCGACCACATCGGACAGCTGCTGCGGCCGCAGCCGGTCGGCCAACGGCCGCGGCGCATCACGATCAAGTCCCGCCGCCGCAAACAGGCTGCGGCCTTCCCCTGCCCCGCGTTTGGGCCGCGCCGTCATCCGCTGAAGGTGACGGACAGCTTCTGTCCGCCGCGCTGGATGGTGATGCGCCAGGAGCGGTTCGACTGGCGGGTAACGCGATCGAGGTCGCGGGTGGACCCGATCTCGGCGTCGTTGACGCTGACAATGATGTCGCCCTTCTGGAAGCCGAGCCCTTGCGCGATCGACCCGTCGCCGATCTTCGTGATCGCGACGCCTGCACTCGTGGAGTCGAGGCGCAGTTCTTCGGCCAGCGCCGGCGACAGGTTGGCGACGGTCACGCCCAGGAACGGCGAACGCACGCTGACGGTGATCTCGTCGCGCGGCGTCTCGGGCGCAGTCTGCAGGGCAATGCCGAGCTTGAGCTCCTTGCCCGAGCGCAACAACCCAAGCTGCGCCTGTCCGCCGACCGGCTTGGTCGCGAAGCGATAGTCAAAGGCGTTGGGGTCATCGACCTGCTGGTCGTCGACCGAG
>Ga0105245_10004271_pt1 | contig 12669 bp, 10 predicted proteins | sample KBSM54metaG_FD_81523 | JGI IMG/M metagenome (GOLD analysis project Ga0105245, IMG submission 81523) | Miscanthus rhizosphere microbial communities from Kellogg Biological Station, Michigan, USA - KBS M5-4 metaG | ecosystem: Host-associated > Plants > Roots > Rhizosphere > Soil | place... | reverse complement strand
GAGGCCAAGACGGTGCTGCGGTACGCCGCCGCACAGGGCGTCGCCTTCATCACGCTCGAGCGGATGTGGTACGTGCTCGCGCTGCTCGAGAACAATCGTGCCGAGCAGGCGCGGGAGCTCGAGCAGATGCGCACGACGCAGCGGGGAATGCCTGCCGCGATCTGGGAGGCACGGGCGTCCGCAGCGGCCGGCCGGATCTCCAGAGCTCACGATCTTTATCAGCACGCCGTCCAGATGGCGGATCGCGAAGGCATGCGCGAACTGTCCGCTCAGAGTTCCGCGGAGGATGCCGAGACGCACGCCATCGCGGGGCAGTGCGTGGAGGCGCGCCGCGAGGTGTCGGCGGCGCTCCAGTCGAGCCGCGACAACTTCACGCTCGAACGCGCGAGCCGCACGCTCGCGTTGTGCGGCCACAGCGACGAGGCGCAGCGGCTGGTGGCTGAATTGGCGGCCCGCTTCCCGACCGCGAGCATCACCACGCTGATTCAGCGCCCGATCACGGCCGCGACGCTGGCGTTGCAGTCCGGACACCCGGACCGCGCCATCGAACAGCTCGAGCGCGTGGCGGCGTACGATCCCGCGCCGGCGTCGGAATTCTGGCCGACATACCTGCGCGGCCAGGCACTCCTTCAAAAGAAAGACACGGCTGGTGCGGGCGAGCAGTTTCAGACGATTCTCGATCATCGCGGCCTGGCGCCGACCTCGGCGCTCTACGCGCTCGCGCATCTCGGGCGCGCGCGTGCGTATGCGCTTGCGGCTGACGTCGACGCGGCCCGCCGCACCTACGAACACTTCTTCACATTCTGGGAAAGCGCCGATCCGTCGCTCGAAAGTCTCCAGGCGGCCCGCCGCGAATACACGCGGCTGCTGCGGTAAGTTGGAGGCCTTCTGATGGCATCCGTACACGCACGGGCGAAGGACATCTTCCTCGATGCGGTTGAGATCGCGGCCGCCGACCGCGCGGCCTTCGTCGAGCAGGCATGTGCGGGAGACGCGGAGTTGCGGCGCGAGGTCGAGTCGCTCCTCCTGTACCACGACGAGGAGAGCACGAACGAGGCCGAGCCGGCAGCGGCGTCATTCGCGCCGGGCGCGCTCGTCGCCGGCCGCTACCGCATGATCGCGCGCATCGGTCAGGGCGGAATGGGCGACGTGTGGCGCGCCGACGATCTCGTGCTCGACACGGCGATCGCGCTCAAAGTGTTTCTGGCCAGCGGTCCGGACGCACGCGACCGCCTCCTCAACGAAGTGCGGCTCGCCCGTCAGATCACGCATCCGTCCGTCTGCCGCGTCTTCGACGTCGGCCAGGCCGACGGCGTCGCGTTCTTCACGATGGAGCTGGTGCGCGGAGAGGACCTCGCCGCGCTGCTGCGTCGCGTCGGCCGGCTGCCGTCCGACAAGGTGATCGACATCGCCCGACAGCTCTGCGCCGGCGTTGCCGCTGCTCATGCGCACGGGGTCCTGCATCGCGATCTGAAGCCGGCCAACGTGCTGATCGACGACGATGGGCGCGCGCGCATCACCGACTTCGGCATCGCGATCACCAAGACAAACACGCGCGGGCACGCGCTGACCGGAACGCCGGCCTACATGGCGCCCGAGCAGCGCATACCCGGGGGAACCGTCTCCGAACGCACCGACGTGTACTCGCTCGGCCTCGTGCTGTACGAACTGCTCGTCGGCCACGACGCGTTCAAGCGCTCGGCGACGCTCGATGAACCGCTGCGGCCGTCGGCCATCGTGGCGAATGTCGATCCCGCTCTCGAACGCGCGATCATGCCGGCGCTCTCGCACGATCCGGAGCTCCGCTGGGGATCCGTGGAGGAGATGGCCGCCGCGCTGCCGCAGGCCACTCCGAATCAGACGACCGCCTCCGCGCCGGCGACGGCCTTCGATATCCGGCGCCGGCCGGTCTGGCTCGCCGGCCTCGGGATCGCCGCACTCGTCGCCCTGCTCGCGTACGGGTCCGCGTTCGTCGGGCTCCCCAGTTCACGCACACTTACCGAGCAGGACGTCGTGCTGCTCGCGGACTTCGAAAATGCGACCGGCGATCCGGTATTCGATGGCGCGTTGAAGGTGGCGCTGGCGGTCGCGCTCGAACAATCGCCGTTCCTGAAAGTGTTTCCGGAGGAACAGGCGCGGCAGACGCTGCGGCTGATGCAGCGGCCGGCCGGGGAACGGATCACCCGCGCGATCGCCCGCGACATCGCCATGCGCGAGCGACTGAAGGCGCTGCTCGCCGGCTCCATCGCCAACCTCGGTCAGAGCTACATCGTCACGCTCGAAGCGATCAATGCGCAGACCGGCGACGTCATGGCGCAGGAGCAGGCGCAGGCGGCGACCAAAGAACAGGTGCTTTCCTCGATGGGGAAGGCCGCCGTGAGCCTGCGACGGAAGCTCGGCGAGTCGCTTGCCTCGGTGCAGAAGTTCGACGTACCGCTCCCCCGCGCGACGACCTCGTCACTCGACGCGCTGTATGCGTATTCGCTCGCGCTCGACAACGGACGCGAGGTCCCGCGCCTTGAAGCGATTCCGCATCTGAAGCGCGCGATCGAGCTCGACCCCGCGTTCGCGATGGCCTACGCGCAGCTCTCCGCGGTGTACTCGAACACCGGCCAGGGCGCGCTCGCGCCGGAGGTTGCGCGCAAGGCGTTCGAGCTGCGAGACCGGGTCAGCGACCGCGAGCAGTTCTTCATCTCGTGGCGTTACTACCGCGACGCACTGCAGGCGTGGGACAAGGCACTCGACGTGGCCCGCACGTGGACCGCCACGTACCCGCGCGAGGCGTTCGCGTTCAACAGCCTCGGCAACGCGCTCATCCGCTTCGGTCAGTTCGATCAGGCGGTGCAGCCGTTGCGCGACGCCATCCGCCTCGATCCGCAGTTCATCCCCGCCTACTCGAACCTCGCCGCCTCGCTGCTCGCGCTCAACCGGCTGCCCGAAGCGCGTCAGATTCTTCGTCAAGCTGCCGACCGCCGCCTCGAGTTCAACGGCGCACGGCGTCTGTCGTTTCTGATGGCGTTCGTCGAAGAGGACGCGCAGACGATGGAGAAGGAGCTGGCGGCGTCGATCGGCGTGCGCTCGACCAATGCCGCGTTCGGCTGGCAGGCGCACGTGCTGGCTTTCGGCGGACGGGCCGGGGACGCGCACGAACAATATCGACGCGGCATCGATCGGTCGGGGGCCGGCAACTTCAAGGAGGTCGCGGCACAGCTGTCGATCGAAGACGCCGAAACGCACGCGACGCTCGGACAGTGCGAGACTGCGAAGGCCGAGGTCCCGGCCGGCCTCGCAATCAGCCGTGATACCGCCGCGGTCGACCGCGCGAGCCGTGTGCTGGCGCTGTGCGGAGTACCGGAGGCGACTGCGTTGTCAGGGGAAGTCCAGAAGCGATTGCCCGACGCGATCCTCATTTCACGCGTCTCCGCGCCGGTGACGGCGGCGATGCTGGCCCTCTCCCGCGGCGAACCGAAGCACACTATCGAGCTGCTCGAACCGGTGCGCTCTTACGATCTGGCGCCGGCGGCGGAGCTGTGGCCCGTGTACATTCGAGGTCAGGCGTACCTGCAGCTGAAGGACGGCGCCGCGGCGCGGAAGGAGTTCCAGACGATTCTCGATCATCGAGGACAGGTGCCGGTGTCGGCGCTCTACCCGCTCGCGCATCTTGGCGCCGCACGCGCGGCCACGCTGATGGGCGACCCGGCGGCAGCTCGCGCGTCGTACGACAGCATGCTCGAGCTCTGGAAGTCGGCAGATCCCGCACTGGCGCCGCTCATCGAGGCGCGGCGCGAGCGAGCCGCTCTCGACGTCACACCATCATGACGACCAAGCGTCCCGACCCGGAGAACGATCTGTTTCCGCAGATGTACCGCGAGCTGCACCGTGTCGCCGGCGGGTATCTGCGGCGCGAGCGGAAGAACCACACGCTGCAGCCGACCGCCTTGGTGAACGAGGCGTGGATTCGCGTCCAGAAAGAACAAGGCCACGAGTTGAAGGGGCGGACGCACGGCCTGGCCATCGCCGCCCAGGCCATGCGTCGTCTGCTCATCGATCATGGCCGTCATCAGAAGCGCGACAAACGCGGCGGCGGCGCTCAGCCGGTCGAGCTCAACGATCTGATGAATGCGGCGGCGGAAGGCCCGGTGCCGGTCGAGGATCTCCTGACGCTCGAAGCGGCGCTCACGCGGCTCGAAGCCATCGATCCGCGCGCCGCCCAGATTGTGACCCTGAGATTCTTTTCCGGCATGTCGAGCCGCGAGGTCGCCGAACACCTTCAACTGTCGCTGCGGACGGTAGAGGGCGACTGGGCGCATGCCCGCGCGTGGCTCAAGCGCGAGCTGTCTGGCGAGCAGCACCCGTCGCCGGACGAATGAGCGCTTACGGCGCGGTGTTGCGCGCAACCATCGGCGCGGCAGGCGGCAGCGGCGTCGGCACGCGGTTGTGCACGGGTTGAATCGTCCGCAGGAACGCGTAGACCGATTTCAGATCCTCATCAGTCATCAGACCGTAATTGAACCAGGGCATCGGCGGCAGAATCTCGCGCGACACGCCCATGTGCCGTCCGGTTTTCAACGTCTTCATGAACATCTCCTCGGTCCAGATCCCGAGGCCCGTATTCTGATCCGGCGTCAGGTTGGCGGCGAAGCTCACGCCCCACGGTCCCGAGAACGCGGTACCGCTCGCGGCCGCGGTCATCATCCAGCGGTCCGATACCGGAGCGACGCCGGCCGGGATCGGAAACGAATCCGGGTGGCCTGACAGCATCCGCGACATGTCGGGCTCGGGTCCCTTCGGACCCATCTTGAGCGGCGTGTGGCAGTCGTTGCAGCCGCCGACGGTCACCAGGTATTTGCCGCGTTCGACGCGCGCCTGCTGGGTGCGGCCCGCCGTTGTGCGGGTGAGTGCGACGGTCGTGATGCCGGCGACGACGATGCCGGCGCCGATGATTCCGAAGACGAGGTTCCTGGTCATGATGGCTCTCCCTGCCAGGCTCTGGTGGTGGACCAGCCCGGCTTCTGACCAGTAACGCGACAAGGCGCGGAAAAACCCGCAATGATGGTCTCGCAGGGCTGAAGCCCAGCGCCACTTGTGAGGAAAACCCAGGCGAATCGGCGGGGCGGAATCTGGGAGAGGCTCGACGGCTATCCGTGGCGGCGAAGTTCGTGCAAAAGCGTCTTCGTCCCGGAAAGCCGCCGGTTGAGGACATCCTTCGCAACCTTCAGCAGGTCCGCGATCCGTGGATCCGCGAGCGCGTAAACCACGGTGGTGCCCTCTTTGCGGCTGATGACGATGGTGTGCGCGCGCAGCTTGGCCAGGTGTTGGGAGATGATCGGCTGATCCATGGAGAGCTCGGCCTGAAGGGCCTGCACGCTCTGCTCGCCTTTCGCCGAGAGCAGCTCCAGGATGCGGATGCGCATCGGATGCGCCATCGCCCTGAAGAACTCGGCTTTCAACGCTTGAAGTTCATTCGACGGTCCGGTCATGCACTGTGCTCCAGCTTCTGCGCATGCAGCCGCTCTGCACGGGCAATGGCCTCGCCGATATTCTTGCAGATGTTCTCGTCGCCGACATGGCTGTGAAAGTCGGCACGCTCCATCAGGTGTGCCGGCTGCGCCCGCGCGCCACAGAGCACGAGCGTGCGCCCCGACTCGTGCAGCCTGTCGGCCAGCTCCTCGAAGGCGCGCAGCCCCGTCGAATCGACCGCGTTCATATTACGCAGCCGCAGCACGACAATCTCGGGAAGATCGTCCAGGTGACTGGTGACCGTCCTTAGCTTGTCCGTCGCACCGAACAGAAACGGTCCATGAATCCGAAACACACGCACATACGGAGGGATCGTGAGCCGGTGCATGCTGTGATCGTGGCTTTCGCGCATGTACTCGGCGGTCACTGGCGCGATCGTCGTCGTCTCCGCCACGCGGTGAATGAACAGCAGCGCCGCGAGAATCATTCCGACTTCGACGGCGACGGTCAGGTCGGCGAACACCGTCAGCGCAAAGGTCGCGAGCCACACCACGATGTCGGCCTTCGTGAGGCGCAGCAGGTCTGGAATCTCCGCCCACTCGCCCATGTTGTACGACACGACCATCAAAATCGCGGCGAGCACCGCCATCGGGATCGCGCTTGCCAACGGTGCGGCCACGAGCAGCACGATGAGAAGGGTCAACGCATGCACGATGCCCGCGACCGGAGTCCTGGCACCCGAACGGATATTCGTCGCCGTGCGCGCAATCGCGCCGGTCGCCGGCAATCCGCCGACCATGGGCGACACCAGGTTGGCGACGCCCTGCGCGACGAGCTCTGTATTGGAATCGTGATGATCGCCGCTCATTCTGTCCGCAACCATCGCGGACATGAGCGATTCGATCGCGCCGAGGAGGGCGACGGTCGTCGCGGGCACCAGCAGCGTCGGCACGAGCGAGAAGCGGAATGACGGGATCGCCACGTGCGGCAAGCCGCCCGGAATTCCGCCGAAGCGTGAGCCGATGGTCTCGATGTGAAGACCCAGCAGGCGAGCGCCGAGCGTGACGATCACGAGCGCGAAGATCGATCCCGGCAGCCGCGGCACGAATCGTACGATCGCGATGATGATGCCGAGCGTCGTCGCCGCAACGACCGTCGACGCCGGCGAGAACGTGTTCGCGTGCGAGGCGAGCGCGGTGACGCGCGGCCAGAACTCTCCCGGAACGTCCTTCAGATCGATGCCGAAGAAATCGCGGAGCTGCGTGCTCGCGATGAGGACCGCGATGCCGTTGGTGAACCCGACGACGACCGGCCGCGGAATGAACGCGACGGCGGAGCCCATGCCGGTCAGCCCCATGATGACGAGCATGACGCCGGCCATCATCGTGCACATGAACAGCCCGTCGACGCCGTACCTGGCGACGATGCCCGCCACCACGACCACGAATGCCCCGGTCGGCCCGGCGATCTGCACCCGCGAGCCGCCCAGCGCCGAGACAAGGAATCCCGTGACGACGGCGCAGTAGATGCCGGCCTGCGGCGTCAGCCCCGACGCGATGGCAAACGCCATCGCCAGCGGCAGGGCCACCAGGCCGACGGTCACGCCGGCGATCACGTCGGCCATCGCGGTCTGGCCGTCGTAGTGACGAAGACACTCGACGAGTCGAGGGGCGGGCAACACAGAACGATCCATTAGTATCTAAATATATTAATATTCATATATATTAGCAATTGATACCTGCCGCAGTTCTCAGCCGCGTGCGCCTCATGTAACGAACGCGCACACTGAGAAACAGAGGAACGGAGGACGCGCAGAGGCTGGCTCGGAGTTCGGCGGGCGGGCCTGCGGAGCAGGCCCATGTGCACGGTCCGAGAGCCACGAGATACACGAACCACTGGAGCACGGACGGGTTCGTGTATCTCGTGGCTCACGGACCGTGCCGCCGCTTCGCGGCGCCCGCCGAACCGCGGCGGCTCTGGCGCACGTGTTCCGATCGGCTGGCAGCCCCGTTCGTCCTCCGCTGCTTCGTTCCTCCTGTAAACCGTGGGCTCGATCGCAGCGCGACGGTGAGGCTGCATTCATCTCCAGGCTTCGCCGCGGATACAATCAGCCCTCATGCTCGTGATCGTCGGGCTCGCAGACCCGAGCGTCGCACGTGCGCTGGGCACACCGGCTGACTATGCCCGGGCGGCGAGCCTGCGACAGACGTATGAGTCGCTCCCAGTCGATATCGCCGGCCCGGCAAACCCTTACCGCTGCATGGTGTCCGACTCAAACCGCCGACAGCTGGAGACCGCCGGCCGCGCCGGCGCGGGACGCCGCAACCGTTGTCAACGCCGCGGGTGAAGACATCTGCACGCCGGCTCGGCGCCATCGCCTGCGCGCTGGTCCTCCTTGCCGTAACGGTCGCGTGGAGCCAGCTTCCAGGAATCGGCGCCGGCGCGATCCTCCACCCATCGCGGCGTCCCTTCGTCGGTCCTCGGCCTCAGGGCTGCCGCGACCGCGTGTTCGCAGGCGACGGCGTTCGCCTCACGGGATGGTGGTGCGACGCCTCGGCACCGCGCCTCGCGACGCTCGTGTACCTGCACGGCGTCGCGGACAACCGCTCGAGTGGCACCGGCATCGTCGAACGCTTCATCGGTCGCGGGTTCGACGTGGTCGCCTACGACAGCCGCGCGCACGGCGAGTCTGAAGGAGATGCCTGCACGTACGGCTTCTTCGAGAAGCACGATCTGCATCGCGTGCTCGATGCGTTGCCCGCGGGCCCGATTGTCCTGCTCGGGACGTCGCTCGGCGGAGCCGTCGCGCTGCAGGAAGCGGCAGGCGATGCGCGAGTGACCGCGGTCGTCGCGGCCGAAACCTTCTCCGATCTCAGGACCGTGGCCACGCAACGAGCGCCGTTCGTGTTCACGGCCGGCGCCATCGATCGGGCGATCCGGGTTGCCGAAGCACAGGCGGGCTTTCGTGTCGACGAAGTCAGCCCCGTGCTCGCAGCGGCGACGATCAAGGTTCCAGTCCTGCTCCTACACGGATCGGCCGATACGGACACGCCGCCGGACCACTCGCGCGCCGTGCTGGCCGCGCTGGCCGGGCCGAAGCGCTTGATCCTCGTACCGGGCGCACGGCACAACGAGTCGCTGCGCGGAATGGTCTGGACCGAGATCGAGCAGTGGCTCGACACCGTGCTCAGCGCGCGACGATAGGATCGCTCACAGCTGAAGGTCGAGACGGCGTTTCTGGAATATCATGCCGCCAACATCGAGCCGCCAGGCGGCATGACCGGGAGCAGGACAAATGGCGGGATTAGCGTCACGACTGGCGGTGGGCGCGGCCTTGTTGTCTCTCGCAGCAGCCTCCAGCGCCGTCGGCACGGCGGACGGAAAGAACGGCGCAACTGACTGGCCGAGTACGAACTACGATCAGACCGCCAACCGCTACAGCCCGCTGAAGCAAATCACAAAGGCGAACGTCGCCAGCCTCGAGCAGGTCTGGAGCTTCCATCTCAAGCCGGCCGGCTTCGTAGGCCGCATGCGAGAGGACGAAGCGATTCCGATCGTGATCGGCAACGCGATGTACCTCGCGTCGCCATACGGCGCCGTCATCGCGTTGGACGCCACGACAGGCGCGGAGAAGTGGAGATTTCAACTGCCGAACAACGACACGCCGTCCAAGCGCGGCGTCGCGTACTGGCCGGGCGGCGGTGGAACGCTGCGTCTCCCGCCGTCGATCATTTTTGGAACCGCGACCGGCGGGCTCTATTCACTGAATGCATCCAATGGCACGCCCAACGAATGGTTCGGCGAGAATGGCGTCACCACGCTCAAGACGCCCGACGTCATGCAGACCGGCGCGACCGCGCCGTATTCACTGCTGTCGTCTCCGACGATCTACAAGGATCTGATCATCACCGGGGCCGGCACCGGCGAAGGACCAGGCGGTTCCAACGGCGGGGCGGGACCCGCGGGCGACACGCGCGCGTGGGATGCAAGGACCGGGAAGCTGCTCTGGACGTTCCACACCGTCCCGCGGCCCGGGGAGTTCGGCTACGACACGTGGGGCGCCGACAGCGCGAAGAATCGATCCGGTGTCAACGTCTGGGGCTATACCTCGCTCGACGAAGAGCGCGGCATCCTCTACATGCCGCTCGGCGCTCCGAACAACGACCGCGTTGGCATCGACCGTCCGGGGAACAACCTCTTTTCATCGTCAGTGGTCGCGGTCGATGCGAACACCGGCAAGTATCTGTGGCACTTCCAGCTCGTGCATCACGACATCTGGGACTACGACACGCAGTCGGCACCGCTGCTCGTCGATCTGCGCAGAGACGGCACCGTTGTCCCGGCCGTGATCATCGTCAACAAGACCGGACTGATGTTCACGTTGAACCGTGTGACCGGCAAGCCGATCTTCGACATCGAGGAGCGCCCGGTCCCCCGGAGCGATGTGCCGGGCGAGCAGGCGTCTCCGACGCAGCCGTTCCCGGTGAAGCCTGAACCGCTGGCGCAGAACACGATCTCCAGGAACAACCTGTACAAAGGCGAGCCGCAGCTGCAGTCCTACTGCGAGCACATGGTCGACGACAACGACATGAAGCTTGGCGGACCGTACTTGCCGATCGCGTTCAACAGATACAGCATCTCGCCTCCGGGCCCGGCTGGCGGCATCAACTTCTGGGGACCCTCTTACGATCCGGAGCTGCACTTGTTCATATCGAACACGAGCAACATCTTCCAGCCGATGCGGATCGTTCAGCGCCCCGACGGAAGTTACGTCAATTCCGGCCCGCTCGCCGGCACGCGCCGGTTCGGCGATCCCGAGCGGCGGCTTCTGTGCGGGCCCACGCCGTGGGGCGAACTGATCGCCGTCAACATGGACACGGGCAACATCGCGTATCGCAAGACGCTCGGGGTTTCTGACGCGCTGCCTGCCGGCATGCAGGACACGGGACGTCCGAGTTCAGGCGGCGTCGTGCTGACGGCAAGTGGTCTCACCTTCGTTGGCGGCACGGACGATTTCAGGTTCCGCGCGTTTGCAACGGCCACCGGCGAGAAGCTGTGGGAAATCAAATTGCCTTCGTCGATCGAGACGACGCCGATTACTTACCAGGGCGCTGACGGACGGCAGTTCATCACGGTGGTGAGCACCGGCGGCGGGCTCACGGGATCGCAGGTCACGAACGATGAGATCATCGCGTTCGCGTTGCCGAAGAAATAGTCACACTGTTTCGAGATAGTCGTCCCACAAATCCAGGTAGACCGAGTCGCGCGTCGATGCGGATTCGCCCCAGAGTTCGCGCGCACTGAAGCGGACCGAGTAGAGATGCTGCGGCTTCTCGCCCAGAAAGTGCGCGTTCGTATCGGGAAACAGGAACACTCCGCGGTCCAGCACGACGACGCCCGCTTTTCCGCGGACGTAGCGCGGCAGGCGCGTGTGTCCGATCGGGTTCATGTTGCGCGCCCGCGCGGGCTGTCCCTGAGTGAAGCGCGCGACGGCGGGGACATCGCGCCGGGCCGTCGGACGGCGGAGGGCCATGTCGGCAGCCCTCTGGCTGGTTATCGGAGGCGTCGCCCGTCCCGAGCCCTGCGCAGGCACGCCCGTTTCGATTTCGTTCGGGGTCGCGTCACCAGTGGACACGAGCTTCGCGATCATCCACGTGAACCATCGCTCGTAGTACGTCATCCGCAGATAGTCGGCGGGAGGCAACCGCTCGACATCATGGCGGAACGCATCCAGGTTCCACGTTCCGCCCCTCGCTCTCAACACCCGCCACAGCGCGTAGACGCGTCCTTCCCACGACGCGTGAAACGTCGGTTCCTGACGCTCGCGCTCGACGGGCCCCATGTCCTGCATGCCGCCCATGTCGTGGACGCCGTTCATGGCCGTTCTCCCGCGGGCGTCAGATCGACTTTCGCGGTGCCGATCATGGAATCGCGGGTGACCAGGGCGGCCAGCGCCTCTTCGGTCATGCGCTCACTCCCAGCCGGCCGCTCCGGCAGGACGATGTAGCGGATCTCGGCGGTGCTGTCCCACACCCGGATCTCCACATCGTCGGCCAGCTCGAGACCGAACTCGCGCAGGACGCCGCGCGGATCGATGACGGCACGGGACCGATACGGAGCCGATTTGTACCAGACCGGCGGCAAGCCGAGCATCGGCCACGGATAGCAGGAGCACAAGGTGCAGACGACCATGTTGTGCACCTTGGGTCCGTTCTCGAGCACGACCATGTCTTCGCCCTGATAGCTGGCAAAGCCGATTTCGGCAATCGCGGCGGTCGCGTTCTGGAGCAGGCGGGCCTTGTAGGCGGGATCGACCCAGGCGCGCGCAACCACGCGTGCGCCGTTGCGAGGACCGACCTTGGTCTCGAACGTGTCGACGATGACGTCGAGGGCCGCGCGATCGACGAGCCCCTTGTCGACGAGCAGCGATTCGAGGGCCTTGACGCGGAGCGTCGGATCCGACGGCACGATCTGGTGATCGTGATCCTGGGCGCCTCCCGCACTGCCGGTGGCGCCCGATTCTGAGACGAAGGCGGCGGCCGCAGCCCCCTTCAGGAACTCGCGCCGATCGACTGTCTTGTCCTCGTTGTCCGCCATCATTTCCCTCGAGCACTCAGCTTACTGCGAAGGCCGGGCGGCGCGCCGGCCGGATTGATCGTCCCGCGTGTCCCAGTCGTAGAAATTGAACGCCTGGCTCGCCAGCTCGGAGGGCGGAGGCAGAAATCGATCGGCGCCGATCATCATCTCGACATAGTCGAAGAGCAGGATCACCTGTTCGGGCGTGTTCACCGAGTGGAACCAGACCGCCCGTCCATCGAACATCAGGCTCGCGACATTGGCCAGCGCGCAGGGACCGAGGCAGCCGGCTTTCGTCAGGTGGACGACTTTTCTCAGCTTGCGCCGCAGCCACTCGCTCTTGTACGTGTCGGTCGGCACCGCCGGGAAACCGCGGTCCGTCCGGCCGCAGCAGCACGCGTTGAAACAATACGAGAGGTGCGCCCTGCGCTGCGCGACTTCGACCGCGCGTCCGTCGGGACGGACAACGAGCTGGCGGAACATGGATGGCCCGAGCTCCACGGGACTTCCGTGCGGCGTGTGAAGATATGCGTCCTCCCAGGCATCCTTTCGCGCAGAGAGCGAGCGTGCGTCCGCGAGACCTTTCGCGATCACGAGACGTTCCAGCGCCGCGAGCCAGTGATGGTAGTACCT
>Ga0105245_10004270_pt1 | contig 12669 bp, 11 predicted proteins | sample KBSM54metaG_FD_81523 | JGI IMG/M metagenome (GOLD analysis project Ga0105245, IMG submission 81523) | Miscanthus rhizosphere microbial communities from Kellogg Biological Station, Michigan, USA - KBS M5-4 metaG | ecosystem: Host-associated > Plants > Roots > Rhizosphere > Soil | place... | reverse complement strand
CTTCGAATTCCAGACCATGATCTGCCAGTTGACGGGCATGGATGTGGCCAATGCTTCGATGTATGACGGATCCACGGCCGTGCCCGAAGCCGCGATGATGGCCATGCGGATCACCGGACGCGACGGTATCGCCGTGGCTCGCACCGTGCATCCGGAATATCGCGAGGTGCTGGGAACTTACACCCGGCATCAAAGCACTTCCGTGAAGGAGTTTGAGTACGACCCCGAATCCGGCCAAGTGGACATCGAATCTCTGGAGCAAGCGCTGAGCGAAACCACCGCCGCGGTGATCATTCAATCTCCGAACTTCTTCGGTGTGGTCGAAAACGCCCAACAGATCGCAGAGTTGGCCCATGCCAAGGGCGCGCTGCTGCTGTTCGTATTTACCGAGGCGGTATCGCTCGGGCTGCTCGAGCCGCCGCGCGAGGCTGATATCGTGGCGGGGGAACTACAGAGCTTCGCGATTGCGCCGAGCTATGGGGGACCGTTCGCGGGCATCATCGCTTGTAAAGAAAAGTTCGTCCGCCAATTGCCCGGCCGTTTAGTTGGTGAAACCAAGGATGCCAACGGGAACCGGGCCTTTTGCCTCACGCTGGCCACGCGCGAGCAACACATTCGAAGAGAGAAAGCCACATCGAATATCTGCACCAATCAGGCGCTGATCGCACTGATGGCAACGGTTTTCATGGCGCTTTACGGCAAGCAGGGCCTGCGCGAGCTGGCGGAACAGAATCTCGCCAAGGCGCATTACCTCGGCGAAAAGCTGTGGCGCAGATTTAACGGCCCGTACTTTAACGAATTCGTGGCGGCAACCGGTGTACAAACTCCCGACGAGATCAATCGCCGCCTTCTGGGTTTTCAGATCGTCGGCGGGCTACCGCTCGATCGCTTCTATCCGGAACTCCGAAACAGTGTGCTTCTGTGCTGCACGGAGATGTCGCGCCGCGCCGATATGGACGCCGTCGCGGAGGCGTTCGGGGCATGATTTCGAAGGTCCGCCAACATCCCACCCAGAACGAATCGTTGCTTTTTGAGACCAGCTCTCCCGGCAAGGCCGGCTATCAACTTCCTGCGTTGGATGTTCCGCCGGTCAATCCAATCGAAGCTCTTGGTGCGGAACATGTCCGTCCGGAGATCGAGGACTTTCCCGAAGTCAGCGAAGTGGATGTGATCCGCCACTTCACCCGTCTCTCCACATGGAACTACGCCATCGATTTGGGCCTGTATCCGCTGGGTTCGTGCACCATGAAATACAACCCGCGCGTGAATGAGGCCGTGGCGCGAACCGAGGGATTGATGTGGATCCATCCCTATCAGCCGGATGCGCTGTCGCAAGGAGCGTTTGCGATTTTCGCGGAACTTGAGCGGGCGCTGGCCGAGATCACTGGGATGGACGCGGTGACACTGCAGCCCGCAGCCGGCGCGCACGGTGAACTGACCGGGATCCTGCTGGTCCGCGCCCTGCTCGAAGCGCAAGGAAATCCGCGCAAGAAGGTCATCGTCCCGGATTCGGCGCATGGAACCAATCCTGCATCCGTTCGCATGGCGGGGTATGAAGTGGTCAACGTGGCCTCGAACGATCACGGAATGCTGGACGCGGAAGCGCTGACGCGGATGGTGGATGAAGACGTCGCCGCCATCATGATCACCAATCCCAACACGCTGGGAGTGTTCGAGCAGCATATCGCCGAGGTTGCGCGAATTCTGCATTCCAAGGGCGCGCTGGTGTACATGGACGGGGCCAACATGAACGCGCTGGCGGGCATCTCGCGGCCAGGCGATTACGGTGTCGATCTCATGCACCTGAACCTGCATAAGACGTTTTCGACGCCGCATGGAGGAGGTGGGCCCGGCTCGGGACCAGTCGCCGTGAAGAAATCGCTCGAGCCGTTTTTGCCGCTTCCGCGGCTCCAGCATGCGGGTTCGGGCTGGTCCTGGAATTACGATCGCCCCCAGTCCATCGGGCGGGTGCGGGCATTTTATGGAAACTTCGGCGTGCTGGTGCGAGCGCTGGCCTACATCATGGCGCATGGCGGCGACGGGTTGAGGCGGGCCACCCTGGATGCGCTACTGAACGCGAACTATTTGCGAAAGCTGCTGGAATCGCACTACGAGATCGCCTATCACGCACCCAGCATGCACGAATGCGTGTTTCGCCACGCTGCCACCGGCACGATCGCCAAGCGACTGATCGATTATGGATTCCACCCTTACACCGTCAGCTTTCCGCTGATCGTACATGGCGCAATGATGATCGAGCCCACGGAGACCGAGAGCAAGCAGGAGCTGGATCTATTCGCCGATGCCTTGGTTTCGATCGCGCAGGAGCTGAAGGAAAATCCGGAACACGTTCTCACGGCGCCCCATTGCACGCGCACAAATAAGGTCGACGAAGTCGCGGCGGCTCGAAAACCGATTTTGAAATGGACCCGGTGAGGGAGGGTTACTGGCCGCCGGCCTTCTGATACGCGTCGATGACCTTCTTCACGTACCAGCGAGTCTCGTTGTAAGGCGGCATTCCCTGATATTTATCGACCGCGCCTTCGCCGGCGTTATAAGCCGCCAGAGCTTTGATCACGTCGCCGTCGTACTTGAGGAGCAGTTCACGCAGCAATCGCGTGCCGGCATCGATGTTCTGGGCGGTATCGTACGGATCGGCTCCCAGGGTCCTGGCCGTGGCAGGCATGAGCTGCATCACTCCCAGTGCGCCTTTCGGCGACACAGCGCCGGGCCGGAATCCCGATTCCACCTGGGCTACGCTCTCGACGAATTCCGGGGGAAGGCCGGAGCGGCGGGCGGCGTCGCGTACCATCTCTCTTGGGCCAGACGCTACCGGCGCGGCTGTCTCCGGTTTGATTACGGGCGGAGGCACTGGCGCGATCGGGGCAGACGTCACCACCTCTTCTTCTTCGAATCCGGATACGAGTGTTGCCGGGATCTCGGTGACTCCTCCGCTATAGAACAGACGGATCAGATCGCCGGATTGCTCATGCCGGTCCGCGCGGAGTTTCAGACCGCTTGAGAACACCACGTATTCCCCGCCGAATGCCGGAAACGCGGCTACCGTCAGCGCGAGCAGACAAAATATACACTTCATCTCGTAAGAAATGACGCGGCCAGGGGATCGGCCGTGCAGCATCATTTGGTAGAAAGTGCGAACGCCACCATACCCAGCCCTGCCAGGAACAAAACCACCATTCCGGCCGCCAGCATTTGCACGCGGTGATCACCCTCGCGTAGCTCCCGCCAGATCAGCAGGCCCCAAGCTATGGCCACCAGAGGCGCTGCATTGCTGAGTATGTACTGAATCAGAGCGCTGGGCTGCGCCGTGCTTGGAGCGCCTGCCACGATGAGGCTGGTCAGCAACCCGGCTCCCCACACCACTCCTCCGGCCAGACCCATCAGATGCTGCTTCGCACTCCCTGCCAGGTATCCGGACGGCATGGCGGCCGCGCCGGTCACCGGGAACGTGGCGAAGAACAACACAAAAAAAGGCGATGACAGGACCGCGGCCACCGAGATCAGGACTAAAGCCGGGTAAGGAGCGAGGCCGCCATCTCCAGTAGCCCTGCCCAGAAGTCTCGGGACTAAGCTCAACACGATTCCGCCCACCACGGAAAGAATGATTGCCAGCGCCGCCCCCGGGGACTTAGCACGCTTCGATTTCGTTCGAGGATCCGGCGTCAGAGCCGTCTGTGCAGCTTCCCGGCGGACCTGCAGGAGCCGGACGTAAGTCAGCGCGGCTACGACAACCCCTCCCAACACCAGAGCGATTCCGATGAACGTCAAGGGTACGTTGGCTTGCGCGATCGTGACGAAATCCCACGCGGCACCGATCGCGAGCGCCACGCCAAGTGTTAACGGAAACGCTATGCTCATGCCCGCGATCGACACGGCTGCCAATAGCAGCAACATGCCCAAGTTGAGCACTACGCCGCTGCCCAACGCAAAAGCCATTGTTCGGTATCCCACCAATAAAAGATTGTCCTGGAGCGTCAGTTCTTGGGGACGTCCAGATCCCAAGGCCAGCGCGGCTACTCCCGCGCAAATCACGATTCCGAACAGGAAATCGTAGTAGAAATACTCGAAGCGCCATCTGCCCGTTAGCTTAAGCGTATTTGCCCAGCTGCCCAGACACAGCAGCGACACGATCGCCAGGATCCACACCGCGAATGCTGTGCTTGGCAGAATCATGGAAGAGTCGAGAGGTGAGGGTCCTAGTGCCCTTCGGCAGGTTGGGAGGCGTCGGCTTTGAGCGGGAAGTGCGCGCCGGACGGGATCGGAACCAGCATCTGCTCTTTGCGATAGATCAGTGTGGACGTGTTATAGCTGGCGATCTCAAATCCGTGGCCATGTGTAATGGCGTCGGTGGGACAGGCTTCGACGCAGTACCCGCAGAAAATACAGCGGTTGTAATCGATGTTGTAGACCTTGGCATAGCGCTCTCCGCCGCTGATGCGGAGTTCCGCGGTGTTTTCGGCGGCCTCGATATAGATGCATTCCGCCGGACAGGCTGCCGCGCACAGGAAACAGGCCACGCATTTCTCCAGGCCGTTTTCGTCGCGTTGCAGCTCGTGCACGCCGCGGTAGCGTTCCTGAAACTTTGCCGGGGCTTCGGGATAGTCTTCCGTGAGCGTGGGATTCAACATTTCCCGGAATGTCACCGACATTCCTTTGGCAATGGCCGCAGCTCCACCCAGCACTTCCGAGATTTTCGCCATGTATTTCCTTCTTTAGTAGTGTATCGCAGGATCGCGCGCGAGCACGAACGACCCTATGCTCCAATAGGTAGTCCAGTATGCAGCGTTCTGCGGTATGGTTCTGGGTCTCCCTGACGGGATTGCTCCTGCTGTCCCGGCTGTGCCACGTCAACGTTTTGTGGGCCGACGAGGACTATCATCTGGCAGCCGCCATTCAGATCTTGCATGGCAAGATGCTGTACCGCGATCTGTGGTACGACAAGCCTCCTTTAACCGCGATGGTCGCGGCGCTGTTTGGAGGATGGTGGGGATGGCCTCTTCGTATCGCCGGGACGGTGGTGGCAGTGGCATCGTGTGGGGTGGCTTTCCGTTTCGCGTCGGAGGTGTGGAGCCAGCGTGAAGGATATTGGGCGGCCGGCTTACTGGCGTTTTCGCTCATTTTCTACCTGCCCCCCGCGACCATTCCACTGGAACCCGATACCTTGATGATCCTGCCGCATTTGGCAGCGGTCAATCTGGCGTGGAAGAAAAAGCCCCTCCTTGCCGGTTTCGTCGCGGGCCTCGCGTTCGCGATGAACATCAAGGGTGCGGCGGTGCTCCTCGTGTGCCTGATTTTCGCGCCAGTCATGTGGCCTCTTATGCTCGCCGGATTCTTGATCCCGAACGTGATGCTTCTTACGTGGCTCGTGTCGCAGCATGCATTTTCGGCTTATCTGGAGAGTGTTTGGCGCTGGGGGCTCTTGTATGCCGGTGCGCCTCCTGGCGATTCTTCGGTGGAAAGCGCGCTGGTGCGCCTCCGCAACTGGCTGGGATTCCACGCCGCACTGGCCTTCGCGGCGAGTTGGTATTTCGTGCGCGCGAGAGATTCGAGCGATCGCGTACGGATGCTGGCGTGGGCGACGATTTCGCTTGCTGCCGCCGGTGTGGGCTGGCGATTTTCGCCACACTATCTCAACCAGTTGCTGCCGCCTTTGGCGATCGCGGGCGCCCGCGGCGTTTGTCTCTTAGCCGGAGAAACGCGTGCGATGCTGCGGCGGGTGGCCACGGTCGCGCTGATGATCGCTGCTCTCGTCGTCGTGATCCGGTTCGGGCCGCGCTATTTCCTTCTCGCCGCCGACGACCAGGCTGGACGGCCTCATGCGTGGCGAGACGTAGCGCTTGATCAAGAGAGCCGTCAGGCGGCGGCGTCCGTTCGAACGCTGGCGAAAGAAGGCGACACGATCTTTATCTGGGGCTATCGTCCGAATCTGGTGGCCTACACGAGACTGCCGGTGGCCTCGCGGATGTGGGAATCGCAACCGCTGACCGGTGTTCCCGCCGATCGCCATCTCCGCGATGTGAGCAGCGTCGGTCCCGATTGGGCGCGCCAGAATCGGGCGGAACTGGTTCGTAGTTCGCCTTCGATCATCGTCGATGGCCTGAGTGCCTATAATCCACGGCTGGATATCGGCAGCTACCCGGATCTGGCGGCTTGGTTCCAGCGTTATTGCCTGGCGGGACGCGCCGGGCTCACCTCTGTCTACCAACTCTGCACGCGGGCCGCGCCGTGACGGGTGGCTGATAAGATCATAGTGAAGCTGTGCAGCGATTCTACTTCGATCACAACGCCACCACTCCGGTATCGCAGGAGGTGCTGGAAGCCATGCTTCCGGTGATGACCGAAGTGTACGGCAACGCCTCCAGCATTCATCATTTTGGCCAGACGGCGCGGAAAATGCTCGACGACGCGCGCAAGCAAGTGGCCGGGATGTTAGGAGCGGAGCCACAGGAAATCGTCTTTACCAGTGGCGGAACCGAGGCCGATAATCTGGCGATTTTCGGGGTCGCGTCGGGCACAGCGGGTCACGTGGTGACGACCACCTTCGAGCATCCGGCTGTGCTGGCTGCGGCAGGGCAACTGGATCACACGTTGGTGCCTGTCGATGCCCGCGGCATGGTGGACCCAGATGCGATCCGTCGGGCGTTGCGTCCCGAAACCAAGATTATCAGCGTCATGCATGCGAACAACGAAGTGGGGACGCTTCAGCCGATCGCCGAGATCGCGCGCATAGCGGCGGAAGCGGGCGTCGCGCTGCATTCCGATGGCGTGCAGGCAGTTGGAAAGATTCCTGTAAGCGTAGCCGATCTAGGCGTAGCGTTATACGTGTTCAGCGGGCACAAGATCGGCGCGCCGAAGGGCGTGGGGGCGTTGTACGTCCGCAAAGGAACCGCACTCAAGCCGATGATGTTCGGCGGACGCCATGAGCGCGAGCGTCGCGCGGGAACCGAGAATGTCGCTGGGATCGTGGCGCTAGGGCGGGCTGCGGAATGGATCGCAGATCATGCTGACGCCGAGAATCGCCGCCAAGGAGCCTTGCGCGATCGCCTGGAGCAAAGCATCCTCGATCGCATTCCGGACACGCGGGCCAACGGCGCGGGCTCCCCGCGCGTGCCGAACACGACGAACATTCGCTTTGACGGAATTGATAGCGATGCCTTGCTGATTGCACTCGATCTCAAGGGATTCGCTGTTTCAAGCGGCGCAGCATGTTCCAGCGGCGCGCCTGAACCATCTCACGTATTACTGGCAATGGGCCTGAGCCGGCTCGAGGCCCGGTCGAGCATCCGGTTTTCGCTGGGGCGATCTAACACCATCGAGCAAGTAGACGCGTTGGTGGAAGCCCTCGTTGACTCTGTGACTCATCTGCGAAAACTGGCACCTGCGTATGCCTGATCATCCCCTAGCGGTCGCCATGTCGGGGGGCGTCGATAGCTCCGTTGTGGCGGGCATGCTGCGCGCGCGGGGCGAGAATGTCATCGGCCTGACCATGCAGCTCTGGAACCAGCGCCGGTTGCCGGAGATCCAGAGCGACAAGGCCACGGGACGCTGCTGCTCGCTCGATGATGTTTACGACGCCCGCGCGGTGGCGCAGATCCTGGGGATTCCCTATTACGTCGTCAACTTCGAGCGCGATTTCGAGGATCAGGTAGTGAAGCCCTTTGTCGACGAATATCTTGCAGGGCGCACGCCGATCCCCTGTACGCTATGCAACAACTTCATCAAGTTTGACCGGTTCCTGGAAATGGCGGCGGGAGTTGGAGCCGACCGTATCGCGACCGGGCACTACGCGCAGATCCGCTGGAATCCCGATAACGGACGCTGGGAAATGCTGCGCAGCGTGGATCGCGCCAAGGACCAAACCTATTTTCTGTTCGGTCTGAAGCAAGACCAACTAGCGCGGTCGATGTTTCCGCTCGGGGCGATGGAGAAGAGTGCGGTGCGCGAGTTGGCCCGCGAACTCGGTATTCCCACGGCCGCCAAACCCGACAGCCAGGAGATTTGCTTCGTTCCTAACGGCGATTATGCGGCATTCATCGATGCGTATTTCCGGGAGCAGGGAATCGCGCCGCAAGAAGTCGCTGGTGAGTTAGTCACGGCCGATGGCCAGGTCGTCGGCGAGCATGCGGGGGTTCACCATTTCACGGTCGGCCAGCGACGTGGCCTTCGCGTAGCGGCGGGCGAACCGCTCTACGTGATCTCGACCGATCCAGCCAGTCGGCGGGTTACGGTAGGGCGCGACCGGGAATTACTGACTGATCGTGCGCATGCCAGAGAGCTGAATTGGATCTCGATTGCGGCTCCAGTGGAACCGGTGCGTGCTGAGGTGAAGATCCGCAATAAGCACGCCGCCGCGCCGGCCACACTTTTGCCCACATCCGATCCCGATCGCATCGAGATTCGCTTCGACGATGCACAGCGCGCCGTAACCCCCGGCCAAGCGGCAGTATTCTATGCCGACAATCTTGTGTTAGGCGGCGGCTGGATCGAGTGACTGCCTTCGAGCTCAAGGCGCGCGCTTACGCCAAGGCGCTCGACTGGGGTGTTCCGCGGCTGCGGCGCGTCGCGATCCGAAACCTTGAACTAGCCGGCTTCACGAACGCAGATGATCCGGATCGCATTGCCGACGGCGTGTTCCTATCGGTGGGACGCATCATGGCCAGCGTCGCCCAGTTTCCATCGATAACGCGCGCCAATGTCCACGAGTGGATCCGCTATGACGGCTTGGAAAACTTCACGGCTGCGCAGGCCAAGGGCCGAGGCGTGCTGGTGGCGACGGCGCACCTCGGCAACTGGGAGCTGAGCGCGTTTTCGCATGCGCTGATGACTGCACCCATGCACATCGTGGTGCGTCCTCTGGACAACGCCCGTGTGAATGCCTTCGTCGAAAAGCGGCGCGCGCTGTCGGGCAACCATATCATTCAAAAGACCGAAGCGGCGCGCAAAATCCTGAAGGCTCTGGCCGCAGGCGATGCCGTCGGTATCCTGATCGATCAGAACACTACCCCGTCGGAAGGCGTCTTCATCGATTTCTTTGGAAGGAAAGCCTGCGCAGGAACCGCCTTCGTCAAATGTGCGCATCACACCGGAGCGGCTGTAGTACCCGGGTACGCGCTGTGGTCCGACGTCGATAAGAAATACATTCTTCGGTTCGATCCCGAAATTCCCATGAGCGGCGACGTGCAAGCGGACACGCAGCGCGTACACGCCGCCCTCGAAGATGTGATCCGGAAACATCCCGATCAGTGGTTGTGGATTCACCGGCGCTGGAAGACGCGCCCGCAGGGTGAACCCGGTCTATATTGAGCTAAGATTTTGGCATGGGACCTGCGCATAGAAGCGAGATTATCGACATCCTGGAGAAGAGCACGGAAGACTTTCATGCCGCCGTCAGCGGCCTGCCCGAATCGCTGGCGAACAGTCGGCCGGAGGAGAATCGTTGGTCCGTGCTCGAATGCATCGAGCATGTCGCGACGGTCGAGGAGGTGTTTCTGAAACGGCTTGCGGGCGGAGAACACACGGAAGCCCCTCCGGAAGATAAAGAGAAAGAGGTCGCGCTGGCTGCGCGGATTGTCGATCGCTCCTCGCGGCGGCAAGCTCCGGAGACCGTCCTACCGAAGGGCCGATTCGCAAGCGTGGCAGAAGGCTTGGAACGGTTTAACGCCGCTCGTGCACATTCCATGCAATTCGCGAGGGAACATGCCGCGGATCTGTATACGCTCGCCTCGGCTCATCCAGTTTTTGGAGCGCTGAACGGAGTAGAAGCGATGATCATCCTCGCGAATCACTCCAGGCGGCACGCGGAGCAAATCCGCGAGGTTCGGGCAGCGCTCGAAAAACGCTAGAAGCCATCTTTCGAGCAGCGAAAGCCCACGTTCCGGGCCGAAAAACGTTCTGGGATACTCGAGGCATCGTAGCTGAAGCCGGCCGCCAGTGCTCGATCGAAGGAGCCTCCACGCATGGTGATCCATGGCTCCTGCGCGGTTGCCGGCGGTGTCATCACGGCGGCGAACATGGCGATGGCGGTCGCGCTGGGTGTGACTGGGTCATCCACCATCTCCCAGGCGTTGCCGATCATGTTAAACAACGGTCCCACAAAAGAGCGCACCGGCATCAATTCATGCGTGGCGGCAGGGTTGTCGCTGACATTTGCCTTGGAGGCATCCAACTGGTTTCCCCAAGGGAATAACGCGCCCTGGGTCCCACGCAGCGCCCGCTCCCATTCGAGCGACGTCGGCAGCCGCTTGCCGATCTTCATGGCGTAAGCGCGAGCTTCGGCAACCGTGATCCCGACCTTGGGAAGATTATCCTTTCCCGGTTCGACGCTGCATCCCATGGTTTTGCAGAAGTCGGCGTTCGAGACTTCGGTTTCGTCGATGAAGAACGCTCTGAGCTTGGCGGGCTTCTTGTCTAAGCCTGCGAGGAACGTGCCCGCCGGGATGTAGACCATTCCGGGAACCGCGGGCGCCGGTCCGGGGCGCAGCATCCAGAAAGCGATGCCAGCAACGATGATCACCGCGGCGGCGATGCCGATCCATATCGGCAGCTTGAGCGGCGTCATGCTTTTCTTCTTGATCACCTTGGCCGCAGGTTTGGGCATGGGCTGCGTAGCCGATTTCGAATCACCAGCCAAGATCGCTCGAAGCTCCTCGACGATTGCTCCAAAGCTCTGAGGCCGATCTTCGGATTTCTTGGCCGTACAGCGCACGACCAGATCGCGCACCGCGGGAGGCACGCCGGCGTCTTCCATCGCGGCGACGTCCACAGGCTGATTCAGAATCTGGAAAAAGACCTGCTCCATGGTCTCGCCGCGCACGCTTCGAATACCGGTGAGTATCTCGAACAGCAGCAGCCCGTACGCGTAGACATCGACCAGGTGGGATACTCCGCTCCCCGAGATCTGCTCCGGCGCCATATAGTACGGCGTGCCCATGGCCATCCCCGTGCGCGTGAGCGAGAGATCGGGAGCCTTGGCAATACCGAAATCCATGAGCTTCACTTTCCCGTTGGAGGCAATGTGAATATTCTCGGGCTTGATATCGCGATGCACGATCGCGCGGGCGTGCACGTAGTCCAAGGCTTGGGCGATGTTTAGGGCGATGCGGAGCCGGTCATTCATGCCGTCCAGATGGCCGTTGCGAATGGCATTGCGGAGATCCTCGCCTTGTAGGTACTCCATCACGATGAAAGGCTTGCCGTCGAATTCGCCGTAGTCGAATACGCTGACGATATTCTCGTGCTGGAAACCTCCGGCGAGCTTCGCTTCCTGCAGGAAACGGGCTTTGGCATCGGCATCCTGGCAGGAGCTGTCGGTCAGGATCTTCACCACCACCGCGCGATCGAGCATAGTGTCTCGCGCCCGATATACGTGCGACATGCCGCCGCCCAAAAACTCGAGCAGCTCGTACTTTCCGAGGGTGGCGGGAAGATCCATTGTCGTTATAGCTTCGGCACGGCCTCGGAAGCGACTTTAGGCTTACTCACCGGGACCACCAAATTCAACGATCAGAAAGCGCGCTGCCGTTTTTCCGGCGTTCTGAATCTCGGTGACTTGATCGGCGGGATAACGCACCACATCCGAGGTCTTCAGAGTACGTCTCGAGCCACTGCCGGCCGTCGCTCCATTGGCGCGGCTGATCGCCTCGGCTTCCGTGCCCTCGAGCGCAATCAGCAGGGGCGCCACATCCGCGGGAGGCACCGCCAGCTTGGCATTGGGTGCGATCTGCAAAATACCGAAACGGGTTTGGTCGGTCTCAAATTGCATTTGCAGGTTTGCGCCGAGCCATTCCGATCCGGGCTCGTGGCAGTGCAGATATTCGCCGGGAAGAATTTCGCCGCACACGTTGTGTGGACTGGTTTGCGGCTGCAACAGCTCAATGATGACTTCGTTATTCCGCTCGGCGTGAGGCACATTCGCGCGTGAGAAATGAATCTCGGTACCATTCACCCAGACAAGGTCGGTATCGTGGCGATGCGGCGCCGCCGGTCCGTGCGACTCCAATGGAACTTCGAGAATCCGCACGCGCGCATCTTCGTACACAGTGTGGTGGTAAGGCTCAGGCGTGGCAGGCTGGCCTGCCATGTAGCCGGTGCCAATCAGGCATATGGTCACGAATCGCATGCTAACGTTTGTACCCAATTTTCCGCAGGAACCCGTGCCGCCATTCGATGCCCGCCTCGTCTTCCACACCCTTGGGCGAGCTGCCGTCGATCACGCCCAAGACTCCGCGTCCCTGCTCGGTTTCGGCGAGAATCATCTCCACTGGATTCGCGGTCGCACAGAAAATGGAGCAGACCTCGGGGATCTCTCGAATCCGCCCCAGCACGTTGATCGGAAATCCGTCGCGCATCGCGACCACGAATACGTGGCCGGCGGCGATTGACTGCGCGTTCTTCGTGGCGTTGTTCTTTAGGGCGTCGTCATTGCCATCCACACGTGTCAGGCAGGATCCAGAGGCTTCATTGAAGGCGATGCCGAACTTGATCCCAGGCACCGTGTTCACCATGGCCTCGTACAGATCTTCGACGGTTTTGACGAAATGGCTCTGGCCCACGATGATATTGCCGTTCTCGGGAATCTCGAGCCGGACGACCTTGATTTCCATCTCCACCAATATAATGGATCGTGGCGCTGTCACTGATCGAGCACAT
>Ga0105245_10004266_pt1 | contig 12673 bp, 8 predicted proteins | sample KBSM54metaG_FD_81523 | JGI IMG/M metagenome (GOLD analysis project Ga0105245, IMG submission 81523) | Miscanthus rhizosphere microbial communities from Kellogg Biological Station, Michigan, USA - KBS M5-4 metaG | ecosystem: Host-associated > Plants > Roots > Rhizosphere > Soil | place: Michigan... | reverse complement strand
TGGTCCGGGTCCCCACACGCCGGGCGATGGTTTTTTCCAGGCCAATGAAGGCTCCCCCGCAGATGAACAGGATGTTGGTCGTGTCCACCGGTGTGAATTCCTGGTGCGGATGCTTGCGGCCGCCCTGCGGCGGGACGTTGGCGACTGTACCCTCCAGAATCTTCAGAAGCGCCTGCTGGACTCCCTCGCCCGAAACATCGCGGGTAATTGAGGGATTCTCGTCCTTGCGCCCGATCTTGTCGATCTCGTCAATATAGATGATGCCTTGCTGGCAGCGCTGGACGTCCCAATCGGCGTTTTGAAGCAGACGCAGGATGATGTTCTCGACGTCTTCGCCCACATACCCTGCTTCGGTCAGTGTGGTGGCGTCCACAATTGCGAACGGCACATCCAGGATCCGAGCCAGGGTCTGCGCCAGGAGCGTCTTACCGGTCCCGGTCGGTCCGATGAGCAGGATGTTGGATTTCGATAGCTCCACCTCCCCAGTCCGCTGCTTGTTCATCTGGATGCGCTTGTAGTGGTTGTATACCGCCACGGCCAGCTTCTTTTTGGTAGCGTCCTGACCGATCACGTACTGATCCAGATATTCCTTTAATTCCAACGGCTTGGGTAGTTTATGGGGCGCACCATACTGCTGCTCATTGCGGTCGTCCTCGAGGATAGAGTTACAGACGGCAATGCACTCATCGCAGATGTAGGCGCGTGGGTAATCCGAGGGGGAGGAGATCAGTTTACCAACAACATCCTGGCTTTTATGACAGAAAGAACAACGGAGGGAATCGTCGGAGCCGGCACGCTTCACGGGATCTCCTGCACCAAAAGGGATTGAAGTCTCGTACGCTCCCAGTATAGCTGACTTTCGGAGTGGGGCGTGAAATAGCCCACCTGAATCTGAGGGGGCGCACCCAAAGCCCACTAGGCTCCCCCACCCAGGAAGGAGTAAGTACAAGCATCGCTTCGGCTTAATCCGGCGGACCGGCTGGCTGTCTGCTTGCCTTGTTAGTGACCAGATCCAGCGGAACTCAAGGAGAAGCAAAATGACGTCCTCGGAAGGCAAGTCAGCGCGTGTAATGGCTCGGCCACTGTGGCGAGTCGGCTGTTTGATGAGTTCGCTGTTCTCTGTAGCGGCGATTTCGGTGGCGCAACCCACTATTGAAGTTCAGCTAAAAGCTTATCCGAGCTCAACTTCAGGGATAAGGCGTGCCAACCAGTTTACAGAAGGGCCTGACGGTGCGATGTGGTATACGGGCTCTTGCGGATCTTCTTGTATCACCAACGATTCGATTGGGCGCATTACCCGCGACATGGTGATCACAGAGTATGAACTGCCGTCCGCTCCTTATGCGCCAAGTAGGGGGCCGTATGGGATCGCAACGGGGCCCGATGGCGCGCTCTGGTTTACGGAACTCTACGTGAACAAGATCGGTCGCATAACGACGACTGGGGTGTTCACGGAGTATGCTTTACCATCAATACACCCAATACCCGGCAACCCCTACGAGAGACCAGGCGAACCGTACCTGATCGTGGCCGGCCCAGATGGTGCCATGTGGTTTACCGACGGAATTGCTATTGGTCGAATCACAACAGCGGGAGTCGCTACGATCTATTCGGTGGAGTTCCGCGGGCCTACCGATATAGTAGTCGGTCCTGATGGTGCTCTATGGTTTACGTCTGGCAATCCAGACGCTATCGGCCGCATCACCATCGCAGGCGACATAACTTGGTATCCAACGACCGCTTGCAGTTATCCCAGCGGGATAGCCAAAGGACCGGACGACGCGCTATGGTTTGCATGCTTCAACAGTAAAAGCATCGGACGTATCACAACCAGCGGGAGCATCTCTACCTTCAGCATTCCGGACGGCACTCCAGAGCCGAATGCGGGGCCGGTCTACATTACTGCGGGGCCGGATGGAGCCTTGTGGTTCTCGGAGCAGGTCGCACCCGGACAACAACCGAACTGTAAGCTCGGGCGCATCACTACCGGTGGGATATTTACAGAATATTCGAGCCATGACCCAATCCAGATCGGGCTCGCGTGTGGAGAAGTCGCCTCCGGGTTAGGTGATCTTTGGACGAACACACCGGCTGGCTTCATCAGCCGAATTGTCGTGAAAGAATCGGACAACACCCCGCCCGTGATCACTCCGCAGATAACCGGTACCTTGGGAAGCAACGGCTGGTACCGGAGCGCCGTGACCCTAAGCTGGACTGTCACCGATCCCGAATCCGGAATTGCTTCTTCCTCTGGCTGCGGCACGACCACTCTCACTGCGGATACGCCGGGTGTCACTTTGAGGTGTTCGGCGACTAACGGCGCAGGCTTATCGGCGTCGAAAGCCATCACCATCAAGATCGATCAGACCCCGCCGGTGATATCCGGCATGCCGGGACTTGGCTGTTCGATCTGGCCGCCTGACCACAAGATGATACCTGTCGCCACGGTCACGGCTGCGGATGCCATGTCCGGCATCGCTGCTGGATCTTTCAAGGTAACCGGCGCGAGCAACGAATCGCCAAGCGGACCGCAAATCTCAATCGTGCAGAGCGCAGGCGCGTATACTGTAGCCCTCCTGGCCGAACGGGCCAGTGATGGAACGGGCCGGGTCTACACACTCCGAGCCGTCGCGAGTGATCAAGCCGGTAACACCACCACGGTTAACGCAGCCTGCACTGTGCCACACGATCAGAGGAACTGAGCGTAGCCCCGCGCTCACCACCAGAAACCTTAACCTGCGCGGGGCGTTGCCCCGGCTTACAATCAGAACCATATGGTCAGGCTGCACCGAAGCGCCAGGACTGTGCTGGCTGCCGTTCTGTGCGCCTCAAGTGTCGTCGCACAGGCCCCTCGCCGTGTCACGACTCCGAAGGAAGCCCTAGGGTTCAAACTGGGCGACGATTACCAGGTCGCCAACTACACTCAGCTAGAAGCCTACTGGAAGAAGCTGGCTTCCGAGTCCGACCGGATGAAGCTGGTGGACATCGGAGCCACAGGCGAGGGCCGGCGGCAGTACATGGCGATCGTCAGCTCGCCCGAGAATCTCCGGAATCTGGACCGCTATAAAGACGTCGCCCGTAGACTGGCCCTCGTAGAGGGACTCACAGAAGACCAAGCGCATGCACTGGCTCGCGAAGGCAAAGCCGTGGTCTGGATCGACGGCGGACTGCATGCGAATGAGACCGTTGGCTCGCAGCAATTGATGGAGATGGTCTACCAGATGGTCAGCCGCGACGATCCGGAAACCATGCGGCTGCTGGACGACACGATCCAGCTCTATGTGCAGGCGAATCCGGACGGGCAGGAGTTGGTCGCTAACTGGTACATGCGCGAGGCCGATCCCGCCAAGCGCAGCCTGAATGGACTCCCGCGGCTCTACAACAAGTACATCGGCCACGACGACAATCGCGATTTCTTCCTGTCGGCCATGCCGGAGACCACCAACATGAACCGGCAGCTATTCCTGGAATGGTTCCCGCAGATCGTCTACAACCATCACCAGACCGGGCCCGCGGGCGCGGTGGTGTTCATCCCGCCTTTTCGGGATCCGTTCAACTACAATCTGGATCCGCTAATTCCGCTGGGAATTGAGATGGTCGGGTCGGCCATGCACAGCCGCCTGGTGGCCGAAGGCAAAGGTGGATCGGCTATGCGTAGCGGCTCGACATACGATACCTGGTGGAACGGCGGCCTGCGGACGATTTCGTATTTTCACAACATGATCGGAATACTCACGGAGATCATCGGAGGCCCTACGCCCATCGATATACCGCTGGTTCCCGATAAACAGTTGCCGCAAGGCGACGAGCCACTGCCGATTGCTCCCCAGCACTGGCATTATCGCCAGTCGATTGACTACGACATCAGCCAGAACCGGGCCGTTTTGGATTATGCGTCGCGTTATCGCGAGACGCTGCTGTTCAACATTTACAGGATGGGGAAGAACGCGATTGAGAAGGGCAGTCAGGATAGCTGGACGATTACGCCCAAGCGGATCGAGGCGTTGCGTGCGGCGGTCGCCGCGAAGTCGCCATCGCCGTACGATACGGTTCTGCATGATCCCAAGTATCGCGATCCGCGCGGCTACGTGATTTCCAGCACTCAGGATGATTGGCCGACGGCCGTGCAGTTCGTGAACGCGCTGCTCAAGAGCGGGATTGCTGTGCTGCGGTCGACTGCGGAATTTCAGGTGGCGGGCAAGACTTACCCGGTGGGTTCGTTCGTCGTGAAGACCGCACAGGCGTTCCGTCCGCACGTGCTCGATATGTTCGAGCCGCAGGATCATCCCAACGATTTTCGCTACCCCGGCGGCCCCCCTGTTCCCCCATACGATGTCGCTGGTTGGACGCTTGCGTTGCAAATGGGGATCAAGTTCGATCGGATCCTCGACGGCTTCGACGGGCCTTTCGTCAGGGTGGAGGGCGTGCTCAGTCCGCCCCGCACCATGATCGTCGGACCGGCTTTGGCGGGGTATTTTATTAGTCACCGCGTCAACAATTCGTTCACTTTGGTGAACCGTCTGCTGAAGGCGGGCTGCGAGGTGTATTGGACGAAGACGGACGGAATGATTTGGGTTCCGGAGAGCCCCGCGGCGCGTACGATTCTCGAAAAAGGGGCGGCCGATCTGGGTGTGAGGCCGCAAGGATCGGGCACCGGGCCGGGTACCAACATTATCAAACTCAAGCCTCTGCGCATCGGGCTGTACGATCAGTATGGCGGTCTCACCTCATCGGGCTGGACCCGCTGGCTGTTCGAGGAGTTCGAATTTCCGTTCGAGGTGGTGTATCCGCAGACGCTCGATGCGGGCAATCTCAATCGCAAATATGACGTGATGGTGCTCACCGATGGTGCGTTCCGCAAGGGCGCTGGTGGCGGATCGCAGCCGTCACCGTCCAGTATTCCCGCGGAATACAGAGCATGGCTGGGGCGCATCACCGAAGACAAGACGGTTCCTCAGTTGAAGCAATTTGTCGAGGCGGGGGGATCGCTGGTGACCATCGGAAGTTCCACTGCTCTTGCGCAGTTGCTAGGTGTGCCCGTGAGCGATCCATTAGCGGGACTCTCGCGCGAGCAATTCTACGTGCCGGGATCGCTGATGCGGGCGTCGGTCGACGCGACGAATCCTTTAGCGTTTGGGATGAATCCGGAAGCGATTGTGTTCTTCGATAGCAGCCCGGTGTTCAAGCTAGGCGGGGATGTGAATAGAGTGGCGTGGTTCGCCGGGCGCGAGACGCTCGTCAGCGGATGGGCCTGGGGACAAGGGCATCTGGAAGGATCAACTGCGGTGGCTGAAGCGAAGGTCGGCGCGGGTCGAGTGGTCTTGTTGGGACCCGAGGTCGCGTTCCGCGGGCAATCCCACGGGACGTTTAAGTTGTTGTTTAACGCGTTGTATTAGGCGCCATCATCGCGTCAGCATCTTAAACGCGTGACGCCAATCGTTGCGGAGGAAGCCCGGCAGGCACCACAGCATGCATAACGGCTCCAGCGCACGGGATGCTGCGATGTCACCGCATTCATACGGCTCCCATCCAAACTGCACGCAGATGCCGGAAACCGTGTTCTTGGCTTCCGGATTGTTGCCGCACAAGAACATGGTCGGCGTGCCCTGCTCGAATTTCGGGTTGATCATGAGCGCGGCGCCGACACTATTGAAGGCCTTCACGATATGGGCGTTGGGGAGCAGAGCCTGTACCTTCTCGCCAAGCGACTGATTTGGTCCGGTGGAAAACTGCAGTATTCCGTTCACGGGCGCCGCGTCCGTCAACGGATTGGTGGTATCGATCACGATCTTGCCGGTCAGATGATCGGGGCCGGCTTGCGTGATGACTTCCTCTACTACCGTCCCTTTTACGGCTAGAACTACAATCTCGCCGAAGACCGCAGTTTCGCGGAAGGTTCCCGCCTTCGCCCCAGGATTCGCGGCTAACCAGGCCGGCACTTCGCCTCGCGCCGGATCGCGCGTACCCAGCATCACTTCGTATCCGTGTTTGAGAAACCCTTCAGCGAGCGTTCGCCCTACTACACCTGATCCGAACACACCGACTCTTTGCGCCATAACTTCAGTATGCCTGTTACGCTGAGGGTTTGACTCGACTCGTTCAAATCATTCATCCGGACTATGGACGTCGCGTCGCCCTGGTGAATGGCGACGAGCTCCATCTTCTATCCACGTACCGAACGGTCTACGGCTTTGCAACAGCAGCGATCGAGACGGGCCAGAAACTGCGGGACCTTCTGAGCACCGACCTATCCGGGATCATCCTGGACTATCGCGAAGTCTACGCGCTGCAGAGCGGCTGGCGTTTTCTGCCCAGCTTCGATCATCCCGAACACACTGCCTGCTGCCTGGTTTCGGGGTGTGCGAATGCTCATGGGCTGGCGAATGGGTCTGCTCCAAGCGCTCCGCCCTGGTTCACCAAAGGTAACGGCATGCACCTGCGTGCACATGGCGAGCCGCTGACCATTCCCGCGTTCGCGTTGGGCGGCGCGGAGGAAGCGGAGCTGGCCGCGGTTTACCTGATCGGACCGGACGGCGTTCCGCGACGCGTCGGTCTGACTCCCGGAAACGAATTCGCAGATCCGGTCATGGCGGCGAAAGATGCTCGATTACTCTCGCGGGCCAAGTTGCGGAATTGCGCGATCGGACCGGAATTGGCACTGGATGCGGAATTCCAGGACGTTTCGGGATCGGTTGCAGTGGAGCGAAATGCGGTGCCCATATGGTCCAAAGAAATCCGGACCGGCGACAAGCACACGGCGTTTCGGCTGGAGCAGATAGAGCAGCATCATTTTGAGTTTGAGCCGCACCGGATTCCGGGCGACGTGCATGTCCATTTTTTGGGTGGCAGCGTTTCCAGTTACGGAGATGATGTCGTTCTGGACGAAGGCGACGATGTTGTAATTCAGTGGGACGGATTCGGTCGTCCCTTGCGGAATCGGATCGAAAGGGAGCCGCCGGCCACGCACTCCGCGGAATCCTTATAATAGGCGCGTGAAGGTTTGGTCTTTAATCGCGGTCGCGCTTGGCACGCTTGGAGTGTTCACCGCCGCTCTCGCGTGGCAGCAGCCGTGGCGCGAGTATCCAGGCCAGGACAACATCGCCATCCCTCCCGACTATCAGGAAAAGACAGAGTGGGCTTTTGCACGGCTCATGTATCCTCCGTATCCCGGATTTAGCCGGGGCTTTCGTGGCGGTGATTGGCGCAATGGCCGATCCAGTTGGACCACCGATTACACGGCTGCGGATCGACATGTGGCGGTCGCCTTGCGTCGGCTGACTCGGATTCATGTTCGCTCCGTTGAGCAACCCGTGAATCTGGACGACGGCGACGACGTGTTCAACTATCCGTGGCTATATGCCGTGGAAGTAGGGCACTGGCAACTCACCGAAAGCCAGATCGCGCAGATGCGCGACTTCCTCCTTCGCGGCGGATTTTTCATGTGCGACGATTTCCACGGTACCCAGGAGTGGGCCGTGTTCATGGAGACGATGCAGCGGGTGTTTCCGGATCGGCCGGTGGTGGACATTCCGGACAAGGACGCGATTTTCCACACGATCTACGATTTGGACGGACGCTATCAGGTCCCCGGGGCGCAATACCTAAGGAGCGGCCGCACCTACGAACAGGATGGCTATAATGCGACTTGGCGCGGCATCTACGACGACAAAGGGCGGCTCATGGTGGCGATTTGCCACAACATGGACCTCGGTGATGCGTGGGAGTACGCAGATGACCCTCAATACGATGAGAAGTTCGCCGCTCTAGCCTTCCGGATCGTGTCGAACTACATCATTTATTCGATGTCGCATTGAGGCATTTAAACGAGCGACCGCGAGAAACCTTCCTCAAGGCGCGCACGTCTACGGGAAAAGGTGTGCGTTATGACTAGATCTCGGCTCGTGTTGGGAATCCTGGCGGCTGGTGCACTATGCCTTTTGGCGGAGGACAAGCCCTCGCAAGCTGACGCGTGGAAGAAACCGGTCCCGGAATGGACCGTGGACGACGCCCACCAGATCATGACGGATTCGCCTTGGGTCAAGACCACCACCCCCACGATGGAGGGACGTTCCGATGATAGTCAGCGTCGAGGAAGCAACGGAGGAGGAGGCCGCAGAAGCGGCGGAATCGGAATCGGGGGAGTTGGGATAGGGATACCGGGTATCGGCGGCGGACGACCTGGTGGTGGATATCCGGGCGGTGGTGGATACCCCGGTGGCGGAGGTTATCCGGGTGGAGGCAACACGCGAGGCGACACGCGAGGCGACACGCGAGGCAACCCAGGCGGAGGATACCCTGACGACGGCACCAGAACGGATCCCCTCACGCCGTCTAAGTTAACGCTTCGCTGGGAGAGCGCGTTGCCGGTGCGCGCTGCCGAATTAAGGGGCCGAGACGTGGACGCGCCGACGGTGGATGAGAACCATTACGCTATCGCTGTCCTCGGCGTCCCGCGTAACATGATCAAGTCCGACGCCCGGGCTATGGAGAACGATCTTAAAAAGCAGGCACTCCTCAAGCGCGACGGCAAGAAAGACATTAAACCTTCAGGGGTAAAGATCCTGCAGCGCGACGACGGGCCGGTCATCGTCTTTTTCTTTTCGAGATCAACCGAGATTACGGCGTCCGACCGTCGAGTGGAATTCGATGCTGAGATCGGGCGTTTGAAATTCGGCGAGACGTTCTACACCGAGGATATGGTCTACGACGGCAAGCTGGCGCTGTAAGCGGCGTTAGATAGAAGCCTCGCTCAAAGCGGCGTCCGGTCGGCGCAGCCACTCGCCTTTCCGCACCGTTTGCAGCAGCTCTTGCTCGAACTGGTACAGTCCCACGGCAGGCTTTTGCGATAACAATTGCATCGCCTGTCGATAGGCTGCATCCGCCTGGTTGCTCAATCCTTCCCCTTTGCGTACGGCCGTCAAGGCTCGCCAATAATCCGAGTCGCTCGATAGAGAAACCTTTTTCGCGAGCGCGAGTTCTTCCGCACCCCGCAGCCATTCTCCGGCGCGGTTGGCATTCCCGTCGAGATATGCCATATAGAACGCCATCTCAGCCGCGCAGCCTGCGTCCGGGGCCTTCGCGGGTGCCGGGATTCTGCGCAGGCTGGCCTCCAGATAGTTCCGAGCCTCCGTCAATGCTCCCCGATCCACGGCGCAAATCAGCTGGATCAGCTGCAGCGTCCCCTCCTCCGGAGTTCCAATTCCGGCTTGCAGGCCGTCTGCCAAGGCCTTCGCGTCCAGGTCCCGAGGCCGGGTGGGGGTGACCGTGGTCGAACCAACCATCTTCAAGGCCTCGCGCAGATTGGCGAAAGGACCCCCGAAGAGTAGCTGAAGTAGGAGCGCACCGTCGGAATAGCCTGCGGCAAATCCGAAGGGAATCAAATTCACGATGGTCGCGCCTCCGGAAATCGCCGCAATCACCGCCGGCACCTTCCACCAGGCTTGCCACGTACTCCCTGGCATGGCCAGGAGAACCGCGAATGCAGCCACCGCGGTAACGAAAGACGCCACCGGTCCACCGGCAATCTCGAACGCCATTCTTCGGCGCAGATCGCGCAAGTGCACTGGAATGGTCGCGACGCTCCCTCCGACGTTAAGGACTGACAGTAAGGAAAACTAGAATTTCCACTTGCCTGCCTTCTTGCGCGCGACAAATGGACCGACTGTGAAATGCGCCAATTTCATATCGACTGCCCACCCTGCAATGGCATGGCCCAGTTCGTGGCAAAACACGGAAATCCCCTCACAGAGTAGGATCAAGAGCAATCCGTCGATGGCTCCTCGTTTGGGCAGGCCGTGCGACTTACCCCACCAGCTCGCGAGGCTCAGCGATACCAGCCAGATCGCGATGCTCACGACGGGAACCACCTTCTGCACCCAGGCATGCGTTCCGTCCCCGGGTTTGGATTGGTGCGCGAAGTGCTCTACGGGCGGCTCCGCATCCCGCAATCCTTGCGAGCAGCACCAGTACAACCCCACCGCTCCGGCTGCGGTTCCGAACGGAAACAGGGGGAGGCTGAGAATACTGCTGATCGCGACCAGAGGTTTGGCGAAGCGTTTTTGATGGCGCAGCGCCTTGGCGCCCAAGCAGGAAAGGACTCCAAATGCAACAGTCAGCGGCCCGCCGGTGATTCTAAAACCGGCCAGCGGCGGCGCTGGGGGATGAAGGGCCGTGACCGCCGCCAGGTACAGGCCGATCAGAATCTGGAGAATGCCAATGGTCCAGAAGGTACTGCGTGCGTAGCCCACCAGGAGTCGCATATGCGACCATCGGCTAGCTGCGCCGCATTAAGAGGTAATTCGGGCAGGTATAGTCCAAAACCCAGGTATTTTTTCGGAGCCGGCCGGGCCGGCCCCTTAGTCACTGCTTCAGGTCACGCAAGATCGTAGCGATCCAGATTCATCACCTTGTTCCACGCACCCACGAAGTCTTTCACGAACGTTTCCTTCGAGTCGTCACATGCATAGACTTCCGCGAGGGCTCGCAACTGGGAGTTGGAGCCGAAGACCAGATCGACAACGGTGCCCGTCCACTTCAGCTCGCCCGATGCGCGATCGCGCCCTTCCAACACGCCTTCCGATGTGGCGGACTTCTGCCACTTCGTCTTCATGTCGAGGAGATTCACGAAGTAGTCATTCGTTAGCGTCTCGGGCCGCTTGGTGAAGACGCCGTGTTTGGACTGCCCGAAGTTTGCATTCAGGGCGCGCAAGCCGCCCATTAGAACCGTCATCTCGGGAGCGGTCAGGGTCAGCAACTGCGCCTTGTCCAGCAGCAGCTCTTCCACCGGCGTCTTGATCCCGTTCTTGACGTAGTTGCGGAAGCCGTCCGCGACCGGTTCGAGCGGCGCGAAGGAGTGCGGATCGGTCTGCTGCTGCGATGCGTCTGTGCGCCCCGGCGAGAAAGGAACCGTCACGTCGTGGCCGGCTTTCTTTGCCGCCGCCTCGACGGCCGCGCAGCCGCCCAGAACGATCAGGTCGGCAAGCGAGACCTTCTTGGAGGACTCCTTCTGGATCCCTTCCAAAGTCTTGAGGACCTTGGAGAGTGCAGCGGGCTGGTTTACTTCCCAGCCCTTTTGCGGTTCGAGCCGAATGCGGGCGCCGTTCGCTCCGCCGCGCTTGTCGGAGCCGCGGAAGGTCGCCGCCGAGGCCCAGGCAGTGGTGACGAGTTCGGAGATCGAGAGACCGGACGCCAGGATCTTGGCCTTGAGCGCCGCGATATCCGCGTCCCCGATCAGCGGGTGATCGACGGCGGGAACAGGGTCCTGCCAGATCAGTTGCTCCTTGGGAACCAGCGGGCCAAGGTAACGCGCGATCGGGCCCATGTCGCGGTGCGTCAGCTTGTACCACGCGCGTGCGAAGGCGTCCGCGAACTGATCGGGGTTTTCAAGGAACCGCCGCGAGATTTTTTCGTAAGCCGGGTCAAACCGCAGCGATAGATCCGTGGTGAGCATGGTGGGCGCGTGCTTCTTGGACGGATCGTGCGCATCCGGGACGGTGCCCGCGCCCGCCCCGCCCTTGGGACGCCATTGGTGCGCCCCCCCCGGGCTCTTGAAGAGCTCCCACTCAAAGCTGAACAGGTTCCAGAAGAAATTGTTGCTCCACTTGGTCGGGGTGCTTGTCCAAATGCCCTCCAGGCCGCTGGTGATCGCGTCGCCGCCCTTGCCGGTGCCGAAGGAATTCCTCCAGCCAAAGCCCTGCTCCTCGATCGGCGCGCCCTCGGGTTCGGGGCCGCAATGGGAGTCGGGGGCCGCGCCGTGAGTCTTGCCGAAGGTGTGCCCGCCGGCAATCAGAGCCACGGTTTCTTCGTCATTCATCGCCATGCGGGCAAACGTCTCGCGGATATCGCGCGCCGCGGCGATGGGATCCGGATTCCCGTTGGGTCCTTGCGGGTTCACGTAAATCAGACCCATCTGCACGGCGCCGAAAGGATCGTCGAGCTGGCGGTCGCCGGTGTAGCGCTCGTCTCCAAGCCATGTGCGCTCGGCACCCCAGTACGTTTCGTCGGGCTCCCAGACGTCGGCGCGCCCGCCGCCAAAACCGAAGGTCTTGAACCCCATCGATTCCAATGCGACGTTACCGGTGAGAATCATAAGGTCGGCCCAGGAGATTTTCCGGCCATACTTCTGCTTGATCGGCCAGAGTAACCGGCGCGCCTTATCGAGGCTCGCATTGTCTGGCCAGCTGTTCAGCGGCGCGAAACGCTGCATGCCGGAGCCGGCTCCGCCGCGGCCGTCGGCGATGCGGTACGTTCCAGCGCTGTGCCAGGCCATGCGAATAAAGAGCCCCCCGTAGTGGCCAAAGTCGGCCGGCCACCAGTCCTGAGAATCTGTCATCAGGGCATGCAGGTCTTTGACGACGGCATCCAGGTTGAGGCTTTTGAACTCTTCCGCGTAGTTGAACTCCTTATCCATGGGATCGCACGCGGGGGAGTTCTGCTGCAGGATCTTAAGGTTCAGCTGATTCGGCCACCAGCTCGCATTTCCCGGGGCTCCAGCTTGGGTGTGCCGGAAGGGGCACTTTGCTTCGGTAGACAATTCGATCTCCTTGAACTTGTGTAGACATCCACCACACTACGCCCATTTCGGCGATTTGTATAATCGATTGTTCGGATGGTTATAATTGGTATTAGCGATTCATGAATCTGCAGGAACTTTCGTATTTCGTGGCAGTTGCCG
>Ga0105245_10004263_pt1 | contig 12680 bp, 6 predicted proteins | sample KBSM54metaG_FD_81523 | JGI IMG/M metagenome (GOLD analysis project Ga0105245, IMG submission 81523) | Miscanthus rhizosphere microbial communities from Kellogg Biological Station, Michigan, USA - KBS M5-4 metaG | ecosystem: Host-associated > Plants > Roots > Rhizosphere > Soil | place: Michigan... | reverse complement strand
GCTGTTCGCGATGGCGTTGGTGACCACCATGTTGGCCTGAATCTCGGTGCCGGGGTCGCTGCGCCACGTGCCGCTCACCTGGACGTCGATCTTCGGCACGAGATACGTCGCCAGGCCCCGGAACGAGGTCATGTACGGCTCGACGATCCGGCAATAGGGCCTGGTCAATCCCGCGACCGAATCGCCCCGGAGCGATTGCGTGACGACGATGGTGGACCAGGGATAGGTTTCCGGCAGGACCGATCGGAGGGCGCAGTTGTCCTGGAGCGTGCGTCCCGTACTCGTGCCCGCCTGAACGGTGAGGCCGTCACGCAGCCGCGCGTTGATGCCGACATCGACGCCCTGCCAGTTTTCGATCGGCTTGGCGCCGGCCTTGTCGTCGAGCAGCGCCAGGTCCTGCACCTGGCCAACCTTGTTCGGGTTGAGATTGTAGATGCCGGGGACCACTCCGCCGCCGCCTCCCGGCAGGCGAGGGTCGAGGGGGATCGGCACGCTGAACTGCGTGTAGTCGGACGCCGCGGTCAGGGTGTTGTCCAGCGTGTAGAAGTTGCCGAACCACCGGCGGTAGTAGCCGACCGTCACGCCGATGCGCGGCGCGACTTCCTGCTGGAGCGACACGCCCATCTCCCAGTTGTACGGCCGGACGCCGTAACCGTCGATGAACGCCGGATCGAACGTGCGCGTGAAGAACTCCTTGCCGAAATTCTGGTTGTCCATCGCCCCGCACTCGCCGTTGGCCGCCGGGTTGAGCAGATTGCACTGCGGCACGTAGTCGCCGTTGGTGCCCAGTCCGCCCCGGTCGTTCCACGTTCGCGTCGTCTGGAGATTCAGGCGGATCAGCGGGTTGAGATCCATGTCGCTGTTGCTGGCCGTCAGGGCCTGCATGTACTTTCCGAGGTTCATCTTCACGGCCGTCTTCCCGTTGCCGAACAGGTCGTACGCGACGCCGATGCGCGGCGTCACGTCGGTCCAGTGCACGCCGGGCGTCGAGCGGGCCGGGTAGCAGATCTGCGTCGGCATCAACGGGTAGTCGGGTCCACCCATGCAGGAGTCGGGATAGCTGGTCAGGATGTGGTCGTAGCGGAGGCCGCCCTGAAGGGTCAGCCGGTTCCTGGTCCATTGATCCTGCGCGTAGAAGGAGGTCGGCACGAGGTTGCGGACGAATTCGACGGCCGACGGCCCGGTGCCGCCGAACTGCGCCGTCTGCGTCAGCTGGTTGGGCACGCCGCCGCTGAACCGGTACTGCACGAACGGCGTGAAGTTGTAGTACGCCTGGCTCGGGTTGCTGAAGCCGCCCATGTAGCCGACTTTGATGTTCTGCGCGCCGGTGATGTACGAGATGGACGCCTTGAGGTTCGCGATCGTCCCGATCTGATGATGCTGGAATCCGCCGCCGAGCGGGTTGTCGAACCGGTAGGTCAGGTTCGGCAGGCCGCCGTTGAACACGGAACCCGGGACGGCGGCGCTCGCGACGCCGGTCTGTTCGAGGACTGAAATCAACGCCGGATTGTGCAGGCCGTCGATGCGCGGCGCGTCGTTGGCGTAGTTCGCCAGGTATTGGCCCCAGCCGGCCTCGAGCAGCATCTTGTTGGTCACCGGCGAGGTCCACGTGAGCGTCCGCGTGTGCCCCGGCGTGTAGAGGTTCAATCCCTGTGCTTCCTGTGTGCGCGGGCCCGCGGCGCCGAGGCCTGCGCTTCCGCCGCCCTTTCTGTTGGCCGAGCTGTACTGCTCGGAGTCCTGGAAACTCATCTTGTTGCGCGGCGAGATCTGCCACGTGATGCGCCCGATGTAGTTCCGCACGATGGTGTCGTTGAATCCCACCCGGCTGGTGTCGAAATCGACGAGCCATTTGGTGGGGTCGCCGCCGTTCCTGTTGGCGAACATGCCGGGGATGGTGTTCTCGGCGTACGACTGGCGGTAGGTCAGGTAGAACCACAGCCGATCGCGGACGATCTTGCCGCCGCCCATCGGGTTGACCTCGTAGACCTTGATCAATTCTGACGGCGAGCGGAGGCCTGCGGCCTTCAGCGCATCGGTGTAATTGCTGCTCTGCATGCTGCCGTTGGCGCCGCTGAAGTAGAACAGGCCGTTGAACGTATTGCCGCCGTCGCGCGGGACAACGTTGAACACGACTCCGGCGGTTTCCGCTTCGCCCAGGCCGCCGGTCAGGCTCGTCACGACTTCCTGCGATCCGGCGACGTTCACCACCGCGGCGTTCGAGTTCGCGCCGGCCCAGCCCATGTTGAGCCCGTCAGACAGGGTCCGCGAGTCGGACGGCCGGCCGCCGTGCATGCTCGACGCGCCGCCGCCGGTTCCCCCTGTGATGCCGCCGGCATCGCCGGTGGTCGCCATGCCCGGAATCAACGCCTGGATGCCCGTGGCGTTCCTCGATGTCGGAATGGCCGCCAGGATGTCCTTGGGGACGATGTTCTGCACTTTCGCGCTCTGGACGTCGACGATCGGCGTTTCGCCGGTCACCGTGATCGTCTCCTGCAGCGATCCCACTTTCAAATCGGCGTTGACTGTCGCGACGAACGTGCCGCTCAGTTCGATGCCCTCGCGCTGCACCGTGTTGAAGCCGGTGAGCGAGAACCGCAAGCTGTACGTGCCGGTGCGCAGATCGACGATGCGATATTGACCGGTGCTGTCGCTGATGACCGTGCGCACGCGCTCGATGAGCGAGGGGCTCGCCGCTTCGACGGTGACTCCGGGCAGAACGGCACCGGATGCGTCTTTCACGACGCCGGTGATGGCTGCCTGAGCTAGAAGGGGTGCCGGGAGAAGAAACAGGGTAACCGCCGCGACGAGGAGCCGAAGCACACAGCGCATGAGGCCTCCTGACGCCGAGTTGTGGGTTCCGCCGTGGGTTCTGAGGGTTTTACGCCCGCTTCCTCTGGAAATCAACAGGAAACCGTTATGAGTTCCTCTTCTCTTGCGGCCGCGGGACCGCTAAAATTGAGCCGTGAACAAACTGCTCGTCGCAGCGGGGGTCGTGGTGTCGGTGAGTCTCGTTTCAGGCCAGACTCCGCCTCCAGGTCCTGCCCCGGACGCCGCCAGGCAACGCGCGCTGATCGATCAGTACTGCGTCACCTGCCACAACGCGCGAACGAAGACCGCCAATCTCCTGCTCGACCAGCTGGATCTGGCGACCCTGAAAGATCACGCCGATATCGGTGAAAAGGTCGTCCGCAAGCTGCGCGCGGGGATGATGCCGCCGACCGGTGTGCGCCGTCCGGACCCGGCCACGCTCGACGCGCTGATTCGCTTCATGGAGGGCGAGCTCGATCGCGGCGCCACCAGCCACCTGCCGCCGCCCGGGCTCCATCGCCTCAACCGCACCGAATACGCCAACGCCATCCGCGACCTGCTGGCGCTCGAAGTGGACGCCACGAAGTTCCTGCCGCCCGACGACTCGACGCGCGGCTTCGACAACATCGCGGGGGCCCTGACGATGTCGCCGGCCCTGATGGAGGCGTACCTGTCGGCGGCGGGGAAAATCAGCCGCCTGGCGATTGGCGACGTTTCAGCGCCGTCGCAGGCCGTGTTCGACGTGCCGCCGGACACGGCGCAGAACTATCACGTTGAGGGGCTGCCGTTCGGCACGCGCGGCGGAATGCTGATCAAGTATCAGTTCCCGGCTGACGGCGAGTACACGTTCAAGGTGAAGGGCGTCACCGGCTACTTCCAGGCGGTCCTCGGGGGCGTCAAGGGCGAGCAGCTCGAAGTCACCATCGACGGCGAGCGCGTAAAGCTGTTCGACTGGGACAAGGAGATCGCGAACACGACGGGCAACGGGAAGGCGACGCCGCGGATTCCGGTCAAGGCCGGCCTGCACACGGTCGGTGTCACGTTCCTCGCGACCAACGACCTGCCCGCCACCGAGCTGAACCGGCCGTTCCAGCGCACGATGAACACGCCGGGCTCGATCCCCGGGTTCCTCTTCTACCCGCACGTCGGCCAGGTGTGGATCGAGGGGCCGTACGACGCCAAAGGCGCCAACGACACCGCGAGCCGCCAGAAGATCTTCGCGTGCCACCCGGCTGCCCGCGCGGAAGAAGACGCATGCGCCCGCACGATCGTCATGCGCCTCGCCAAGCATGCCTTCCGCCGGCCCGCCACGGCCGCCGACGCGAAGGCGCTGATGCCGTTCTACCAGGAGACGCGCAGCGAGGGCGGGAACTTCGACGACGGGATCGAGGCGGCGCTGCAGCGCGTGCTGGCGGATCCCGAGTTCATCTACCGGGGCGAAAAGGAACCGGCGGGTCTTGCGGCCGGCGCGCGTTACCGCGTGACCGATCTCGGTCTCGCCTCGCGCCTGTCGTTCTTCCTGTGGAGCAGCATCCCGGACGATGAGCTGATCGACCTGGCGGCGCAGGGACGGCTGTCCCGGCCCGACGTGCTCGAGAAGCAGGTCCGGCGCATGCTGGCCGACAAGCGATCCGCGGCGCTCATCTCGAACTTCACCGGGCAGTGGCTCAGCGTCCGCTCGCTCAAGACGGCCGAACCCGTCGTCAATCTCTTTCCGGACTTCGACGACAACCTGCGGAACGCCTTCCAGCGCGAAACCGAGCTCTTCTTCGACGCGGTCGTCCACGAGGACAAGAGCGCGCTCGATCTGCTGACGGCCGACTACACGTTCGTCAACGAGCGGCTCGCGAAGCACTACGGGATTCCGAACGTGTACGGCGAACAGTTCCGCCGCGTCACGCTGCCGCCCGAACTGGACATGCGGCGCGGCCTGCTGGGGAAGGGCGCGCTGCTGACCGTCACCTCGAACGCCGCCCGGACGTCGCCGGTGGCGCGAGGGAAGTGGTACCTGCAGACCTTCCTGGGCGTCAGCCCGCCGGATCCGCCGCCGAACGTGCCGGCGCTCAAGGAGCGGACCGTCGATTCGACCGGGAACGCGAAGGCGCCGACCATCCGCGAGACGCTCGAGGCGCACCGCGCGAACGCCGTGTGCGCGTCGTGCCACAAGATCTTCGAGCCGATGGGCATCGCGCTGGAAAACTTCGACGCCGTGGGTGCCTGGCGGACGCAGGACGAGGGCACTCCCATCGACGCAAGCGGCGTGCTCGTGGACGGCACGAAGCTCGACGGCGTCGCCAGCCTGCGCGGCGCGACCGTTCGCTACTCCGACCAGTTCGTGCGCGTCGTCACCGAGAAGCTGCTGACCTACGCCCTCGGCCGCGGCGTCGAGGACGGCGACATGCCGATCGTGCGGTCCATCGTGCGCGACTCGGCGCCGTCGCAGTACCGGATTTCGTCGATTGTGCTGGGGATCGTCAAGAGCGACCCGTTTCAGATGAACCAGAAGGCAAGCGCGATATCGTCAACAAAATGAACCACGAAGATCACGAAGAACACAAAGCTGGTCTTTGTGACCTTCGTGCTCTTTGTGGTTCATGATTTCTCGTGATTCGGTTCGAGAGAAACAATGTTCATAACCAAGAAGAAGATGTCCCGGCGAACGGTTCTGCGGGGTGCGGGGGTGGCGCTGGCCCTGCCGCTGCTCGACGCGATGATTCCGGCGGCGACAGCCCTGGCGCAGACGGCGGCGGCGCCGAAGCCCCGGTTCGTGGGGCTGTTCGTGCCGCACGGGATGGCGCCGGGCTACTGGGTGCCGGACAAGGTCGGCGCGGACTTCGAGTTCCCGTTCAACTTCAAACCGCTCGAGCCGTACCGGAAGCACGTGACGATCCTGAGCGGGCTGCACTCGCGGTCGGCGGAGCCGCCGCCGGGCGCGACGGGCGCAGACCACTGGGTGGCCGCCGCGTTCCTGTGCGCGAATAAGCCGCGCAAGACCGCCGGCGCGGACGTGTACGTCGGCACGACGATCGATCAGATCATCGCGCAGAAGATCGGCGGCGAGAACCTGCTGCCGTCGCTGCAGCTCGCCGTCGAGGATCCCGGCGCGAACTCGAGCAACTGCGGCGAAGGCTACAGCTGCACCTACACCAACACGATCTCCTGGTCGGCGCCGTCCTCGCCGCTGCCGATGGAGCTGAACCCGCAGGTGGTGTTCGAGCGGATGTTCGGCGACGGCAGCACGGTGGAGCAGCGGGCCGCGCGGCGGAAACGCGACAGCAGCATCCTCGACTCGCTGTCGGGCAGCGTCGCCCGCCTGCGCGGCGAGGTCGGCGCGGCCGACAAGGCGCGGCTCGACGACTATTCGGAGAACGTGCGCGAGATCGAGCGCCGGCTGCAGATCGCGATGAAGGCGTCCACGGTCGCCCCGTCCGACATGACCGTGCCCGTCGGCGTCCCGCAGACGTTCGACGAGCACATCAAGCTGCAGTTCGACCTGCTCGCCCTGTCGTTCCAGGCCGACATCACGCGCGTCGGCACGCTGCTCTTCGCGCGCGACCTGACCGGCCGCACGTACCCGGAGAGCGAGGCGCCCACCTCCGGCTTCCACGGCGTCTCGCACCACGGCGAGGACCCGCGCCAGATCGCCCTGCTGTCGAAGATCAACCAGTACCACATCAAGATGCTCGGGCACCTGATACAGAAGCTCGCGACGACGCAGGACGGCAACGGGACGCTGCTTGACCAGTCGCTCGTGCTCTACGGGAGCAACATGGGCAACTCCAACCAGCACGTGCACTACGACGTCCCGCACGTGCTCGTCGGCGGCCTGAACGGCAAGATCCAGGGCAACCGTCACCTGGCGTATCCGACCAAGCAGGTCCCCACGGGGAACCTGTTGCTCAGCCTGCTGGACAAGTACGACATCCATCAGGACAGCATCGGGGACAGTACGGGCCGGCTGGTGGAACTATAACGACGGACAACACAGAGCACACAGAGCACACGGAGATTCTGGATAAAATCTGAACTCTCTGTGCTCCGCGTGCTCTGTGTTGATCGTCGTGATCAACAAGGTCAGATATGAATGTGAGACGGATCGTTCGTGGAGGCAGTGGGGCGGCGCTTGCGGTTCTGCTGCTGACAATGTCCGCCGGTGTGAGCGCCGGGCCGTCCGACATCGCGGATGCGGCGATGCGTGGAGACAGCGCCGCGGTCCGTGCCCTGCTGGCGCGGAAAGCCGACGTCAACGCGCCGCAGGGCGACGGCGCCACGGCGCTGCACTGGGCGGTGTACCGCGGCGACAAGGAACTGGTTCGGGTGCTGGTCCGCGCGGGGGCGAACGTGAAGGCCGCCAACCGCGAGGGCGCCACGCCCCTGTGGCTCGCCAGCATCGGCGGCGACGCGGACATCGTCTCGGCGCTGGTCGAGGCCGGGGCCGATCCCAACGAGAAGCTGCCCCTCGGCCGGTCGCCGCTGATGGTGGCGTCGCGCACCGGCAAGATCGAGGCGATGAAGGTGCTCATCGACCGCGGCGCCGATGTCAACGCGAAGGACACGCTCCGCGGCACGACGCCGATCATGTGGGCCGCCGACGAGGGCCACGCGGCCGCCATCAAGCTGCTGATTGACCGCGGCGCCGACATCAACGCCAAATCGAGCCCGGCCGAGCGTGGGCGCGGGCCGGCGCTCGGAAAGTCAGGGGACCCGCGGCGGGCCGTGGCGGCGCTCGGGGCGGCGGTCGCTGCCGGGCAGCCCATTCCCGGACTCGGTCAGCTCGGCGGCCTCAACGGCAGCCCGCGCAGCACGACCGGGCGCGGCGGCGCGCGAGGGGGCGGCGCCGAAGGGGCGGGCGCAGCCGGCGTCGATCAGAATGATGACGCGGCGGTCCAGGCATTCGGCGGGCGCGGGCCGGCGCCGAAAGACGGCGGCGCGCTGACCCCCCTTGTGTTCGCCACGCGCGCAAACGATCTCGAGTCGGTGAAGGTCCTGCTGGCCGCCGGCGCCGACATCAACGGCACGACCGGCTACGGGTGGAGCCCGCTGCTCGTCGCCACGCAGAACCGTTACTACAAGCTCGGCGCCTACCTGCTCGACCACGGCGCCAACCCGAATCTCGCGAACAAGGGCGGGTGGGTGCCGCTCTATCTCGCCACCGACAACCGCAACATCGAATCCGGCGACTACCCGGTCCGCAAGGGCGACATGGACCACCTGGAGTTCATCAAGCTCCTGCTGGACAAGGGCGCCGACGTGAACGCGCGACTGAAGGACAGCACCGAGACGCGAACGGTGTTCACCAACCAGTGGCTGGACGAGAACGGCGCCACGGCGTTTCTGCGGGCCAGCCAGTCCGGCGATCTCGCGCTGATGAAGCTGCTGCTCGCGCGCGGAGCCGACCCGAAGATCGCCACGACGCTGAGCGTCACGGCGCTGCAGGTCGCCGCCGGCATCGGCTGGGTCGAGGGCATCACCTACGAGTGGTCGTCGAAAGACACCCTCGAAGCGGTGCGCATGCTGCTCGATCTCGGCCTCGACCCGAACCAGCAGGCCGACACCGGGCGCGTCGCCCTGCACGGCGCCGCGCACAAGGGCGCGACCCAGGTCGTCCAGCTGCTCGTCGACCGCGGTGCCCGGATGGACATCCGCGACTACGGCAACACCGACAACCGGGGCAGCAAGGAACTCGCGACGCACACGTGGCTGCCCGTGGACTACGCCGACGGTCTCGTCCGCGTCGGCGTGCAGTCGGCCATCCCGCACCCGGAGACCGGTCTGCTGCTGCGCAAGCTGATGACCGCCGCCGGCCTGCCGGCGCCGCCCGTCGGCCGGACGCTCGAGTCGATCTGCATTACCGACGCGTGCCAATAAGAAGGGGTCGATGTGACCAGTGGCCGGTGATCAGTGATCGGTGGCTCGCGGTCAGCGGCTTTTGCCGATCGCTGACCACTGACCACTGTCCACTGGGCATCGTCGTCTGGCCGCTGGTCGCCGGCGTCGTCGTCGCTGCGCTGGCGGTTGTCGCGGCCGCAGCGACGCCCTCGGACGTCGAGCAATACCTCCTGCAGATCGCGAAGTTTTCGGCGGCAGAAACCGCCTCACTGGAGAGCGGCGCCGTGATCGCGCGCGTGATTCCAGGAGGAAGCGACAGCGAGATCGTCACCGTCGCGGCCGTGAAGATCCGCGCGAGCCGTCAGCAGACCCTGTCCTACTACGGCCAGATGATCGCGTATGTGGATGGCCAGGTCACCAGGGCATTCGGCCGGTTCAGCTCGCCGCCGGCGCTGGCTGACGTGAAAGAGCTGACGCTCGACCCGGACGATATCGCCCAAATCAAGTCCTGCAAGCCGCGCGACTGCGACATCCGGATCGGCGGGACCGGCCTCAACGCGATCCGGACGTCGATCGACTGGAACGCGCCCGACGCCGCCGCGCGGGTCACCGCCCGCGCCCGCCAGTCCATCGTCGATTACGTGAGCGCGTACGTGAAGAACGGCGACGCCGCGCTCGTGACGTACAACGATCGCGCGGAGCCCGTGAGCGCGGCGGAGCAGTGGCGGGCGATCATGGCGAACTCGCCGTACCTCCAGCAGTACAGCCCGGCGCTCACGGAGTACCTCGAGCAGTATCCCCGCAAGACGCTCGCAGGGGCGAAGGATGTCCTCTACTGGGTCACCGAGCACTACGCGGGGCTTGCGACCGTCACGAGCGTCGTGCACGGCGTCATCTACCAGGATCCCGCCCGCCCCGACCGCACCCTCGTTGTGCAAAAGCAGCTGTACGCGAGCCACTACTACGACGGGTCCTTTGCTGTCGCGACCGTCATCGACGCGCCGGACGGGACGTACCTGATCTATGCCAACCGGTCGCGCGGCGACCTGCTCAAAGGCGGCTTTGGCGGCCTCAAACGGAAACTCGCGAGAGACCAGGCCAGGAAGAGCGCCGAGCAGACGCTGGGCACCATCAAGATGGTGCTGGAAAGCGCCCCCGCCGCACGCTAGCTCGCCTTTCAATTGTGCGTAGCGTCCGCCTTCAGGTGGACGTCCGCCGGCCGGCTGAAGCCGGCCGCTACGTCATTCTGGAGTGAGCAGTCGTAGTTCTTACACGCCGCACGATTACCAGGCAGAATTCCGGCTTCAAATCGCGCCCGTCGGCTGGCATCGAAGTTGATGAGGAGGGTACCCCCACATGTTCGAACTCACCCTGTTCGACCATCTCCGCATGACCTTCGGCCACATCGTCCATCGTCATCGCCTGCACTCCGAGCTGGCACAGTCGCGCTTGTGGTGGGATCGCGCATTGCGCATTGCTGAGGTCGCGCTGATCACCGGCGTGGTCGTTTCTGTCATGGGCAGCGTGTACGGCCGAGGTTATGTTTTTCAAGTCGTCGCGGCGGTGCTCGCAGTCCTCGCGTTGCTGGCGCTGCTCTGCCATTTGACGCTCGACCTCAACAGGAGCGCCCAGGCGCACGCCGCGTGCGCGACCCGGCTGTGGGACATCCGCGAGAGGTACCGCGCGCTCATGTCCGACCTGTCGGACGGCGCCATCGGCATGGAGGCCGTCCGTCGGAAACGGGACGACCTGATCAGCGATTTGCGCAAGGTGTACGAGGACGCGCCGCCGGTCGAGCGGCAGGCGTATCAGACCGCCGGTCAAGCGATCCGCACCGCCGACGAGCAGTCGCTGAGCGACGAGGAGATCGACCAGTTCCTGCCGAAGTCCCTGCAAGCTGCGGCAAAATCGGCGCGCGCCTGAGCTACACTTTGGCCACTGACGTCCGTGGCCAAAACCGCGTTCATTTCTTACGCTTCCGAAGACGAGTCTGTCGCTGGGACGATCAGCGAGTACCTCGAGCGGACCGGCGTGTCGTGCTGGATTGCGCCGCGCGACGTGCGCCTGGGCGCGGACTACGGGTCCGAGATCATCGACGGCATCGAGAGCAGCAGCGTCATGGTCCTGGTGCTCTCCGAGCATGCGAACTCCTCGGAGTTCGTCAAGCGCGAGGTCGAGCGGGCCGTCGCCAAGGGCAAGCCGATTTTCCCCGTGCGCGTGCGCGAGGTCGTCCCGTCCAAATCGCTCGAGCTGTTCATCTCGTCGGCTGAGTGGGTCGACGCGTGGCAGCCGCCGATCGAGCAGTATCTGGGGCGGCTGGCCGATTCGATCAGGACTGCGTCGACGTTTTACGCCTCCCACGACGCGAACGGGACTGCCGCTTCGTTGCCCGGCCCTGTGCTGCCGCGCCGGGATCTTCAGCGGCCTGCCATCGTCGGCCTCGGCCTGGTCGTGATCGTGCTTTCGGTCTTGCTCGCGCGGGGCCTGGTGAGCCGCCCGGTTGCGCCAGGCAATTCCGCTTCGTCGCCTTCTTCTTCTTCTTCCCCGGCCACGTCAGCCGCCGGCGGGCCGGTGGGCAGCGGCGCCGCCGCGCCGGGTATCGTTCCCGCCGGACCCGACCTCGTTCTCTCGTCGGACGTTCGGTCCAGCGACCCCTGTCCACGCTCGATCAGCATCAGCCCGGATCTGCCGACGCCATTCAGCTGCACGTGCAGCGCGGAGGCGACGACCGAATCGAATGTGTGGGGGACGGACGCTTACACGGATGACTCGGGCCTCTGCCGATCCGCACTGCACGCGGGCGTGGTTTCTTCGAAGGGCGGGCTGATCACCGTCACTCGCGGCGCCGGCAAGCCGTTGTATGTCGGCACGACGCGCAACGGCGTGACGTCGAACGACTATCCCGCATCTCCGCGCAGCATCGAGTTCAAGGGGACCGCGCCGCCCCCGCCGGGCCCGGGTCTGTGCCCCAAGTCTCTGGCCATCAGCCGCGAGCTGCCCACGCCGTTCACGTGCCGGTGCAGCGCCGAGGCGGCGCAGAACGGCAGCGTGTGGGGAACCGACGTCTACACGGACGATTCCGCGATGTGCCGCGCGGCGTTTCACGCGGGCCGCATCCCCCTGGGCGGCGGCGTCGTCACCGTGATGCGCGGCCAGGGGCGTGCGCTCTACGTCGGCACGACGCGTAACGGCGTCGTGTCGTACGATTACCCTGCGTCCTCCGCCAGCATCACGTTCCGCTAGCCCGGTCGCCGGGCGATCGCGTATCGTTCACGAAGCCGAAGGGGCCACCATGCGCCGCTGCCTGATCGTCGCCGTATTCATCGCGACGCCGCTCGCGGCCGCTCTCGGCGCGGCGCAGGCCAGGGCGGCGAAACCGGCCGTTTCCCCTGCCGGGGTCGAGCTGGCCTCGCTCGACCGCTCGGCGAATCCCTGCCAGGATTTCTATCGCTTCGCCTGCGGCGGCTGGATCGACGCCCACCCGCTCCCGGCCGACCGGCGCAACTACGCCCGCACGAACGAAATTCGCGACCGCAACGATCTTGTCCTGCGGCGCATCCTCGAACGCCCGGGCGCGACAGGCGGCCTGCGCAAGGCGAGCGATTACTACGCGGCCTGCACGAACACGACCGCAATCGACGCAAAGGGCCTGGCGCCGCTTCGTCCTGAGCTGGCTCGGATTTCGTCAATCGCGAGCGTGAAGGCGCTGCCGGAACTTGTCGCCCGCCTGCACATGACGGCGGCGTCCAACCCCGCATCCGGCATCAGCGCCTCGTCCACGTTCCCGTTCTTTCAGATGGTGGTACGGGCCGATCCAGTGCAGGCAAGCCGCCAGATCGTGTGGACGCGCCCGCAGGGGTTTGGACTGCCGGACCGGGACTACTACGTCAAGACCGACGACCGATCCATCACGCTTCGCCACGGCTATCACGCGCACGTGGCGAAAATGCTGACGCTTGCCGGCGCGACGGCGGCGGACGCCGAATCGGGCGCCGACGCGGTCCTGCGCATCGAAACGGCGCTGGCGGAAGCGAGGCTCGACT
>Ga0105245_10004261_pt1 | contig 12680 bp, 8 predicted proteins | sample KBSM54metaG_FD_81523 | JGI IMG/M metagenome (GOLD analysis project Ga0105245, IMG submission 81523) | Miscanthus rhizosphere microbial communities from Kellogg Biological Station, Michigan, USA - KBS M5-4 metaG | ecosystem: Host-associated > Plants > Roots > Rhizosphere > Soil | place: Michigan... | reverse complement strand
GACTCCTCCCTGGCGAGTGGAACCCGACGCGACCAGCTATTTCGTGGTGGCGGAAGGAACGTGGAAGTTTGGAGGAGTCAGCGTATCGAGTCCCGCCGAGTTCGAGGTGTCGAACATGCCGGGGGCGACGGTGGAAGTGTCAGGGCGATCGGCCAACGCGCACGATGAGGAAAGCGCCTACGAGTTGAATCCACTCACGCGCTGGCAGATCGGTGGGAGCGGCGGCGGTGTGGATCTGGATACTCCACCGGCACCGGTGTTCGGTTTAAATATGGCGGGGCAGGGCACGGTGGAACTGGCGGGTGTTGGGTTTACGACGTTGGAAAATACGCACGATATCGAGGCCGGCACTCTGGGCTTGTTCCATTGGGACGAACTGAGCAGCCCGACGGCATACGCACTCGGAAGTGGAGTGATCGCGACGGATATCGTTATCCCAGTGAGTCCGGCGGGTTCGGCCGGCGAGGGGGATTTGATCCAGATCGAAGAAGAAATTTTGGAAGTGACAGCGGTTGCGAGCGGTGGTGCGGAGTACTCGGTCATTCGGGGATCGTATGGCAGCACGGCAGCGGCGCACGACGCGGGCAAGCTTCTGTATCACTTGAAGCGCTCGATTGAGATCGTGCCGTTTGTGCGGGGATTCTTCGGAAGCCCGGCGAGCGGAGCGTTTCGCTATTCGGTTTTCCTTCCCGACGTGCGGATCGGCGCGGCGGAGTTGCACATGACGAACGCACTCGGCGGCGGGCTGGTGTCAAAGGCCGCGTTCGGAGCGACGGTGGACCAGGGTTTGCGCACGCTGGCTGGAGGACAGATGTCGATTCAGGTGCAAGGCTATCTGGCGATTCAGAGCTCGGCGGCCCCGGCGCTGATGATTGAAGATTCGCATGCGGCGCGCGACATTTTCGCGGTGGTCAGGGAAGCTCCGGCTGGGGGCGCACTGGAGTTGCAGCTGCGGCAGAACGATACGGTTTACTGCACGTTGACAATCGCGGATGGAGCGACGATCTCCAATGTGGTGAGCGGATTCGGGTTGCCTGCGCTGGCTGCGGACGTCCGCCTGAATTTAGACATTATTTCGGTCCCTACAGCGGCGGGCACGCTTCCCGGGCGCGATCTGACAGTGACGATCAGACTCTAAACCGCAAATAAACGCCAATCAGTGCAATGGAAATAAACAAGCTCACGCCGGACCGGGATCTGCAATGTTTCTTTTTTCATCCGTCGGCGATCGCGGCGATTAGTAGTGCGTCGGCGAACGGATTCACGGTATCGGGTAGCTGGCGGCAGCAGTTCGATTGGGCCGTGATCGAGTGGAATCGCGATAACGTTTACGAACATCCGGCGTTTCGGAATCTGCCGGATGGCGATCTGAGCGGACTGGTGCTGACGTATGAGGAGACTCGCACAAACTGCCTCCCGCTCGATTCCGAACTGTTTCCTACTGTCGATTGGCCGTATTTGCGTGTCTGGGCTGGCGACGATCCTGCTGCCGGTCCGCAATTCGTCCGGCTGAAGGACCATGCGGAGGCAATCGAAGGCAGCTACGCATCGGCTTATGCGGATTTCACGCTTTCCGGATCGGCTGTGGCGGGCGAGTTCGTTGGGCTTGGCTACGTCGGAATCAGTTACACCTATCAAGTGGTTTCAGGGGATGGTCTGGAAGATATCGTACAGGCGATCACGGACGGCATGAACGGCCCGACGTCGCCATTGTTAACGGCATCGCGGAGTGGGACTACGATTCGGGTGTTTTATCCAAGTGCCTCGGGCGCGAACGGAAACCGCTTTGGCGTGTACTCTTCCACCAGCGGATCCGCAACCTGGGATGCCGCGGGAAAAACGCTGGCGCACGGAACATCGCCCACGAAATGGCGGGTGACGATCGACTTCGCGACGCTAGTGGATCGCGACGGCGCGAGCGTTCCGACCAACAAGATCCGCAAGCTGCGCTGGACCTATGCGGCCGATCTGCAGGCAGGCGACTTCGAAAGAAGCGAATTCGCCGTGGTGGTTTCGAATTGGAGCGTCGCGGGATCGGGCCGGACATACTCCGTGGCGGGACCAGGAAGCCAGCGGTTTGAGAATAATGCACGAAATATCGGCTATAGCGGGTCGTGGACCGAGTCGCGCGGGAACTTCTCGGACGGATCGATTCACCAGACGGTTACCGAAGGGGATGCAGTGACGTGTTCATACAGGGCGCTGCAGACCCACACACTGTACCTGGGGACGCGATACACCGGAATCGGCGCAGTGCTTTCCATTGAGGTCGATGGAGGATCGGCTAGCACGCTGAACCTGCGTGTTCCCGGCGAGGATGTGCTCATTCGCTGGCCTGTGGGCGAGCTCGGCGCGGGCGATCATACGATTTCGATCACGCACGCGGGTCCGGCGGATGCCGAGTTCTATTTCGATTTCGCGGAGATGGCTGTGCCAACCACGACGCTCCCATCGTTCCCTGAAGAGCCTCGCATGACGCTGGCGACGGATTGGGACACGGACCATTCCATTGCTCTGGCTTCGGAGCGAACTGCCTGGATGATCGACGCACTGGGGTTTAAGGGTCGCCAGAACAACTACGTGGGAGCCTTATGGTTCTATGAACTGCTGAATCCGGACAATGTTTACGCCGCGGGAACCGTCACATTTGGAGGCACTCCGGAGCCCGGAGAGTTCGTGTCGATATTCCTGGCGCGCGATGACAGTCCCTCGGGAACGCCTCCGACCGAAGTGCAGCGAGGGATGCATGGCGGCGACACGCTGGAGGCGATCGCGATCTCCTTCTGCCAGGAATTCAATCGGGGATATACGGGAGTGTGGGCGAGCGTCTCCGGAAGCGTCGTTACGATTCATTCGCGATCTTTGGGCGCTGACGGAAATCACTACACGCTGGATAAATCGACAACGAGTTCGACGCTGACGGTCAGCGTCTCAGCTACGTTTACTGGCGGAAGTACGGGCGAATGGAGGACCGACCTGACGGCGTCTCCCCGATTGAATCGAGCCGTGCGGGACTGGAGCCGGAGTTTCTTTACGGCGCTGGCCGGATACGGTATCGATGTTGCGGCCGCCTTCAGCACCGAATTGCGTAATGTGGATCCTTCGACGACGGCGGGTATGGTACAGAGAGGGCCGGGTGGCGATGCGATCCTGCTGCAAACGCCGGCGTACCAGACCAACTTCTCGCCCACTAGCCTGGAGTTTTGGAAGCACGTGTACCTGGACGCAGCGTCGCTTCAGGTGGCGGCGGGGCTGCAACCATATTTGCAATTCGGCGAAGTGCAGTGGTGGTATTTTCCCAACGACGGGCTCGGCGGGGCCTTCTCGGGAATGCCGTTTTACGATGCCTGGACGGCGGCCGAGTTCGAAGCGGCATACGGTCGGGCTATGACCGTGTTCACGGATAATACAGCTGACCCGGCTGGGTACCCGGACGAGGTGGCTTTCCTGCCGGCCGTGATTGGTAACTTCACCGATGCGATCATGGCGTTCGTTCGGGAGACGTATCCGACTGCGCGTTTCGAAGTTCTGTATCCGTTGGACGTCAACCAGCGCGATTTCAATCGGGCCATCAATTATCCGGCGACCCAATGGACGGCGGCGACGCTGGACTGTCTGAAGACGGAGGGTTTCGGATTCACGCTGCAGCGCAATCTTGACAAGAGTGAGCAGACCATGCGGTTGAGCGGCTTTCCGGAATTTCCCGCGGTTCAGCGGAGTCACCTGGTCGGGGTGGGGGATGCGACCACCGCCTGGCTGAAAGAGGCGAGGTTTGCGCAAGGGAATGCGTTCGAAAGCGTCGTGCTGTTCGCGCTTGACCAGATGTGCCTGATCGGGTACGTACTCCCGCTTCCGGAGACGTTTCGGCGGAGCATCCGGATAGGGAGTTAAACTAGGTTCGGTTGCTCCACGTCCAGAACGTTTCCAAGGTTTATCGTTTGTATCGCCGGCCGTTGGACCGCCTGACGGAAATCCTGCCGTTGTTGCCGCACCATCCGCCTTCGGAGTTTTGGGCGCTGCGCGATGTGAATCTCAGCGTGGAGCGGGGCGAAGTTCTGGGCGTCGTAGGCCCGAACGGCAGCGGAAAAAGCACGCTCCTGCAGATCATTTGCGGGATTCTGGAGCCTACGCGCGGGCGCGTGCTGGCCAGCGGACGGATCGCAGCACTGCTGGAGCTAGGCGCCGGATTCAACCCCGAATTCACGGGTCGCGAGAACGTATTCCTGAACGGTGAGATTCTGGGGATCTCCCGCCAGGAGATGGAGCGCGTTTTCCCGGAAATTGAAAAGTTCGCCGAGATCGGCAGCTTTATGAATCGTCCGGTGAAGGAATATTCCAGCGGCATGTATGTGCGGCTGGCATTTTCCACAGCGATTCATGTGGATCCTGAAATACTCGTAGTGGACGAAGCACTGGCGGTGGGTGACGCGATCTTCGCGAATCGCTGCATCAAGAAATTCGAGGAGCTGAAGCAGCGCAAGGTGACCGTCCTGTTCGTCTCGCATGATCTGGGACTGGTGAAGCGTCTGTCCGATCGCGCCGCGCTGATGGTGGACGGCCGCGTGGCGGCGTATGGCGCTCCCAGTGAAGTAGTGAATCGCTATGTTGGAATGGTGCTGGAACGGCAGGATGCGCCGCGTCTGGGTGGCGAGGGCATCGGCGGCAGTTACCGCCATGGCGACGGAGCCAGCCGCATCCTCGCAGTCGAGATGCTTCCCAGCCAGAGCATCGCCCCCGGTGAGCCGCTGACCATTCGCGTGCGCACCCGCGCTGAAAAGGACCTGGAGAATCCGGTCATCGGCATTCTGATCCGCAATCGCCTGGGTATCGATGTGTTCGGGACCAATACCCGCGTGGAACGTGTGGATCTGGGACGCATGCAGGCGGGCGAGATATTTGAGGTCGAGTTCGCATTCGATTGCCTGCTGACGCGTCAGGACTATACACTGACGGTTGCGAGCCAGTATGCCGACGGTTACAGCCAGGACTGGCTGGACGACGTCATCGCATTTTCGGTAGTGGATGCGCGCGACGTGGCCGGGCTGGCAAGCTTTCGGACGCGCGTGAACTGGCGGCGGATTACAGAATGAGACTCAGAGAAATCCAAACGGCGCTGCGGGAAGAAAGAGTGGACGGCTGGCTGTTCTTCGATCATCATCAGCGCGATCCCTTGGGGTACCGCGTACTGCAATTCACGCCGGGATCCATGGTCACGCGCCGCTGGTATTACTTTGTTCCGGCCAGCGGTGAGCCGCGCGGGCTGGCTCACAAGATCGAACCCGAGACGCTGCGGGAATTGCCGGGCGAGATTACGCTGTACGCGAGCTGGCAGGAATTGCAGGATGGCGTGCGCGGCATCATCGGGCCGGCGCGCCGCGTCGCCATGCAGTATTCGCCCGATTGCGCGGTGCCCTACGTGGCGATGGTGGACGCGGGCACCATAGAGATGATTCGCGGTATGGGAATCGACGTCGTCACGTCCGCGAACCTGATCCAGTTCTTCGAATCGCGCTGGAATGAGCGCCAGCTGGAAAATCACCTGGAGGCCGGCCGCCGGATCGACAAGATTCGCGCCGAGGCTTTCGCCCGGATTTCAAGCAAGGTTCGCGCAGGCGAGCGAATTACCGAATGGGAGATGCAGCAGTTCATTCTCGATCGGTTTCGCGATGTCGGATTGTTCACCGACCATGGTCCCGACGTCGCCGTGAATGCGAACGCGTCCAATCCCCACTACAACCCCACGCAGGATCGCTGTGCGGAGATTCGCAGGAATGATCTGGTCCTCCTCGATATGTGGGCGAAGCTGGACGTTCCCGATGGCGTGTATTACGACATCACCTGGGTCGGATATTGCGGCGAGCGTCCGCCTGCGGCGATGGAGAACGTGTTCACCATCGTGCGCGATGCCCGCGATAAAGCGATTGCCCGTGTGAAGCAGGCCGTGTCGGCCAAAGAGACGTTATGCGGATTTCAAGTGGACGACGCCGCGCGGGCGCACGTCAAGGAAGCTGGGTTCGCCGACTACTTCTTTCACCGCACCGGCCATTCGATCGGCACCGAAGTCCACGGCACGGGCGCCAATATGGACAATCTGGAAACGCACGATGAGCGGCGCGTGATCCCGTGGACCTGTTTCTCCGTGGAACCGGGCATATATTTACCGGAGTTTGGCGTGCGCCTGGAAGTGGACGTATTCGTCGATGACGACAGCGCGCGTGTCACCGGGGAGATTCAGGAGAAGCTGCTGTTGCTGTAACCGACGTTCGGGCCGCGTCCAGCAAACCTTCCGCGGATGCGATCCAGCCTTCGATGTCGCGTTGTTGCGCCTCGGCACACTCCAGTGCTGCCGACGTCTGTTCGCGAGCCGGGCCGCCGATCACCGTGCGGATTTGGACGAAATACGCAGGGTCCAGGCAGCGCTCGATCTGTTCTCGCGTCAGCCGTAACGAAGGACGGCATTTGACCAGCGCTTCGGCTAATGTTCGTGCATCATCCCGCGAGCCGCAAGCGCGGACCGATTCGGCGACTAAGGCGTGCGCTTCCCGAAAGCTTAATCCTTCGCTGCGCACCAGGGTATCGGCCAATTCAGTAACCGTCAGAAAGTCCCGCCGCGCATGATCGGCCATAACTTCGATGTTCACCTGCGCTGTCTGCATCGCGCCCGCGATCAATCGAAGCGCGCGGTGGGCGTCGCTGAACATGGTGAAGACCAGCGGCTGAAGATCGTCCTCACTGTCGTTAATATCGCCGAAGGGAGTGTTATGCGCGCAGGTAAGCACTGCTTGTGCTTCTCCCAGCGCCCGGCTGGCCAGGACGCGGACATGCTCCAGCGCAACGGGATTCCGTTTCTGCGGCATGATGCTGGAGGATTGTACGAACGCATCCGAGAGCCGAAGAAATCCGAATTCCCGGGTCGACCACAGCAGCAGATCCTGAACCAGCTTGCCGATGTTCACCATCGCCACGGCAACCGCAGCCGCAGTTTCGGTTATGTAGTCGATGGCCGCAATCGCGCCATAGGAGTTCTCGGCGAGTCCGTCGAATCCTAGAAACCGGGCAGTCGCGTGCCGGTCGATGGGGAAACCCGACGTTGTAATCGCGGCCGCGCCCATCGGACTCAGATTCACGCGCGAGAAGGCGGCCCTAAGCCGGGTGGCGTCGCGGCCAAGGAATTCGATGGCGGCGAGCAGATAGTGCGCCAGCGTGGTCGGCTGCGCAGGCTGCGTGTGGGTGTGCGCCGGCATTACCGTCATCACGTGCGATTCTGCCAGCTGCAGCAGCACGCTTCTCACCTCGGCAATCGCTCGCGTAACCGCCAGGATCTCGCGCCGGGCCGCCATGCGATAGAGCGTCACAGCGATGTCATTACGGCTGCGGGCAGTGTGCATCTTGCCTGCCAGCGCGCGGCCAGCCGCTTCTTCCAGCAAACCTTCCACAAAGAAAAACAGGTCTTCGTGAGAGCCATCGAATTTCGCCGCCAGGATTCGCTCGCGATCTAATCCGTCCAGCGCCGCCAGAAGCATGCGCTCCTCTTCGCCCGTCAGAATGCCGCAGCCCGCCAGCATGCGGGTGTGTGCATAGTGAATCTCCAGCAGGGAACCGAGGAAGTACTTTTGCGCGTCCGCGAAGTTATGCGTGAGAACGGTCGCGGCATACACCGGCGCGGGAAAAAGGTCGGACATCCGTTAACTTCATGATACCCGCCGCGCGTAGTCGATCCCGCTCCACACCGTCAGCCCGAACACGATCCAGCCTAAGACAGTCACAACCAATAGCGGCGAGATCCCCGCTTCATGGCCCACAGCAAACAGGATGTAGGCGATTTGCGCGCCTGTGCTGGCTTTGCCCCAGACCGATGGTGGAAAGTCGCGGTGCGTCTTTCGCGCCAACGCCACCAGCGCGAACACCAGGATCATGAGGTCCCGGCCCAGGACGAAGATCGTCAGCGAAAACGGGATGACGCTGTTGAATCCCAGGATCAGGAAACTCCCGTCCAGCAGAACCTTGTCCGCCACGGGATCCAGCAGTGCGCCGAATCGTGAGCTGGCTTTGCAGCGCCGTGCGATGTAACCGTCCAGCACATCGGTGATGCCTGCGATCGCGAATAACACCAGCGCGGAACGGAACCTATTCGTCCACAGCAGGTAAAAGATGTAGGGAGCCGCCAGAAGGCGTGCCGCGGTCAGCAAATTGGGAAGCCGGGATATCACAGATGCTTCCCGTGATTATCGCAAGCTATTTGAAGTTGAATCCGAACCTGAATTCGAGATAATTCGCCGAACGTGTTCCGGTCGAGAAGTGATCGCGGACTTCGAGCTTGAAGCCCATATGATCCTTGTACCAATAGTTAATGCCGCCGCCGATGTTGGCCAGGCTGTCGCTCTGGAACAGCTCGAAGACATTGGAATAACCGCCCGTGACGAACGGCGCCCAGGGACGATCATGCTTGAAATGGTAGTAGCCGTTGATCGATGCCATGCCTGCGGAGTCCAGATTCGAGCGTCCTATGAACCCGACCTCGGCCCCGGCTCCGTAGGTGTTTCTGAAAACATATTCGCCGCCGACCCCCAGATGGATCAGGGCGGAGCTATTGTTGCTGCCGCTCACCGCGCCCGGAGCGACGAACACATATCCGTGCGTCTGCGCCATTCCGGCGGAGGCAGTTAGCGTCGCAAGAGCCAGGATGGGAAGGACGGAGCTACGATACCAGCGCATGCGCACTTCGCTCGAACACTTGATCATAGTTCACGATCTCATACAAGGTCGGATCGTTCATAATGCGATTCACCAGAGCAAAATGCATCGCGTGTCCGGCCTTTTCAGCGATAACATGACCCAGTAGCGGTTTTCCGATCAGAGCCAGGTCCCCGATCAGGTCGAGCGCCTTGTGCCGGCAGCATTCGTCGGGGAAGCGCAGTCCGCCGTCGTTTAGGATGCTGGTCCGGTTGAAGCACACTGCGTTATCCAGCGAGGCCCCGCGGATCAATCCCATGTTGCGCATCTGATCCAGCTCATGTTCGAAGCCGAAGGTGCGTGCTGGCGCGATTTCTGTGGCGTAGCTTTCCGGTGTCACTTCGATTTCGAGAGTCTGACGCCCCACCAAAGGCTGCGGGAAGTAGACTTCGCAGGTCAGCAGAAAACGATCCGACGGCAAAATCGTGATACGCTTGCCGCCGCCTTCTACCGATACCGGCCGCCGGATGCGCAGATAGCGCCGGCGCTTGCGATACTCGCGAATCCCCGCGGCGCGAATCAGCTCGACAAAAGGCTTTCCGCTGCCATCTAAAATCGGCACTTCCAGGTTGTCGATTTCGACATAGGCGTTGTCTACACTCATGCTGTAGAACACGCTCAACAAGTGTTCGGTGGTCGAAATCAGGACGCCCTGGCGCATCAGGCTGGTGGCGTAGCTGACCTTCTGCACGTGCCGCCAGCTCGCCGGAATCTGGAAGCCATCCAAATCGCTGCGCACGAAAACGATGCCTGTGGAGGGTGGCGCGGGCAGAATGCGGATGCGAACCGGCACCCCGGAGTGCAGCCCTACCCCGGAGGCTTCGACGGGCCGTTGGACGGTCGTCTCAAATCTCAGAAATGTGTCTCCAAAACCTGCACTTGATAGGTACTGACGGCATTGTATCAGTACGGAGTACACAGAGGCTAGCTTTTTGAAAGAAAAAGACTTGTTGTCCCGATACCGTGTCTTTTTGTGGACACTGCGCGGCCTGCATGTGTCAAATTAGCCATTTCGCAGCCAAATGACGGAAGGCTCATATACCATAAGGAAGTGCCGCGCCTCTTCCTGATTGATTCCTTTGGGTTCATATTCCGCGCGTACCACGCCCGAGCCCGCTCGGGAGCGCCTCCCATGCGAACCGGTGCGGGCTTCTCGACCGAGGCCGTGTACATTTTCCACAACATGGTCCGAAAGCTGCGGACGCAGCACCAGCCCGACTACCTCGCCGCCATTTTCGAGAGCCAGGGTCCCACCTTCCGCGATGAAGTCTTCGAGGCCTACAAGGCAACCCGCACCGAAACTCCTCCCGATCTGCTGGAGCAGATCCCCTGGATCCGCAAAATCCTCGAGGCCATGCGCATTCCAGTGCTCGAATATCCCAACTTCGAAGCCGACGATGTGATCGGTACGCTGGCTCGCCGCGGAGTGCAGCAGAACGTCGATGTGGTAATCATCTCCAGCGACAAAGACATGCTCCAGTTGGTGAATGACCACGTGTGCATGATCAATCCCATGAAGGACGATCTGTGCTACGACGCCGCGGAAACCGAAAAATACATGGGCGTTCGTCCTGAGCAGGTGGCCGATCTGCTGGCCCTCAAGGGCGATTCGGTCGATAACATTCCCGGCGCACCCGGCATCGGCGACAAAGGCGCGCGCGATTTGATCGCTCGCTTCGGCTCGGTTGAAAATGCCATGGAGCACGCGGCTGAGGTGGAACGCAAGACCTACCGCGAGAGTCTGCAGAACAATCGCGAGCAGATTCTGCTGAGCAAGAAGCTGGCGACCATTCACACGGATGTTCCCATCGAGGTGTCGTTAGACTCCCTGGTGATGCGGGAAATGGACGTCGATGCTTTGCGCGACTTGTATCGCACGCTCGAATTTTCCAGTCTTCTGCGCGATCTGGCTCCGTCGCAGGAAGCGGCTCCCCGGCAGCACGATTATCAGCAGCTCGGGTCGGCGGCCGAGCTCGACGTATGGCTGAAGTCGCTGCCGGCGGATGCGCCGCTCGCCGTCGCCGCGGGTGAAGTGATGGAGCAGTCTGTCCTGGGGTTTGCCTGCCAGCCGGGCGTGGCCCGCTCCCTGGCGCTGTCCGCGATCCCCGCCCGTGTGTCCATAGGCCATGACGCCAAATCCCTGATCCGGCGATTCGGCGACGCGCCCAACCTCCGCCACGATGTGATGCTGTACGCGTTTCTCTTGACGGCCGATACCGGCTCAGCGGATCTGGCCAAGCTCTCCGAGCAATACCTCAGCCGTCCGCTCGATTCCGACCCTGCCGCGCAGGCCGATGCGACGCTGTCCCTCTATCAACAGCTTCGCCCGCAGGTCGAATCTCAGAAGCTGACCGAGGTCTACGACACCATCGATCTTCCGCTGGTCCGCGTGCTGGCGCGCATGGAGGAGATCGGCGTCCGCATCGATCCTGAGCAGCTTCGTCATATGAGCGGTCGCATGGAAGAGGAGATCGCCCGGCTCTCCGGGGAGATCTTCGCCATCACCGGTAAGACCTTCAATATCAGCTCTCCACAACAATTAGGTAAAGTTCTGTTTGAGGATATGAATCTGCCCGCGCCCGTCCGCATGGGCAAGGGAAAAGTGATGTCCACCGCAGCCGACGTATTGGAAGAACTGGCCGGCGACCATCCTATCGCCGGCAAGGTTCTGGAGCATCGCCAGCTCTCCAAACTCAAGGGCACGTATGCCGATGCGCTGCCCATATTGATCGACCCGTCTACCGGCCGCGTCCACACGACTTTCAACCAGGTTGGAGCCGCCACCGGACGCTTGTCGTCGTCGAATCCGAATCTCCAGAACATTCCCATTCGGACCGAACTGGGTCGCGAGATCCGCGCTGCCTTCGTTCCCGAGCCCGGCTGGAAACTGATCGTGGCGGATTATTCGCAGATTGAGCTGCGCCTGCTGGCGCATATGTCACGCGACCCGGGTCTGATGGAGGCCTTCCGCAACGGCGAGGATATCCACACGCGCACCGCTGCCGAGGTCATGGGCATTCCGCCTCTGATGATCACGCCCGATCAGCGCCGTGCCGCCAAAGCCGTGAACTTCGGAATCGTTTACGGGCAGACGCCCTTCGGCTTGTCGAAACAGCTCGGCATCGATCGTAAGGAAGCCGAACTCTACATCCGCGCGTACTTCGAGCGCTACGCAGGCGTGCGCCGTTTCATCGACATGACAATCGCCGACGTGCGCCGTAGCGGCGTGGTCCTCACCATGTTTGGCCGCCGTCGTCCGATTCCCGACATGAACAGCCGCAACGTTACTGCTCGCAATTTCGCCGAGCGGACGGCTGTCAACACGCCCCTGCAGGGCACGGCGGCGGATATCATTAAGCTGGCCATGATCCGCATCTCCGAAAAATTGCGTGGCAAGCAGACGCGAATGCTGCTGCAGGTCCATGATGAATTGGTGTTCGAAGCCCCACCGGGCGAGGTGGACGAGATCCGGGGCATGGTGAAGTCCGAAATGGAGAACGTCCGCAAGCTGGACGTCCCCATGGTGGTGGACGTCGGCGTCGGCGATAACTGGCGCGACGCCAAATAAATTGGATGCGCAAGGCTCTCACGATCTTCCTGGGCGTATATGCCCTCATTCTCGTGTTGCTGATTCCATCCAAGGGGCTGTGGATGGATGAGATCATCGATCTCAACGGCGTCCGGGGCGCTTCCGGCGTGAACGGCGTGATCGCTTTCGTTCCCGGCAATGCCGGCGGCGTTCCTCTGGGCTATCTCCTCGATTTCGCGATGATCCGGACATTCGGGTACTCCGTCGCGGCGGTTCGAATTCCGTCTGTCCTGTTCACCGTGCTCGCATGCGTGGGAGTCTTTATGCTGGCGCGTCAAACCGGGCTCCGCTGGCCGATTCTCGCGATGGTCGCCTATGCCCTGTCTCCCATCACTCTGCGCTACGCGTTGGAGGCGCG
>Ga0105245_10004257_pt1 | contig 12688 bp, 8 predicted proteins | sample KBSM54metaG_FD_81523 | JGI IMG/M metagenome (GOLD analysis project Ga0105245, IMG submission 81523) | Miscanthus rhizosphere microbial communities from Kellogg Biological Station, Michigan, USA - KBS M5-4 metaG | ecosystem: Host-associated > Plants > Roots > Rhizosphere > Soil | place: Michigan... | reverse complement strand
GTTACTGAATGTCGCACCGTTCGCATTTCCAGGCGTCGTTCCTTCTTGGCGTTACCTTTTTCGTTTTGGCTGGTCCTGCAGTGGCGCAGCAGGCCGCACCGACCGAAACGGAAACCGTGATTTCCACTGGTACGCGCTTTACGGGCGTTTCTGCCGCCGACAGCCCTGCCCCGGTCACTGTGGTCGGGGCGGATGCATTGAGCCATGTCGGCGCACCCAACCTGATGGGCGCCCTCTTGCCAACTCTGCCGTCCTTCGACGCGGAGGCGCATGGCGGTGACACCGGGACCCTGATGATGACCGCTCGTCTCCGGGGCCTCAATCCCAACCACACGCTGGTTCTTGTGGACGGTAAGCGCCGTCACGGTACCGCCAATCTGCACGTTCTGCCCGGCGCGTTCCAGGGTGCCGCCGCAACCGACCTGGACATGATCGCGCTGCCCGCGATCTCCCGAATCGAAGTGCTGCAAGATGGCGCCGCGGCTCAGTACGGTTCCGACGCTGTCGCCGGCGTGGTCAATATCATTTTGAAACGCAATGAAAACGGTGGCACCTTCTCGGCCACTGGCGGACAATATTACAGGGGCGATGGTGACACTTACGACTTTGCAGGCAATATCGGCTTCGATTTGGGCGGCAAGGGCTTCCTGAGCATTACTGGTGAAAAGCGCTATCGCGGCTTCACCCAGCGCAGCGGGCCCAGCACTCGCGTCGCCACCTCTACCGGTGCACCCCTCAACGTGCCGTTCGACGTCACGAAGACACCCGATTTCCCTTACGCCAACAACAATATCGGCGATCCGGAATCTCAACTCTCGACAGTGTTCTACAATGCCGAATATGAAGTGCTGCCTGCTCTAACTCTCTATTCGTTCGGCAGCTATGGTCATCGCAACGCAAAGTCGTTCGGTAGTTACCGCGCTCCAAACCAGGCCGGCTTCATCGCCCTGCAGTTCTCAAACCAGCAATTTCTGCCGCCAGGAAGTTCCAATCCGGGTTGCGGCAATGGCATCGTTCCTGTCTCGGGCATCAATTCATGCTATCAGACAATCCCCAGCGGCTCTTACACAACACTGGGGGAGCTGATCTTCTCAACGGCCGGCTTCCGTCCGCAGATTGGCCTGAACGAAGACGATTTCTCATACACCTTTGGTGCCAAGGGTGATCTTGATGGCTGGACCTGGGACCTCGCCGGCACTTATGGCAAGGACATAGACAAGCTAAGCGGTCTTCAAACGGGCAACGGCTCACTGTTTGTGAATACCCACATGTCGCCGTCGAGCTTCTATCTTGGCAGCTTCAGGACGTCGGAACTGACGGGCAATTTGGACGTCACCAAGAACTTCAATGTTGGTCTGGCCACACCTCTCAACGTCGCATTCGGTTTTGAAGCCCGCGAAAATACCTATGGCATCACGCAAGGCGAGGCGAACTCCTATTATGGGATTGGTGCGGCAAACTTCCCGGGATTTGGCCCGACCAGCGTCCTGTCGCGCAGCCGCAAAAACTATTCGGAATACATCGACTTCGCGGTGTCGCCGGTAACTGCTCTGCAGATCGATATCGCCGGCCGCCACGAACACTACACGGACTTCGGGGATACCACGGTGGGCAAGATTACTGCCCGGTACGACTTCAGCCCGGAATTTGCAATTCGCGGGACCGCGGCTTCCGGCTTCCGTGCGCCGACGTTGGCTGAGGAATATTATACCCAGACCAATGTGACGACGACCTCGGCCATCGTTACCCTGGGTCCGAACTCGGTAGGTGCCGCAGCCGAGGGTATCCCCAAGTTGGGCGCAGAAAATTCCGTGAACTACAGCGTCGGCTTTGTGGCCCACCTGTGGGACAACCTCAGTGCCACGGTGGACTATTACAGCATTGCCATCGGGAACCGCATCGTCGGTACAGGCACCGCGCCCTGCAAATCCAACAACGTGCTCATCAGCCAGCTGGTTTGCAACGCGCTGATTGCCAACGGAAATATGCTGGATCCGACCGTGGTCACGACTGGCACGACGGTGTTCACCAACAGTGTCAGCACCATTACCCAGGGCGTGGACATCACTGCCAATTACCATACCGACTTTGGAGATTTGGGCACGGTGAACTGGACTGGCGCCGCCAATTGGGGCGAGACCAGGATATCCAGGTTGGCGCCTAACCCGCCAGCTTTGGCCGGCGTCCCCCTGCAGACACCCAGCTCGATCGCCAACCTCACGAGCCTGGCGCCCAAATTCAAGTTCGTGGTGGGCGCGCTGTGGAACCTGGATGCCTGGACGATCAATGTGCGCGAGGTCGTATATGGTCCTACCAGAGCCTTCGTGACGCCTGGCACGGGCGCCACCGCGCCCCAACCCGTCTTTTATACGGTCAACGGTGCCAACTACTACCAGTTCAAGACGCCGACAACTGGCATCACCGATGTCGACGTCAGCTACGCCATCAACGAACATCTGAGCCTGACGGTCGGCGCAAACAACTTGTTTGACACGAATCCGCCGGTTCTGGGGCTGCAGACGAACGGACAACCGCTCGACGGCGGATCGACCTACTTCTCGCCCCAAAACCAAACGCCTTATGGCTTCAATGGGGGCTTCTACTTTGGCCGCGTCAATATCACCTGGTAGAATTGCGGCCGGGACATTCATGCCCACCTCGCAATAAGTTGGCATTGCACGTTCCGGTGCCAGTTGTCGTGATGTAGGAAATAATGGGATTGGAATACGGGCAAAAGACGGGCAAGCTAGGTGCGTCGATCGTGGAAACTGTAAATATTCCTCACGAAAGCACAGATCGTTGTTTGCAGACGAGTTCGGGAATTCGTGCAGCACAGGTGGGATTGCGAAGTGGTTTCGGATCTTCCCTACAATGACAGTCTAAACAGAAGGTCAGTTCTGTGCGGGGGTGCTTCCGCTTTGGCACTCGGAACCGCTTACCCTGCAGCGCGTGCGCATGCAACCGTCGAAACAAAAAATCGCGAAAAACCCAACGTCATTTTGATTTTGGCGGATAATTTGGGCTGGGGCGAGCTCGGAGTCTACGGTGGCGGCTTGCTGAGAGGGGCCCCAACGCCTCGGCTGGACCGTTTTGCCGGCGAGGGACTGCGCCTGCTGAATTTCAACGTTGAGGTTTCTTGCACCCCAACTCGATCTGCGCTCCTTACTGGCCGCTATTCCATTCGCACGGGAGCGATTGGATCTGTTGCGCCAGGCGAACGCAGCTATGGACTGGTGCGATGGGAAAAGACCCTTGCGGAATTGTTGTCTGAGCAGGGCTACTCAACCGCCATGTTCGGAAAGTGGCATCTTGGCAACGATGAAGGCCGCTATCCGAACGATCGGGGATTTGACGAGTGGTACGGCATTCCTCGAACTACCGGTGAGGTCCTTGATCGTCTTTCGCCTGGATATGATCCGTCCGTCGTTCCTCCGGAATATATTCTCCGAGGGAAAAAAGGCGAAAAGACCGTCATTGTAAGAGAGTACACGATTGACGAACGGCGGAAAATTGACACTGACCTGGTCAGCTTCACGAGCAACTACATAAAGGCGCGGGCAAAGACAGGGAATCCATTCTTTTTATATCTTCCATTGACACAGGTTCATTATCCGACCCTGCCGAGCGCCGAGTTTCAGGGCCGGACAGGCAACGGTGACTTTGCAGATTCTGTTGTGGAAATGGATTCGCACGTTGGTGAAGTGCTTGACGCAATTGACGCTGCTGGAATCTCAAATAATACGGTCGTCATTTTCGCCAGCGACAACGGCCCTGAGTATCGCCGGCCCTGGCGGGGTACCGCCGGCTTTTGGCGGGGCACATATCATACTGCCCTTGAAGGCTCTCTACGCGCACCCTTCATGATCCGATGGCCGGGAAGGGTGCCGGTTGGTGTCAGCAATGAGATCGTGCATGCGGTCGACATTTTCACGACTCTTTCCGGCTTGGGTGGAGCCCAGATACCAACCGATAGGCCCATCGATGGGGTCAATCAGTTGGAGTTTTTTACCGGTAGACAACAGCGATCAAATCGCGAAAGTTTTCCAGTGTATATCGACGAGGACTTGTATGCCGTCAAATGGCGGAATTGGAAATATCATCTGATGTGGCTGGATGATGCCGCTGAAAAAGCCCGAGAGCTCAAAGATCCATATCTTTTTAATGTCCTCGGGGATCCCAAAGAGGAAACGCCCCGGGTTGGTGCAGAGGATGGCTGGGTTATCGATCCCATAAAAAAGGTCATTACTGAAATGCAATCCAGTCTGCGGGAGTATCCGGCCATCCCGGAAGGGGCGCCAGATTCTTACGTGCCGCAGCATGTTGTGAAAGCCCCTGTCCAACGCCGTGCCACTTAAAGTCGCTTATCGACAGATCTCTCCGAGAGCGCCAGAGTAATGTCGCATGTCGATTTACGGCGCTTAGCAGACTTCCCATAATAGGTAATTATAGACTTTTTTCGCGCAGGAGCTGCAGAAGGCATGCAGCTCCAGGCTGCATATCAATTAGTTATAGGCCATCGCGCAGGACTGGCAGGGGAACGGCCATATTCAGTCGGCGGCAATAGCCGCGTCCAGTTCCGGGGGTAGCTGTGGTCCAAGCAGGTCGAGGAAAGGCCTCAATGCCGGATTTTCGTTATCCTCTCGCCAGACGGCAAATAGTTCCACTGGATCTGCCGGCGTCGTGACGATCGGACGAAAGTGTACGTCGTCGAAATGCAGCGATTGAGCAGCCTCCGGCACGATTGCCGTGCCAATCCCGACTCGCACGAGCGCCAGCATGGAATGAATCTGAGACAGCGACTGGATGGGAATGGGTATGACACCTTCTTGCGCAAACAATTTCGCAAGCATGTCGTGAAAATGGCGTGCGCCTTCCTGTGCGAACATGATCAGCGGCTGGCGGTGAAAATCTGAAAGTCGCAATGATGCTTCGGCCAGACGCGGATCACCCAGTGGCAACGCCGCCACAAGGCTTTCGCTGGCGACTTTCAGCGCAGTGAGGCCGTCACTGTTTATTGGTGTACGCATCAACCCTACATCTATGCGGCCTTTGACCAAGCTCTCCACCTGCTCGGTGCCCACCATTTCCCTCAAGGCCACTTCGATGTTTGGGGTGCGCGCATGGCGCTCCAAAAGCAGCCGCGGCACAAAACTGTAGCCGGAGGATGCGACAAAACCGAGAGTGATTGTCCCGGTTTCTCCTGTCGCAATGCGGCGGATGGCCTGTGCGGCGCCTTCAGTCAGGCGCACGATGCGGCGCGCCTCCAGCAAAAAGATTCGGCCTGCCGGGGTCAACTCGACGGCCCTGCTGGAACGATCAAGGAGCTTGACCCCCAGCGCGTGTTCCAAGAGCTGTATCTGCCGAGAGAAGGGCGGCTGGGTCATGTTCATGCGTGCTGCGGCGCGGCTGAAATGGAGATCCTCAGCAGCCGCAAGAAAGCAGCGAAGCTGTCGAAGCTCGAAATGCGCCCAGAATGATGCCCCTGTCATCGACGCTCTATATCATTTTCGGGAGCCATTTGTCCCTTTGGCAGGGCGCATAGATAGTGCGCTGCAACAGAGCTCAACCTTTTGATTGGGTGGCATTTCTCGGCGCTGGCTCCTACTGTTCCAGACATCTTGCATGCAACTTATCGGCTTGCGCGGCGATCTATCTAAAAAAACGATACTCCCATGCATCTTATGGATTTGAGTGGCTCGGACAGGACTCCTAGCGTCCGAAAACACAATAAGGGGGAGCGGCCTATGAACGTCCGGTTGTGTCTCAACTGCTCAGTCGCTGCAATGGCCGCCATGGGCGTGCTCGCTGCTGGGACCGCCGCCGCCCAGGTACCCGCGGCCAATCCCGCACAGGTTGAATCGGTTACGGTGTCCGGGTCCCGCATCTCAATTCAGGGATATGAAGCAACGACGCCTGTTACCGTCGTGAGCACGGTGGATCTTGAGCGGAATGCATATATTAATATCGACAGTGCGCTCGTCGAATTGCCCGCTGTCGGCATTTCGGCAACGCTCACGAATGGCGTCGGAGCTGCAAACCTGGTTCAGGCCGACGCGGGGCTGAGCACTGTCAATTTGCGAAATCTAGGGGTCAACAGAACATTGGTGCTGCTCGATGGGCAGCGGATAGTGTCCTCCAATCTTTTGAACGGGGGCGTTGATCTTGGCACAATTCCCGCCAATCTCGTACAGCGCGTCGATATCGTCACGGGGGGCGCTTCGGCCGCGTACGGCTCGGACGCGGTTGCCGGCGTTGTCAATCTGATTCTCAATAAGAATTTTTCCGGAATCAAGGCCAGTCTCCAGTTTGGTGACGGCACGACAGTGCAGCACCGGGAAATCAAGGCGGCGCTCTCAGTCGGCACGGATTTTGACGGCGGGCGCGGGCACCTGATCCTGAGCGGCGATCATACCTGGAGCAACGATCCGGTGTTTATTACGGATACCGATTGGTACGACAACGGTCAGATTGTCCAGAATCCCGCGGCTACCTCAACGAACGGTCTGCCTTACTATATTCATATCAGAAATGCCGGCGTTGCCCAGTTTACCCAAGGTGGCTTAATAACCGGTAACACTGCTGGGGGTACTGGCAGCAGCATTACCGCTAATTCTCTTTTAGGCACGCAGTTCGTCGGCAACGGCATACCGCAGCCATTCAATTTCGGAACCGTAAACGCAGCAAACCCCAATGTCTGCTACGCCGGCTGTTCCGCCAATGCACGCAATAGCCAAGTCTTGACCTTGCTCGCCGTGCCATATCATTCGTCGACAGCGTTCGCCTATGCCAGCTATCAGGTGACATCTGACATCAAGGCGTCCATCCAACTCAATTACGGAGTATTGGGTGAGCAAAACACTGGCACACCGCGAACTTCCACACTCACCATCTTTGCCGACAATGCCTATCTACCTAGACCTATCCAGTCGCAATTCGGCGTGCTGTCGAACGGTTATAATTCTGCGACAGGTCTTGGCGGGGCAGTTGCCCAACCGACGCAATCGATCAGGCTAGGTTCGATCGCTTCCAACAACCTCGACTACTCAAAGCCGCTCAATATCCAGAGCGTTTGTTACACCATTGGTGAGCCATGCCTTTTTAACCATCGAGTTTTGTCGCGAGCCGTCTTCACGCTGGAGGGAGCACTGAATGATAATTGGTCTTGGAACGTCTATGCCGGATATAGTGAGCTGAGGCAAAAGCAGGTCGCGCCGCAGGACAATTTCGGTCCGCGCTATAATTTCGCGGTCGACTCAATCGTGGTGACGCCAACCAATGTGGGGACATCCAAGCTCCCAATCGGAACTGTTCAATGTCGGGCCAGGATTCAAGGTAATGCCGCGGCGGCAGGCTGTGTGCCACTCAACGTGTTCGGTAACGGTGTGGCGAGCAACGATGCCATTCTTTACGTAATGCCCGGAATGGATCCGGATTCCGGGATTTTGAATATGGAGACAATCAAGCTAAGCCAGAGTGTCTTCTCAGGCTCAATGCAGGGAAAACTTCCCTGGGGACTCCCCGCCGGCAATATTGCAGTCGCGTTTGGCGGCGAATATCGCCACGAGCAGGGCGGTCAATTCGACATTCCGGCCATCAATGCGACCAACCCCTATCCTGCCGGCAATTTTGCACCCTATTCCGGTCAGTACCATGTAGAGGAGGGTTTTCTCGAACTCGATATCCCACTCCTCAAGGACAACATCGTTCAGGACATGGCCGCGAACGTTGCCGGGCGCATCACCTCCTACTCAAGCAGCGGACTCGTCGAAACATGGAAGCTTGGTCTCACGACCCAAATCGATGAGAACATCAAGTTGAGAGGCACTTGGTCTTTCGATATTCGGGCGCCGATGATCTCAGAGCTGTATTCACCGAGCATAGTTGGCATTGGCTCGATCCAATACCCCCTCAACGGTCCTACTTTTCAGATCCAGAACGGCTCAGGTGGGAATCCCAATTTGCAGCCAGAGAAAACGATAACGACGTCGATTGGCGTGGTTCTCACACCCCAGTTTATACCGGGGCTTTCGATGTCGGCAGACTGGTACTCGATCAACATTCATGGTGGAATTTTTACAACCAACACGCAGACGATTGTGAACCGGTGCCTTCAGGGCGAAGCCGTCTACTGTCCGCTCTTGCTCTTTGATCCCGCGCAGCTCGGTGGGACCGTTCCTTACCGAGTAAATGCAACTCCTGCAAATGCTGCATCCATCAAAACGTCGGGCATCGACTTGGCGGCGAATTACGTGATGGATCTCTTCAGTGGCAGCCTCGCCTGGTCACTGCGTGGCAACTATACAGCCGAACTTACACAGAACGCGATCGGCGTGACTTACGACCGCGCAGGCTCGCTTGGGGGACCGCTTGCTTATGCGAGTAGTGGACTCCCCAAGACGCGCGGCATTTTGTCGGCTACGTACACTCAAGGTCCTTGGTCGGGAACGGTCCAAGGGAGATTTTATGGCGGCGCTGTCCTAACAAACGGTGTCGAGAACTTGCCACCAAACGTGGTGCGAGCATCCCTCTCTTCCACGGGCGTGCTCACTCCCGGCGTCGGCAACGGCAACCTGCTGGACTATAATGATGTGGATCCCGTTGGTTATCTCGACTTACGTGTCTCTTACCGGTGGAATGAAAACTTCAGTTTCTATGGCGCAATTGACAATTTCACCAATGTGCCGCGGCCGGACGATGGCAGTAACGCAGCCTACGACGTGCTCGGGCGCACATATCGAATTGGCATTCGATTCGAAGAGTGAGAGATGCGGGGAGAGTTAGCACGTATGTGGGCAGGTCAACCTGTGGGGAGGTGTGTCGAAGGGCGCCTCCCTGAAGAAGGTTGAGCGTGAGCGAGGATCAGGTTCCACGCGATCGGTGGTTGCGCATCATCCCTGTTGCTCTGCTGATGTATACTATCTCTTTCGTCAACCGGACAAACATCTCCCTCGCCCTACCTGCGATTAGTCGCGACCTCGGACTGTCTCCTTCCCAGACGGGTCAAGTCGCAGGCATCTTCTTCTGGGGCTATCTTCTGCTTCAAATACCTGGCGGTTATATCGCGCAGCGCTGGAGCGTCAAATGGCTGATTTCGATCATGCTTGTGGCTTGGGGTATTTGCGCAATCGGATGCGGTCTGGCGCAAAATTGGCAGCAGCTTGTCACGATGCGATTCCTGCTTGGCCTGGCGGAGGGTAGTGCATATCCGGCGACGCTCGTACTTCTGTCGCACTGGTTCCCTCGGAGTGAGCGCGCACGCGCCAATGCGTTCTGGAATTTATGCCTCCCACTCGCTGTCATCGTTTCCTCACCCTTGTCCGGTTGGATTCTCGATCAGTGGAATTGGCGCGTCATGCTCATTGCAAGCGGGATTGTTCCATTTGTGTGGCTCATCGTTTGGCTCAGTTTCATCGCAGATAGCCCAGATAAGGCGAAATGGATCTCGGCAGAGGAACGTGACTATCTGAAACAGACCTTGGCGGCGGAAGCTCCTGTTGCGGACCCGGTTAAAGGCGGCGGCTTGCGCGGCATCTTTCGGCTGCAGGTCCTGGTAATGATGTGCGTATATTTCTGCTTTATCTTTGGCAGCATTGGCATGGTCTTCTGGCTCCCGGCCGCGCTGGGCCAGGAAACGCATGGGAGCAACCTCTTCATCTCGACCATCTATGTGGCGCCATTCATTGTGGGCGCGATTTGTATGGTCGTTAACTCCCAACATTCCGATAAAACGCGAGAGCGCCGCGTCCATGTCGCGGTCGCGCTTTTCGGTGGCGGCGGCATGCTACTGGCGGCCGTTCTGGCGACGGCGGTATCGCCGCTTTTGGCGTATGGTCTCATCTGCCTAGCAGGTATCGGACTATTTGGACCGCTCGGGCCCTTCTGGGCCATCCCGTCAGAGACCCTGCCTCGGAATATCGTGGGCCCTGCCATCGGTCTCATCAACGCTGTGGGAAGCCTAGGAGGCTATTTCGGGCCGCTCGCTGTGGGCTATTTGCAAAAGCAGACCGGAAACTTCCATTTGGCGTTTGGGGTACTTGCAGCCGCGCTGCTGCTGGGTGGCAGCATAAGTTTTCTGATTAAACGTGACCGCGACGGGTCTGAAGTGGCCGGGATCGCTTGATGTGAAGGACAAACAAGATGTTCAAGGAGGACAACTATGACTATCAATCGCCGCGATCTTTTGGTTTCAGCCCCAATTGCAACTGCAACGTTTGCAGCCGGTGTTCTCCCCGCAGCTGCTTATACGAAACCTGCCAATAAGAATGTGAAATGGGGCGTCTCCACCAATATTTGGGACCAGACTAAGGCGCCCTATGGGGAAATCCTCGACGATATGAAGGAGACCGGGTTCATTGGTATTCGCCTTAGAGGCTTCCCGGGGATTCTGGAAAGATGGGGAGTGACCCAAGCGCAGCTGCATAACGAGCTCTCGAAGCGCGGTCTTCAAGTCCTCACGATCTCCTTCAGCGGCCCGCTCTATGATCCCACACAGCGCCAGAAGGCTATCGACAGTGCTCGGAACGCGATGAAGTTTCTCGCCGATCTCGGTGCGCATCATTTGGTTGTCTTTTCGCCAAGCCGGAAGCCGGAAACAGGTACGCCGGCTGCGTTCAAGGAGCTTTGCGAACGTTGCAATCAGATCGGCGAGGTTGCGGGGGAAATGGGATTCACTGCAGGGCTCCACAATCATATGGGCCAGATGGTGCAGGGACCTGAGGAAGTCGACCGCTTCATGTCGATGACTGACCCAAAACTCTTTGGTCTCTCTCCGGATACAGCACACCTTCATCTCGGTGGTTCGGATGTGGTGCAGGTGTTGAGCAAATACAAAGATCGGATCAAATTCCTGGATTATAAGGACGCGAAGCGAAATCAGCCGAGTTTTAAAGAAGCCATTGTAGATCTCGGCGATGGCGATGTGGATTTTCCCGGCTGTCACCAGGTCTTGAAAAGTATAAGTTACAAAGGCTTCGTTTGCGTGGACCTCGACACGGCGCGCCTCGGTCCGCGGGCTGATTATCAACGCTGCGGTGATTACGTCGTGAGCAAACTGCAGCCAATCTACCTGTAATCCGACGACGTTCGATCTCGCGGAGTCTTGCAATGTCGTCGCCAATCGACGCCCTCGGTTACCGGATTGTTGATCCGCACGTGCATGTCTGGGTCAATGACCCAAGCTATCCCTGGGCCGCTGAAACTTCTGAACCACCGAAGCAAGACGCGACGCCAAACATGCTGTTGGACCTGATGAAGGCCAATGGTGTGAGCCGGACTGTGTTGGTCCAGTTCATCGGCTATCGCTGGGACAATCGATACGCCTTAGACGCTATGAGAACGTGTGCGCCGTTTTTCAGAGGGGTCGCCCGCGTCAACCCCACCGACGATGCGGCTCCTGAGCATCTTTCCGAGCTCACAGAACAGGGTTTTCACGGTGTCCGAATAAGCCCGGCAGCAGACGCCAGCGGTGACTGGATCAAGCATGAAAGGATGACGCGGCTGTGGGAGCGTGCCCAGTCTCTCAAGGTACCGATGCAGATCTATGCACCGATAACCCGCATGTTCGATCTGGTGCCGCTAATCGAACAATGTCCCGATCTCGACGTGGTGATCGACCACATGGCCGATTGTCCGATTGACCGGCCGGATCATCTAGAAAAGCTTCTGGTCTTGGCCCGCTATCCGCGCCTGTTCGTCAAGATATCGCACCTGTGGTCGATCTCCCGACAACCCTATCCTTGGCTGGATGCACAGGAATATGCGCACCGATGCTATGAGGCGTTTGGTCCGCAGCGCCTGATGTGGGGCACTGATTGGCCGGTCTGCAAACAATGGACCACCTATGAAGACACATTGCGCGTTGTGCGCGACGACATGCCGTTTCTGAACGACGACGATAAAAGCTGGATCTTGTCCCGGACGGTGGAACGCGTCTGGCCGTTTTCCCGATAGCGCCGGAGCAGAATCTGATGATCAAGCCCTACACTGTTTATGGCGCACCGGGTTCCGGTTCTGTACCGATCGAGGCAGCGCTCACGCTGATCGGGGCGCCATACGAAGTCGTCGGCGACGATATAGTGCGCCCAGTGGCATACAACCCAGCCGCAAACGCGCTGAACCCGCTCAACCAAGTGCCTGTGCTGGTGCTTCCCACGGGCGCAATCATGACCGAAAGTGCAGCCATGCTGATTTACTTGGCCGACCAACACCCTGCAGCGAAGTTGGCCCCGGCGCCGGGCGACCGCCGCCGTTCCGACTTTCTGCGGTGGATGAGCTATGTCTCCACCGCTATCTACGGTCTGGCATGGATTAGGGCCGATCCTATGCGATTGGTGGCGGATGCCGCTCAGATTCCCATTATCCAGGACCGGATTGCCGAACGCCGGGCGGACTGCTGGCGCCACATGGACGCCCAAATCAATCCTGGCGCATTTCTGCTGGGCGAAACGCTGAGCGTTATCGATCTTTATGTGGCGACCGTGTCTCGATGGTCGCCCCGCAGGAGCCGCTTCTATGTCGAAGCGCCGCGAATGGCCAGCATCGTCCGACGCGTTGATGGGGACTCGCGACTGGCCAGCTTCTGGAGCGCACGCTTTCCGTTTGCCAACGGCTGGGAAGGCTGATCGGTGCAGCCTGGGTCCTGCTGGCATGGCTTCTCAAGCTAAATATCATTCCTGCCGGGCGCGGCTTC
>Ga0105245_10004253_pt1 | contig 12696 bp, 8 predicted proteins | sample KBSM54metaG_FD_81523 | JGI IMG/M metagenome (GOLD analysis project Ga0105245, IMG submission 81523) | Miscanthus rhizosphere microbial communities from Kellogg Biological Station, Michigan, USA - KBS M5-4 metaG | ecosystem: Host-associated > Plants > Roots > Rhizosphere > Soil | place: Michigan... | reverse complement strand
CGGCCGTCAGGCCCGACCATCGTGATCAACGTCACCGACGTGGCCGCGTGGTCGGCTCGCGGCGCCGTGGGTGACTACTGAGCGAAACAGGCCCCGCGCTACCGTCAGCACTCCGTGGCCACCGTCCCGCGACACCTCGCGTCGCGCCCCTCCCGCACCTGGCTCCAGCGCCTGGCGATCACCGCTGGATCGTTGTTGACCGTGGCCTGCGTCGCCGCGGCCACCGGCGTCGGCTACCTCTACTGGATCACCGGTCAGTTCCAACACGCGACGCTTGCGCTCGACGTGGCCGGTCGGCAGGAGCCGCGCAACTACCTCGTGATCGGGTCGGACAGCCGCGACAACGTCGACCCGAGCGACCCGAACGCGGGTGCGATCCTCGGTCCCGGCGAACCCGCCGGCAAGCGCTCCGACACGATCCTCGTCGTGCGCATCGACCCGATCGCGGGCACGGTCAAGATGCTCTCGTTCCCGCGCGACCTCTGGATCCCGATGGCCGACACCGGCCAGAACGATCGCATCAACTCTGCGTACGGACGAGGCCGGCAAGTGCTCGTCGACACCATCCGCAAAGACTTCGGTATCGAGATCAACAACTACATCGAGGTCGACTTCAGCGGGTTCAAAGGGCTCGTGTCGGCCATCGGTGGCGTGCCGATGTACTTCGACACGCCGATGCGTGACTCGCACACGGGTCTTGACATCGAACAGGCCGGTTGCGTCACGCTCGACGGCGACCAAGCGCTCGCATTCGCGCGTTCCCGTTATCTCGAGTTCAAGGACAGCCGCGGTCGTTGGGAGAGCGACGGGTCGTCCGACCTCGGACGCATCACGCGCCAACAGTTCTTCGTGCGCAAGGCGATGTCGAAAGCGTTCTCCATCGGCATCACGGACTTGGGCACGTTCACGCGATTGCTGAACGTCGCCAAGGACAGCGTGACCATCGACCAGACGATCGATCGCGGCGACCTGTTCAACCTGGTGAACCGGTTCAAGGAGCTCGATCCGGCTGCGATCGAGTCGTATGCGCTCCCCGTGACGAACCACACGACGGCCGGCGGCGCTTCAGTGTTGTTGCTCGACCAGGCTGGAGCGCAGCCGATGCTCGACGTGTTCCGCGGCAAGGATCCGACACAGCTGACCGAAGGGCAGATCTCGGTCGAGGTGTTCAACGGCAGCGGCACGCCGGGCCAAGCGCGTGACGTGCGCACTGCGTTGACCGCGGTCGGGTTCGTGGCGGGCACCGCCTCGAACGCGCCGGCCAGCGACGGGACCGTGATCCAGTACGCACCGGGCTCGGAGGCCGCCGCTGACCTGCTCGCTCGTCATCTCACGACGTCGGCCACGCTCATCGAGGACCGTTCGCTCGACGCGAACCATCTCGCGCTCGTGACGGGCAAGGACTTCACGACGGTCATGCAGACACCGCGCCCCGAGACGTCGACCACGACGACGACCGCGCCCCCGCAAGACACGAACAGTGCGAGCGGTGCGCCGGCCGACAGCGCACCGTCCACGTCGACCACCACGTCGACCACGCTCGTCGGCGTGGTTCCCGGTGAGGCCCCATCGGGGGTGGCGTGCTGACGCCAAACGAGTGCCCTGACTCAGGTCACTAGCATCAGCGGTTCTTGCCCCCGTAGCTCAGTGGATAGAGCATCGGCCTCCGGAGCCGTGTGCGCGCGTTCGAGTCGCGCCGGGGGCGCCCCCGAATTTCTGACCTGACCAGCACAAACTCCCTGGTCAGCGGACTTCTCCTGTGACCACCGCAGTCCTTGATTTCTCGTTAGTTACCGCCAGGATTGGGAGGACTCTGGGAGGGACTGGAGTCCCCTCCAACATCTCGGTCCCGCTACGGATCGAGCTGCAGCTGTTCGCGCTGCTTCGGCCTTGGAGGCTCGGCCTGAGCGGGCCGGCGGCGGGGCAGTGACCGGACCGGCGCGGGTGCGGGCTCGGCTGGGCGTTGTCCGCCGACGGGGGTGCGGTTGTTGTTGAGCCAGGTTCTGATTTCGTCGGGGTCGAAGCGGATGAGGTGCCCCCACTTGATGAAGGGGATGCGGCGTTCGTAGACGAGGCGGCGGACGTGGCGGGCGTCGACGCCAAGGATCTTGGCGACGGCGGTGATGTCGACGAGCTGGGGCATCGGCGTCGGGCTAGTGGATTCAGTCATGCGGGTTGTCCTTTCGTTGATCACGTACGCAAGCCGCGAGGACGCGTCGCGGCGACATCGGCTTCACGAAGATCCATACGTGCGCGTGGGAAGGGTGAACGCGACATCGCGCACCGCGATTTCTTGGTCGGCACCACGGCGACGGTCGGGGGTGCGTGGTGTTCCATCACTCCCGATACCGGCGCGCGAGTTGGCGATGTGTGCCAAGAAATCTCAGAAAGATCTCCGGCGACGCGTGCGGACTCGTGCATCACCGACAGGAACGGGCACGCTCTCGCTGTTTCGCGACACAGAAATCGCGAAACCTTCGTCAGGCAACACTTCGGGCAACACCCGACTACCCCACTCGAACGCACCGCGACATGCCGCCACGATCCGACCGTCCAAGAACCCTCGACAAACCCGAACAGCTATCCAATCCTGCCGTCAGCAACCACAAACAGGAACAGACGAGTGCAATCCCGTTGGGATCGGAGTCGGGCAACCATGACGGTCAGGGTCACCACCCTCAAAGGGGCAGGAGCAGGGGAGTACTACACGCGCGAGGTGCGCCGCGAGCTCGAGGTCGGCTCGTACTACACGCGAGAGGAGGAACCCCCGGGCCAATGGATCGGCGCACAGGCCGATGATCTCGGGCTGCACGACGACGTGGAGCCGGCGCAGTTCTTGCAGCTGATGGCCGGTCTCGATCCGAACACCGGGAAGCAGCTCGGTCGCGTCTACGGCGAGTCGTCGGCGCGCGGGTACGACATCACGTTCAACGCGCCGAAGTCGGTGTCACTCCTTGCCGAGTTCGCCGACGACCAGGTGCGGGCGCACGTGCTGGCCGCGCACGACGTCGCGGTCGGCCGGGTGCTCGGGTTCGTCGAGGCGCAGGCGCATACGCGGGTGACGGTGCAGCAGGTCACGAGCGTTGTCGATACGCAGGGTCTTTGTGTTGCCGGGTTCCGGCAGCACACGAGCCGGGCCGGCGATCCGCATGTGCACACGCACGCGGTGGTGATCGCCAAGGTCCAGGACGAGCGGGGCCGGTGGTTCGCGCTCGACGCGCGGATGATCAAACATGATCAGCGCACCCTGTCCGCGCTCTATCACTCGAGCCTGCGCACGGAACTGACGCGCTCGCTTGGTGTGCAGTGGCGTACACCGGACAACGGCATCGCGGAGCTCGCTGGCATGAGCGACGAAGTGTTGTCGCGGTTCTCGACGCGCACCGATCAGCTCGAACAGCGACTGCAGGACAAGCTCGACCGCTTCCGCGCCACGTTCGAACGCGAACCGACCGACAAGGAACGCTGGCGGCTGGAACGCGAAGCCGCGGTCGACAGCCGGCCGACCAAGGCGAGTGTTCCGCGCGCGGACGAGTTGTCGGTGGTGTGGCGCCGCGAACTCGGCGACCTTGGGTTGACGCCGGAGGAGTTGTCGGCGGAGGTGATCGGCCGGCACCTGACACCGACCGGCATCACCGCGCAGCAGGTGGCACAGATCGTCACCGCCGCGCAGCTCGAGTTGTTCGAGACGGGGTCGACGTGGCGTCGCAACGACGTCATCCGCGAGATCGCCCGCCTGGTGCCCACGGACGTGAACAGTCGCAGCGACGAACTGATGGGCTGGATCGAACGGACCGCCGACGCCGTGCTCGAACGCCACGTCGAGCTCGCACCGAGGATCGCCGCCAACACGCCGATCCGGAGCGATGGGCGCCCGATCACCGAGTCGACGATGGACCGGCGGTTCACGACGTCGACGATCCTGGCCCAAGAGGAATACCTCGCGACCTGGGCGTTCGAACGGTTCGGACTTCCGGGCCAGCCGGCAAGCCTCGATGTCGAGGGCCTCGACCGAGCCCAAGCGTTCGCCGCCCGGGCCGGCGCGGGCACCGATGCCCTCGTGGTCATCGTCGGCCCGGCGGGCGCCGGCAAAACGACCGCCCTGCGTTCGGCCGTGAACGGGCTGGCCGGTGCCGGGCGACCCGTGTTCGGTGTCGCCCCCTCTGCGACCGCGGCCGCCGTGTTGGCCAAGCAGACCGGAGTGGCGGCGGACACCGTCGACAAGCTCCTCCACGAACACACCCGCCCCGACCGGCCCCCCGACAGTCGTTTCAACCTGCCGCCGGGGGCGACGGTGCTGGTCGACGAAGCCAGCATGATCTCGACCCCGAAACTGGCGCAGCTCGCCGCGCTCGCCGACCGGCAGCAATGGCGGGTCGTGTTGATCGGCGACCCTCAACAACTGGCGGCCGTCGGCCGGTCCGGGATGTTCGCTCACCTCGTCGATACCGGACAGGTGATCGAGCTCGACCGCATTCACCGCTTCACCCAACCATGGGAACGGACCGCCAGCATCGAACTCCGACGCGGCAACTCCGACGCCTTCGACGACTATCAGGCGAACGGTCGCTTGCACGACGGCACTCGCATCGACATGCAACGCGCCGCCCTCAAGGCATGGACGGAGCATCGCGGCGACGGTGGTCGCGCGGTGATGTTGGCCGTCACCAACGACACCGTGCACAAGCTGAACGACGCCGCGCAGGCGGTGCGGGTGCGCGGCGGGGAAATCGACTGGGATCACTGCGTGCCCGGGCCGGACTGTTGGGTTCACGTCGGTGACGAGATCGTCACCCGGACCAACGACCGAACCTTGCGCACCGACCACGACGTGATGGTCCGCAACCGGGCGCAGTGGACCGTCACCGACATTCACGGCGACGGAAGCGTCACCGCGCGCAACGCCGATGGCACCGTGCGGTTGCCCGCGGCGTACGTGTCAACGTCAGTTGAACTCGGCTACGCCCAAACGGTCCACGGCGCCCAAGGCGCCACCGTCGACCACTCCTTGTTGATCGTCGACGCGCCCATCGACGGGCGAGCGTTGTACGTCGGCATGACCCGCGGTGCCGAGAGCAACCACGTCTACGTCGCCGTCGGTGCATACCACGATGGTCGCGACATCCTCGATGCCGCCATCGACAACGACTGGGCCGACATCCCCGCCATCGAGATCCGCGCCGAACTCGCGACCCGCCCCCTCACCCCGTTCGCTCCGCCGCTACGCGAAGCAGCGGCGGTCGGGATGGAGGCCGAGGGGCTACGCGCTATGCACACCGAACAACGAGGGCTCCGAGCGCTCGATCTTCCTGGCCACGAACAGCGCCTAGAACGCCTCGAGGCCCAGGACAGCGCCGATCGTCGGCAACTGCAACAGGCGCACACTCAACGCGACAAGCTCACAAGCCAGCTCGCGACGATCACCGCCCGACGCGCCATGCTCCCCGCGTTCGGGCATAAGACCGAACGCCACGACCTCGACCGCAACATCAAACAACTGCAACAGCAACGCCTCATCGCTGGCCGCGATGCCGCCGCCGTGGAACAGCGCATCGAACAACGCGCGGCCGATCTGGTCGCGGAACGACGCTGGGCCGCCGAACACACCGGGCTCGATGCCCGCCAACGAGAGCTCGACCGAGCGCTCAGCCTCGACGCCGGCATCCGCGGGCACGCCGCCACCCAGGACCCGCCGAGCTATCTGACCAACAGTCTCGGACCCGTCCCCGACGAACCCGGCCAGCGGATCGAGTGGGAACGACTCGCCGGCCGCGTCGAACAACACCGCGAGATCCACGGCATCACCGACCCCGACCGGCCCCTCGGGCCGCACCTCGAATGGAACGACATCTCCGACCGCGGCATCGAACAACAACACCTCGAACGACAAGCGCAACAGATTCAGCAGCGCGGACTCGGACACGACCTCGCACCCCACCACGGGCCCGTCCTCGAGCTCTGACAACCCGTCGAGCGATACCGGACGCTTTCTCGAGTCAACGTTGGTCGCGCGGCACCCCATGCGGTGTGAATCGCCTCTTAAGGGCTGGTGCTCGGCGGCTTCGGTAGCGGCAACCGTTTCCGTACGCGAGTTGAGGCCCGATGCCCGGTCAGAGCCGCACCGCTGGCACCGGGCTGTCCTCGTTGTAGCCGGTGACTCAGCGAATGGGGCCGGTTTCGTACACCGCGATGATCTCGAGCGTCTCCGCGTGGACGAGCACCGAGGCGTGACAATCGGGCGATGCCGACTGCGCCTTTGACGGTTCCGATTCGCCGCCACCCGCGCCGACGGCGGCGCAGGCATAGTTCGAAACCCGGAACGCATACGTTGGTGCACCGTTGTATCCCAACAGCGCCTCGGTGGGGCTTCGGAAGGCACCGAACTGAAGCTCGGCGCTTGTCCCGTCTAGCAGTGGAATCCCTGCCGCGTGGACCGCGGCGCGAGCCTCATCGGGAGTGCGCTTTGGACTCACGTCTCGGGGTGCCGGATCGAGGTAGGCGTTTCCATCTTCGATGGTCTGGGTCGAGCTAACCCGAGAATAACCAGGGCCGGCCTCGGAGGAGCCGCTCGCTTGGTTGACCGGGGATCCCGTGCTCACGGTGCCGGAGTCGGCACAGCTCGTCGCGAGCAGCACAGGTATGGCACACAAGAGCAGTCGACGAACACCGCGGGTCATGGGCACCTCCAAGAACGTCCGCGTCGTCATCAATAGCCGTTCAAGGGGTCGGTGTACACCCAGAACTGATAACAGATACCCCCGTACCCGAACTTGTAACGCGACGGATACGGCGTGATCCGTTGCATCCCACACCACATCTGGTTCCAGCCGCCGGATAGGTTGCGGTAGCGGAGGTCGAGCAGATCGACTGGGTTGCCATAGGTTCCGGGGACATCACTCTCGATGTGCTTCGTCTCGGCGGAGAAGCGCACGTTGAAGTCGTCGTCCCAATACGTATAGATATTCGCCGTATTGCGAAATACCTCGACGCCGTCGACATACATCGCAATGTTGCCGATCCAGGATTCTGGGCTAGCGATCTGCGCCATGTAGTGATACGAGCCCAGCGTCGTGCAGGCGCCGATGTATCTATGGAAATTTCCGGACGCGTCGGTGTACTCCGCGTAGTAGTGGAGACACGATGCCCCGTACCATTCGAGGTAACCGGTCTGCGCGTAGTTGGTCGCGCTTCCGTTGGGTAGTACGCCTGAGTTAGTCATCGACCAGACAGTGGAGAGGTTGCAGGTATTGCTGCCTGAGCAGGCCCTCGAGTCGGTCTGGCAAACGCCACCGTGTTCTGCCTCGATGTACGCCGACGCGCCGAGGACAGGCGCGGCTGGCGGCGCCGGAGCGAGAGCACCGTCGAAGTAGCTGGAATATGAGCCGCAATCGTTGATGTATGCCGCGGCACTGTGGGAAGCCGGTTCTGCCGAACTCGGCGGCACACCGCTTGAGGCGACGACCGCTGCGATGGCGACTACGGACATCACCGCAAAGATCGCCCGCGACCGGCGCCTGCTACTGGTTGTCCGCACGATCGGAGCATGAGACGCGGACTCCATGTTGTCAAGCCAACTCGCCCGTGCATCAGAATGAGGAGCGTTCCGATCCCGTTTTGACTCCGGGGTCCGCGGGATACAAATCGCCGCCCAAGCCGGCAGCGCCGTCGCGGGGCCGTGAGATTACGGCCCGACACGGTCTCTCGCGGTCGTTGTCGGTTACCCATCGACGCAGGTCAACGCGAGATTCACACGTCGACCGCTGGTACCGCCGTAGCTACATTCTGAGCTACGACATCAAGACCCGATCGATTCGCTCGTTCGCCAACGCCTCATCACCTTCGAGCGCACCGACGTAGGTGCTGACGAGTGTCTCCACGCTGTGTCCCATGCGTTTCGCGACTTCGCCGAGGGGAACGCCAGCGCGCAACCACGTTGTGGCGGCGGCGTGCCGACAGTCGTAGATGCGCATGGCTTTTGCGTCGATACTTCGCAACGCGCGTTGGAGCGCGCGTGACCAGTTCGAGAAGCTTGGTCGACCACCGGTGCGCGTGCGGAACATCAGATCGCCCGGTTCGAGTCCGTGCTCGTCAATCCAACTACGCAAGATCTGCACGAGCGCCGGCGGAATCGGGACGGAGCGAGCGCCTGTCTTCGGTTCGCCGGGCTCATCGAACGACACATCGGCCTCGGTTACGTGGATGCGGCCCCAACCCTTAGTCGGCAACTCGAGCGCGCGGTGGCGCAGCATGACGACCTCGGAAGGACGCAGTCCCGCGTAGTACGCGATCGCGGTCATGACTTGGTACGTGCGGCTTGCGGGCTGATGCGTGGCGATCGCACGGAGCGCCTTAACCATCGTCGCCGGATCCGGTAGTTCTCTCACCGCGACTGCTCGACTGGCGCGACCTGCCTTTCGCTGCGACCGACCACGCGGCGACGGAGGCCACGGATCACTGTCGAGCACACCGAGCTCGACCGCTCGCCGGATGCACGCGCGTGACACCTTGCGGTAGCGGCCGGCAGTCGCCGGTCCCAGCGGACCGCCGTTGTCGCGGACCGCAATGCGCTGGTCAACTGCAGCCAGGAGTGCTCGCGTTAGCTGTCGAAGTTGCAACGACCACTGATCGAGCCACTTCTCTGCCTCTTCGTCGACCAGGGCTCCATCTGGTCGAAGCGACGATTTCAGGTGCGCCCGCAGCTGTGCCGGCGGGGGCGGTGCCGATTCGACAACCAACAGCGGTAGCAGTCGACTCACTGCCTCGATAGCGGACGTTCGCGTGCGAGGTGCCCACTCGGGCCACTGCTCGGCGATCCACCGGCGGGCCCATTCGTGAGCGCGGACCTCGTCTGCGAGCGGCTGCCACGTAACGGGCTCGCCCGTGTCGGTATCGAATGCCTCGCCTCGCTGTTGCGCAACCAGAAGCGCTGAGCGATAGCGCTCAGCCTCGGGCTTGATGCGAAAGGCCCGACTGCGCTGCCGACCGTTGAGCGACCATCGCACGATCCACGGGCGCTTGTTGCGCGCTCCGGTCCGCCGCTGCACGCTGTACACCGCGACGTCCGCGAGCGGACGACCCGTGAGCGGCAGGGTTGGGAGGACCATGGGAGGAGCGTAGGCGCCTCATTTGGGCACCGCACCTGACCTGCTCGTCTATCGCGAGAGACCTCGGCCTCCGGAGCCGTGTGCGGGCGTTCGAGTCGCCCCGGGGGCGCCACAACGCCAAGATTGCCCGGGCAAATTTGCGTGCTGTGCATGCAGGATTGCCCGGGCAAACCTGCGGGTGTCGCTGGGTCAGTGCAGTTTCACGATGGCGAGGACCACGGAGCCGAAGCCTTCCTTGGCGGCCGGGTCGCCTGCGTTGAGACCGATGTACAGCGAGTTGCCCGACGGATCGAGCACGACGTCGTACGAGCCGCCGAGCTTCAACTGCAACTTCGCTTCGGTCAGGTCGTCGAGCCGTACCACCTCGCGCTCGGTGCCGGTCGCGGTGTCGACCTCGATCACCGGCGCGCCTTGTTCGAAGCTCGTGCCGTGCGCGTCGGGCACGTAGTAGAGCTTCGACCCGTCGGGCGACATCGCCAACGACGCGGTGTACCCGCGCACCGGTCCCATCGTGTGCAGCTGCCCGTCGGTCGTGATCTTGAAGAGCACGTCGGGCTGGGCCGTGATGCCGTACACCGTGCCGTCGGGTGCCGGACGCGTCGCCGCGCGCAAGTACACGCCAGGAAGCTTGATGTCCGAGGTCGTCGCGGTGTTCGTCGCGGGGTCGTAGATCGCCACTTGGTTCGCGCCGATCGAGAACCACGCCTTGCCTGTGCTGTCGACGAGGATGTTGCGGTACCCCTTCACGCCAGAGGGCTTGTCCATCTGGAACACGACCTTGCGTTGCGCGATGTCGTACGCGAAGAACAAGCCGTCGCGCTCGCCTGACACCGGGTCGATCGCTTCGCCGTACAACGTCTTGCCGTCGGGTGAGCTGGCAAGCGACGGAACCCCGTGCTTCGAGATCGGCACACCGAGGCTCGTGACCTGCCCGGTCGACGGATCGATTCGGAGCAGCACGTCGCCGTCGTAGCCACTCGTGAACTGCACGCCCGTGCTCGAGCCCCAATACGTCGTGACGTAGATCGCACCGTCAGCGCCGTTGATCATCCGCGCGTGGATCTTGCCGTAGCCCCAGTCGCCGGGTTGATGGCCGATGACGGTGAGCGCATCGGTGAGCAATTGCAGTTTCGACGTCGACGGGTCGTACTCGTAGATGTACGAGTCGCCGTTCTGCGCGCAGTGGTCGCCGATCGCCGAGAAGAACTTGCCGTTGGCGAATGCACCGATGCCCCACTGCGACCACGGATTGCCCGTGTGGTTGGGGAGCGGGAACACGACGGCCTGCACGGTGTCGCTCAACGCAGTGGCCGTGGCGTTGAGGCCCGATTCAGGCGGTGGGTTCGGGCAGTCCTTGCCGCTGGCCGACGTGTCGTCGCCTTGGTCGACGCTGCCCGAGTCGCTCTTGTTCTTGTTCGCCTTTCCGGCTTTCGAACTCGACGATGCGGGAGCCGACGACTGCGCAGCCGGGGCAGCGCTGCCTCCTGAACACGCAGCGATGACGCACACTGCGGCGAACACGGTGAGAAGACGCGAAAACCTCATGTGCGGCCGAGCGTAACGGCCGCGATTGCTCAGTTTCGGTCGGCAAACTGCGGTGGTTCGTGCGCGTGAACAGCGGGTACCACGCCTTCAAACCGCTCGATTTCGACGAGCACGTGCTGGCCGGTGGAACCCTGCGCGAGGCGCGATGTGCCGCGGTCGGTGGTGAGCACGTTCGGGTTGCCGTGTGCGCACATCGCGTTGTCGATCGATGGATCGACAGGGTCGAACCAGGCGCCGGTCGAGAGGTTCACGACACGCGGGCGCACTTCGTCGGTCACGATCGCGCCAGCCAGGCACGAACCGCGATCGGTGAAAACGCGCACGATGTCGCCATCGCTGACGCCGCGCGCAGCGGCGTCGTCGGGATGGATGCGGATCGGCTCGCGCCCCGCGACCTTCGTCGCCTGGCTGTGGCCCGCGCCGTCGAGTTGGCCGTGCAGGCGCGGCGTGGGCTGGTTCGCGATGAGGTGCAGCGGGAACTGCTGTGCGCGTTCACTGCCGAGCCACTCCGACGGCTCGAGCCAGACCGGGTGGCCGGGGCAATCGTCGTAGCCGAACGCATCGATCGTCGACGAGAACAACTCGATGCGACCGCTCGGCGTCGGCACTTTGCGACCGTCGGGATCGTCGCGGAACCGATCGAACAGGCTGTGGTCGTCGGAGTTCGACGGCAGGCGCGCCTCGCCCTGCTCCCAGAAGTCGGCGAACGCCGGAACATCGACGCCGCGCTCGGCGACACGCGAACGGAAGCGTTCGTAGATGAACTCCACCCACTCGCGAGCGTCGCGCCCTTCGGTGAACTCGTCCCACGTGCCGAGGCGCTTCGACAGTTCCGAGAACGCGTCGTAGTCGTCACGTGCCTCACCAAACGGCGAGAGCGCGCGAGGCATCGCGATCACGTAGCCGTCGTTGCGCCCGCAACCGACGTCGTCGCGTTCGAGCGACGCGGTGATCGGCAGGACGATGTCTGCGTGGCGCGCCGTGGCGGTCCAGTACGACTCGTGCACGACGATCGTGTCGGGCCGCGAGAACGCGCGCCGCAGCCGGTTGAGGTCTTGATGGTGATGGAACGGATTGCCGCCGGCCCAGTACACGAGGCGGATGTCGGGCAACCGCAACTGCCGACCGTCGTAGTCGAGCGTGCCACCCGGGTTCTCGAGCAAGTGACTGATCTGCGCGACAGGTATGTACGTGTCGACGGGGTTGCGGCCCTGCTCGAACAGCGGCAGCGGATACGGCACCGTCGGCGCGCCGACGTCGGCCATCGAGCCGTAGCCGTGACCGAACCCGCCACCGGGGAGCCCGATCTGCCCGAGCAACGCGGCGAGCGCCACGCCCATCCACACCGGCTGCTCGCCGTGCTGCGTGCGCTGGAGTCCCCAACTCACGGTCACCAGCGTGCGGTGCTCGGTCATCCGGTGCGCGAGCGCGCGGATCGTCGTCGCATCGATGCCGCTGATCGCCGCCGCCCATTCCGGTGTCTTGGCGACGCCGTCTTCTTCGCCGAGCACGTACGCGATGAGTTTGTCGGCACCAACGGTGTAGCGGTCGAGGAAGTCGGTGTCGTGCAGACCTTCGGTCACGAGCACGTGGGCGAGCGCGAGCATCACCGCGGTGTCGGTGCCCGGCACGACCGGGTGCCACGTGGCGTGCACGTGCTCCGGAAGATCGGACCGCAGCGGAGAGAACAACTCGAAGCTCAGCCCGCGCTGGCCCGCAGCTTCGAGGCTCGGCGGCAGTGTGTGGCGCGTGACGCCGCCGGGGCTGACCCACGCGTTCTTCACGTTCATGCCGCCGAACGCGACGACGAGCTCGGTGTGTTCGAGGATCGACTTCCACGTCGTCGCCCTGCGCAGCACCTCGGCCGACGTGCCGACCACGTGCGGGAGGATGACTTCGGATGCACCGAGCGAATAGCTGTTGACCGATGCGGTGTAGCCGCCGATGCCGTTGAGGAATCGGTGGAGCTGCCCTTGCGCGTGATGGAAGCGCCCCGCACTCGACCAGCCGTACGAACCGCCGTAGATCGATTCGTTGCCGTGCGTCG
>Ga0105245_10004251_pt1 | contig 12700 bp, 11 predicted proteins | sample KBSM54metaG_FD_81523 | JGI IMG/M metagenome (GOLD analysis project Ga0105245, IMG submission 81523) | Miscanthus rhizosphere microbial communities from Kellogg Biological Station, Michigan, USA - KBS M5-4 metaG | ecosystem: Host-associated > Plants > Roots > Rhizosphere > Soil | place... | reverse complement strand
TGCTTCGTTTTATAGAGGATTACAGCAATCGTGAAATAGCCGGACTTATGAATACATCGGCTGCGGTAGTTGCTGTGGTGCTGCATCGTACGCGTGCTCAACTCAAGAAGGATTTCAAAGCATCGACGAGGGACAACCGATGAAGCCCAACGAAAAGAATTTCCCCATCAATCCAGGCGAAAGACTCGACCATGCGCTGAACGCCATTCGCGCCGAGCAGCCTGATCATGAAACCATGAACGCCGCCGGAGAGCGCGTCTGGCAGCACGTAAGCCAGGAAGCCGCTTTCCCTTCCACCGCGCAGGTAGTCTCTATCCGCGGATGTGAAGACGTGCGCTCCTTGCTGCCGCAATATCGCAACGGGACGCTCGCTCCTGCACGAGCTTTGCTGGTCGAATCCCATCTGCATGAATGCGTCTCCTGCCGTCGCGAAGCTGAGACCGGCAAGCGCGAGCGCAGCACCCTTGCGCCATGGAAGCAGGAACTTCCGCAGGTGGCAAATACCGGATTCCGCTGGGTAGCCGCCGCTGCCGCGATTGTCATTTTTGCCGTCGCAACTTACTTTGTGCAAGACAAGTTCTTTTCCGGCCCGCAGGGCATGCGCGCCCGGGTGGAATCGCTGAATGGTGTGCTGACCCGCGTAGGTTATAGCGGCGACCAGCCGCTTAAAGTCGGCGACGAAGTAACCGAAGGCCAGAAAGTCCGTACCGGTGGTGGATCGCATGCCATGCTGCGCCTCCGCGATGGCTCGGTGGTCGAAATGAATGAGCGCGCGGAGTTCGGCGTTTCCATGGGCCGCAAGGACACGACTATCCAGCTTGAACGCGGCAACATCATCATTCAGGCGGCCAAGCGCAGCAGCGGACATCTTTATGTAGCTGCGCGCGATTGCCGCGTCTCAGTTACGGGCACGGTGTTTTCCGTAAATGCCGGAATGAAAGGCTCACGCGTTTCGGTAATCGAAGGCGAAGTGCGCGTTGCCGAAGCCGGCGCGGAAAAAGTCCTTCATCCCGGCGATCAGCTCACGACGAACGCCAGCCTGGCAGTCGTCCCGGTAAAACAGGAAATAGCCTGGAGTCAGAACCTGGACAAACATCTGGCCCTGCTGGCGGAGTTTGCTCACTTAAGCAACAAACTTCAGTCCGTGCAGATGCCTGGCCTGCGCTATAAGAGCAATGTGCTGGCAACGCTGCCCGCCAACACAGTGGTTTTTGCCGGTATCCCTAACCTAGGCGATGCAGTCCAGCAAGCCAACAAACTCTTCCAGCAGGAATTGCAGGAATCCGCCGTGCTGCGCGAGTGGTGGCAACAGGTTCAGTCAGGGAAGAAGAATGGCCCCGAGTTTGACGAGATCATTAACTACGTCCACGATCTTGGCCAGTATCTGGGTGATGAAATTGTTTTCTCCGCCGCGCTCAATGGGAATGATGGCGAGCCTCTGGTCGTCGCCCAGGTGCAGCACGATGGCCTAAAGCAATTCATCCAGCAGGAAGTGGCGAAGTACGGCGGCACTAAGGAACACATACGGGTTGTCGATGAACAGGAGCTGAACCAGATTCCCGCGCAGCAAGGAAAGCAGCTTCTGGTTCTGGTCCGCTCTGACTTTGTCGCGGCGGCGGGCGATGCCGCCACGCTCAAACAATTTGTTGCCGGACTGAACTCCGGTGGCGGAGGCTTTGCCGGAACAGCATTTGGCCAGCGTTTGACCGCGCAGTATAAGAACGGTGCGGAGATCCTGTTCGGCGCGAACCTAGCCCAGATGACTTCAGCCCACAAGCCACACAATGCTGAGCAGTATGCGCACTTTGCTCTAACCGGCCTTACGGACGTTGAGTACCTGATCGCTGAGCGGAAGGGAAGTGGCGCGCAGGTGCAGAACCACGCGCAACTCACGTTCGTAAATCAGCGCCGTGGATTGGCTTCATGGCTGGCGGCTCCTGCACCCATCGGCGGGCTGGACTTTGTCTCCACCGATGCCGGCGCGGTGGCGGCGTTCATCTCCAAGAATCCCGCGGAAATGCTCGACGATGTCTTGAACATCGCCGATGCCGGCGATAAGAATGCTTCGGCAAAGATGGCTGAAGGTGAGTCCGAGCTGAAGATCCAGTTCCATCGTGACCTGGCGGATACGCTGGGCGGCGAAGTCACCATCGCGCTGGATGGCCCAATCCTACCCACGCCATCATGGAAGATTGTGGCTGAGGTAAAAGATCCGGGCCGCTTGCAATCCACAATCCAGCAGTTGGTTACCGATATAAATGACCACGTTAAAGGTGAGCATCCTGGCTTGGCCCTGGAACAGAATGCGGCCAATGGGCTGACGTTCTATACAATCCGCTCGACCGATGCAACAAAACCGTTCGAGGTTACGTATACATTTACTGACGGATACATGATTCTTGGTCCAAGCAGGGCACTGGTTATGAACGCGATTGCCATCCACCAAAACGGAAACTCGCTGGCCCACTCGGCGGATTTCCGCGCGCTCCTGCCTCAGGACGAACAGCCTGACGTTTCCGCGGTGCTCTATCAGAACCTTGCGCCGGTGATTCAGCCGATTGCGCAACAGCTTAGCGCTTCACAATTGCAATCACTAAAACAGATTGCAGCGGAGACCAAACCCAGCGTAGTCTGCGCTTATGGTGAAAGCAATGCCATCCGCGTGGCCAGCAGCAGCCGGCTTTTCGGCTTTGACCTGAACACACTGGCTCTTACCACATTGATGAACGTGGTGCAGCCTTCACGAGCGCATGGAGCGCTCTCTCACTAGCTAAGAGGCCGGATGCCTGCAACTATAGAAATGCAAAACCTGACGGTGCAGCTGGGCAGCAGGATCATCCTGAACCAGTTGAACGGCGCGCTGTCAGGTCGTTGTATTGGACTGCTGGGCCCGAACGGCTCTGGCAAGTCGACCCTGATCAATACGCTGCTGGGATTCTATGAGCCGGTCGCCGGCGCGGCCCGCATCTTTGGCAAAGAAGTTAAAAGTAATCTGCGTGAACTTCGCGCCGCGATCGGCTACATGCCGGAAAGCGATGCTTTTATTGCCGACATGACCGGCGTCCGCTTTGTGCGATACATGGCTGAACTCTCCGGCCTACCACGCGGCGAAGCCATGGAACGTGCCCATGAAGCGTTTTTCTATGTCGGTCTGGGTGAGGCGCGGTATCGGAAGTTGGGGACCTATTCTCTGGGCATGAAGCAATTGGCGAAGCTGGCGCAGGCCATCGCGCACGGGCCAAAGCTGGTATTGCTGGACGAGCCCACCAACGGTCTTGATCCCGAGGCACGCGTTCGCATGCTGCAGCTGGTGCGCGAGATTCGCGACACCGGCGAGGTCAGCGTGCTCATTTCTTCCCATCTGTTGCGCGACATTGAAGAGTGTTGCGATCAGGTATTGATCCTGAAAGATGGACGCATTGCAGCACTGTGCAATCTGGAAGAAGAGCGCAAAGCCAACCTCAAATTTCTGGAACTTGAAGTCACCCAGGGCAATGGCTTTCTGGAGTCGGTACGCGGGCTGGGTTGCGAATGCGCCAGCTTTGGCGCCGGACGAGTCCGCATTGTTCTGCCGGACAACATTGATCTGCGCCAAATTTATCGCACCGCCGCAGAGCATGAAGTTCAGATTCGCCGCATGAATTACCGGAGAGATACGTTGGAAGACATCTTCCTGAAAGCCATGGCTGGAACTCCGCAGGTAGCCTCAGTACAACAGGGGAGCGCCAATGGCAGTCTATAAGCGCACATACAAGGCTTACCATGGACGGCTAACACCAGCGTGGTCACGCTTTACCGTCCTTACGCGCTACGGCTTGTCCACATTGTTTAGCTCAAGACCGTTCACTGCCTACACCGTCTTGTGCTTCATGCCATTTCTTGTGGGACTGGCTTACATTTATATCGTCCACAACGCTGCGGCCCAGGCTGTACTAGGCGTGGGCAAGACAATACCAGGGACAGTTAACAACGTTTGGTTTCTTTCATTCCTTGGCTTTGAGGCGGGAATGGGATTCATTCTTGCTGCTTGGGGCGGCCCAGGCATGATCACCAAGGATTTTGCCAACCACTCCGTGCAGCTATATCTCAGCCGGCCCATCTCACGGACGGAATATCTCTTGGGCAAGGTTTCTGTTCTTGCCGCTTTGCTCTCCTGCACCACCTGGATTCCAGCTCTGCTGTTGTTCTTTGTGAAAGCGGAGCTTCAGGGCCATGGCTGGCTGTGGGAGAACCTCTGGATGGCCGGATCGATATTAGTGGGCTGTTTGATCTGGATTGCGATGATCTCGCTGGTTTCCATGGCCGTTGCAGTCTGGGTAAAGTGGCGAATCGCCGCTACTGCTCTGATGCTGGGAATATTCTTCCTGCTACCGGCTCTGGGACAGGTCCTTGATCTTATCTTGCGCACCCAGTGGGGCAGCCTGATCAACATTACCCACATGATGTCCATTGTCTGGGCGCACCTATTCCGGTTGAAAGCGATTGAGCGTCAGTCTTCCGGCTTTGATGTTGTGCCGCTATGGGCTGCCTGGGCTTCACTGCTCTCAATGTGCGCTGCCTGCTTCTGGCTGCTTGATCGTAAGCTGCGCGCGCGGGAAGTGGAGCGCTCATGACTACCGCGAACAGCAGCATCGTTTTTGAAAACGTCTCCAAGTTTTACGGCGAAGTGTTGGGCGTAAATCGCGTGAACCTCACGCTGCCTCCGGGCGTGACAAGTCTGGTCGGCCCGAACGGCTCCGGCAAGACCACGCTAATGAACCTTGTGACAGGACTCGTCCGTCCGACGCAGGGGCGCGTAAGCGTGCTGGGACTTACACCGGACGAGCCGGAAGAATTCTTTCGGCACGTTGGGTACTGCACGCAATTCGATTCATTTCCCAAGGGTGTGACCGGCTTTGAATTTATCCAGCAGTCATTGCGGCTGCGTGGGGTCAGCGGCCCAGATGCTGCACGGCTGACGACAGAAGCGATTGACCGCGTTACCATGGGCGATGCCGCGCATCGCCGCGTTGCCGGATACAGTAAAGGTATGCGCCAGCGCATTCGGTTGGCCCAGGCCATTGCGCATCATCCCACAGTGCTGGTGCTCGATGAGCCATTGAACGGTCTTGATCCCATGGCGCGCTCGGAATCCATCGCACTGTTTGAGGCGCTGGGAAAACAAGGGCTACACGTAATCATCTCCAGCCACGTTTTGCATGAAGTCGATAAGATTTCTGACCAGGTTGTGCTTATGAGTTACGGCTATGTGGTTGCGGAAGGACAGATTCATGGCGTGCGTACTGAAGTAAAAGAACATCCCATGCAGATTCTTGTCCGCTGCGCGCGCCCGGGTCTGCTTGCTTCACGGCTGTTTGCGCAGGACCACGTGGTGGAAGCCAAGCTGAACATTGACGGCAAAGGCGTTCTGGTGCGCACCAAAGATGCGGACCAGTTTTATCAATTGCTAAACAGAATCGTAGTGGAAGAAGACTTTGCCGTGGATACAGTCGCGCCCAATGATGACGACGTGAACTCCGTTTATCAATACCTGATCGGCAGCGGAGGAGGCACGGTATGAGCACAGCAGCCATCGCACGTCCGCGCAAATCATTCAAAGAACTTCCGTGGCAGTTGTGGGCCTCACAACTTGGGGCCTTGCTGCGGATTGAGATCAAGGAAACTCTCTGGATGCGCCGCAGTATATGGATCTACTTGCTGGCCTTTGCTCCCACTCTTATGTTTGGCATTCACGCGCTTACCAGTCCGATGGGACGCAATTGCAGCATTGAAGAAGACACGCGCGTGCTGGCTTACACGTTCCAGATATTTTATTTGCGCGTCGGGATTTTCTTTGGCTGCATGGGCTTGTTCACGTGGCTCTTTCGCGGTGAGATTGTGGAGAAAAGCCTGCATTATTATTTTCTTTCGCCCATGCGGCGCGAGCTGCTGGTAGCAGGGAAGTTTCTTGCCGGATTGATCACCACCTCGCTTATCTTTGGCGCGTCCGTGCTGCTCTGTTTCACCTTTGTCTATGGACATTTTGGCTCTCCCGGTCGAGCCTTCGTATTCAACGGCCCTGGCCTTGGACAACTGGGCTCCTATCTGCTGGTGACCGTGCTTGCTTGCCTGGGATTCGGCTCGATCTTTCTGGCGCTGAGCCTGTTCTTCAAGAACCCGATCATCCCTGGCGTGGTAGTGCTGTTGTGGGAATCATTCCATGCCGTCGCGCCATCGCTGCTTCAGAAGTTCAGCGTCACGTTTTACCTGAAGCAGCTTTCACCGGTCACCATTCCGCCTGATGGCCTTATGGCGCTATTCACGGTAATAGCTGAGCCAGTTTCGCCGTGGCTGGCGATTCCCGGATTGCTGTTGCTGAGCGCCGCCATTCTGGTGTTCGCAGCTTTTCGTATCCGCAAGACTGAGATCAGCTATCTGGCTGACTAGCTCTCAGCAGCAGAGAATTTTGGTCCTTGTGAACTCGGTAGATTGAGAGTAGTTCAACAAAGGTGTAGTCTATTTTCCGTGGTTCCAAAAGTGAGGTACGCGGTGTCACTTCGAACAGCCGCTCTTGTCCTCGTGTGTTTCGCTAGCAGCTTTCTTCTTTCTCAGACGCAGGCCCCAGCCGCTCCACCGCAAACTCCGCGCCAGGCTTTGATTGAAATGATTAACGGCGGCCAAGAGGGCGCAATGAAGCACCTCACGGTGGAGATGCAAAAAAGTCTTCAAGGAGACGGCAAGAACAATTCCTCGGTAGCGCAACTGGCGCCCTTCGATCAGATGAGAGCAGCGTCCTCTGATTTCCAGGTCTTTGAGACCGGGCAGGTACTGCTGAGCGCGAGTGATCCCAAAACCAATGAGAAGTTTGAGGTACACGTCGATAGCGATGATCTAAGCGGCGATACCGACAATATGGATATTTCATTTCATCAGTTCCGCGACGGAGTGGAACAGGACATTCCTTATGCCACCATGCTCTCGCGCTTTTCCGTTGGAATGAAGCGGCAGGCAAACATCTGGCGGCTGAACGACATCTCCATCAACATCAAGGTTCCTCTCGGCGATCCGAAGCTCTTAGAAAAGTTTGGCAGCGGCATGGGTACCGGAATGTTTGGAGCCAAAGTAGGCGGAGTTAGTGCATCTGGCAAACCGGAAAAGCCAAGAGACATGGCGCCGAGAGAAGCCGTCCAAATGCTTGGTATGACGGAGTCGATGTTTGCACGCATGCACCCTGAGATTGGGTTTACATGCACATTGTCCGATCTCGCCAAACCCAACATGCTCAATCTGGATCCACGTATCTTTAGCGGTGAACCATACCACGGTTACAAGTTCAGTTTGAGCGGATGCCAGGACAAGCCATCCGGCAGTTTTCACCTGATCGCCGAGCCGGTTTCGCCGGCGGGCAAAGCTAAAGCATTTTGCACAGACGCAACCAACAACATCCGCAGCAGCGACGACGGTTTAGGATCGAGCTGTCTGGCCTCGGGTAAGGTAGCGGCGTTCGGAGCAGAAGACGGAGCCTGGGCCGGAGATACAATCCATTTCACAACAGGGCCATCGCAGAAGTAATTCTATTGTTGGAAAAATGAGTTCGGCTCCCGCTTCTGCAAAAATGGGTTCGTCTCCCGCTTCTGCAAAAACGGGTTGGTTTCTCGCTCGTCGCCGATGGTCGTCATCGGCCCGTGTCCGGGAACCACTTCTGTTTCATCCGGCAGCGCCAGCACCTGATTGTGCAGTGAACGCATGATCTTCTCCATTGATCCGCCCGGCAGGTCCGTGCGCCCGATGCCGCCGGCAAACAGCGTGTCGCCGGCAAACAGTTTCCTCTCCGCTGGAAAATAAACGCAGATGCTGCCTTCCGAGTGGCCCGGCGTGTGGATCACGTTTGAGGAAATCTCCCCAATCTTCAGCACGCGTCCCTCGCCCACCGCTTCATCCACCTTCACTTCTCCCGGGGGCGGCACACCCACCCATGCCGCCTGCATGTCAAGCATCTTCAACAGGGCATAATCGTTCTGGTTCATGAGAATGGGCGCACCGGTTGCGGCTTTAAGCTTCATCGCTCCACCCACATGATCAATGTGCGCGTGTGTAATCACAATCTGCTTGAGCGTGAGCTTTTCCTGGCGCAGTATCTCCAGAATTCCTTCAATCTGGTCTCCAGGATCGATGACCATGGCTTCGTGAGTTTTCTCGTCGCCAATCACGGAGCAGTTACACTGCAGCGGGCCGACCGGGAATATCTTGTGAATCATAGAAAAAGCCTATCACTGATTAACACGGATGACACCGATCGGCGGTAAAATTCCGGCATTATGTTCCAGGTCCCTTCCGCGCTTAGGTGGATGGAAAAATCTTCTAGCGGACGTGAGTGGTTACGCGAGCTCCCGGCACGTGTTACCGCATGCATTGACAAATGGGCGCTGGAGCTGGAAGCGCCATACCAGCAATCTTTTGTGTCAATTGTTTTTCCAGCCACTCTTCCTGGCGGATCGGCCGCTGTATTGAAGATTCAGTATCCTCATCCGGAGTCGGACCATGAAGCTGATGCGCTACGCCTTTGGAATGGTGAAGGGGCGGTTCGGCTTTTTGACTATGAGCCGGAGCAGCATGCGCTGTTGTTAGAGCGGTGCGAGCCCGGCGACCATCTGGCCAGCATTGGTGCCGAGGAAGCTCTGGCAGTCTTTGCAGAATTGTTGCCAAGGCTCTGGGTCAAGGCAGGAAAGCCATTCCGATCTCTCCAGGAGGAGGCAGAAGCGTGGTTAAAGGATCTGCCTCTGAGTTGGGAACGTGCTGGCCGGCCATTTGAAATCGCATTGCTGGATGCCGCACTGGACGCGATCAACCGTGTTTACGTCACACAGGGTGAGCAGGTCTTGGTACATCAGGACCTGCACGGCGACAACGTTTTGCGGGCAGCGCGTGAGCCCTGGCTGGCAATCGATCCCAAACCTCTTGTCGGTGAAAGAGAATTGTCATTGGCCCCAATCATTCGGGGCTATGAGTTTGGTCATAGCCGCAGGGATGTTATCTATCGGCTGGACACGCTGACCACAGCACTGCGACTGGATCGCGAACGGGCGCGGCTATGGGCTTTGGGACAAACACTTGCCTGGGGATTTGAAGGAAACCTTGTCCACGACAAACATGTTGAGACTGCACGATGGTTGTGGCAAGCATGAACAAGTAACAAAACGGGCCGCACGCTGCGGCCCAATGTCATAGAAATTAATTCTGCGACTTGCTACTTTTTCGGCGTTTCCACTGGCGTTGGAACCCTGTCCATTACTGAAGATGATCCGTGCAGACTGGTCATATACGTCAACCCCATGGACGTCAGCATGAAGATAATGGCGCACCACGTCGTCAGACGGGAAAACACGGTGGCCGTGCCGCGCGGGCCAAAGGCAGTCTGGCTGCCCATTCCGCCAAACGTGGCGGCGATATCGGCGCTTTTGCCGTGTTGCAGCAGCACCACCACAATCAGCACTGCACAAACAATCACATGAACAATGGTTATTAAAACGCTAAGCATCTGTAATTCAGGGTCCTTTCAAAACTTGGTGCGGAAGGGGGGATTTGAACCCCCACGCCTTTCGGCGCCACCCCCTCAAGATGGTGTGTCTGCCAGTTCCACCACTTCCGCTCTGGGCCTGTTTGCACCCACAAGCGCAGAACGCCGGATGGGAGAAAAAGGAAAGTTGATTATAACAAACTCTTGTCTTTATTCCTCTGGCTGCGGGATGATCTACTTCCCGTGGCTCCAAAAAGCACTTCTAAAGGTTCCTGCAAAAGCGGGTAATACAATATTGAGACAATTTCAGAGGGAGTAGGAACATGAATAAGAGTGTACCGGTCCTGGACCGGATGAAGCGGTCAGCTTTCGTTGTTATAGCGTGCCTGGCGCTCTTTGCAGGGATGGCGACGGCTCAGTTGGCTCCAGCCGCTCCTTCCACCAACGCCAAAGCGGGTTCCTCGGCTCCAGGCCAGCCGACAGCCAGTTTTTTCTTTGTCCTGCTAAGGCGCCCGGCCAGTGCGCCACAAATCAGCCAGGAAGATGGCAACAAGCTCCAGGAAGCGCATATGGCCAATATTCGCAAGCTGCATGAAGAGCACAAACTGGTGATTGCCGGGCCATTCATGGATGATGGGACGCTCCGCGGCATCTTTGTCATGAAAGCTGATTCGCTCGATCAGGCAAAAGAATGGGCCAACTCCGATCCCGCCATCAAAGCCGGACGCTTATCGGCAGAGGTCCACGGCCCGTGGATGATCCGGCCGCAAGGCATCCATGAAACCGATACGCCCAATACGCTGGAAAAATATTCGCTGCTGCTGGTCCATCAAGGTGACAAGTGGGACCCTAAATCTCCCGTCCCTCAGGATGTCCTAAAGCAGCATCTGGCTTACCTCATGGGCCTAATGCAGCAAGGCCAGCTTGCCTTGGCTGGTCCTTTTCGCGACGATGGCGAACTCAAAGGCATCTTCATTTATTCCGTTCCAATGGATCAGGCGATGAAGCTGGAAGCGGAAGATCCCATGGTAAAAAATGGATTCTTCAAAATTGAAGGCCATCCCTGGGCTACGGCAAAAGGCGTGCTGGCGGCCGGCCAGCCGATGCAATGAAGGCTGTTCTCCGCGTCTCCGTGCCTCCGCGGTGAGGTTCTGTCTTTCCGATCACGCGCGATTCCAGCGAATCACGGCGATCTTCCCACCCCTCCCCGGCCTTTTTTCAACTTTTGTTGCAAACAAAACACTTTCGCCATTCGACGCTTGGGCCTCCCTTGCGTCGCGCTTGGGTGGCCCTTGGGCCACGCTTGGGTCACCCAGGGGTCACCCAATCCCAATCCCAAACCCAAACCCAGTCGGCAGAGGGTCGCGCACCGTTTGACTGATTGCTGACTGCTGATTGTTGACTGCTAAGTTGTCAAAGACCTTGCGCACTTCGGCGCTGCCCCACTGTAGCCCAATGTATGCCGGCAATCACGCGCGAACTAGTTCACTCGCAGCGGACATGTCTTTTGCGACCCTCTGCTTAACATGGTTCATTGTCCAATTGGACAAGGCATTGCACAGACTTTGTTTTCACGTCCCTGAGCGATCTTTAGATCGCAAAGCCTGAGTTTACGAAGGGAACCTTTGCGTAATCGAGTTTGAAAATGTCCCAATGGCCAACAATCTTTTTGCGTGGCGTGCTTGTTCCTTTGCCAGTTTGGCCCAAAAAAATACCCTGTCCATCCTGAGCGCCGCGCGAGTCTCGGCAAGCGGAGATGAGCGCAACCGGGGGCCCTGGCGCGTATGGTTTTCGCGCGCTGGGGTGGAAGTCGAAGGACCCCGAAGGTGCATATTTCTGTCACACAGCGTCAGGGCGTTCTCTTGACGTGCTCATTTTCTGTGGGAGTCGCCTCGCGCTGACGAACTTCACAGGCCGATGACTACGCCAACACAACGACATGCTGTTCCGAGGGGCCGAACCGTCATCGCTGCTTGAGTCTCCGGCACTGCTTCTGTGAAGACCGAGGAATCGGCTCCGCTGGTCTCAAGATTACAATCCGCCTGGACGAACTCTTGTGAAATGCGAGTATTTGTAACCGGATATTCCGGGCTGTACGTCGATGGAAAGCGATCTTGCATGTCGCCTCGCGCTGACAAACTGCAGAGGCCGATGACTCCGTAAACACAACGACTTGCTGTTCCGAGGGGCCGAACCATCATTGCTGCTGAAATCTCCGTCGCTGCTTCTGTGAGGACCGAGGAATCGGCTCCGCTGGTCTCAAGGCTCACAATCTGGACGGATTCATGAAGACTAACCGCAGCAGAGTGCGGCGCAAAAAACGAAGAAAGTAAGGCGGCGATTTTACTTTGTTAGGCGCACGCTTTACGTTATAAAGCCAAGTCCGGAGCCTGCCCATCTCCTTTGCGTCCTTCGCGTCCTTCGCGTCCTTTGCGGTAAAACTCTTGCTTTACAATCCGCCCTGATCAGTGTCATCAGTGGAAATCAGTGGAAATCAGCGGTAAGTCTTTGCTTTTCCTGATCCGCGGCCATCCGCGTAAATCCGCAGTAAGCTTCTCTTGGTTTTGCGATCAGCAGATTATGAGATGAACGGATTTCCGATCAGTGTAATCAGCGTAATCAGCGGTAAGGTTTTTACCACTTCACAATCGCCGCAAACGACTTCGCATCCAGGCTCGCCCCGCCCACCAGCGCCCCATCGATCTCCGGCTGCGACATCAACGCCTTCGCGTTTTCCGGCTTGACGCTGCCGCCGTAGAGTATCCGCATCTTCGCCGCAACACCGTCCCCAAATGCCTCAGCAGCCTGCGCCCGGATCACGCGATGCGCTTCCGCGGCTACCTCTGGAGTCGCCGTTCTGCCCGTGCCAATCGCCCATACCGGTTCGTATGCAACGATAATAGGATGAGCTCCGCCGCCCGCAATCTCGCGGAAAGCAATGTTGCACTGTCGGCGCAAAATGTCTTCTGTCACTCCGGCTTCGCGCTCCTGCAATACCTCACCCACGCAGACGATTGGTTTCAATCCCACCGCCAAGGCAGCGCGCAGCTTGCGGTTCACTGTGTCATCGGTCTCGCCAAAGTATTGCCGACGCTCAGAATGGCCGATGATCACATGCGTGCAGCCCACGGCGTGCAGCATCTGCGCGGAGACGGCCCCGGTGTACGCGCCTTCACTCTCCCAGAACATATCCTGGCCGCCAAG
>Ga0105245_10004250_pt1 | contig 12702 bp, 9 predicted proteins | sample KBSM54metaG_FD_81523 | JGI IMG/M metagenome (GOLD analysis project Ga0105245, IMG submission 81523) | Miscanthus rhizosphere microbial communities from Kellogg Biological Station, Michigan, USA - KBS M5-4 metaG | ecosystem: Host-associated > Plants > Roots > Rhizosphere > Soil | place: Michigan... | reverse complement strand
GTTCTGGAGCCCATTGTAAAACTTCCAGCCTGCCTTCGTTGCATCATTGCGAAGGTCCACGTTCGCCTGTCGCATCAAGAGCGACTGGGCCGCATTTGGCCGCCATCCACCCACGACCCGGACGCCGCCGATTGGCGCGAGCTTGGCCGAAATGTCGATGAATGCATTGCGAAGGGGCATCAGGACATCGACATAGCCCTGCGCCTCCCTCGTCGCCCGCTCGCATCCGACCGCCCTCGATTTGATCTCGACCACTTCGAGCTTGAGGTTGCCAAAGCCGCTGATCCGGACGCCATCCATTCGGCCGCGGTCCCGGCCGGATTTTACCGGGTTGGGCGGGGTCTGGACCTGGGTGACCCAAAACCCGGAAAACTCGCGCCGAAGGCCGTCGCGGACGATCTTTTCGTCGAGTGCAATCTTTTCGACCTCACCACTGATGACATCCGTCAAAATCCAGCGGGCGAGGACCCCGCCGCCACCGCAGCGCGGCGGCAGCCCGTCATGGCCGCAACGGGCACGCCGAATAACGGGTGGCCCGCTCTGGACAATATGGGCGAGCTCGTGGGCAAGAAGGTGCATTCCTTGCGGAGTGCGCGGCGCATAATGGCCGGTTGCAAAAGCGATGTGCGAGCCGGCTGTAAACGCTCTGGCCCCAATTGAGCGGGCGGCATGGTCGGCGGACGTCCCGTCGTGAACGGTGACGTCGCTGAAGCTCCGCTTGAAACGCTGCTCGAAAAAGCTTCGGGTAGCCAGGTCCAGCCTTTGGCCGGGCGCTGCGAGGAGTGATGACACTGCCGCGGGCGCCGGCCGTCCGCCATGAGCGTCAACGCCCGGTTGCGCATCCCTTCGAACCTTGTGCGTTTCTTCTTCGCACTCGGCGCACATCCGGCGGATGAAGGATGGCCGGCCCTGCGGCCGGAGCAGCTCGAGGCCCGCCATGGCACGCTCGGCCAGCAGGTCCGCCTCGGCTTCCGCTGGATCGCTGGCGAGACCGACCAGCAACGACCCGGAATCGGCGAAGGCGACGCCGCTGGGCCGTGCCGGAAGCCGGGCCTCGGGGCTGCTGGCGGTTTCCGGCCGGTCATGGCCGGGCCGGTCGCCTGCTCTTGCCGCCGATTTCATCGCGACGCGCTTTGGCGGCCGCGGATCATAAGAGCGACCAGGCGAGCGATCGCTCGCCAAGCACCTCGACCAGTTCGCCGTAGCGATGCGCGAAAGGGGTGTTTTCCTCGAGGCTTTGTCCACCGAGCGAAGCCGAGTTGCTCCTGATCATCACCTGGCGGTCGGGATGCTGCCGGAGAAAATCGAGGATGACGTCGAACCCTTGATCGCCAGGACCGGCCACAACGCCGTCAAGGAGATAGCGGACCTCGCCATCGCCAAGGTCCAGCCACTGAATGATGAGCGGCCTCATCGCTGGTCACACCAGCCCGACCTTGGTGAACCGGCGCACCGATTGAAGCTCGGCTTCGGTAGGCGGCTCGAAGTGGTTCACCTCGTCGATCCACTCGGACAATTTGTGATACTCGAGGCCAGGCTTGAAATGGCCCCAGAACAGGTCTTTTCCGACATAGATAAGATTCTCGCCCTCAAGGCCGTCCTTGCCGCCGGTCTTGGGAAACTTCACATTCTTGATGTAACCCCAATCGCCCGGGATCCAATCGTCCGGGTCCGCCGATGACTTCTCGTCGATCGCGGCCGCCTGGGCCCCTCCGATCATTGTCAGCACAGTCGCCGCGAAACAGCCCAGCATATATTCATGTTTAGGATCGCCGACATGCTTGGGATTGTTGATGTCCCGAAGCGCCTCGTCCGCATCGGCGCCCTTTTTCAGCTTGAAGTCCTTGGCGGTGACCTCCCAATAATCGGGGTTCATCTTGAAACCGGCACCCGCCCCAAAGCCGTATTTTTTCTTCGACGCAAAATCGACCACGCCCATGCGCGCCTTGATGTGATCGTCGAGATTGGTGTTGACCTCGGCGCTCGTCGAACCGGCAAGCTCGAAGGTCCGCGGCGAGGCGAGAAGCGCGGAAAAAACCTCGTTGAGGAGAGAAGATTTCCTGACCGCCTTGGGCGCGCTGTACACACTTCCCGACTTGGTCGTCGTGAAGCCCTTGGTGTCGAGGGTGAGGCCCGCGCCAACCTTGAGCTTGGGTTGCACCCAGGCTTCGCCGGACCGCGATTGCTGGACATGATGAGCAAGCTCGTGGGCGATCAGGGCGCGGCCGCCGGGCGAGGACGGCTGATATTCCCCGGCGCCGAAAACGATATCATGGCCGCGGGTATAGGCGCGCGCACCGATCGAACCCGCGCTTGCCGCCGCGCCGCTTCCGGAATGGATCCGGACCTTGCTGAAATCCGCGCCGAACCTTCGCTCGAAAAAATGCCGGGCCGAGGAATCGAGTTTCTGGCCCGCGGTCCTCGGGACCGAAACCGGAAGGTCATCGACAAAAGGCTCGCTCCGGCTCGCGCCGAGGGGCCCGGAGAGTTTGCCGCGAACAACATTTTCGGCGGCCCTGTCGGCCTCCCGTTCGGATCCGCTCTCGGGCCCTGACAATCGAACGGATGGAGATGCCTGGTCAGCCGCGCTCACTCCATATCTGGGCGGTGCGAGCGACGGCCGACCGCCGCGCGAGCGCAGCCGCTCCGCGCCCACCGGGCCACGCGAGGCGAGCGAATGCCGGCTGGTCCTCACAAGGCCCGCCCTTCTTTGGCAAACTCGCGCCGGATCGCGTGAAGCAGATGACTTCGGGCAATCGGCCGTTTGCCTTCCTTGACCGCGGCCAGAGCTGCAAAGCGGACCGCGTTCATGATTGCCCCGCCGGTCAGCACATGATCGTTGGCGATCTCGCCGAGATCGACATCGTCGGCGAGATGAGCCTGGGGCGGAATCCCGCGCCGCCACAGTTCGATCCTTTCCTCGGGCCTCGGTATCGGGAAATGGATGACGGATTCGAACCGCCTCGCGAAAGCCTGGTCGATATTGTCGCGAAGGTTGGACGCGAGGATCGCGATCCCGTCGAACGTCTCGACCCGCTGCAGCAGGAAGGAGACTTCCTGGTTGGCATAGCGGTCGTGCGCGTCCTTGCTTTCGCCGCGCTTGCCGAACAAGGCGTCGGCCTCGTCGAAGAACAGGATCCAGCCGCGCGACTGGGCGCCGTCGAACACGCGCGCCAAATTCTTTTCGGTCTCGCCGATATATTTGGAAACAACCAGCGACAGGTCGACCCGGTAGACCGGCCGGCCGGTCGCCTTGCCGATCAGCGTCGCGGTCATCGTCTTGCCGGTACCCGGCGGACCGTAGAACAAGCAGCGGTAGCCCGGCCGAAGCACCCGCTTCATCCCCCATTCTTCCATCAAAGTCGGACCGTGGGCGATCCACGCCTCGATCTCGCTTACCTGGGCCCTCGTTCCGGGATGAAGGACGAGATCGTCCCATTCGAGGCTGGTCTCGATCCGTTGCGCCGGGAAATGCGCTCCGAACGCAGGGCCTGGCGCGTCACCAAGGAGCAGGATCGAGAGCATGTCGGGCGCGACCTTTAGCGCTCCCTTCATGACGTCCTCGTCGGGCCCCGCCGGGTTCGGCCTGACGAGGTTATGCCGGGCCAGCGTCCCGTCGGGATCGATCAGGGTCGCGACCTTCAACCTTGCTTCGATACTGTCGCCGCCGAGGATGAAAGCGAGGGTCTCGCCGGTCGGGTGGAAATCGGCGTCAGGCCCGGTTCGAACGCCTCCGAACTCGGTGAAACGGCGGTCGAAGGTGCTGTTGCGGGTATGAAAGACATCGAACAACCGCGGCCGAAGATGAGGCACCAGGGCCAGGACCAAGGCGAGGCGCTCGTCGAAGGTCAGCCCGATCGTCTCGATGAACCGCGCATAGCTCGACGACGGTTGCTTGAACTCGGGCGGAAGCGGCGGAATTGCCGGCACGTCCTTCGCTTCCGACAGTTCGAAATATTGGTTGAAGCGAAGGTCGAGCACCTTGGCGAACCAGCCAAGCTCGGCTTCGAGGTCGCGCGCGTTAGCGCTCATGGCGGCCCGCTCTACCATTCGACACGCAATGGACCCGCCATCCACGGTAGCGACACCCAGCTGAAGCTCCACGGCAGCCGGTCGAGGAGGACATCGAAGCTTCGCCGTTCGGCCCGCAGGAGCCAATGACCGTCGCGGGTGGTGAGCGATCCGGGCCTCAGGAGGAAAGCCTCGCGCAGGCCGGCCCTGCTCAGCTTCCCGAGCATCGGGGCGTGGCCGAGCAAAGCGTCGAGAAGCTCGTCGGCGGCCTCCCCTTCCCGATCCGATAATGGCTCGCCGGGCTCATGGACCAGGTCGAGCTCGAGCCCGGCAAGGAGCTTTGCGAGCGGCAGGTCTTCTTCGGGAGGGGAACGCTCGCCGGTCGCAAGATAATGAAGCAGGGCGGCCGCGCGGTGCCGTTCCAGGGTGCCCTTCAAATTCCCGTCCGCAATCATGTCGAGGCGATCGAACAGTTCCGCGAGGAACGGCGAGGCGATCACCAGGCCCGATGTGGAAACCGCGATGCAATCATGCTCGCTGTCGCTTGCGCCCGGTCTTGGCGAAGCGAGGAGGCCGGTCCATTCGCCTGCTTCGGCCGCGCCCGCGAGCCCGAGACGGACCAAGGCCGCAATGAGCGCGGCAAGACCTGCTCGCCCCGGATCGGAGGCAAGGGCTTCCTCCGCCTGCTCCAGCCGGCGTCCGCCAAGCCCGTCCAGGGTCCGGGCAATGCGGGCACCCATTGCAGCGCCCCTGGCATCGCCCCCGATGCCCGCCGCAGCGAGCCTCGCCTTGACCGCCGCGGCAAGCCTTTCAGGCCGGACCGTCACTCGCGCTTCCTCCACTCCCGCTCGGGCGAAGAAGGCCGGACGATCCTGGTCCATATTCTCGAACCGGGCGCGCGCAGCGGGAGAAATGGCCGCAAGCCGATCTGCGACGGCCTGTTCGAATTCGCCAATGCCACTCCCGGCCGTCGACCTTGAACCAAAGTCCGAAGCGGCCTCGGCGATTGCCGCCTGCCAGACGAGCGCTGGAACGCCTGCCCTGGACGTTTCAAGTGGAAGGATTTTCGCGGCGAGCTCTGAGAGGGCTGCAAACAAGGCCGGCGGATCCAATTCCAGCCCGGGACTTGCCAGCCCGACCAGGGTCAGGAGGCTGTCATCGTCGAGCTGGTTGGCGAGCCGCTCCGCCGCCCCTGGAGCCATCAGGACGGAGCGTATGCGATCGCTCGGGCAAGAGCCCGCCCGCAGGACCAGGACCGCGTCTCTCGGGCTGTCCGACGGAGCGCGCCACCAGGGCAGCCGGCCCGACCTGGCAAACTCCTGGAGGATGAGGATTGCGGCACTGACCGGGTCGACATGGTCGGCCTCGCGGCGCCGGACAGCCTCCACGATCGCATTGGGCAATCGATCCCTTATGGCACCGGCAAGGCCGTCTTCCCAATGCATGGGCTCGATGGCGCCGAGGTCGAGCTCGACCCGGTCGAGGCGGATGCGGCCTTCGAGGGTGCCGAGTGAATCGAGCCCCCGCTCGACCGCCGTGGCGAGGAGGGGCGACGCCTGCCCGGTCCGCGCCGCCAGGGCCTCGCATTGCAGGCGGTCGGAACCCTCGATCTCGATGGTCTGGCGAGCGACAAGATGGGCTGGGCTGGCCACGCGCCTATCCGATCGCCAGCCCGAGCGGAGTGACGCGCTCGACCTGGACCGGATCCTTGTCGGTCTTGGCCGAGCGTGCCCATAGCTCCACCCGCATCCCCGGGTTGAGCTTGCCCGTGTCGAGGCTGAGCGCGGCATTGCCGCCCTTGACCGGGTCGGCGACGAGCCGGCCGTCGACGGATATCGCATAAAGCTCGCCGGAGACCGGCTGGGCGATAGTCACCGTGGCGCTCTTGCCGGCGGGAACCGCGGCCGGCTGGACCTCGGCCGTTGGCATCGCCGCCACCGGGACCTTGCCGAGGTCGGACTTTAGCCCGGTCATTGCGCGGCGCGCCTGGATACTGATGTCGGCGGGAAGAGCGATCGGGTCGAGGTCGAGGACCGGAAGCGGCGGCGGGCTCGCCGAATTGGCCGCCGGCGGCGAACCTTCGGCGACAACGAGGTCGACGCTGACCGCTATCGCCCCGATGCCCTTGTTCAGGGACGCATTGTCCGGGTCCTGCTGGTGAAGGTACAATTCGCCGAGCGTTTGGCCGGCAGTAAGCGCGTAAAAGACCCCGGGCTGGCCTGAAAGCGCCCTCACCGCCGAAAGCTTGCCGTCAACCACCGACGCGGCGAGCTTCAGCGGCGGCTTCGGATTAGGCCTCACCAGAACCGCCGCGGCCTGGTCGAGCCGTTCCGCCGACGCGAACTGGCCGGCGCCGCTGCCATGTTGCTTGCGGGCTTCGACGAGGATCATCGTGTCGGCGGTAAGCGCCGGGACAGGAAGCGACAGCGGTCCATCCGCACCGGCAAGCGCATCGCCCACGGGCTGGAAGCCCGGGGGCTCTTCCCAGGCCGCGGGATCGGGTGGAACGAGGACATGGACCGGCCCGTCCGGTGTATCGACCGCCAGCGTGGCCGGGTCGGGCGGGTCGAGCCGGCTGAATTCTAAGTCCGCGATGGCCTTGGCGTGAAGCGCGTAGGTCACGCCCTTCGCCGCCTTGTCGACCTGGATTGCACTCTTGGCGCCATGATCGACGATTGAAGGCTTGGCGGTCACGCCAAGCGTTGAATCGGGCCGGACGAAGATCGCGGCCCCTGCTTTCAGGAGGATCGTCTGGGTTGGCTTGGTGCCCCCGAAGACCTTCACTGCCCGGACCCTCACCAGGACGTCGTCGCCAAGGCCGATGCTCGTCAGGCGAAGCGCTCCGCCGGTGCCCGCACCATCTTGCGAAAGGACGATGTCGGACGCAATCGCGCCCGGGTCGTCGGCCGCCGCCTGGTCTCCCGCCGGGCGAGCGACGAGGCGGTAGGTTACGCCCTCCTGGCTTGCGGTGACTTCTAGCTCGATCGATGCGCCATGGTCGATCACCGCGGGGACCGGGCCTGGCGGGACAATCGCAACGCCGAGCGAATCGTCGAGCCCGACCTTGATCTCGCAAGTTTCGAACAGCATCGCCGTCCGCCCACTCGGTCGGGTAGCCCTGACCGTGAACCTGATGTCTTCCTTGATTGCCGGGGTGTCGATGAGGAGATTCGCTCCGGTTCCGGTCTCTTCGGGCTCGGCTCCGCCGGCAAGCGGCCCTCCGTCCTGGTCGAGGAGGCGGTAGGCAGTCGTCAGTTCGCTGTCGCCAATCCCGACCGCCGCAGCGCCGCCGAAGGCGACGACCGGGGGCTCGGCCGTCACCGGCAGGTCACGCAACGGATAGGGCTCGCCAAGCCCAAGCGCCTCGGCGAGCGCATTTCGGGCGCTTCGCGCCTGCCGGCTGGCGGACGTCGTCACGATTCCTCGAACCCCAGAAGCTCGCGGCGATGGCGGCGAAGCGCTTTAATCCAGCGCGAATAGCTTTCGGCAAATGCGTCGAAATCGGCCTTCTTGAACCATTGCACATAAGCGACGAGGTGCGCCGGGCATTCCTCCCGGATGACCTTGAGGATTGAATCGGAATTTCCGGGCGCGGATTTCAGCCTTTGGTCGAGAATGAAGCTCAACTGGAGCGAATAAGGATCGGGCCGCGCGGCCGCCGACAGCAGGGGCAGCGCCTGGGGAACATCGTCGGCCGCTCCGCGCAACAGGACATGCTCGACGAGCATGATCCGGTCGGCCGCAGACGGCGGCAGGCCAAGCTTGAGCCGGATTCGGTCGAGTAAGGGGCTCTCGTCGGAATCGAGCAATAAATCGCTCCCCGACCCCCGACCCGAGCTCAAGCGAACGAAGCCCCGAAGAAATTCCTCGCGGCAGCGCAGGCGAAGGTCGTCGGGGGTGGTCGCATCGCCGCCGAACCCGGCCGCGACGGGCTGCGGAACCGAGGGAACGCTTTCACCGAGCCTGGCAAGCAGATGGCCAAGGAAGCGCCCGCGCCGGGCCTTGGCCGAAGCCCCGCCGGGAAGCTCGACCAGCGCCTGCAATGCTTCCGGGGTCAAAGCGGCTGATGCAATCGGTTCTTCGTCGGACGGCGCCTCCGGAAGTTGCGCAAAATAGCTTCGCTCGTCGCGCCCGCCCGGCGAGAGCAGGTCCCTGGCGCCGGCGAGTTGCGAGAAGAAGGTCGCTAGAAGCCCGTCGAGGATGGCGAGATAGGCCCTCAGCTGGTTGGCCGAGGCCCGGCGCCCGGCGGCGGCATTCTTGGAAAGCGAGCCGGGCTTCACTCCATAGGTCGACGGGAGGTCGAACCTCAGCGGACGATATTGGGCGAGATTGCGGTCGCGGCCGGCCGGCAAGGGGCCGTCCTGCATGGCGCGCGGGCCCGGGGCATCCAAACGAAGCGTGTCGGCAAACCGTTGGGCGAGGTCGGCCCGGCCGGTAGAATCGAGCGCCACCGCGCCGCCGGTCAGCAACCGGATCCGGCTTGACTGGATGTCGAACACGCTCGCGTGCTCGTCGTCGATGCCCAAGGACCAGGCCGTCGGCCCGTTATCGGCCTCGTCGAGCGTAAAGCCGAGCCGGACCCTGCGCGTAGCGCGCACGCCCGCGGTCGAAGCAAGCAGGGCAATGACGTCTGAGAGGTGGAGGATCGTCCGGCGGCTTGTGGCCCCGGCACCGCTGTCGATGATCCCGCGCTCGAGCATCGGGCCGTCGTAAATGATGTCGCTCGACACGCCCGAGCTGCGAAATTCCGCGACCGTTGCGCGCCCGGGCCGGGGCGACATGTAGGAGTCGAGGCGCTCATAAATGTCGACCAGCACGTCGTCCGCGACCACCGAATCCTCGATCTCGAGATCGGCGGTGACAACCACCGGCTGGGGCTCCAGGATCGTGAAGCTGTCGAAATCCTCGCCGAGGTTGCGCTCGGCATGGAAGCGAAGGGCCACCGCCTTGATGACATCGGCGCTGGCGAGATCCTCGAACGACGACTTTTCGATGAGCACTCGGTGAACGCCGGCGATGGCCGCTTTGTCGGCGCCCTCGACATGCGATTCCTCGAGCGACACGTCGCCAGCGCCCGGCAAATGCCGGATCCTCACTCCGGCGCCCTGCGACGGCTCGATCCAGACATTCCGCGCACCGGCGACGTCGAGGCCGAGCCGGCGCAGGTCAGTGAGACTGACGGCTCTCGTCGTGAGGCTCTCCGCCGGGCCGGCAAGCGGCGCTGCTCCCGCCATCAAATCGGCGATCGGATGGTTCGCTCGATAGCCAAGATCGGTCAGCGCATAAGCGACGAGCTCGAGGATCGTGATCCCCGGGTCGTGAGCGTTGAAATCGGTCCACCCACCGTCGCTCATCTGCTCGAGCGACGATCGTGCTTCGTCGACCAGCGCCGACCAGTCGAGAATCGTCTCGCCGGGCCGGCCCGAACTGATGGCGGGTGCGACGATCACGCCGCAGCCACCTCCTCGAGCTCGACCGGCCCGCTTTCGCGCCTCAGTTCCTCGGTCAGGACTTGGATCCCGCCGGCGATCCTCAGCAAGGTCTCGCGCAGCTTGTCCGCTTCCTGGTCGAGCGCTTTCAGCCGCTCATTGCCGCGGTCGAACTCGGTCTGGAGCTCGTTCACCCGTTCCTGCAATTGGTCGCGCAATGTCCTTCTCCTTCCATCATCTCAGCATGACAAAGACGTCGATCATTCCCTCGCCCTCGGCATGGGCCTCGAGCGCCTTGCCGAGGATGATCCCCGGCTTCTGCTCGTCATTGGCCGCCCGCATCGCGTGCCCGGGCGTGGAGGCCGAGGTCAGAAGGTCGCCGCGGCGGATCGGTCCGCCCTCGTCGGTCACCTTGCACGGCGTGCAGCCGGCAAGCGCCACCGGGTGCGAGCTGCGCCCGTCGTCCGGGATGTCGTCGCGGTTCTTGAGGGATCCTAAAAGCAGCCCGGGCTCTTTCGAAACGATTCCGATTACCCGGCTGTCCCTGGCTTCGCTGGTCGCGGCCACCCCGTCGCTTTCCTCGTCGAGCGCGACGACGTCGCCGATTTCGAGCTCATTTTCGCTGAAATAGATTTCGGCGACGTCGCGCGGCCCGGTCTGGACGGCATTGCGCGACCAGGTCGAGGCCTCGACCTCGAGGTCCCAGGTCCGCATTCCCCCGCCCCAGCCGGGAGTGAGCGGCCCCGGCCCCTTACCCATTGCGCCGATATGACCCATGACCAGGAGGTCCCCGGCAATGATCGCATTATTGTTTCCAGGATTGCCCCAATTGTTCACGCCGCCGACATTGAGGCTCATTGGCGCGAACAGCCGCGGCGTATGGGTCCCGTTGGGGAAGGCTCCGTCCTGGTTGAGGCGGAGCCAGCCGTCATTGCCCCTCAACGCGTGCTTGTCGTTGATCGACATGTCGCCCTTGAGCTCGTATGCGCCACTGACCTCGAGCCGCTCCCACAATTTGACGACCCTCAAGAGCCCGCCGGCGACGACATTCCGCCCGAGGATCATGAGGGCGTTATAGGGGCCCGCGCTATTTTCGATCGCGGCGCAGCCAAAGGCGTTGCCGATGCCGGTGTGGCTATGGGCCGGTTCGGTAAAATAGACATCGGAATTGGCGAGCCTGAGCGAGCCCACGACGCTCACTCCGTCGCTCTGGACGAACATCCGGTCGGCGTTGTTGACGCGCAGGTAGATTTGCGAGGGCGAGTTGACGAAAGTCGCTCCCGACTGGTTGTCCTGGAGCATCGCATAATTCCGACCGTCGGCCTGGTTGAGCCCGCTCGAGCCGATAAACGAATAACGCTGCGGGCCCGGCGGCCAGGCGCCGAGGGTCAGCGCCTGCACCCTGATCTGGCCGGCGACTTCGAGCTTCTCGTTGGGAGCGATGGTCCCGATCCCGACATTGCCGGTCGCCTGGTCGATGCACAGGCGGCTGTTGCCGGCGCTGTCGTTGACGCTCCAGCCGGTCCTCGAGGTCCCGGCATCGGCCGGCTTCGAGCGCGGCTTCAGAGCGATCGTCCAGGCCGGGTCTGCATCGGCAAAGGACAAGTAAAAATTGACCGCTCGCTTGAAGCCGACCGCATCGCCCGCCGCCTCGATGCTCAACGGATCCCCGGCGACCTTGACGAGCCCGTCGTCGCGCTGGTTGAGGAAGCTGTCGATCAGCTGGGCGAACTGGCCCTCGGTCGGGATCGCATTCTTCGCGAAATAGCCCTTAAGAGCGCTCCTTGCCCTCTTGTTTTCGTCGATCTGCATCGCTCAATCCCTTCTTTCCAAAGGCCGGCCGCTGGCCGGTCCTTCATCAATGCACCACGAAATCGAGCTAGACCTTCATGTAGCCGATGCCCGTGAACTCATTTTCCTCGAACAAATCGTCGCCGATCACGTCGATTTCGTGCCGCGACGCCGGGGTCAGGACCTGGTCGTCGCTGCGCGCCTCGACCCGGTCGCCGTCATCCTCGCCGAGATGGAAAGTCGCGCCATCGTCCTCGCTTGCGAACAGCCGGCAGACCCCGACAAAATCGACGAAGGGAAGCGAATCCACGAAGGCGACGATGCTGGTCGCGTCGATCCTCTGGCCGATCGCAATGTCGCTTCCTTCGTCGAACGCCCAGGGTGCGAGAAAGCGGTTGAGAGCCTGCGCCAGCCGCGACTTGTTGAAGCCCTCGTCGCCGCCCGGAGCGAAGCGCACGCCGAGGCGAACCCTGACCTCGACGAAGCGGGCATGAATGGGAAGGATGGTCGCCGACGAGGGCGCGAGCGGCGCCAGGAAATCGGCGATCTCGTCGAGCAGCCGCATGGGCGCGCGGGGCGCGAAGGCATTGCCCAGCGCCTTGCCGTGAAGGTCGGGGATGATCACGATCCTGACTTCGCCCGGCCGGTCGTCGAACGCGCTCGCGGGCAGGCATTTCACCTTGTGGACCTGGTCGAAGCGCTCGAGGACGAGATGCTCATAATCCCACAAGCTCAAGGCCCGGTTCTTGTGGCGGAGGCGCTCGGCGGCGCGGATCCGGAACATGGCATCGGCCTCGGGCGGACGGCCGCCGCTTGCCGGATAAGGCTGGGTGACCCGCGCAATTCCCGGTGCCGGGTCGGCAAATCCCTTGATGGTTCCGGGCGGCAGGGGCGCCGAGTAATGGCTGCTGTCCGTTCCATCGTCGATGAAATGGACCTTTGCCGCCTGGGCATGGACATCGATCATGTCGCAGGCATTCGCAGCCCCGGTCATCATCGCCGCCCGGAGCCAGTAAAAGCCCGGCGGCATGAGCGAATTATCCGGCGCGCAGATCGGCCCGCGCGCCGCCAGCAGCAGCCCGCAGCTCGCCTCTTTCGTCGGCCACACCATCGTTCCCATCGCGACGCCTGTGACCTTTTCGGGCTTTTCGCAGGCGGCGCTTGACGCCTTTGGCGAAGACCTCAAGCGGCTCGGCATTCAGCCCATCGCCGGCGTCGGCGGCTCGTCGAGCATCACGCCGATGATGCCGGCTAACGCCGACACGCTCGCGCCCGGCACTTCGGTCAGCGTCCAACTGGTGCGCGGCGATTTCACGATTGATGCGTCGGGCACGGTGACCTATCGCGACGGCGAGAAGATTTACGCCTTCGGGCATCCGTGGCTCAGCTCGGGCCGCACCTCCTGGCCGATGGCCGAATCTTCGGTCGTCACGGTGGTGCCGAACCTCAACAACTCGTTCAAGCTGGCGGC
>Ga0105245_10004249_pt1 | contig 12705 bp, 10 predicted proteins | sample KBSM54metaG_FD_81523 | JGI IMG/M metagenome (GOLD analysis project Ga0105245, IMG submission 81523) | Miscanthus rhizosphere microbial communities from Kellogg Biological Station, Michigan, USA - KBS M5-4 metaG | ecosystem: Host-associated > Plants > Roots > Rhizosphere > Soil | place... | reverse complement strand
TCGACCAGATCCAGGGCGGGGCTGGAACATCGACCAACATGAACGCCAACGAGGTGATCGCCAACCGCGCCCTGGAGATCCTCGGCCATGAACGCGGCGCCTACCACCTCGTTCACCCACTCGAGCACGCCAACCTCGGACAGAGCACCAATGACGTCTACCCGACCGCCGTGAAGGTCGCCCTCGGGATCGCTTGCCGATCGCTCGAACAGGCACTCGGCGGACTCGTCGAACGCTGTGCTGCCAAATCGCGCGAGTTCGCCGACATGCTCAAGCTCGGACGAACCCAGCTGCAAGACGCAGTACCGATGACGCTCGGCCAGGAATTCGGGGCTTTCGCGGTGACCATCGGCGAGGACGCCGACCGGCTCGGCGAAGCGTCGATACTGATCGCCGAGATCAACCTCGGCGGCACCGCCTTCGGCACCGGACTCAACGCGCACCCGGCATATGCGGCACTTGTGTGCGATCGACTCCGCCACATCACCGGTCTGCCGCTGACCACCGCAGGAAACCTCATCGAGGCGACCTCCGACGTCGGCGCCTTCGTACAACTGTCTGGTGTCGCCAAACGTACGGCGGTGAAGCTGTCGAAGATCTGCAACGACCTGCGGCTGCTGTCCTCGGGCCCACGGGCCGGCTTCGGCGAGATCAACCTCCCGCCGGTGCAGGCCGGCTCGAGCATCATGCCGGGGAAGGTGAACCCCGTCATCCCGGAAGTCGTCAATCAAGTCGCCTTCGAAGTGATCGGCAATGACCTCACTGTCACCATGGCCGCCGAAGCCGGACAACTGCAGCTCAACGCCTTCGAACCGATCATTGCCCGCGCCCTGCTGTCCTCACTCAACCACCTCACGGCTGCCGTGAACGTGTTGGGCGAACGCTGCATTCAGGGAATCACCGCCAACCCCGAACACATGCGCGACACCGTGCTCGGGTCAGCCAGCATCGCCACCGCACTCAGCCCACTCCTCGGCTACGAGGCCTCCACCGCCCTGGTCGCGGAAGCCATTGCCACCGGCGCATCCATACCGGAACTAGTACGACGCGCCGAACTCCTCGACAACGCAGTCCTCGCCCGTGTACTAAGTCCCGAAAACCTCTGCCGGCCTAATGATCTCAAGGCGATTGATCGGCGAAGATAGCGCGCGCTGCCGCGGCCACAGCACGCGCGCGCGCTGTGGTACGCACTGACTGCAGTCGGGCCATTACGATCGGCAGGCCGGGGAGGTCGTCACGGATGGCGACGGCGGTCACCGCGCCGCCGTCGTAGGTCTCGCGGTGCGCAGGCAACTGGTTGAGTATCGAAAACCCGTGCCCCCGAGCGACCAGCCCGCGGACCGTCTCGTAACTGGCCGAGCGGTACCGGATATTCGGCGTCACACCGGCTTTGGCGAGCATCGCCTCGAAGTAGTCCCGGCTGTCGGGAAGGTCGAGCAACACCATCGGTTCGTCCGCCAGGTCGGTCAACCGGATGGATTTCCGTTTGGCCAGCCGATGTTCGGGCGGCAGCGCCACGTAGGGGGCGGCGACACCGAGATACTCGGCGTCGACCCCGGCTCCGAGCGCGAGATCGTAGGTGAGGGCTAGTTCGGCTGTCCCGTTGCGCAGCACGGTGCGGACCTCGTCGGCCGATGTCTCGATGACTTCGACTTCGAGATCGGGATGCTGCACACCGAGGTCGGACAGCAGACGCGGCAGGACGAACGGCGTCAGCGTGATGAAGCAGGCCAGCCGCACCGTTCCGTGTACCTGGTCGACGCGGCCGCTGGCGCCGTCGAGCACCTCGTCCAGATGTGCCAGCAGGGCCAGGGTGTCACGCAGCATCTCCTCACCGGCTGCGGTCAGGGCGAGGCCGCGGGCGCGGTGTCGGATGAACAGCTGCGTGCCGATCTGCTGCTCGAGTTGGCTGACAGCGGCCGAGACCGCCGACTGTGCGATGTGCAACTCGTCGGCGGCCTTGGTCATGGAGGAGTAGGTGGCAGCTTTCACGAAATACCGCAGCTGAGTGAGCGTGACGTCGGGACGTCGGCGCATGCTGCTACTCCCTACCACTGCTGGGAGTACCAGCATTACAGCTGGGCGGCCTGCTTTCCAGGAATCGTCCCGACTGTGTCCTCCAGCGGCGCGGTGTCGGGACGTTCGGCCCGCACCGGCCGGGCGCGCAGGTACCCGACGGCGCCGAGGATGCCCAGCACGGCCAGGGTGCCCAGGGTGAACAGCTCGAACGTCGTCTGGGTGACGCCCCACGTTTCGCCGAAGTCGTAGTCGATACCGAACAGCGCCTCGAGAGTTCCCGGGAACACGGCCACCCACGATCCGAGTGCGACCCAGGCGAAGCACAGCCCGCCGAGGATCCGGAAGCCGGTGTCGCCGGTCGGCACGCGGAACGGCCGCGGCACCTCGGGGAACCGCGTGCGCAGGCGCACTGCCGCAGGGATCGCGATGACATAGCTGAGCAGGAAGGTGGAAATCGAAATACTCAGCACCACACCGAAGATCGCCGCCGACGATCCGGTGACCTGCATGGCAACCAGGCAGAACACCGTCGCCACCACACCGGAGAGCAGATTGACCCGAACCGGAGTGCCCAGTTGCGGATGGAACCTGCCGAAGAAGCCGCCGAAGAAGGAACCGTCGGCAGCGGCCATCGCTTGCATCCGGTCACTGATGATCATCCACGCCGAACCCTGCGTCATGAGGATGATCGCGAAGATGACCCCTGTCACCGTCAGCATGACGGGGGCCGCGGCGCCGTAGACGCTGAACACCTTGGCGACGGCTTCCATCAGGCCGCCGATACCCGTGATTTCGTCGGAGGGCAGTACGAGCAGGATCGCGAAGATCGGCAGCAAGTAGGCGGCCGCGGCGATACCGGCGGAGCGGGCGATGGCGATGGGCACGTCGCGCGCAGGGTTCTTCATCTCACCGGCTGCGCTGTTGCCGGACTCGAATCCCAAGTAGGAGAACAACAACAGCGGAGTCGCGCCCAGGAGTCCGCCCACGGTCGGGCTGAAATCGCTGACCGACAGGCCGGCCACGCCGTGCTGCATCGCGTAGATCGCGGTGGTCACCAGGAAGATCCCCAGGTACGCGATCTTGAGGATGGCGCCGACGTTGGGGATCCACTTGCCGTGCCGCAGGCTGACGATCGCGGCCAGCACAGTCAACCAGATGAACACCAGCTTGAAGACGTAGTCGGTCACCGAGCCGTGTTCGAACGGCGTGACGTATGTGCTCCATGTCTCCGAGGCGATGAAGGCCATCGATCCGCCGACCCACACGGGTTGGGTGACCCAGGTCAGCAGCGAGGCGATGGCCGCCACCGGTCGACCGAAAGCTTTTCTGCACCAGACATATACGCCACCCTCGCCAGTGAATGCGCCACCTGTCTCGGCGAAGATCAAGCCGTAGGGGGCAAGGAAGAAGACGGCGAGCACAAGCGCCCAGGTGAACGTTTGCGTGCCGAACCCGGATACCTGGCCCAGCGTCTCGATCGACACGACGGCGGCGACGATCAGAAAAACGATGTCGAGCCGGCCAAGGGTCTTCTTGAGGTGTTTGACCTCGCGATCAGCTTGCGCGGTCTCCCGATCGTCGGACGCACCGAGTGTTGGTTGCGATTCCACAATGATCCTCTGTTCTTGTGTGGATGTGATCGCCCCCACAGTGGCGCGCAACGTCTACAGCTGTAAAGCATCGTTTTCCGTCAAAGCAAATCGGAATTTCCGATACGCAGCTGGTCATCGTCGCAGGCGGAGTTCATCGCGAAATGAGATGCAAAACCACTGAAACCACTAGTTGACCCCGGTTACGGATGACACGACGATTGTTGATGACTCGTCGTGACCGAGGTCACGCCTCAGCCCACAACTGTCGACGAACACAGGAGTGACTCCCATGCGAGACCCTCGCTACGACATCCTCTTCGAGCCCGTGCAAATCGGCCCGGTCACCGCACGCAACCGCTTCTACCAGGTACCGCATTGCAACGGCATGGGATACCGCGACCCGTCGGGAGAGGCGTACATGCGTCGGGTCAAGGCCGAGGGCGGCTGGGCCGTGGTCTGCACCGAACAAGTAGAGATCCACCCAACCTCTGATATCGGCCCCTTCATCGAGCTGCGGCTGTGGGACGACCAGGACCTGCCGGCGCTCACCCGCATCTCGGAGAAGATCCACGAAGGGGGAGCGCTGGCCGGCATCGAACTGGCGCACAACGGGCTCAACAGCCCGAACCTGATCAGCCGTGAACCTCCTCTAGGCCCGCAGAACCTGCCTGTGGTGTCGTGGAACTACGACCCGGTCCAGGCTCGCGAGATGACCAAGGCCGACATCGCGGATATGCGGTATTGGCATCGCGAAGCAGTCCGCCGCTCACTGCAGGCCGAGTACGACATCGTGTACGTCTACGCCGGACACGCCATCGGCGGCCTGCACCACTTCCTGTCCCGGCGTTACAACAACCGCAGCGACGAATACGGCGGCAGCATCGAGAACCGGGCCCGCCTGCTGCGCGAGATCCTCGAGGACACCCGCGAGGTATGCGACGGCAAAGCCGCTGTGGCATGCCGCATCTCGGTGGACGAGCTCCTCGGTGACGAGGGCATCACACGCGCCGAGATCGAGGACGTCATCGGCACGCTGGGCGAGCACCCCGACCTCTGGGACTTCGTCCTTGGCAGCTGGGAGGACGACTCGGTGACGTCGCGGTTCGGCCCCGAGGCCGAACAGGAACCCTATGTCCGAGGGCTGAAGGCACTGACAACCAAACCTGTTGTGGGAGTTGGCCGTTTCACTTCACCAGACATGATGGTGCACCAGGTCAAGACCGGTGTGCTGGACCTGATCGGCGCCGCGCGGCCCTCCATCGCCGATCCGTTCCTGCCGCGCAAGATCGAGACCGGCAACCTCGAGGACATCCGCGAATGCATCGGCTGCAACATCTGCGTGTCCGGGGACTTCACGATGTCGCCGATCCGCTGCACCCAGAACCCCACCATGGGCGAGGAATTCCGCCGCGGCTGGCATCCCGAGAAAATCCGGAATAAGTCCAGTGACTCCACAGTGCTTGTGGTCGGTGCCGGACCTGCCGGCCTGGAAGCCGCCCGCTCTCTGGGTAACCGCGGCTACACCGTGAGCTTGGCAGAAGCCACCCGCGCCCTTGGCGGCCGGGTCGCGCGCGAATCGAAGTTGCCGAGCCTGTCCGCATGGATCCGGGTCGTCGACTACCGCGAACAGCAGATTCGCAAACTCGACAACGTCGAGGTTTTCATGCAGAGCGAGATGACCGCCGACGACATCATCGACAACGAGTTCAACCACGTCGTCGTGGCCACCGGTGCACATTGGCGCCACGACGGCGTCGGGCGCTGGCACACCAAACCCATGGAGATCGCCGAGGGCGCAGAGGTTTTGAGCCCCGACGAGATAATGACTGGCGCCCGGCCGCGCGGCCAGCGTGTCGTGGTGTTCGACGACGACCACTATTACATGGGCGGTGTCGTCGCCGAACTGCTCGCCAAAGAGGGACTCGACGTCACGTTGATCACCCCCGCGGCCCACGTGTCACAGTGGACCACCAACACACTCGAGGTGGCGCGCATCCGCAAACGCGTGATCCGAGCCGGCATCGACGTGCGCACCAACACCGCGGTCACCTCCGCAACCCCTGACGGCGTGCGCACGGCGTGCGTGTACACCGGCGATGAAGGCGCGGTGAACGCTGACTCCGTCGTCATGGTGACCGCGCGACTCCCTCACGACCGTCTCTATCAAGAGCTGTTGGGGCGCAAGAGCGAATGGGCCGATGCCGACCTGTTGAGTGTGCGTGCCATTGGCGATGCGTGGGCGCCGGCCACGATCGCGGCGGCCGTGTGGTCGGGCCACCGCTACGCCGAGGAACTCGACGAACCGCAGCCTCTCGGCCCGGTCCCGTATTTGCGCGAAGTCACCGAACTCGCTACTGAAGCCGTCATCCATCTACCTATCACGCCGGTCGAACCGGCCCGAATCTAGGAGGACTCGTGTCCAGCCCGACAAACCAGGTAGCCCCGATCCCTGTTGGCCCCGATGCCGTCGCCGCCATGTCTCCCAGTAACTACGTCACCGCCCAAACCCTGCGTGATGGGGACCCGGCAGAACGTGAGGCCGTTCATCTGACCAGCGCCGACGACAAGTTCACGGTGGGTTCGTGGCGTGCAGAGCCGTACGCCGAGTACATCGAGAACTACCCCGGCGACGAATACACCCGGGTGCTGGAGGGCTCGATCACTCTGACCGGTGACGACGGCGTGGCCCATACCTTCGGTCCGGGGGACTCGTTCACCCTGACCAAAGGCTGGCGCGGCGAATACCGGGTGACCGAGCCGCTGGTCAAACAATTCGCGATCTACGTTCCCTGAGAGGCTGCAGATGACCACGCTCGACGACTGGACTCGGCTCGCCGACGAAATCACACCGCGCACAGAGATTTTCATCGACGGAGATTTCCGAGCGTCGGCTTCCGGTGCAACATTCGACTCGGTCAACCCCGCCACCGGTGAACTGATCGCCCCGGTGTCGTCCGCCGACGCCGCCGACGTCGACGCCGCCGTCGCGTCCGCGCGTGCGGTGTTCGAGGCCGGCTCGTGGTCGCGGACGTCGGCCACCCATCGCAAGAAGGTGCTGCAACGTCTCGCCGAACTCATCACCGAGCACAGCCAAGAACTGGCAGTGCTGGATTCGATGGACATGGGCAAGCTCGTCGAAGAGGCGCACAACGTCGACGTGCCCTCGGCCGCCGATCTCTTCGCGTTCTATGGCGAGGCGATCGACAAACGGGGCGGCGAGATCGCACCCACCGAGCCCGGCAATCTCGCCTTGGTGACCCGTGAACCGCTGGGCGTCATCGGTGCTGTCACGCCGTGGAACTTCCCGCTGGACCTCGCCGTCTGGAAGGTGGCCCCGGCGCTGGCGGCGGGCAACAGCGTGGTGCTCAAACCCGCTGAGCAGGCGCCGCTCTCGTCGATCAGGCTCGCTGAACTGGCCGCCGAGGCCGGCCTGCCCGACGGTGCGTTGAATGTGGTGCCCGGGCTGGGACCCACGGCGGGCGAGGCGCTGGGCCGCCACCCCGATGTGGACGTCGTCGCCTTCACCGGATCCACCGCAACCGGCAAACGGTTTCTGCGCTACGCGGCGGATTCCAACGCCAAACAGGTCTGGCTGGAGTGCGGCGGCAAGAGCCCCAATCTGGTGTTCGACGACGCTGACCTGGACGCCGCCGTGGAGAAGGCGATCTTCGGGGCGTTCTACAACCAAGGCGCGGTGTGCTCGTCGAACTCCCGCCTGCTGCTGCACGCGTCGATCGCCGATGAGTTCCTCGCGCGACTCGTGGAGTGCGCCGCACTGATGACACCCGGAAACCCGTTGGATCCGGCATCGGCGCTGGGCGCCATCGTCGACGAGGAGCACACCCGCCGTGTGCTCGGCTTCATCGAACGGGCCCGATCGCAGGGCCGGATCTTGTTGGGCGGCACCAGGGAAACCGTCGGCGGGCGGGGTTGTTTCATCGCGCCGACGATCGTCGCCGATCTGGCATCCACCGCCGAGCTGGTCACCGAGGAGGTGTTCGGCCCGGTGCTCGCGGTGCAGACGTTCGACGACGAGGCCGAGGCCATCCGGATGGCCAATGACACCGTCTACGGACTGGCTGCCTCGGTGTGGACGAAGGACCTCTCGCGGGCGCATCGCGTTGCGGCCGCGCTGCGGGCCGGCACTGTGTCGGTCAACACCGTCGACGCGCTGAGCGCGCAGACACCGTTCGGCGGCTTCAAGCAATCCGGGTTTGGCCGCGACCTATCGCTGCATGCCCTCGACAAATACACCGGCCTGAAGACCACCTGGCTGGCGCTGTAATCGGCGATTCCTGGGAAAGGGCTGTGAGAAGGGCGTAATTTACGCCAAGGTCATCTTTGCTGCCGCGATTCCGCGCGAAGGAAGGAACCGCCATGGGTTACGCGAGGCACATCGGTCGGGTCGGAGCACTGGCAGTGACCCTGGGGGTGGGGGTGGCCATGGCCACCACGCCGGGAATTGCGTACGCCGACCCATCGGGCGCGTCATCCTCGACCGGCGGTTCGTCATCTACGAGTACGTCCTCAGCTACGAACACCTCGTCGTCCAAGAGCACGTCCTCATCCACGCGTAGTAGGTCCTCGACAGCGAAGAAGACCTCGGCGCGCAGTCGTGGGGCTTCGGCGGACGGCGACGACTCCGACTTGTCGGCTTCGGACCCGAAGTCAGCGTCGGGCTCAGCGCAGAAAGACGCAGTCAAGGAGTCGGTGAGCGGCGATTCGCCCGACCAACGGGCAGCGACGAAGTCAGCGACTAAACGCGCCATCAAAATTCCGGACGCCTCCGGCCGGGTCGAGTCGTTCGTCACCAGGGCTGAACAGCCGACTCCACTTCGTGCGAAGAAGTCGCAGAAACTCATCATTGCCGAAGTTGCCGAATCGCCCGCGCGCTACTCTTCCGCGCCAGTCTCGAATGTCGTGATTCCAACGGCTGCAACGACATTCGTGACAGCAGCCGTGCCAGCCGCGCCGGCAGCCCCACCACAACGTCCCACCCTGGTGAGGGTCGTCTCGCACGTAGTGACTGCGGTGCTGCAGCCGTCGCTGAGCGCGGGGACGGGATCGCCGATTCAGGCAACGGTGGTGTGGGCGATGTTGGCTGCGGTGCGAGATGAGATGGAGCGGATCGTCTTCCGCCGTACCGCTTATGTGGCGTCCCCACAGACCACTGCTCAGCTGGTGGATCCCACGACCCAGCACGTGCTGGTGATCGGTGTCGACGGCACGAACCTGAGCAGGGTGCTCGCCGACCCCACCAACACGAACTTCTTCGCCCTGATGGATACCAGCACCAACTCCGCGCCGAGCATCGTCGGGCACACCACCATCTCGAACCCGTCGTGGACGGCCATTCTGACCGGTGCGTGGGACAACAAGACGGGCGTGATCAACAACGTCTTCACTCCGTGGACGTACGACGAATGGCCGACGGTGTACAACCAACTCGAAACATACGATTCGGCCATCGAGACCAAGGCCATCGGCGACTGGGACGTCATCGCCCAAATCGCCGGCGCAGGCTCGATCCCCGCCGACGAAGTCGTCCCCATCGCACAGATCCCCGGCGACACGAACTGGTCGCTGACCGATGCCGCGGTCACCGCGGAGGCCGTCAAGTCGATTGAGGGCACCGATCCCGGCTATGAGGAGGTCCCGAACTTCCTCTTCACCTACCTCGTCCAGGTCGATGAGAACGGGCATATGTTCGGCGGCGCGTCCCCGGAGTACGCGGCCTATTTCGCGAACCGACGACAATCTCGGGTTGATCCTGGACGCGGTGGCGGCGCGCGAGGCCGCCACGTGCGCAGCCGGCGCGTGCGAAGACTGGACCGTGATCGTGGTCACCGATCACGGTCACCGGCCGAAGAAGGGCGTCGGCCACGGTTTCCAATCACCCGATGAGACAGCGACATTCGTCATCGTCGACGGCCCGGCTTTCGGGAACGGGCTGATCAACCCGACGTACCAAATCGTCGATGTCACGCCCACGGTTCTGAGTCTCTTCGGCGCCCCACAGCCGAGCGATTCCGACGGTGTGCCCCTGATGTCACTGAGCCAAAGCGACCTCGATCCGGTCGATCTGCATCAGGCGCTCCAAGACCAGATCGCCACGAACAAAGCCCCGGGCTTCTTGACCAACGTGGCCTTCAACGCGCGCACGGTCTTCGCCACGGTGCCCTACTACGTATACACCTATGTAGGGCAGGTCCCGGTCGTCGGCGACGTCCTCTACGTGGCGACGAACATCCCCGCGCAGATCGTCGCCCGACTGACCGGCGTGACCGGCGCCAGCATCTTCCCGCTGTTGCCGCCGCCGTTCACGCCGCCACCGGAGCAGACGACGGCGCCCGACACCGCCATCCGCGCGGACTGCGGTGACGGCAGCGCCCTCGCGGCGGCATGTATCGCCAGTTGAGACGCGTCGCGTTCAGATGCCAACACTTCTGGGGATCAACGGCCGAGCCGCTCCCGCACCCGGTCGCTGTGGTATCGGCGGGTGGACACCGGACGGAAGGCCCGGGCTGCGGCGGTGAGCGCGTCGCGGGATTGAGGGCTCAACTCGATGTCGGCGGCTGCGACGTTGAACTCGAGTTGGTCGACGCTGGACGCCCCGGGAATCGCCACCACGTTCGGGAGACTGATCAGCCAGGCCAGCGCCACCTGCGCCGGCTTGGCGCCGACCTCCGTCGCAACGTCGCGCAGCGTCTGCAGAAGCGGCTCCACCCGACGCAGATTCTCGGTGCCGAACAGTTGGTTTGTCGCCCGCACACCGCCGGGCCGATTGTCGAGGCCGTACCTGCCACCGAGCAGTCCCTGCGCGAGCGGGCTGTACGCCATCACGATGCGGTTCTCCCGCTGGGCGAACGGGACGAGGTCCTCGAGCGGACCCGGCCGCGCGAGCGAGAACAGCACCTGGTTGCTGATGACGGGCCGCCCGAGTGCATCGTCGGCTTTCTTCCACCGCTCGAGCGAGTAGTTCGATACGCCGACCGCCCCGATGTGGCCGCTGTCGAGAAGGCTGCGCATCCCCGGCATGATGACCGAGTCGGGGACCACCGGGTTGGGCTGGTGGATCTGGTAGAGCGGAATGCGATCGACCTGCAACCGCTTCGCGCTGGCGCGCTCCCTCTGTTTGATGACAGGAGGAAACGGCGCGATCGGAAAGATCTTGCTGGCCAACGCGACCGTGGAACGCTTGTCGCCGAGCGCCTCGCCCAGGATGCGCTCACTCTTGCCCATTCCATATATCTCGGCCGTGTCGAACAGCGTCACCCCCAGGTCGAGCGCGCGCTGCACGATGTCACGGGCGATCCCCCCGGCATAGGCGTCCCCGTAGCCCCACTCGCGTGAGCCGAACTGCCAGGTGCCCACGCCGATCCGGCTGACTTTCCCGATTCCGTCGACGTCGAGATACTTCATGTGCCCACGGTACTGACCGGTAGAAAAAATTCGAGTAGTCGACTACTCATGCCCTTCTTGTTTCGGGCCGCCATGCTCTTAGTACAGGCCGTGACCGGCGAACGCGGGGGACGCCGGTCGCGGCCGATTTTCTGCGCTACGAGCGCTCCGCCGCAAGCTCGAGCACCCTGTCGTTGCCGACGTCGGCGACATAGACATTGCCGGCATTGTCCACGGCCACAGCTACGGGATGCTTGAGATCGGTGAACGGCAGCGTCGTTGGCGTGTCCGAGCCCGGCGCGAGTTTCAAGACCCGCTTGTGGTTGGCATCGACCGCGTAGACACTGCCGGCGGAGTCCACCGCCACATCGACGAGACCGTCAATGTGGTTGAACGGCAACGCTGTTGGAGCGTCTGCCCCCGCGGCCAACTTCAGCACACGGTCGCGTCCGCCCTCGCCGGCATAGACGCTGCCCGCGGCATCCACCGCGATCCCTCCGAGGCCGTCGACGTACTCGAACGGCAGCACCGTCGGGGCATCGGGACCGGCCGACTTCACCACATGGACAGGAACGCAGCACCCTCCGCCGGCATCCACGCCTCCGCCGACGACGCTGTACGCGTTGCCTGCGGTATCCATCGCCAAAACACCACCGCCGCGCTGCCGGCCGAAGTTGGGCAACGCCAACACGGCCTGGCGATCCGGCCCGGCCGCCAACTTCACCAACTGCTCGCTGACGGCATCGACCACCCACACGTGTCCAGCGACGTCCCCGACGAGGCTGGCATGAACGAACTGCGGCAACACCGTTGGGGCGTTCGACCCGGCCGCCAGCTTTATCACGCGCGTGGTCGCGCCGGGGAAGCCGTTCTCGTCGTCGAATTGGGGGAGATCCTCGACATACACGTTGCCCGCCGAGTCGACCTCCACATCCTGTGGGTTTTCGAGGCCGGTGAACGGCAGCACGATTTGTGCCGAGGCCCGCGTCGGCGCAGTCGACACGGTCGGTGACCCGTTTGACGCGGTGGTCGGTGACGTCGTCAGCGGGGACTGCGGTGTGCCGCTGCATCCTGCGCCGATGGCGGCTACAACGAGCAGGGCCAACGCGGCGCTGAGGTGGCGCATCAGCTTGCCTCCAACTTCACGACCTGGCCGAAACCGCTGTTGTCGACTACGTACACGTTGCCCGCGCCATCCACGGCCACATCTGTGGGCCGGTTGAGGACGGTCGACGCCACCGCGGTCTGCTCGTTCGACCCTGCAGCGACCTTGACCACCTGCCTGTTTCTACCGTCGACCACGTACACGTTGCCTGCGCTGTCCACCGCCGGACCCTCTGGGTACTCGAGTCCGGTCAACGGCAGCTCGGTCTGATCTGCCGATCCGGCCGCCAGTTTTACCACCCGATTGTTCCGGCCGTCGTTGACATAGACGGTCCCTGCGCTGTCCACCGCCACACCGTTGGACGACTTGATGCCGGTGAGCGGAAGTACGGTCTGGTAGTTGGACCCGGCCGCCAACTTCACCACCTTGGTGTCTCGCGTGTAGCCGGTGACGTAGACGTTCCCTGCTCTGTCGACCGCCACACTCCGAGGGTGCTCGATGCCGGTGAGCGGAAGCACGGTCTGATCAGCCGATCCGGCAGCCAATTTCACGACGCGGTCACTGCGGTCGGTGACGTAGACGTTGCCC
>Ga0105245_10004247_pt1 | contig 12707 bp, 13 predicted proteins | sample KBSM54metaG_FD_81523 | JGI IMG/M metagenome (GOLD analysis project Ga0105245, IMG submission 81523) | Miscanthus rhizosphere microbial communities from Kellogg Biological Station, Michigan, USA - KBS M5-4 metaG | ecosystem: Host-associated > Plants > Roots > Rhizosphere > Soil | place... | reverse complement strand
GATTCTTCCGAGTCCGTACATCCGCGATGTCTTTGAAAGCCTCATTCAATCCCCCGATCGACAATGGATGGGGAAAGACCGACATGAGAAACCATTCCGCCGATGAGTACGCACCGATGGTAGTCGGTGCCGCCGGATTGGGCGGCGTGTCCAGCAATATGAAGTCAAACCCTGACCGTGCCAGCCGCAGCGCCCGCTCCAGGATGTTGGTCTTGTCCACGAATTTCGAAAGTAGTTTGTCGAGCTCGGCGAGCTCGGTGCGGGCCGGGATCAGATGCACGTTGGTGGGCATCCCCTCGCTGATCGCCAGCGTCTGTGGCGTCTCCTCGGTGGTCAGCAGTTCCAAAGTCCCTAGGAATCCCTCCGGCGGAATGCCCAGGTGCTTGGTCGACCCGGCGGACGGGTCCAGGTCGATGATGAGGACCTTGTACCCCTTCTCCCCCAGCGCCGCCGCAATATGGACAGTGTTGGTGCTTTTGCCCACGCCCCCTTTCTGATTGCCGATTCCGATCACGATTCCCAGCGGTGTTTCCCCCATATTCCTTCTCCCAAACGAAAAATAATGTGTGCCAGTACCCATGGGCCCACCGGCTCAGCCTTCATGCAACCGTGCGTGCCGGCGTCCATGGGGCCACGATGACACGCACTGCACGATGCGACAATACGAATTCTCGCGCTCCTGCGGATCATGAATCCATGCATCCATGGCACCATGCTTTCATGAGCCCAAGCCCACAGGGACCCATGAAGTCATGAGGACCGGCATCCATGAATCCATGGTCGCTCGATTCTGGATTGCGTGAAGGCCGTAAGTCATGGATCTGTGGATCAGAATGACACCGCCCGCCACGGTCGCAATTCGGCGGCGTGGCGGAAGGGTGTATTGAAGGAGCGAATAATCGAGAAAGGGACGATGCGAACCAGAATATCGGCATGAAGAAAGCGACCTAGCAGGGTCGCTTTCTCTCCTGTCTTACGTCCGAGGCAAGTTGTTTGGAATGACAATCATCGCGGACTGATCTCCTTTTGATGATTACCCCAAACCGCTTGCCGGCGCAAGTCTGAAATTCAGGCTTTGCGGGTGATGTGTAGTTTTCGCACCGCGTCTCGATTTCGCGCGAACGGCGGATGTGTGTCCGCGAGGGGGCATTGATGGTGAAGGGGACAGTGACCGGCGAGTCGCGCATCGAGGGTGGTTATCGACTGATTTCAGTAGCGCAGTTGTGCTGGGTCTGGACGGCGTACCGCCAGAAGCAAATTGGCTTCAAGGAACTTCGGGTCTGGTTTGCGGCCCATGAAATGTCCGCTCGGCGCTGTCAATTGACCAAAGGGCGGGTGCCGCGGTTTACGCTGACTGAAATGCAACTCCTGGTCGGTAACGATGTCGCGTCGTTGCGCGCCGCGATTCGCAAGTTGCAAGGGGCAGGGTGTCTCTCCTGGTGTGAATCGTCCATCACATTCTCCGCTGTGCCCGAAGATTCTGCGAAGGAATCTATCGAGTTTCAGCAGATGTTGGGACTGATTATCAACAATCGCCGCAAGGTGCCCGTGCCCCGGCGCATACTTCGGCTGCTCGCCTGTTCATCTCGTCCATCGACCATTGCCACGGTCCTGGGCTTTCTTCTTCGCTGCCTATACCAGAAGCGTGGCCAAAGCTTCCCTGAAGGCTGCTGCAAGGCTTCCTGGGTGGGAGAGGTCTTCGGACTCGATCCCCGCAACATTCGTCGTGCCAAACAAAACCTCGTAGCTTTGGGATGGCTTTTACCCAAAGACTCGGATCACTGGCATCGCCAGCGCTGGGGCGGCAAAGCGGTCATCAATCTGGACTGGTCGGCACCATCGACGCGTCGACCAGCCGTGAAGCGTTCGCCCTATCGACTGTCCGACTCCGTCCCTCAAATGCCCTATCCTGAATCAGACAAGAAACTCTTATCAGAATCTACAAACAGCAAACCGGCTGCGCCCGCTCCCGATGGGGTTTCTTCGAAACGGGGGAGGGGAGAGAGGGGAGGGAAGCAAACTGGCCTTTGCTGCCTGAAGCGCGACGACCTGGCCAATCCGCGCCAACTCCAGGTGCTCTGGATGCGGGCCTGTTCTGCTCGACTGGTCAGCCAAAGCAGCGCCGAGCGCCTGAATTTCTTCGCCGCCGCTCAGCGCGCCCTACGGGTGGGGACGCACAATCCTCCGGGCCTGTTCGTCATTCTGGTGCGGCGCCGGCTCTGGTCGATGATTTCGCAAGGGGATGAAGATCAGGCACGGGAGATGCTGCGCACGCTGGAGCGTTCCGCCGTCCTCGTGCCTCCCATCGTTCGGACCCTTACGCCGCCTAAGCGACCACCATCGTCCCAGGCAATCAGTAATCCAGAGCGGCAAAGCGCCATCCGAACCCAGATTCTTCACTCCCTGGCATCGGGAGGCACCGAGGACCTTCCGCCCTTCCCAGCCGATTCTTCCCCCATTCGCTTCGTAACCGGAGGGTCTGTAGCGCAGCGGCGGCGGGTCAAGGTGGATCGCCCAGCGGGAGGGGACCCCGTGGGGAGGGACCTTGAGGCGCTGCCGCGAAGCGTACAATCCCAATCGAGGCGGATGGGGAACCATTCTTACTCCAATCATCCGTCGTTTGGGCGTGATTCACACACCGTTTTGCGCTATGGTCCATCCCGCAGGCGCAAGCCTGTTGTTGTCTCAGCGACGCAAACGCGTGTCTGATGCATCAAGATGGGCGCTGGCGCCCAAGGATCGGCTACCAGCCGTGAAATGGAGACAGGCTTACCACCTGTCGTTAGCCAGTGTCCCGTAGAGCCGGATGCAGGGAGACCTGCTCGTCCGGTTCGAGGGGGGCTCTTAGGCTTAAAGTCTCGCTTACGAGATCAATTCCTAAGTTCTACCCCATGATCATTCGCGATCCGCGATATGAGCGGGGGCGACCGGGACAGACCTTGCGCACGATGGCAAGGCCGCAAATGACAAAGCGGGTGAGTTCCACAAGGAACAAATCCCCCTGCGGGGTTCGGACCACATCCAGACTTGCTTCTGGAAACTCGGGTGAAAGTCCCGTCAGGTTCGTTCAACGCCAGCCGGCGTGGGGAGCTTGGTGGTCCGAGAGGACCCCAACCGGGCAGATGACAATGCTCGGCGATCGGCTTAAACAGCCGACGGTGAATAGCTCAACCATGAAAGGGACACAAAGTCCTTGCCGGTAATGACCATCAGAGACGGTGCCGAATCGGGAAAAACCAGCGGCGACCTGATACTCAGGATTTCCTACGCTCTGCCTGAGGAAATCACGAATGCTCCTCTCTGGGGAGCATCTCGTGGAAATCATGACGAGGCGGGAGCCTCGCACATGCGCCGATGGCCTGGGCCTTAGCCGGTCCTACCAACGTGACTGATGGTTAGAAGTTTTTTGCTAACCGGGGAAGGTCTGTGGCGGCCGGAGTGGTATCCGGTGCCTGGACGCGATTGGGCATGCGCCCTTTTGCGAGTCAGCCAGGTGATTCAAATGCCCCAGACTGGGAGAGTGTCTCAAGTAGAACGGACGGGAGTCCGCCGAAACACTGCAAGGCAGTGGTGTTTCGGTCTGCGTGCCAGGAAAGGCGCAAGCCTTTCCGAACGGGTGGTGCCGGGCACGGGAGTTATTACGACTCCAGCAGGAACGAAAGAGATGACGGGTATTGTTTACCCATCTTGATGACGTGCCGCAGCGCGCGGGGGTCGGGGTGTTTCCTCGACCTCCGCGCTGTCGGCGGCTTCCTGGAAGGAAAGACAAGTGGCGGATAGAGGCGGTCTTGCCGGAAGGCAAGATGGCCTTTGTCAGCGACTAGACGGCCGACATTCGAGGTGTATCGAGCGGCCGATGGAGGTTTCAGACGCGCTACCGCCATGTATTGCGGAACTACAACTCAGGAGTGTAGCAGCCCGCGACATGTGGCAGTCGATACGAAGGTAAGAGTCCCACGCGGGCTGGTGTGAGGATGGAATTGTGGCCGGTCGGAAGAAGCAGACGACGCTCCGACCGGCAGGCTTTGGTGGAGGTTTTGGTGCTTTTGGGAATTGTGCCGTCGAACAATTCCTGTTCTTTTCCGCTTAACACCTGCTGAAGGAGAAAACCGGATGTATCGGTGTGAAGCGGCAAGCGTGGAGGGGTTCGTACAGCAAGTGGCGGTTTCCTATGTCGGCCAAGGGTACTGGTTCTACGTCAGCGGCATTATTCCCAAGGGGAAGGACCCCGCCGCCGTGGATGCCAAACTGATCGCCCGCTACGGCATTGATATCACCAAATGGGCGCGGGCGCGGCGCAAGCGGGCTGGCCTGGGGAACATGCAGTACCTTCGGCACGGGCGCTTCTTCGTCCTCCTCGCCACCCATGGCCAGCACCCGTTCTTCGAGGACGAGCCAGGATTCCGTGATGCTCGGCGGCATCCCATCCAGTTTCATGGCTACAGCATTGGTTATCGCCGAGGGGCTGATGGAAAGTCCCACCCCTCGGTTCGCATCCATGTCCAGACCTACCGGCAGCTCAAGGCCTACCTGCTGGACCTGGCGCTGCGCCGGCCGGTCGAGGTCCTGGCGGAGCAATTTCGTTCCCTGCGGTTCGTCCCATATGCCCCCATCCGTCGGCAGTACCTCAATCTCCTGCGGGCGGTGAACCGCCAGCGCCAGATCGCCAACCTGGAAATGGTGCCAATCGCCTGCCTGCGTCTACGCCGCCGGCCCATCAAAGTCTTCGAGTCCAGAATCCTGGAAGCGGCTGCATAGATGGCGGGCCGCGGTCGGCGACACTATGCCGGAACCGCTGCTTGGGAGAGAGGGCAAACTGGTGGCGTCGTGGAGAGCACGCTCCATCCCGCGTCAAAGGAGACGCAGGCGCGTTGCCGCCGCAGGAAATCCGCCGGCTTCTCCGGCGGCGATGAGACGCGATATTGCCGTTCATCCTCCAGCGGGACATAGGGATGGTGGTAAGAGAGCAGCGTCAAAGGCTCACTTTCCGTGCTGAAGGTATGCATGGTGCCACGGCGAAACATCAGGGCATCGTTTTCCCGTACCGGGACGTGGCGCAGTTTTCGCGATGAACCCATCTCCAAAGGGTCAGGTGAGACGTGAAAGAAGCCGCTGCCACCGATTGCCACGATGAAGCGGTCGGAGTCGTCATGGACGTGCAGCGGCAGATTCTTGGTGTAAGACGCAAAGCGGAGCAAGAGAAAGGCGTCGTCCCGCTGTACAGCCACGAGGTCAGCGCCTTTCAGCACTGCGCCGCTCACGTTAGAACACGCCTCAAACGGGCAAACCCAGTTCAGCCCGTCCGATTGCAAAGCGGCAAGCACCTCGGAAAACGCCACTCCCGGCCCAGTCTCGCGCAGGCGCGTTAGCAAGGCCGTTCGCGCGGGGAGCCTGGCGGTCCGCACGCAAGCGTCCATTTCCCTGAGATAAGACCTCGCCGTTTCCGCCAGCGCCTCGAAGGCGGCGGACGGGCTCTGCGTGGCAGAGGAGCTCAGTGCGAGCGGTTCGATTGGAAGAGCAAACATGATGGAAAAACCTCCGGGGACGGCTAAAGCGCCCACCTCAGTTAGATTCTATCTTGGACTATTCCAAAATCAACTTATCCTTCTTTCCCAAGACTATGACCAAATCGATCTATACCACTCAGTACGCCATCCTGCTGGAGCTCTTGGCCAAGACCCGCGCCCACAGCGGCGTGACACAAAATGAGCTGGCCAAGCGGCTGAAGATGACCCAGTCGTCGGTCAGCAAGGTCGAGCGTGGCGAACGGCGATTGGATGTCATCGAGCTTCATGCCTGGTGCCGGGCCCTGGGCGCGCCATTCAAGACGGTGATGTCGGAACTGGACCAGCGGCTCGGCAAGGAGCGATGAAGTGGAGAACTCGACAGACGTTGCCAATATCCAACCTCTCGTGATAGCGATCCTTGCATGAAACCTGCCCCTGGCGTTTCGATCAGCGACCAACTCAGTGCGTATTTTGAGGAGTACCGCGCGATGTACGACATCCAGCTTCTGAGAATCACGGCATTGGACAAACGTGTTCCGGTAACGGCTGGCGCAATGGCGGCGGTCATCGCGACGCTGGACGTTGTGTCGAAAGAGTCGCAATTGCTGCTGCTACTCTCCGTTCCGATTGCGCTGATTTGGTTCGTCCGCGCGACCGTGAACCACGCCCGGTCATCCGAGGACGTGCTTCGCCGCATCGAAGAGATCGAAATGGCGGTCAACTCGCTCCTCGGCGGTCAGGTGATTTATTTCCAGTCCCGCCACCCGAGCCGCGGACAGAAAGTCGGCGGCCGAACGGGCCAGGAAAGCGTGGCGGCAGTTCTGGCAACGTCGCTACTGGTGCTGGCGGCGGCTGGATACCGCATGCACGCCGCTCGTTTGCTCCCACCGGGCTTAGAGTTTACCTATATGGTCGTTCTTGGCGTCGTGGGGGTTATTGTCCTTGGGGCTGGGATTCGGCTTTCGCGCTATCGGTATGAACCGTCATTAAATCTGGACTGTAAGCTTGGATGATTTTCCAAGAGAATCCGGGCCGCGACGTCTCTGGAGCAATCGTTTCTGAGATACCTGTGGCTTGACCAGGCGCTTTGCGAATATGTCGTCCTCAAGTTTTAGACTCTTGAGCGCCCGAAGTCCGCTACTGTTGAAGCCCGTTGCCGCATAGCCATGATTGCCCACTGCCCAGCAGTCAAGTCCGAACATATGAGCGGCATCTCGAAAATGACGGTTGTGGTACCCTTGATGAGCATCCGGAATACCGACGACGTGGTTGCGAAGATGAACCATTTCGTGAAGCAGGATTGCCAGGACATGTTTCTTGCCTTTGCCAAATTGAATCAACGAGATCGCAATTTGCGGCGGATTCATAGGGCGGAACAATCCGCCGACGCGGCGTTTGGTCAGTTCGACTAGAATCAGCACTGTAACAGGAAGCGTGTTCGCAAACAGAGAACTGTTAAAATGCGCATACGCTCGCTGTAATTCTTGGATAATCTGACAGATAGGCGACTCAATTGGTCTCGTGAGGCTTCTCCCATTGCGATGTTTGACGAGTTCTGTCCAGAACTTTTGCCAGGCTCCATTTTTCATCCAATTGCGAAAACGACGGTTCGCAGTGGCAGGAGAAATTCCGATATCCTTCGGCAGCCGATTCCAGCCGAATGCTCGGTAATAAAGCGCATCAGAGTGAAAGAAACGGTAGAGGCAAGCCTCGGCGGCAGCGTGATTGTCCGCCGACATTGGACGACCGCGCTCGCTTTCCGATGAAGGGATGGCAAGCAGCGGCCCCAATCGCTTCCACTCGGCGGCCGATATTTCCCAAGGATTACGCATTTTGATATATTTTAAACCAATTTTTGAATTATATCATTATTCTGTCCCGTTGTCGTGGTTTCCGGCGAATACCTAGCGCGGTTTGCCGGTAACGCCACCCGCGAGGCCTCAATGTCTTGGCGAACGCAGTATCTATCCGTATTGCGTCAGGAAGCGGAAGGGAACGCAAAGCGTTGTCCGGGACTCGGACCGCAGCGAAGCGCAGTCCTGGAGCACTCCGGCCCCGCGAAGCGGGGAGACGCCCAAATCTCCCGCGAAACAAAACTGCCATCTGCGGATCTGGGCGAGCCGCAATGTGAAAGGGTGGGACAGGGAAGGGGGACAATCCGTCACTCAGATGATAATCCGCTCAACCTCGTCTAAGGTGATTTCATCTCTCGTGCGGTCGTACAACTTGGTGGTTTTGGGCGACTCATGCGCCGCAATCGCCTGGGCATTTTCGATTGTACCTCCGTTTTCGAGATAGGCGGTGATTCCTGTGGCCCGGAAGGTGTGGCAACAGGTCCCAAACGGCAAACGAACCGTCCTGGCCCGGCGCTTGATCATCCGAAGAGCGTCGTTGGCGGTCATGCGATTGCTTGTGAGTCTTCCCGTGCGGCGATCCAGCGTGCGAAAGAGGGGATTCTTGCGGTCACCCGCAATGCTAGCGGAGCGAATGTAAGCGTCGAGGTACGCCTCAGCATTGTGATGCGCAGGGACCTCGTGGTGCTTGCCGCCTTTTTCGTGAAGGCGCAGCCACCAGCGCTTGCCGTTTTGCCAGTAGTCCTCCACATTCATATTCAGCACCGCGCCAATGCGGGCAAAGCTGAAGATAAGAACGCCGATCAGAGCCCGGTCGCGCAGGCCCGCGATCGTTTTCGTGTCGATGCTATCGAGCAGCTTGCGCGCCTGCCTTGCCGTCAAGACCGGTGTTTTGCCCTTTTTGACAACGTGTTTTGGCCCGCGAACGCTCCAAGCTGGGTTGACTTTCAGGTGGCCACCAGAAACCAGCCAATCGAAGCACATGCGAATGGCCGCCAGATGCTGCTTGACGGTAGGCGCCGCGTGTTGCCGCATGAGTTGTTCGATATAAAACGAGACAGCCACCGAGTCAATTTCGGACAGCCGAAGGCCTCGCGCCTCACACCACGCCAAGAAACGCCCGACCGCATAGGCGTAGGCGATTCGCGTGTTGCGATTGCGAATGGTGGCAGCGAAGAATTCAACGAACCGATTGATGGTGTCCCTGCCAGCTTCAGCGATGATCGCCGGCACCGGAAACTCCGCGAGAATGCTGGTTTGCTTTGAAGTGACGATTGGATGTCTCATGCGTCCCCTGGTTTTGTGTCGTATAACGTCCTTTATCATGGACATAAGGGCGACAACGTTGCAAGTCTCATTGCGCGGCAACCGGCATTTGCAACCAGCGCACCTGAGTCTGCGAGTTCATTGAGGGCGTCAATGAGATTAGCTATGATGTGCGTGGCTTCCTGATGATTCGCAGGACGTGGCGACACGAAGCCAGATGAAGGATTTGCAGCGTGAGATCATCTGACCATCACCGACGGCAATTCGGGCCCGAGGACTGGCTTCAGCGGCACATGGAGCGCCGGGAGTTCATTGCTCTGGCCGCGGCGGCGACGTTCTACGGATTCGCCGGTTGGCAACGCGCCGAAGAAGTACCCGATCCTATTGGACCGATGTTAAAGGACTTTTTTGACGACTGCCTCATTTGCGCTAACGAAAGCGTGGTTCGATTCTCCTGTTCCGAGCCGTTCGACCAGGATGCCGAAGATGCCAAACACCGCGAACTGATTCAGCCGATTCGCGCCCGTCTGGGAGGTGCCTGCTGCTGTCAACTGGCCCTGACTACCGGAGAACATCTCTTACGGCACCCGCGTGGCGTCGCACAATTCATGGCTGAATTTTTCAAGAAGGCCCAAGCAGACCTCTCGCCGGCGCAGTGCGCAGCGCTGGGTGAGTTGGCGACCCAGTTTTGCAGATTGGAGGGTCGATACGAGGCTCACGCCGATTACGAGCATTTGCCGATTTGCTTTTGGCTGTGCCCCGCAACGGTCTCGGCCGGCTATTGGCAGTCGGAGGTTCATGGCGTTTATCAGGAGATGGAAACACTAAAGTCCGAGCGCACCGAAGACGCCGCCGACGGGCGGGTGGATGAATTTAGCCCAGATGGCGACGTGATGCTTCCCCTCACCGACCGCGTCTACGGGCCGCGGGTGTGGCTTCGGCCTCACCTATGGGAGTTCGCGGGATTGGGCGCGCGCCTGCGGCGAGAGAAGCCGGAACTGACCCGTTCTGTGCGGGTGCGACAGGCCAAGGGGTTGAACAAGCAGCGGCAGCAGTTCTGGACCAGCGAGGTGGACGTGCTGCCAGTGTTCGAAGGATTCCACGAAGAGGTGTTTGCGCCCATTGTCGTGCAACAGAACACCGACGGACGCGCGCGAAACATCGGTTACACCGACTTGAACCTGTCGATGGTGAGATTCTTCTCTCATCACGAGTCGTGGCTGGATCCAAGCGCCCTAAAGCTGACGCTTGCGTTTCGGCCGTCGGACCTGGGATTGATGCAGGCGGCCACCAATTACGGGCTGCTTGAACAATACCTTTATGTGACGCCTGGCCTTGAGATCGCACTGCGCCGAGCGCTGAATAAGGCAGCCGCATGAACCAAGGTGCGACCGATACTGCAAAAGGGGTCACAGGCTATGCATACGCGCGGATTCCGTACTTAGGGCCTGCATCGACTCAGATGCTTGGAGAAGTACGCGATGTGGCGCCGGAACATCTGCGGGACATCGAGCGTTATCTCAGCACCGAGGTCAAATGGCGAAAATCCAAAGGCAAACCGTTTGAGGTCAGGGAGGGACTATCGTTTGGACTTTGGCTCTCGCCGGATTCGCTGGACGTCTTTCGTCATGTTCCTTCGGCTGATCCCGAAAGTGACCCGGTTTTTAGTACATATAAACGGGCATTTGCCGATCAGGTCGGAGGCGTGGCGAGCATCGTCGTTCGAGAATTTCGAGGAAGCAACCCACAAAGCCCGGCACTTCTTATTTTTGCGCGCGATTGGCAAGTCCAAACCTATTTGAGTCGACACGCCAAGAAGGTGTATGCTTCCCTGGTGAGGGAACAGCGTAAGGGGCAAGCACCGCCAAAAGAGGATGAGAAAGCCGCAATCGACGATTTAATCGCGCTGCCGGGGCGCGTGCTCCTGCGCGAGATATCCCCCACCGAAGCGATCGCCACCCTAGACATCGTGCTACTGACCTTGGAGCAGTTCCAGCCGCGGTCGGACCGCGATCGCCTGATGCGATTCCTTGAGACGCCCGCTGCGCAGCTGCGACAAGGGTTTGCAGCCATCGCTCAATCGGCTTTACCCTCGGCGAGAAAGGCGGAACTGGCTGCGGAGCTTGCCCGGCGCGTTAGCGAAGTCGTCTCAGTGTGGACAGAGCCGGCGGTGGTCACCGCCGGAGCGCAGCGTTCGAAGCATGCCGCACTTTCCGGTAAGGAGCTTCGGTCCAGTGGGCATGTGAATGCTCCTGAGGCGGCCAATCGAATTGGCGTGACTGAAGGCCGCATTCGGCAGATGGCGAGCGCGAAAGTCATCAAGGCTGAAAAGAGCGATGAGGGCGAGTGGTGGATTCACGAGGCCGAAGTCCAACGCGTCGCGAGCACTGAGCGCAAACGCGGGCCCAAACCAAAGAAGCATTCCAGAACATAGTTGACTTCATCCGCAATTGCCGTGTTTCGAATACCGGTTTTCATCAGCGTCGTGCTCCCGCGAAATCAGTTCTTCAAATTGGCGGTGGAACAATTTTTCGGAAACAGCTTGACATTTTTATCGGCACCGATAATATCTCTTGATCAGTGGAATTGGCGCGACGGGTAATGCCCGATCGACTTAAGTGACGCGCGCTATCGCCGTCGATTGCCGTTCCAGAACTGACGCGACATCCAAACTGAACTCGTCTGCGAAATGTGCATTGATGATGCGCGCACGAGGAATCCGCGCGCCCTTTTTCGGGGCAGACGCAAGGAGAAGTCAGATGGGAAAACCGAAAAGAAATGCGATTGATTTTGGTGGAAACGAGCAGGCCAGTGCATCCAGGAACGCGAGCGAACTGTCGGACTTTGAGACGGCGCTGCTGAGCCCTGCGGAATTAGCGCGTCATTGGCGGGTTTCACGCAGCACGGTGGACAGAGTAACTCGCCGCGAAGGATTAAGCCGAATCTGCTTGGGAACAGGCCGAAACGGCACCCTCAGATTCAAGCGATCGGAAGTTGAAGAAATGGAGAAACGAAAGACGTTTAAAGTCAATCCCGAGATTTCCAGACGCGAAGACTGAGTGGTCCTTTCGGAGAAATACCTATGAACTGCGAGCTTTGGCGAAAACTGAGAGACGCTTCGGTAGCCGATTGCCAGCAGTTCACCCCAGCATTCATTACACCACTTCGAAATCTCTTCCCGGGCAGCGGCTGCGTTTGCAAGTCCCGCACGCCGCTGCCTTTTACAAAACGCCTGCAGGACAAATTCGAGGAGCGGCCGAATTGGATGCCGCTCGCCCGACAACAGCAATTGGCGCTGCTGCTGTCGGATTCCCATTTCGCTGGAAAGGATTAACGCCATGAACGGAGTCAAGAACGTCTTCGTCACCATGCCGGACGGTCGCTCGGAATACCGCGAGGTCTATAAGGATGCCTACGGTAACACGATCGACAAAAAAACGGGACAGCAGGTTCACCCTGTTAACCCAAAACCCTCCACCGGACCCAATCATGGGTGACACTCGGCGGTGCCTGCCAACGCGGCAGGCACCGCTGCCATTCCCACTCAAAGCTGCATCGTTGTTCACACCATTCATTCTCGAATTTGTGAGGTCGTCCATGTACTCCAAAAAGATTTGTCGTTGCGGAAAAACGTTCGCCATAGGGGAAGATTTTCAGAAAGGTCAATTCCCGTGCCCGCACTGTGGTGACCTCTTTTGCCAGAACCCGTATGGCCATGAAAACCACAATGCTGGGGCGGGCCAAGGCGCAAAAGTCGTGGCTGCGCCCGCGACATTCAACAAAGGAAAAGCTGAATCTCCACAGTCAGCGGTTTATCCAGCACCAGAAGCGCCTTCGATCCAGCATCGAAGCGGTGATCAATCATGGGGGCGTTGCGCCCTTGATGTTTTGGTTCCGATTGGACGCTGGCTTGGCCGTCATTCGATCAGCGCAATTCGGTTCATCGCTTTCGAAACGACTGCTTTATTGAGTAAAGCAACCGTTCGTAACTTTAGGAAGTTCTGCGTTGGGATGAAGCGCGTGCCTGTTCCGATGATGAAATCGGCACTGGGCGAGCGTCGAGTCCAGGGATGGCTCGCAG
>Ga0105245_10004246_pt1 | contig 12707 bp, 11 predicted proteins | sample KBSM54metaG_FD_81523 | JGI IMG/M metagenome (GOLD analysis project Ga0105245, IMG submission 81523) | Miscanthus rhizosphere microbial communities from Kellogg Biological Station, Michigan, USA - KBS M5-4 metaG | ecosystem: Host-associated > Plants > Roots > Rhizosphere > Soil | place... | reverse complement strand
GAATTGTGAGCCAAAGGTTACACCTTAATCGTTACAGCTTCGCGTACTCTGCTTTGGCCTGTTTCAAGATCGGGATGTCGGGGTCAGCGTCTTTCCAAAGGGCGAGGAAAGCCTCATAGGCAGCCTTCGCCTTGGCCTTGTCTCCCGACAAAGCGAACGCTTTACCGAGTTGCCAGTGCGCCGGCGAGCCAATAGGATCCAGCCCCACGATACCGCGATGATCGAGAATCTTCTGAAACTCGGCCGCCGCTTCCGCATACCGTTGCGCCCCGATGAAAGCCTCGCCACGCACATAGGCCGAGTGCAAACCGCCAAGATAAGAACCATTGAAGGAGAGGCCATTCGCCGCCATCTCATACGGACGAGCGATTTCCAGCCGGTCCACACTCTCTGCCGGCTTGGCCCGCCGCAGTGCGGCTAACGCGCGAAGAACCGGCGCGTAAGTGAATTTCACAAACGTATCTTCCGGGAAGCGCTTTTCCAAATCGCCGGCGAGCGCCTCCGCTCGGGAAGAGTCCCCCGAAAGTGCCAGGGCAAAGCCGGCGGCGTATTCGACGTCCCGCCCCTTGGAAAGCTCGAGCGCGGCCAGTGCGTTCCTTATTCCTTCGGCAGCATTCCCGCAAAGACCTTCCCACACCGCTCGTGAAGCCCGGTAACTCGCTGCCGAGTCGCCTCCCCCTTCTTGAAGGGCCAGACCCACGGCGCGGCTGGATGACCGTTGGGCGGCCTGTAAGCGGCCGGAACGGGCCAGGGCGAGAGCCTCTTCGTGGGCCATCCAGTGTTCCGCCCTCCGCTTTCCCTTGGCTTGACTTACTGCGCGGTCCATCTCCTCCTGGTCGCCGTTTAGCACCGCGATGTTGTATCGGAGAACCAGAAAACTGGGTATTTCCAGCTTGCGCTCGGAGGCGCGCTGAAGCGTGCTCTCCGCCTCGGGGAAATGGTCAGTGCTAAAATAACTCGACGCAAGACCTCCATACGCCATCGCAAAATTGGGATCCGCCGCGATTGCTTCCTGCGCTGCTGCAATCGCTTTTTGAAATCGGCCGGTCCCATGGGTGGATATGCCCCCAAACAGATCCTGGGGATTTACGGTGCTCCCTCGTCGAGGATAAGTCTGGGTCCACAAATCGAGGGTTTGGTACGCCTTTTCCAGATTACCTGTCACCTGCCGGTCATAGGTAAAATCGATGAAAAATCTCTCGCGATCGCTGACCCGATCCCGCAGTTGCCATGCTCTCGTCGTGTTCTCGACTGAAAGCACGGACTCCCCAATACCGCTATACGACAGCCCCAAATTGGCGTACGCCATCGCGAATTTGGGATCGATTTCGACAGCGCGCCGGAAAAAAGGTATGGCGGCTTCATTCCCGGAGGATAAGGCCACTTTCATTCCAGTGCTGTAAGCTTTCAAGGCTTCGAGTGAAGATGTCGTGGCCTCGGCGAGCGGCGTCGAGTGCTTTTCCACCGTAGCCAGCGATTCGCCCGCCCGGGCTCTGAATCTACCGGCGACCTGACTGAGAGAGTTCAGGACATCTTCTTTCTTCGCGGCCACCTCCTGCTCTTGATCCAGTATGTTTCCGGTATTGCAGTTCTTCGCGCGCAGGCTCAATACGTATTGGCTTCCAACCCGCGCGATCGAGCCCTCCAGGACAGCCGCACTTGCAGTTCGCTCGCAGATTTGCTGCGCCATTTCCGAAGTCAGCCGCGCCTCTTTGGGCTGCCCCATGAGAGCCAGCGTCTGCTGGACCTGCCTGTCCGACATCAGGCTAAGGAACGGAGATTGTTGAAGCTCCACGGATAGTCCCTGGCGCAGCGTGTCATCAAACACCGGATCGCCCGTCTTGTTATCGAAATCCGCGAGGACAATGGCTTCCTCGGTCAGCTTGGGTCTGGTCGCGAAATCGCGATGCGAAAGCGACCAGGCGGTCACGACGCTCAGCATGAGGAACACGAGTCCCGCGGCTGTGCCGAGGGCCGCCTGCCTGTGCCTGCGGAGGAATTTCCGGGTTCGGTAAAGCCTGCCCGGCGGGGAGGCCAGCACGGGCCGGTCCTCCATGTACCTCTGGATATCGGCTGCGAGGTCTGACGCCGAAGCATAGCGCCGCTCGCGCACCTTCTCCAGCGCCTTCATCGTGATCGAGTTCAGATCGCCGTCGACCAGGCGGCGCAGGGAAACCGGGTCGGTCTGGCGGCGCGCGGCAATGTCGGTCGCCGCCGCGCCCATCGAGGTAAGCTTGCGTGACAACGAGGGCGCTTCCTCTTCGCGGATGATCCGCAGCATTTCCGCCAAACCGGCGTTGCGCAGCGTAGCCGTGTCGAACGGCACGGCTCCGATGAGCAACTCGTACAAGAGCACGCCGAGCGAATACACATCGGAGCTTTCATCGATGTCTCCCGTCATTGTGTCGGCCTGCTCAGGGCTGGCGTACTCAGGCGTCCCGACGATCTGGCCGAACTGCGTGAGCAACGTGTTCTCTACGGCCCACTTGTCGGTGGCTTTGGCGATGCCGAAATCGATCACCTTGAGGACCGGCGCGCCATCCTGTTCCATCACCAACACATTCGACGGCTTCAGATCACGGTGGATCACACCCTTCTGGTGCGCATGTTGGACCGCAAGGCAGACCGCGAGGAATAACGCCAGCCGCTCCTTGGTGGTCATCCGATTGCGATCGCAATACTGGGTTATGGGCGCCCCCTCGATGTACTCCATTACGAAGTACGGGCTGCCTTTGGCGGTCGCTCCGGCGTCAAAAATCTGGGCGATGTTCGGGTGGTCCATCATCGCGAGCGCCTGTCGCTCGTTATTAAAGCGTGCGAGCACCTGGGCGGTGTCCATTCCGAGCTTCACAACCTTAAGAGCCACACGTCGGCGAATGGGCTCAAGCTGTTCGGCTAGATAAACAACGCCCATACCCCCTTCTCCCAGGGGCTGGATGATCCGATAGCGGCCGAAGTCGTCATCCGGCGTCACCGCTGTGGCAGGGCCGATCACCTCAGTCCTGAACTCGTCGCTACCGGAACTCCCAAGCGCGCCTTGGATCAGACACTTAGGGCACAGTCCCGCGGGATCGTCGGATCCCAATCCCGCGCCGCACTGGGGGCAATTTGGCATTTAGGTTGGATTTGCACACCTATTTTACGCCTTTCGCCCCAGCGGCTGTAACTTCCCGCCCGCGATTCCTTATTCGTGGCAGGTGAGCCGGATTGAAACTGGCCACCTCATCGAAAAACTAAAAGGAGATTCCAGTATGAAAACCATAACGAGATCCATATACCAGCTGATGGCGGCGATGATCCTGACAGCGACACTTGCCATTTCGGCGGCGGCACAGACACAAATACCCTTTAAGGGTACGTTCCAAGGGTATGACACCGTCACACCGCCCACCACAATCGTTACAACTGGCACGGGAATGGGCACCCATCTGGGTCAATTCTCATTCACCCAGGAAAATACGATAAACGTCGCGAACTTCACTGAGACAGGGTCGGCTCATTGGATCGCGGCCAATGGAGACAGCATCTATACGACGGTTGTCGGAGCGGCTGTACCGGGACCCGTTGTCTTCAAAATCACGGACATTCACACCATCACTGGAGGGACGGGCCGATTCGCGGGAGCCCAAGGGAGCTTTACCGTGGAGCGCACTCACACCGTGGAACCCAGTGCCGACGGAACGCACGTCATCTACGGTTCATTCAACGGGACTATTACTTCCCCGGGTGCAGCTCATTGAGAGCAACTCAACACTCGCGCGGGGAAGCGATGCCGAGAGAGATGTCTGGCGCCATTTCTCCAAGTACCTAGGTTTTCGACCGCTTGAAAGATTTCTTAGACTTTTTTCAGGCGGTCATAGACCTAAGCGGAACCGCGCCCCTGTCCCGGGACTGCCTATAACATCTTCGAACATCCTGGGTAGTCGGCAACGCGGAAGTTACTCTCGGCGGACTCTCGCTTCGGTTGGCCAGAAACGGAGTGGCATCGCGGAACTGGTGGAACACGGCCAGCTAGATCTTGTTCTCCACATTGATGACGGGCTCCTGCCGTCGCACTTTCAGTCGGAAAGGCTTTATCGTGAGGATTGGGTTTGTGCCGTTGCGCATGACAGCCGCTTTGGAGACTCGTTTATCGCTGAAGCAATATCTAGCGGCAAACCACATCGTTGTCGCTACCTATGCCGGGGTGCAGACGATTCCCGACAAGCAACTGGCCGCTGTAGGTGCGAAGCGCAACTCGTGTATACGCGTGCCTTACTTTGGCGTGGCCCTGCAGTGCCTCGCAGGCACCGAACTTGTGCTGACCCTGACGAGTGGCATGACACCGGTCGTCAAAGCTAATCGCAAGTTGCGTCTCGTGAAGGCGCCGCAGGATTGCACGCGTTTCACTTCCTCATGGCCTGGCATCCACGACATAACACCGACCCTCGTCACGTGTGGCTTCGCGAGGCGATGCGATCAACAATCGCAGGCGTGTAGATGCTAGGCGAACCGCGTTCAGGAACGCTCTCCCCGCTAGTCAACAGCTGACCGGAACAGCGGATAGGCTCACGAACGATCAAAAGGCGGCGGGTTGAATGTTATGTTAATCTTGCGACGGCGAGGGCAAGAAGCCGTGGCGCACCACATTCGGAGGCCGTGGGCTCTATGCGGAAGTTTGCGAGATATCCAATCGTCATCAATTACAACCTTCATACCCAATTGCGTACCCGATCTGAGGAAGTAAGGCTGCATGAGGCGCGGCGATATCAGGAGGAAAGACAGCTTTCCATCCAGACCAATACCACCTCTGATTCAAAGATAGAAAATAATCTTTGGAAGAAGGAGATCGATCAGTACGAAACGACGATCTACCAATGCCTTCAAAAGATCGAGAGCAATCCGGTCGGGCGAATGGTTCTTGGACTGCTAAACAAGCAGACTACGGTCTGGATCATTCCAAAATCGGATAACGATCTGAAGAAATGCAATTGTGCGCAGACGGGTCCGCTGAACTATGACATACAAAAGGATGGGAGCTATGCTCGCGGAGCTGGTTCTGGCGATACCGTAATTCAATTCCGGGCTGAACTAGGCAACGATACGCTGTTTCACGAACTGGTTCACGCCTACCGGTACTCATACAAGAAGTTCCAGCCGATGACCATTAGCGTCCACACTGAGCGGCTTTCGGGCAGCCAGAGTACTGAGGAATTTCTCGCTCACCAGATGGAGACGATCTACTTGTCTCAGGGTCATCGGTCGCTGACGATGGACTACACGTGGGCGTGGGTTTCCGGCAAAAAAGACAATATACGATTTTCTGCTGGATAACGGCGAAATGCTGCAGATCCTGTAATACTTTATGCGGGACGAATACCTGGCGATGCTTGCTGCCCATAGCTTTGCCACTGACTACCATCCCTTCCGCGACTACGCGGTGCTGGAAGCGAAATTTCTGGAGGGCACTTCGCTACGCGAACTGCCCGAGTTGGGCACTATGCTGAGGTCCGGAGAAGAACCAGGGTAGGCTCGGGCGGAACGCCACCTCCGCCGCCCCAATGCCAGGCCTATTCTTTCTTCGAAGACTTCGACTTACCGGAACTGTTAAGAGCAACGGCTTTGCGAATGAGTGCCTTGAAGGCGGAGGCGTCCACCTTTTCGCCTTCGTGGATGTCGATCGCGCGGCGTACGTTTCCATCGAGGCTCGAGTTGAAGAGGCGGGACGGGTCCTTCAGAGACGCGCCCTTGGCGAAGGTAAGCTTCACGACCTTCTTATAGGATTCGCCAGTGCAGATGATGCCGTCGTGAGACCAAACCGGGGTGCCCATCCACTTCCACTCCTCGACGACGCCCGGGTCTGCTTGCTGGATGAGCTTGCGCATTCTGCCGAGGGTCTCGCCGCGCCAGTCATCAAGGTCGGCGATTCTTTTCGAGATGAGCTCCGACGCAGAGGGGCCTTGGCTCGCGTCTGACTTTTTCATGTTCTCATCCTAACCTAGGCCCACGAATTCGGGAAGTGTTTTCCTGGGCCTGCTCAGTGCTCTAAAATGGCTGACAGGAGGGCGCAACGATGAAGACCTTATGCGTTCCGGCATTTGTCATTCTTATGCTAGTCTCTGCGGTGATGCCGCTAGCGGCGCATCACTCGTGGCCGATCACCTATGACCGGCTGGTTACGGTGAAGGGCAAGGTAATTGATTTCAAGTGGGCGAACCCGCACCCCATGATGACGCTTGAGGTGCAGGCCAGTGACGGCAAGACCGAGAAATGGCTGGTCGGCGGCCCCGCGATCATCCGGATGGAAGCTAATGGGTGGACCAAGGAGACGGTGAAGCCCGGCGACGTGATCACGGGCATCGGCTACCAGTTTGCCAACGGCGAGAAGGTGCTCAGGCTGGAGCGCATCGTACTGGCCGACGGCAAGGAACTACGTCTCTACGGCAAATAGCGGCAGGCGCAGGAATGTGGTCTTGAGAACACGCGGGCCAGCTGCGCTATTGAGCGACTTTTCTCTGCTCCCCGGACGGCCCCTGAATAACCGTAAACGCTACGAAGGCACCGGCGGCTAAGGCCACCACTGCCCCGGCGCGCAGGAGCGCATTTCCCTGCATTCCCTCCCATTCCATGATGGCTCGCGCGCGTTCGATTCCGAGGAGCGTCGCCGAAAGTGCTTGCAGGCACATCACGGCTCCCAACACGCGAAGTGTCCAGGGCCAGCGCGAGCTCAAAGCAGTCAGGATCAATACTAATCCCATAGCTGCGCGAACAGCGCCAGCTGTGTAGAATCTGCCAGGCGTCGCGAAGTACAAGCGCCGAAGCGTCGTTCCGCCATCAGGGGAAAGGATGCCTACGATGCCTACTACGATGGTGAAGAGCGCGACGAGTAACGCGGCAATTCTCATGTCTTTCCTACGGCCAAGTATGGCTCATTTCTCGCAGGGCGAACGAGGGATCACGCTGACCCGCATCGAGTAATCCTCCGCGACTGTATCCTAATTGATTACTTTGGGTCCGTCATCCAGACCATAGATAACGGGTTTGGTCTTTTTTAGGACAGTGATGTCCCGGAAAGGAAGATATCGTCCCGCCGTAACCAAAGCCGCAAGGCGCTGTCCTAGAGAACTATTAGCCATCTCTCCGACCCGCCGTTGCGCTTCATCGCCTTCCATTGATTTCTGGGTGTGGACTGCTTTGTTCTCGACTGCAGCGTCGCCGAGCGTGGACCAGAACGGAATTGGATCCGCGGCCGGTACTGCGTTGAATTCAAAAGTTGCATCGCTCGCGAAACGGTCTTGGATGGAAAGGGCAAGCGAGAAGCGTTGCAGCGTAGTGCTTTCAGCTTGCGGTCCAAGAAACCGGCCCGACCCGACGGCCCAAAACCCGCTGTTGAGCTGCTGCTCCTGGGCGAGACGTGTCAACTCACTCAGGGCGCCATTCATCGCGATGCGCTGGACGGCTTGATCGACGGCGTCGGCGTGTCCGACCAAAACTACATTGGCGGAAACCTGAACGGCCTTCCAAGCCGCCTCAAGCGTGGGAAGTGTTGAAGCCGATATGCCGGTGATCATGGCTACGATCCGGTTGTCACGGGTGGAAATCGCGACCTCCCGAACGCCGGAGAGGCCATCCAGCTTCTTCTTCATATCTGGTTCCGTGACACCTTCCGTGGCTCCCCACTGGATGACTAGTCTGCGGGCCAGAGGCGAGGCCGAGATCGCCTTGAAATCGAACCCGGCGATCGCGTCCGCAAGGGGATCCGCAAATCGCCAGTCGATGCCACCTGAATTGATCGGCAACGGTGTGTCTTCATGGGGTGTGCCAGCGTTGCGCGCGACGGCTGCTTTGGTCCGAGCGGAACGTTTGATGGCGTCCTCGTGGCCCATGCAGTAGGGCGCCGTAGAATTGTTGAAGCAGGCGTCCTGCCAGCTAAATTTGTGGGTTTTCTGGCCGTACAGACTGGCCGCAAACAAGAGGCCGAATGCATATGGACGGATCACGCTTGATTATTCGGCTTTCTTCGCTCGCGCAGGAATCAGTGATCGGCCTGAGCCTCCGCCGGGGGAAAGCCTTACTGAAATAGCAGACCGGGCGTGTTGGCTATGCGGTCGATCGAAACGGTTCCATGAGCCTCCCCAAAGTCGAGCGGCCGTGGCGGGAGGCGAGGCGGAGCAGGCGCAGGAAAACTTGCGCGGTCATGAAGGCGTCGCCGGAGGCGGTGTGGCGGTCGTGAGGGATGACACCGAATAAGCTACACAGTCCGTCGAGCGAGAAATCGGAGAAGGCATCGCTGCCGGGGAACGCGCCGTCGCGCTCCAGATTGAGGGCGAGGTCCATGGTATCGAGGCTGTGATTGGCGAGCGAGAATCCCCAATGGCGCTGGTAGCCGGCGTTGAGCGTCGCGACATCGTGGCCGATATGATGGCCCACGATCACGCCGTGTTGCAAGTAGGCGAGGAAGCGCTCTAGCGCCTCCGGTTCGGCGATGCCGCTCAGGCTCTCCTGGCGGGTAACACCGTGAACCGTCACGGCCGAGGAATTGTAGCTGACTTCGAGAAGCGCGTCGAACACATCGTCTAAGCGAATCTCGCCGCCGATGACGGCAACGGCTCCGATGGTGATCAGGCGATCCTTGCGCGGATCGAGACCGGTGGTCTCGGAATCGAGCACGACGAAACGAACGGAGTCGGCGGGGGTTTCGGCGGTGAAGGTTTGCTCGAAGTTCGCGGGGCTCACGAGGCTGATGGGGCCTCCACCGAAAGACGGTGGAAGGTGAACTCAAGTAAATTGTGGATCGCGCGGAAGCCGCTCTTGAGCGCCTGGCGGTCGAGACGGCTTAGCTGCGAGGGGAGGATTTCGGCTCCGCTATCGTTGAGGCGCAAGCCGGTGCGCGCTTGCAGGTAGAGCAGAAGGCGCAGGGTTTCGATGGCCTCACGGAAAATGCTGTCGTGCGCGGGCATGCGCGAGCGGGCTAGTTCGAGGCGCTCCAACGTGGACAATCCGAGCACGCGCTGGTTGGCGATGCCGAAGACGCGGCCGACCTCGACGATCGGTCCGAGAGCGCGGAGTTGCAGGGCGAAGACTTCGGTGCGTTCGCCGCTTTCGTCGAGGACCGCGTCCTGGAAAAAAGTGAGCGGTGGGAGTTCGGAGAGGCAATCGTTCGCTAGAACCTTTTGGAAGGAGGGTTCGGTGCGGATGACTTCGCGGGTGGATTCCTCTAGGCGCTGCCAGGACTCGTTGTCGCCCCAGGCGGGGCGAAGATCGAAGAGCGGGCGGGCGCGGTACATCTGAGTCCAGATGGGTTGGCGAATCCATTCCGAGAAGCGGTCTTGCCAGGTAGCGACGGTGGCGCAGAGAATTTCGGCGCCAAAATCGGGTACGGCATGGGGAAGATAACCGCATTCGGCGAGATCGGCATGGAGGCGCTGGAGGGCTTGATGTCCGCGGGCGATATCGGCTGCATCGTGGCAGATCAGCGCGATCTCAGGCTCGGCAGAGACTAATAGCTCGCAGCGACCAGCGGCGCCCCAGAAGCACCAAGTCCATTGGCCGGTCGCAGTGCCGGCCAATTCGGTGAGACGCTTAGCGATTGCGATGTTGATGCGATCGGAGAAGGCGGCGAGCCAGTCGACGGAGGCCGGCTCGGTGAGTTGTTCCAGCAGGAAGGCGCGTGCGCGGTGGTGTAGCAAACGCAAAGCCTCGATGCTGGAAGCGTGGACGATGTGATGCAGGATGGCGAGGGGATTGTCGCCGAATGCGGGCTGCAGATCCGCAGCGGAGATCAGGCGGAGGAGTGCGCCGTCGGAGGTCAAGGCGACGAAGTTCGAATTCGCTCGGCTCATCGCCAATACGCAATCGCTCATGGAGGTGTGGGGAGCGACGGTGGGCGGGGGCGGTCCCATGATGTGCTCGACGGATTGCGATGGCGATCCGCTGTCGGCCACCCACGCGACGATATCGCGCGCGGTCAACAGGCCTTGGAGTCCGACCGCGATGGCGTCAGAGTTCGCGGCCCGCATGAGTTGTGCCGCCTCGGCGATGGTGCTGTTGGGCGAACATGAAAGCGGTGCCGCGTGGCGCGCGAGGTCCGCTACGAACTTCTCGTGGACGCCTTGCCGAGTTGCGTCGTGATAGACTCCGCCAGCGGTGGAATGGGCGTCGACGTAGCGCTTGGCTTGCGGATACTTGGCGAGTAGCGGTTCGAAGTCTTCCGCCTGGAGCGCGTACACAACTACGTCGCTGTTGGTCTTGGCGGAATACGGAGACGATTGGGAGCCGAGGAAGCGCTCGATGCCGATGATGTCGCCGGGTCCGCGGACGTCGCGCAGGTGTTCCTTGCCGCTGGCTTCCTCCCAGAGCGAGACGGAGCCTTGCTGGATCACGAAGATGAACGGCGTGTAGGCGCCGTATTGCCAGCAGAGGAACTCGTCGCTTTCATGAAATTTGACGCGGCCGCGCGAGACGAGGGACAGCAGGTCCGGCTCTTCAATGGAGTTGAAGGGCGGATGCTGTTTTAGGAAATCGGCTACGCGGTAGCCGATGGCTGCTGTTTGCATTCGCGCTCAGGCTTTGAGCAGCGACTGGATGTAAGCGGGCTTCAAGGGAAGCCGACGGGCAACCTTACCCGTTGCGTCGAAAAATGCGGCGGCGATGGCCGGGGCGGCTAGGGCGTTGGCGGCTTCCGAACCGCCGCCGTACTTGCCGGTTTCGGGGCGGTTCAGGAGAACCACTTTGACTTCCGGAATGTCGGCCATTTTCAGGACTGGATAGGTCCGCCAGTCGCGGGTGGTGACGCCGCTCTCGTCGAACATGAGTTCTTCGTAGAGGGCGATGCTGACTCCCATCATGGTGCCGCCTTCTACTTGCCGTTTCAACTGAAGCGGGTTGACGACGATGCCGGGATCAACGGAGACGGTGACCTTCTCTACCGTGATCGTGCCGGTGGCGGGGTTCACGGCGACTTGGGCCACGCAGGCCCAATAGGTCTCGGAGCGGAACATGACCGATACGCCTTGTCCGCGCACTAGTGTCGTGCCGGAAGTTTTGGCGGCGGGATGCGGCGAGGGGCGCGTCTCCCAACCGGATGCGTCGCGCACGGATTTGAGCACGCCGATCACGCGCTCTTCCTTGGCGTGATCGATGCGGAATTGAATGGCGTCCGCGCCGGCTAGCGCTGCGGCTTCGGTGATGGCGAGCTCGCGCGGGAAGTTCTGCTGGAACTGTCCCGGAGTGCGCATACTGTGGTCGCGGAGTCCGACGGCGAGGGGCGAACTTTTTTGTCCGACTTGGTAGGTGCCGTGGCCTTGTTCTAGAAGTGTTGCGACGCCGTCGTAGACCCACGGATCAGAGGGATCGTTGCGGGTATTGCTGACCATATCGCCTTTCTCGCTGGGGGCGGCCATGGTGGGCAGTCCGGCGAGGACGGCTCCGATGGGGCGGTCATCTTGCATCGCGGGCATGTAGTGATCGACTTGGTAGGCGATCATCTTGCCGTTTTTGTCCAAGGCGATCTGGACATCGGAGAGTGCGGCGGGGGATTGCGTGGACCACTGGAAGTCTTCGGGGCGCATCCATTGCACGCGCACTGGTTTGCCTACGGCTTGCGAAAGGATCACGGCTTCGTCCTCGGCGCCGGCGTTGCCGCCGTTGGATCGGCCGTAGTGGCCGGGTCCCGCGAACGTGCGCACGACGACGTTGTCGATGGGGGTGGAGAGCATCTGCGCGATCTCGCCGCGCAGGGCTTGGGGGTTCTGGTTGTGAGTGTAAATGAAAACCGTGCCGTCCTTGCGGGCGTCGGCGAGGGCCATGGTTGGTCCCATGGGCGCGTGCTTCATATAGGGAAGCTGATAGGAGGCGGTGAGTTTCTTCGCGGCAGCGGCCATCGCGGGCGGGATGTCGCCATTGGATTTATCGCTCTTGGTGACGGGCGTGGATTTCCAATCGGCGTCCTGCTTCAGGTAGTCGAAGAGGCGCGCGTTGCCGGGGAGGCCTTTCCAATCTTTCCAAGTTGTCGCGCCGGCCACTTGCTGCGCGGCGCGGATGGCTTCCCATTCGGTGGGCGCGACGACTCCGACGAGATTGCCTTTCACGATGACTTGCGCGTTGGGGAATTTGGTCTTGTCGACGGCGCCGGCGGAGAGCAGTGTAGAACCGAGGGTCTTGGGATGGATCATGCGCGCGTGGAGCATGTCGGGCAGGCGCACGTCGACGGCCCATTTTTCTTTGGCGGCGACTTTGGAGGCGGTGACGGAGTTCTTGAAGGACTTGCCGATTACGGTGTATTGATTGACCGGCTTGAGGGGCGGGTCGCCGTCGACGGTGAGTCCCATGATGCTGGTGAGGTCGCCTTTGACGGGGATGGTGAGCTTTAACTGCTGGCCTTTGACGAGATCACCATACGACATGCTCTTGCCGCCACCGGTGACGACGCCGTCTTTGACTGAAAGGTCCGACTTCGCGACGCCGAGGCGCTGCGCGGCTAGATCGAGCAGGGCTTGGTGGGTGTACGCTGCGGCTTTGCGGATGTTCGGCATACCGCTGCCGAGGAAATCGAAGGCTCCGCTGCCGTCGGGAGTGCGATCGGTGTCGCCCATCACTACAGTGGTGACGGCTTCGAAGGTGGTGTTCAATTCTTCCGCGACGATTTGACGGTAGGCGGTGAAGGCGGTGCTTTGGCCGAAGTCGCTCTTGCCGGTGCGGATGAGGATGGTGTTGTCGGGATGAATTTC
>Ga0105245_10004244_pt1 | contig 12710 bp, 10 predicted proteins | sample KBSM54metaG_FD_81523 | JGI IMG/M metagenome (GOLD analysis project Ga0105245, IMG submission 81523) | Miscanthus rhizosphere microbial communities from Kellogg Biological Station, Michigan, USA - KBS M5-4 metaG | ecosystem: Host-associated > Plants > Roots > Rhizosphere > Soil | place... | reverse complement strand
CGCCCATGGGCATGGCGGGCTTGTCTTCCGGCAGCTCGGACACGGCCGCTTCGGTCGTGATGAGCAGGCCGGAGACCGAGGCCGCGTCCTGGAGGGCGGTGCGGACGACCTTGGTCGGGTCGATCACGCCGCTCTCGACGAGGTTCTCATACTGGTCGGTCTGCGCATTGAAGCCGAGCGTCGGGTCGTTGCCGTCGAGCAGCTTGCCCGAGATCACCGCACCGTCATGGCCGGCATTCGCCGCAATCTGGCGAACCGGCGCGTAGAGCGCCTTGCGGACGATATCGATGCCGCGGGTCTGGTCGTCGTTCGCGCCCTTCATGCCCTCGAGTGCCTTGGTGGCATAGAGGAGAGCCGTGCCGCCGCCGGGGACGATGCCCTCTTCGACTGCTGCGCGGGTTGCGTGGAGAGCGTCGTCGACGCGGTCCTTGCGCTCCTTGACCTCGACCTCGGTCGAACCGCCGACCTTGATCACGGCAACGCCGCCGGCGAGCTTGGCAAGACGCTCCTGGAGCTTCTCCTTGTCGTAGTCGCTGGTGGTGTTCTCGATCTGCTGGCGGATCGCGTCGGTGCGGCCCTTGATCGCTTCATGGTCGCCAGCACCATCGACGATGGTGGTGTTGTCCTTGTCGATCGTGACGCGCTTGGCGGTGCCGAGCATGCCGATCGTGACGCTCTCGAGCTTGATGCCGAGATCCTCGGAGATCATCTCGCCCTTGGTCAGGATCGCGATGTCCTCGAGCATCGCCTTGCGGCGATCGCCGAAGCCAGGCGCCTTGACGGCTGCGACCTTGAGGCCGCCGCGCAGCTTGTTGACGACGAGCGTGGCCAGAGCCTCGCCCTCGATGTCCTCGGCGATGATCAGGAGCGGGCGGCCCGACTGAACGACGGCTTCCAGGATCGGGAGCATCGCCTGCAGGTTCGACAGCTTCTTCTCGTGGATCAGGATGTACGGATCGTTGAGCTCGACCGACATCTTCTCCGGATTGGTGATGAAGTAGGGCGAGAGATAGCCACGGTCGAACTGCATGCCTTCGACGACATCGAGCTCGAATTCGAGGCCCTTGGCTTCCTCGACGGTGATCACGCCTTCCTTGCCGACCCGCTCCATCGCTTCAGCGATCTTCTCGCCGACGACGGTGTCGCCGTTTGCCGAGATGATGCCGACCTGGGCGATTTCCTTGGTGCCGGCGACCGGCTTCGAACGCGCCTTGAGATCCTCGACGACCTTGACGACGGCGAGATCGATGCCGCGCTTCAGGTCCATCGGGTTCATGCCGGCGGCAACCGACTTCATGCCCTCGCGAACGATCGCCTGGGCGAGAACGGTCGCGGTGGTGGTGCCGTCACCGGCGACGTCGTTGGTCTTCGAGGCCACTTCGCGCAGCATCTGCGCACCCATGTTCTCGAACTTGTCCTTGAGCTCGATCTCCTTGGCGACGGTAACGCCGTCCTTGGTGATGCGCGGCGCGCCGTACGACTTGTCGATCACGACGTTGCGGCCCTTGGGGCCAAGCGTGACCTTCACCGCGTCGGCGAGAATGTCCACGCCGCGCAGGATGCGCTCACGCGCGTCACGCGAAAACTTGACGTCTTTCGCTGCCATTTTTCAATTCCTCTTGCTTGTTCCCCCGCGAAGGCGGGGGTCCAGATTCTTTGTTCAGGACTGGGTCCCCGCCTGCGCGGGGACACGGGAAATCAGCCGACGATCCCAAGGATGTCCGACTCTTTCATGATCAGCAGGTCTTCACCGTTGATCTTCACCTCGGTGCCGGACCATTTGCCGAACAGGATCTTGTCGCCGGCCTTGACGTCCAGCGGGGTCACCTTGCCGTCATCGGCCTTGGCGCCCGAGCCGGCGGCGACGACTTCGCCTTCCTGCGGCTTTTCCTTGGCGGTTTCCGGGATGATGATCCCGCCTGCAGTCTTCTCTTCCGCCTCTACCCGGCGAACGAGGACGCGGTCGTGCAACGGACGAAAGTTCATGCGCGCTTGTCCCTTCTGATGGTGTTCATGAATCGTTGTTAGCACTCACCCGAAGTGAGTGCCAGCGATGTGCATATGCGGTCGCCACTGGCTCGCGTCAACGGTTCCGGCGCGAATAAAAGTCACCGCAATGAACGCAAGACGATTGAGGCGGCGGGAGTATTGAAGCCGGCGAGCCGGTCCGATAGCAAAATGTTCTTTGTTCGTTCCAAGGATCAAAGCTATGGCCCGACGCGGCGGCAGCGCTGACCTTCCCCTGCATGGCGGCCATGTGCCGCCCTGGCTGAGCAGCCGCATGGCGCGGCTCGGCGCGGTCATCTCCGAAGCGATCGTCCATCATTATGGCCGGGACGAGTTGTTGCGGCGGCTGGCCCATCCCTTCTGGTTCCAGTCGTTCGGTGCGGTGATGGGGATGGACTGGCACTCCTCCGGCATCACCACGAGCGTGATCGGCGCGCTGAAACGTGGGCTTGCGCCGCTGTCGGGCGAGCTTGGCCTGCATGTGTGCGGCGGCCGCGGCAAGCAATCGCGCCGTACGCCGCAGGAACTCGTGGCGATCGGCGAACGGGTCGGGCTCGATGGTGCAGGGCTGGCGAGAACGAGCCGCCTCGTCGCCAAGGTCGACAGCGCCGCGGTGCAGGACGGCTTTTCGCTTTACCTGCACGGGTTCATCGTTGCCGATGACGGCCAATGGGTTGTCATTCAGCAGGGCATGAATGAGGAAAGCCGCCAGGCGCGGCGCTATCACTGGTCTTCCGAGGGCCTGACCGATTTCGTCGAGGCGCCGCATGCCGCGATCGAGGGGCGGTGCCAGGGCAATATCGTCAACCTCACCGATATCCGCGCGCGGGCCTCGCGCGGGGCTCAGCTCGATCTGCTGCGCGATCTCGGGCCCGAGCGGATCGTGCGCGAAATCGCGGCGATCGATGGCCGGGACGCCACAGCGCCCGCCCAGGCGGAACTGCCGCACCTCGCCCTTCCCGGCCATCATGATGTGCGGCCCGCCGGTGTGATGTTGCGGCGCCTGCACGGCACGCTCGCCGCGGCGGCTGAATGCGGCCCCATTGATTTCCCCGAACTGCTGCTGGTGCCGGGGGTTGGCGCCCGGACGGTGCGATCGCTGGCGATGGTGGCCGAGGTCGTGCACGGCGCACCCTGCCGCTTCGCCGATCCGGCGCGCTTCTCGCTCGCCCATGGCGGCAAGGATCGCCATCCCTATCCGGTGCCGATCAAGGTTTATGACCAGACCATTGCCGTCATGAAGGCAGCGGTTTCGAACGCGAGGCTCGGCAATGAGGAGAGGCTGGGCGCGATCCGGCGGCTCGATGCCGAGGCGCGGCGGCTCGAGGCGCATGCTACCGGGCCGTCCTTTCCGGCTTTGCTCGCTGAGGAGCGACGGCGATCGCATGATTATGGCGGGCGGAGCGTGTTCGGCTGGGAGCCGCCTTGTGGTGAGGCTGCGGACGCTGCCTGATCTCTTTTCCCCCTCCCGCTTGCGAGTTTCAGGTGAACGATGCCCCGCATCGTTCAGGTCAGGCTGGGAGCCTGACCGGCCTGAAACTGGGTTAGGGGAGGGCGTGTCCGAAAACGCGCCGCCTGATAATGTGACAGGCCCTCCCCCAGCCCCTCCCGCAAGCGGGAGGGGAGTTAGAAGGTCCCGGCCGCCCCAGCCGTATTGCCCCCCTAGTACAGAAGTTTACTCCCGCCTTCCCATGCTCTAGCGTCGAATGCTCAATTGCATGAGCAGGGGAAGAACGGTGAAACTGGTTCGGGGCGCCTGGAAGATTCTGGTCGGCATCAAGGACGCGCTCGTCCTGATTGCGATGCTGCTGTTCTTCGGGCTGATCTTCGGCGTGCTGTCGGCGAAACCGAGCCCGGCCACGATCCGCGACGGGGCGCTTTTGCTCAATCTCAACGGCCAGATCGTCGAGCAGCCCGAGGAAACCGATCCCTTTGCCGCGCTCAGCGGCAGTTCACCGGGGCACCAGTTCCGGCTCCGCGACCTGGTCCGCGCGCTCGAAAAGGCGAAGACCGATGACCGGGTGAAGGCAGTCGTGCTCGATCTCGATTCCTTCGGCGGCGGCTATCCCGCAGCGGTCGACGAGGTCGCGAATGCGGTGCGCGGCGTGCGCGACAGCGGCAAGCCAGTGCTCGCCTATGCCACCGCCTATACCGATTCAGGCTATCGCCTCGCGGCCAATGCCAGCGAGATCTGGATGAACCCGATGGGGGGCACGCTGTTCATGGGCCCCGGCGGATCGCAGCTTTATTACAAAGGCCTGATCGACAAGCTGGGCGTCAACGCGCACATTTACCGCGTCGGCAAATATAAATCCTATGTCGAGCCTTATACCCGCACCGAGGCCTCGCCCGAGGCCAAGGAAGAGAATGTCAAACTCTATGGCGTGCTGTTCGCGCAGTGGCAGGATGCGATCCACAAGGCGCGGCCCAAGGCCAAATTCGCTGATTTCCTCACCCAGCCGGACAAGGTGATCGTCGCGGCGCAGGGCAATGTCGCCAAGGCCAATCTCGATGCGGGGCTGGTCGACAAGCTCGGCAACCGCCTCGATTTCGGCAAGCGCGTGGCTGAGATCGCCGGTGCGGACAGCAACAAGCCGGCCGGCACCTTCAACACGATCAAATATGATGCCTATGTCGAAGCCAATCCGCTGCCGACCGGTGGCGACGCGATCGGCGTGTTGACGATCGCCGGCGATATCGTCGACGGCAAGTCGAACGGTGGCAATGTCGGCGCGGATACGGTCGACAAGCTGCTGCTCGATGGGCTCGCCAAGAAAAAGCTGAAGGCGCTGGTCGTCCGGATCGATTCGCCTGGTGGGTCAGCGCTTGCCTCCGAGGATATGCGTCGCGCGATTGCCGAAGCGAAGGCGCAGAAGCTGCCGATCGTCATCTCGATGGGCAGCCTTGCCGCGTCGGGCGGCTATTGGGTGTCGACCGCAGGCGATGTGATCTTCGCGGAGCCGACCACGATCACCGGTTCGATCGGCATTTTCGGCATCATCCCGACCTTCGAGAACACACTGAAGAAGCTCGGTATCACCACCGACGGGGTGAAGACGACGCCGCTCTCAGGCCAGCCCGATATGGTGGGCGGCACCAATGCCCAGACCGACGCGATCTTCCAGGCGGGGATCGAGAATGGCTATCGCGAGTTCATCACCCGCGTGTCGCAGGCGCGCAAGCTCAGCACCGCGCGGGTCGACGAGATCGGCCAGGGCCGGGTCTGGGACGGCGGCACGGCGCACCAGCTTGGGCTGGTCGATCGCTTCGGCGGGCTGAAGGATGCGGTCGCCGAGGCGGCGCGGCGGGCCGGCCTCAAGCCCGAGGATGTGCATGCCGAATATCTCGAGAAGAAGCCCAACTGGCTCGGCAAGCTGGTCGAGCGCCTCGGCCGTTCCGGCGATGGGGATGACGATGCGAGCAGCCAGGGCGATGATGCCTTCAGCCGGATCGCTGCCGATCGCCGCGCGATCTTCGCGCGCGCCCTGGGCGATGTGAAGCGGATCGGGACCGGCTCGGCGATCCAGGCGCGCTGCCTCGAATGCGCCGGTCTGGGCGGCGGTGCCACGGCCTCGCGCTCGGACATCAGGCTGATGGACTTCATCCTGGCACGGGCGGCGCAATGATCGCGATCCGCGCTGCGCGACCTGAAGATGCCGCCGCGATCGCGGCGATCTACGCGCCCTATGTCGAGACCGGCACTGTCTCGTTCGAGCTGGAACCGCCCGATGCGCGTGCGATGCGCGCCCGTATGGCGTCGTCGGAAGGGCTCTATCCCTGGCTGGTGGTGACCAATGGCGATCCCGACGGGGGCGTGCTCGGCTATGCCTATGCGAGCAAATTCCGCGACCGGCCGGCCTATCAATATGTCGTCGAGACTTCGATCTATCTCGCCAGCGGAACACAGGGCCAAGGCAATGGCCGCCAGCTGTACAACGCGCTGATCGGTACGCTTCGGGTGCAGGGCTTCACCCATGCGATCGGGGCGATCGCACTGCCCAACGATCACTCGATCCGGCTCCACGAATCGGTGGGTTTCAGGCGGACCGGTGTGTTGCGCGAAGTCGGCTACAAGCAGGGCCGGTGGATCGATGTGGGCTATTGGCAATGCGCGCTGAATCCCGCGACCATCCCGCCGGCCGAGCCTAAGCCGTTCAGCGAAATCGGCCTCGTGCGAGACTGACGGCCGAATTGATGGCTGGATTGAGGCTGGGCGCGGGTTAGGGCCGCGCGGCGCCGGATGTCGGGCGCGGGTTCCCGAAATCCACCGCGTCCTCCCGGGTCATTCGCAGTTGCATGCGGGCGGCGCGCGCACGCACGCGGTGCCATTTGTTCATCTCGTCCCAATGCTGGGCGCCCAGCGCCCTGGCGATGTTGTCGTCGATCGCTTTCTCGCACCCGTCCCCGAGCGACATCATTACCCGTGCGAGGATTGCGATTTCATCGTCCTCGATTATCATAATTTACCTTTGCACTCCCGCGAGCAAGACGAGCGAACTGCCCGTGACGTTCCAGTGAAATCGCGTCTAATGACGGATTAAGAGCGGCCAGAGCATCCGCTTCGGGACGAATAAATCCACTAAGCAATTGTACTAAATAGCTTATAGGAAATCTTCTGAGGTCGAAGGATATGGAACGCATAGGTGTCCCCATATCACCCTTGGCAGCCGCTTTCGCTCTGCGTTCCGGTTCAATCGGCGCTATCGGCTGCTACGAGACCAGCGACCTAGCAACGGACCATCCTCTCGTCTAAAGCCCGGCCACTTATGACTGATGCACCCGCCCCCGCCGCGCAAGATTACCGCGATACCGTCTTCCTGCCGAAGACCGATTTTCCGATGAAGGCCGGCCTCGCCGCGAAGGAACCGGCGATTCTCGCGCATTGGGAAAAGCTCGGCCTGTATGATCGTCTGCGCGAGCAGCGCGCCGGGCGCGAGCGCTTCATCCTGCATGACGGCCCGCCCTACGCCAATGGCGACATCCATATGGGCCATGCGATGAACAAGGTGCTGAAGGACATCATCGTCCGCAGCCAGTCCCTGCTCGGCAAGGACGCGCCCTACGTGCCCGGCTGGGACTGCCACGGCCTGCCGATCGAGTGGAAGGTCGAGGAAGCGTATCGCGCCAAGAAGCTCGACAAGGATCAGGTGCCGGTCGCCCAGTTCCGCGCCGAATGCCGCGCCTATGCCGAGAAATGGGTCGCGGTGCAGCGCGCGCAGTTCGAGCGGCTCGGGGTGATGGGGGATTGGGAAGACCCGTACCTCACGATGAAGTTCGAGGCCGAGGCGGCGATCGTCGGCGAGCTGCTGAAGTTCGCCGAAAGCGGTCAGCTCTATCGTGGCGCCAAGCCGGTGATGTGGTCGCCGGTCGAGAAGACGGCGCTTGCCGAGGCCGAGGTCGAATATGAGGATGTGGTGTCGACCCAGATCGACGTCGCGTTCGAGATCACCGAGGCGCCGAATGCGCCTGAGCTGGTCGGCGCGCATGCGGTGATCTGGACGACAACGCCTTGGACGATCCCGGTGAACCAGGCGCTGAGCTATGGGCCGGAGATCGACTACGTAGTCGTGGACGTGATGGTCGCCGACCGGATGATTCCGGTTGGCGAAGAAGCAAAGGCATGGAATCCAGGTGGTAAATTCCTTGTAGCCGAGGATTTGGTTCCGGAATTCGCACAGCGCACTGCTAAAAATTTCGGTGGCACCACCGACCTGGAAAAGGTCTGGGCAGGCAAAGGCTCGCAACTGGCCGATGCTATCGCCCGCCACCCGATGCACAAGCTCGGCGGCTTCTTCGCCAAGCCCCGCCCGTTCCTGCCCGGCGATTTCGTCACCACGGACGCCGGCACCGGCCTCGTCCATATGGCCCCGGATCACGGCGAGGACGATTTCCTGCTGTGCAAGGCGCACGGCATCGACCCGGTCTTCGCGGTCGATGGTGCCGGCATGTACCGGCCCGACTGGCTCTGGTTGGGCGGGCAGGGGAGCGTCATCAACAAGAAGTTCGTCGCCTCGGACGGGCCGATCTGCAGCGATCTGCGGGCAGCCGGCGCGCTGCTCGCGGCGAGCGACGATTTCGCGCACAGCTATCCGCATAGCTGGCGCTCCAAGGCAAAGGTGATCTTCCGCGCGACGCCGCAATGGTTCATCCCGATGGACCAGACCCAGCGACCCCAGGCGGTTGCCGAGCCGATCGAGCTCGGTGTCGATGTCGGCTTCGCGCCGGTGCTCGGGCACGGTATCGGCAATGCGCCCACCCTGCGCGAAATCGCGCTCGACGCGATCGAGCGCACGCGCTGGGTGCCCGAGCGCAGCCGCAACCGGATCCGCTCGATGGTCGAGGGCCGGCCCGACTGGGTGATCAGCCGCCAGCGCGCCTGGGGCGTGCCGATCGCGCTTTATGTCGATCGCGCGACCGGTGAATATCTCAACGATCCCGCGGTCAACGCGCGGATCGTCGACGCCTTCAAGGTCGGTGGGGCGGATGCGTGGTTCGGTGCCGATCACCAGGCCTTGCTCGGCGAGAAATACCGCGCCGAGGATTATGAGGTGATCACCGACATCCTCGATGTCTGGTTCGACAGCGGCTCGACTCACGCCTTTGTGATCGAGGCGCGCTACGGCGAGGGCGCGCGCGCGAACCTGTATCTCGAAGGCTCGGACCAGCATCGTGGCTGGTTCCAGTCGTCCTTGCTCGAAAGCGCCGGCACACGCGGCCGCGCGCCTTACGACGCTGTCCTGACTCACGGCTTCGCGCTGGACGGGCAGGGCCGGAAAATGTCCAAGAGCCTGGGCAACGTCGTCGATCCGCTCAAGATCATCCAGGAATCGGGCGCCGATATCCTGCGGATGTGGGTCGCGCAGACCGATTATTTCGAGGATGTGCGGATCGGCAAGGAAGTGCTGAACACAACCTCCGACGCCTATCGCAAGCTGCGCAACACCTTCCGCTATATGCTGGGCGCGCTCGACGGCTTTACCGATGCCGAGAAGGTCGACACGCGGCACATGCCCGAGCTCGAGCTCTATGTCCTGCACCTGCTCGGCCAGCTCGATGTCGAGCTGAAGGCGGCGGCCGAGAATTACGAGTTCAACCGCTATCTGCGCCTGCTGACCGACTTCGCGGCTGAGGACCTGTCGTCCTTCTTCTTCGATATCCGCAAGGACAGCCTCTATTGCGATGCGCCGAACGACCCGAAGCGCCGCGCCTATCGCACGGTGCTTGACGTCCTGTTCCACGCGCTGGTCCGCTATGCCGCGCCGATCCTGTGCTTCACGGCGGAAGAGGTGTGGCAGGCGCGTTTCCCGAGCGAGGATGGCTCGGTCCATTTCCTTGAATGGCCCGAACTGCCCAAGCTACCGGGTGACGATGCGGTGGCGACGAGCTGGGCGGATGTCCGTGCCCTGCGCGAAACGGTGACCGAGGCGATCGAGCCGCTACGTCGCGAGAAGATCGTGCGCTCGAGCCTCGAGGCCGAAGTGACCGTCCCGAAATCGGCCCTGTCGCCCGACGCGCTCGCCGAGATTTTCATTGTCGCGAAGGTGACGACGGGCGATGCAGTATCCGTCACCCGCACCGAGTTCCACAAATGCGGTCGCTGTTGGCGCCTCCTGCCTGAAGTCGTTCAGGATGGCGCGCTATGCGATCGCTGCACTGAGGTCGTTTCCTGATGCGCAAACTTCCGATCGTCGGTCTCGTTACGGGCGCGAGCCTGTTCGTGGCCGATCAGGCTGCGAAATACGGCATAACCAACGGCCTCGGGCTCAACGAGATGAGCGATGGCCGGGTAATCAACCCCATCTTCACGTTGCGCTTCGTCGCGAATCGCGGCGTGTCGCTCGGCATGCTATACGCCGATACGGAGACGATGCGCTGGGGCCTGGTCGCACTGACGGCGGCGATCGCGATCGGTGTGCTGGTGTGGATGTTCCGCGAACCCAGCAAACAGGACCAGGTCGGGCTCGGCCTCGTCATGGGCGGCGCGATCGGCAATATCCTCGATCGGGTGCGGTTCGGCTATGTCGTCGACTTCGCCGATCTGCACTTTGGCAACTGGAGCCCCTTTTTGGTCTTCAATGTCGCGGATGCGGCGATTACGATAGGCGTGCTCATCCTGCTTGTGCGAGCGCTGCTTGTGCGCGACAAGCCCCGGGCAGGGCGTGCTTCAGTGGAGAATATGAATGCGTAAGTTGGTGTCGATCGCAACCGGGCTCGGCCTTGCCGTCCTGCTCTCCGGCTGCGCCCATGGCGGCCGGGAACATGCGAGGCCCGACGAGTTCGCGGTCGGTCGTCAGGCGCCCCTGATGATTCCGCCAGATTTCGCGCTGGTTCCGCCCCAGCCGGGCGCCGCGCGCGCCAACGACGTTAGCCCCAACGCGCAGGCGCTCGACGCGCTGTTCGGCGGCTCGGCCCCGCGCAGCGCCGCCGAGAGCGCGACGATCACCGCAGCTGGCGGGGACGTTGCCGATCCCGGCATCCGGTCCGCCGTTGCGGATCCGGGCACCAATGTCGTCGACAAGGGCTCGACCACCCGCGACATCGTCGCCGCCCCGCCAGGCGACGGCCAGGACGCCCGCGCCACGGCCAAGTGAGGGGTGTTCCCTCTCGCTCGTCACCCCGGACTCGTTCCGGGGTCGATGATTCCGCATGCGCAATTTCTGCAAAGCCTGTTGAAACATGGATGCCGGAACAAGTCCGGCATGACGGTTAAGTAGAAGACGATCCATGCGCGCGATCCTGATCCGCAGGCTCGCGACCGCAGTCCCTACGCTCCTCGGGGTCATCCTCCTCTCGTTCGTGCTGATGCGCGCGGCGCCGGGGAGCCCGTTCGATGCCGAGCGCCCGCTTGATCCTGCAACCCGCGCCGCCTTTGCCGCCGCTTATGGCCTCGACAAACCGCTGCCCAAGCAGGCGGTGATGGAGGCGGGGCGGATCGTCGAGGAGGGGCCGTCGCTGCAGGTGATCGCGACGCCGCAATCGCCAGCGGCAAAGGCCTTGATTTCAGCCAGCCGCTAAAATGGCGGCGGGGCCCAAATGGAAAAGGGGGCGGCAATGCCACCCCCTTCCCATTCAATTCGGCCTCGGGCTGCTGCCCGAACCGGAAGTCGCTTCAGAAGCTCACGCCGACCGAGCCGACGACACCTGAGCCCGTGAGGTTGCGGTTGCCAAGGAACACGTCCTTGTTCGTGTCGACATAGGTCACACCGAAGGTGAGATGGTTCCAGGTGACGCTGGCGCCGAGATTCCAGTCGGTATAGCCCTTGCTGCCGTCCGGAACGAGATAGCTCGGACCAAAGGTGTGGCCGAGATGGGCGGTGAGGCTGATCGGGGTTTTCGGAACGGCTGCCGAAAGATCGCCTGCGAGGTACAGACTGTCTTCCGCGCCATTGCCCACCGACAGCGCATTCGACTTCGGCGCATAGTTTGCGGTCAGCTTGCCGGTGACTGGACCCACGGTGGCCGAGATATCGACATAAGGCTCGACGAAATCGGTCTTCGCGTGACCGCCGCCCGGATAGTAATAATAGAGGACGCCGCCATCGAGCTTGATGCCGCCCGCGAAGGTGTGCGAATAGCCGGCGATCAGATCGAGCTCCTGGTCGCTGCCGGCTGCGATATAATCGTCGATCGAAGAGCCCCAGGCGCTAACATAAAAGCCTGACGAGTGCGTGACAGTGAAAGTGCCCTGCAGCGCGACCTTCTTGTCGGTCTGCGAAACACCGCGGAAACGGTAATCGGTAACGACGGTGGCGCCGCCCGATACGGTGAACTCCGGCGGCGGTGCCGTGGGGGCGTCGTCGGCGAACGCCGGCGTTGCGGTGGCGGCAAGCATCAGCGCACTAAGGCTGATCGTTGAAAAACGCATGGGTATCCCTTTCAAAAGAAAAATCGGGTCCCCACCTGCAGCCGGCGGACTGGGCATCTGTCGGAAACCGGAGCTTCCCGTGCCGCTTGATCCGTTCGGTAAACTAAGATTGCCGAAACACGCTGCAGCGCACAACTTAATTCTGTCATGCGGCGGATGGTTTGCGCAGCATGTTGCACCTGCGCAACAGTCTGTGCCGTTACGGCACGCGGGCTCTACGCCTGTTTTTCGGTCCGGATATGCACTTCGCGCTGCGGGAACGGGATCTCGATTCCGTGTTCCTTGAACAGCCACCAGACCCGGTTGAGCACATCTGATCGGACGCTGCCGACGCCGCCTTCGGGGTCGCTGATCCAGGCGAGAATCTCATGCTCGACGCCGCTCTGGCCAAAGGCGGTGAGCCAGACATTGGGCTTTGGGCTGTCGAGCACGCGCGGACTTTCAGCCGCCGCGCGCAGCATCAATGCCTGCGCGAGCTTCAGGTCGCAGCCATAGCCTACCGCAAGCGGAATCCGGATGCGGACGTTGCGATCGGTATAGGACCAGTTCTCGACTTCGTTGGTCATCAGATTCTCGTTCGGAATCAGGTGCTCCTTGCCGTCGCGAGTCAGGACCGAAACCGCGCGGATGCCGATCCGGTTGACCCAGCCGAAGCTCTCACCAACCACGATCACGTCGCCCGGTTTGATTGAACGGTCCATCAGCAGGATGATGCCCGCGATCAGGTTGCCGATGGTCTTTTGCAGCCCGAAGCCGACCGCGAGCCCGAACGCGCCCGAGAACACCGCAAAGGCGGTCAGATCGATATTGAGCAGATCGATGCCGAAGAAAAAGGCGG
>Ga0105245_10004243_pt1 | contig 12714 bp, 10 predicted proteins | sample KBSM54metaG_FD_81523 | JGI IMG/M metagenome (GOLD analysis project Ga0105245, IMG submission 81523) | Miscanthus rhizosphere microbial communities from Kellogg Biological Station, Michigan, USA - KBS M5-4 metaG | ecosystem: Host-associated > Plants > Roots > Rhizosphere > Soil | place... | reverse complement strand
GCTGGAGCTCGAGGCGGCCCTGGCGGTAGAGGTGCCGTTGCTCCACCGATCACTCTCAGCCGCAATGGTAGGAAGTTCAACGTCAGCGGGGACACCACCGTACTCGCCGGTACCGAGATCCGGGCGGAGAGCGAATCGCCGTCCCTGAACATTAGCCTAAGGGAGCTGGACAACGGCTCATGGGTTATCTTCGAATTACCGGGATACTCCAGCGCAGCCACGGGCACGGCACAAACCAGCATGGATGCACTGCGCAGCGCCAGCAGCACTTCGTACTACCGCGGAGAAGGCACCCTTTGGGTAAAGCTTGTCTCTAACGGCGGCGGCGCTCGTCCCGGCGCTGCCGGTCGTGGCGGCGTACCTCCAAGCAGTATCCAAGTCAGCAGGTAAGCTGACCCGTGCTGTAAAGGAAGAGCCCCCGGCGCAGGCTGGGGGCTTTCTATTTCGATCGCTTTCGGAAAACCGGGACGTCGTGCGGAGATAGCCCGCTCGAGAAGAGCCTTCCCGCCGGGACTCACTCAGCCGCGCTGCGTATAAAACCGAAGGCGACGCTTTGAGTTATTGAAGTTCGTAATATCTCCTATCAGTTGTCGTCGGATTCATCGTCGTGATCAAGGCGAGTCAAGAAATTATCAACTACGAAGTGAGCCACGTCGCGACCGAGCTGCTGTCCGCTGGTGAGGTCGGATCGGAAATGCACCCCGGCGAAGATTCGGCTGAGCGTAGCCTCGTCTGCGGCGGCCGAAAAGCTCTTGAAAGAACGCTGCACGCCGGGCAAGACTTCGGACGTGACGTTAAAGTCGAAGCGGTGACTGCGGAAAAAGGAATTCAGTACGGTGGCCGCGGCACCGCTGATCACGGCGTGAGCCCCCGGATAGGCAGGGTCGGCCGTAGTATTCCCGACCTCCGGAAGCCAGTTCGGGTCGGCCAGTGTCGCGGGGTTATCATCCGTGCTCGCAGCGCGAATGGCAGTCACGGGGCGCCAGAAGTTATAGGTGTATTTGGCGTCATAGAAGGCGATTACGCTGTCCGCTAGCGTCAGGTTGAGCAAGGCAAAAAGGCGAGCATTCTGCGCGGTCGTCAGGTTATGATTCACGGCTGCCGTTTGAGTGATCTCGTTCCAGTAGTTCTGGATGGCCCCATTCCAAAAGCGGCCGGTCAACGCCTGGTCCGCGGAAGCGGCGCTACTGTTCGCGATCCCAAATGCTTTCACTTCGTTGAATACGTCGCTGTAGATGTCGCTGGTCAGCGAAGGCGGAGGGCCGGGCCGAAACTGGGCCGCTTGGCGCAAGCCAAATGGCGTAACTCGGGACCAGTGCGTGAATTGCGGCTGCGCCGGGAAATTAGGAGGTGTCGACTGATAATCTCCTGGCGCGTTCCCGAAGACAAACAGCGGAGGTTTAGCGCTCGATCCGTCATTGCTTCGCAGCGCCAGGATACGATCCGCAACAGTCTGACCGACGCTCGCTCCGGCTGCCTTGTCTCCTCTCGAAATCTCCGCCATCGATTGCTGAAATTGCGTATCGAGGGTTGCCTGGAAGGCCGGATAAAGAGTTACAAGAACCTCGTGTGCGGCTGCCGATGCGGCAGCTTCTTGCGAAGCTGTCTGCGAGACCCCAGGGAGCTGGATTAGATAAGGTGCGTGCTTGCCGTCGATCGCGTTAACAGCGTCATAGATCGCGGCGTGCATGATCGCGAAGCTTCGAGTGGAGTGAATGGTCGCCGACTGTGCTCCTGGTGTCCGAACGATTGCGAGGAGGGTTCTGTTCCATTGCAAAACTTGATCGATTGGCTGGGTTTGCGCTTCAAGATTTGCGCACAGTAGAGTCATCGTCATTAAAAGCAGTTTGGTCATTAGCGGGCTATCTCCTTGTGAGGACGGACAGTGCCATCCGGTACCCTTCGGCACCAGCACTTCCTGAGGGAGAGACCCCGGAACTGATGGAAATATTCCGGCTCGTATTGTGTTTCTTCTTGCGCAGGATATACGGCGTTTTCCGGGCGCCGGAATTATTCGACAAAGATCGTAGTCATTGTCATCGGGACCCACGAAACAGCGCCATCTAAGGCGATAAAAGGAACAATGGTTATGAATCTACTCTCAACGTTCTTCAAAGGATCGGAAACCTGCTTGGGCGTGTTTTACCCGAAGCGTTACATCATCGCGACATTTCCGACGTTCGAAAGTGCAAGACTAGCCGAACGAGCTTTGCGGGCGACGGGTTTCCTCCCCGACGAGGTTCAAGCGGTCTCGGGCGGAGAGATGCTTCATTTCTTTCGTGAGCTCAACGCGCGGACCGGCCTGCTGGGAGGCCTGATGACCGAGTTCTCCCGGTTCATCGGCACCGAGGCGAGTTTCCTCGACCGGGACGTCTGGGAAGCGAAACACGGCGCCGGGTTTCTGGCCGCGCATTGCTCAACCGAGCGGGAGGCAGACCATATTCGCGGGCTCCTCACCCCACTGCACCCGTTAGCGATGGAGTGGTACCGGGTAGGAGCCGTGTGTAGCATGGTTTAGGGCCTCATCCCATGCCTCCCACTTAGTCACATCGTTCCTGAGCGACGCCTCAGACCTGAATCGGCCTAGAACGTGAACCGCGCGATCAAGGTGCCTGTCCGCGGCAGTTGTGTGGCCGATATACCCGTGGGAATTCCGGGATTGGTTGTCGCTGTGCCGACCGCCGCAGTCGCGTTGATGACGCCAAAGCCGCTGGTAAATTGGCCGAGGCCGTTCTTGATGGGCGGGGCACCAGGATTGACCGTACTCGGGTTGCCCAAGTAGGTCCGATTGAAGACGTTGACAAACTCTGCCCGGATCTGAAGGTTCATGCTCTCCTTAATCCGGAAATTGCGTCCCATGTTCAGACTCTCTGAGGGACGGCGCTCGCCGCGAAAGTTACTATATAGAGCATTGTTGCCCCACGTGCCGGTGGCAGGATTCATCCAAGCAGCCGGATTCAGCACTTGGTCCACGTACGGGTTGATGCAATGGCAGTTCAGGTCCTTTGTGAAAAAAGGCTGACCGGTCGGAATCTGAAAATTGGTTGCTCCATTGACCAGGGTCAGATTGTTGACGGTGGTAGCGCTGGGGGGCGTCAGCGGGAATCCGCTGCCAAATTGCAGGAACATGCCGATCTGCCAATTCTCGATCACGCGGTTGGCTTCCCTCGTCCAAGTCGCTTTCGTTAAATGGGTCAGGACATTTGCCTTCGGTGTCGTATAAGTGAAATTACCGTTCACCAGAAAAGGCTGGTCCGTGCTCTGCAGAGTCTTGCTCGAACTAGCTGCGTTGAAGAAATCCTCTCGAGTAGAGACCAGCGCCTTGGACCATGTAAATGTGCCGGTAGCCTGGAGGCCGTGTGAAACTCGCTTGGTTGCTTTGACCTGCATGGAGTCATACCATGTGTCCCCGGTTGGCGCATTCGTTACAGCGTATGTACTGCCCAAGAACCCAGCCGTACTGAATTGCGGATACGCCTCCAGTGCTTGGAGCACCGTACCGTTGAAGCCCGAATATGGCTGTAGCGCACGCCCAAACCGGGAAATAGCCGTGGGGGAAGTTACCAACTGGCTCAAGATCGCGTTATCCGCCCTGTTGGTATATGGATTCAGGCCAACACTTTGGAAGGTTGCTGGCGAGACTTGCTCCAGCAGCCCAAGGTTCGGCCCCGCACCGGTCCACCAAGCGCCGCGGTTGCCAACGTAAGAAGCTTCGACGACGAAGTTCCTCGAAATCTCCCGCTGGATTCCGACGCTCCACTGATTCTGCCTGGGTGGACGACCAGCGTTTGGATCTACCGCGGTGGGAGCCGAATTGGTGGACCCGGGCACGGTCGGAAAGACCCCCGCGTTGAATGTTGGGAACGCCGGCTGCGGAATTGCGCCAGGAGTCTCAATATTGACGAACGGGTTGATTCCGCCGGGCTGATTGACGCCTGAGAGCGGCGGGGTAATGTTCAGATCCGGAACGAAGGAATACACCACGCCCCAGCCGGCGCGAAGCACCGTTTTGGGCGTGATTTGATAGGCGACGCCCAGACGCGGTCCGATGGCGAAGGGATAATTCTTCGCGAAGTTGCAGCCGCATGTCGCGCCATAGATTGTTGCTCCCAAGCGTCCGCCCGCCGATGGATTCGGCACCTTGCCTCCCAAGGCTGCGACACGGCCGAACGTATCTTGCGCGTAGGTTCCGTAATCCCACCGAAGGCCATAATCGAGAGTCAGCTTGCGATTCACTTTCCAGGAGTCCTGGAGGAATAGCCCCCACTGCGACTTTCCCAGCCGGTAGTCGGCCGGTGTGTTCTGCTGGATACTGGAATAATCGCCGAGAAGGAAACTCGCAAAACCAAATCCCATGGACTGCCCAGCCAGATCCAATCCCGTCAGCGGCAGCGAGGTTGGGCCCGTGCCGGTATTGAATAGCACGCCGGCAAAAGGCTGATTTACAGTTCCCTGAAAGTAAACCTCGCTGCCGAGCTTGTAAGTGTGGCTGCCCCGGACCCATGTCGCATTCGCGTTGAAGGTTGGCTTTTCCTGGAAGGTGTGACTCTGAATCTGTGCAGCCGTTCCGATGTTCTGCAGACCGCCCAGGCTGGTGGAGCCGGCTCCATTGAAATCGGGGAAGTTCCGGTTCTGCTCGAAACCAGGCAGGCCGAGCTGCTGCTGCGCGTTGAAGTTCAGGAACGGCGCGTCGTCAAAAGCGTTGATCTGATTGTAACCGCCGCCGAGGTGAAGCAGCATCGTCGGGGTCAGCGTGTAGTCGTAGTTGAGTCGAAACACTTTGTAATGAAAGAAGGTCCCGCGGGCTGCTGTAATCTCATTCGGCAACCCGTCCGCATTGCCGTTAGGAGAAGAGAATTGGCTATCCGTAAACGTCTTCGACCAGAAGAAGGAAATCTTACTCTTGCTACCTATGGACTGATCCAATTTCAACGAGGGAATAATAGTGGTCCGCTGGCTAAGGTTGGTGCCCGAGCCATTGTTGATGAGATTGCCGTTGGTCGTGGCGGGAAGGAGCGCCAACACCTTCGCTGAAACCGGATCAATGCGACTCAGGGGAATGATGTTGTTGGGGAATGGGCTCGCTGTGCCGGCATTCAGATTTCGCGTTTGCGGGTCGAATATTTCATTGGCGAAGATTGAATTGCCCAGATTGTCTTTGGCTGGCAGTGGTCCGGCGGGCACGCCTAGCTTGGGATTGAAATTCGCACCACCATTGGGTGAGATCGCCGAAAAATCGCCCCTGCGGAAGGCGTCCGTGGGCAACGTGGTGTTGAAGCTAATATTCGAGCTCTCGAGGAATTCTTCCCAGTTGAAGAAGAAGAAACTTTTGTTACGTCCGTTGTAGAGTTTGGGAATGCTCACCGGACCGCCCAGCGTGCCGCCATAGTCGTTGCGGCGGTTCCTGGGCCGGTATTTGTTGCCGTTTACGTCCTGAGTAAACGGGAATGCCGCGTTCAGATCCTCATTGACAAAGTAATCGTAGCCGCTGCCGTGATATTGATTGGTTCCCGACTTCATGGTGATGTTGAACAGGCCACCGCCGGCAGTCCCAAATTCGGCGGCGTAGTTGCTGGTCTGCACGGCGACCTCCTGGATAGAGTCCGCGCTGGGCTGCATTTCCTGTAAGGCGAAATTGACAAAGTGATTCGTCATGTCCATGCCTTCGATGCGCATGGCCTCAGAGTTGGCCGGCGCGCCGTTTACGATCATCGTTGTATTGGCCTGGTAATCGACGCCCGGAAGGAGAGTCGCGAGATTATATGGATTGCGGATCCCTGAGCTTCCAGCATTGGTGCCACCGATTCCTAAAATAGGAAGGCTGTCGAGGTTGTCGACGGTAATGTTGTGCGCCAAATCCCCCGTTTCCGTATTGAGCAGCGACGACTGCGCGGAGACTGTGACGGACTCCGATGCGCTACCCACCTGCATCGTGACATCTTCGCGGATAATACCCGCGGCCTGTACAGCGAGATTCGTGTGGCTATAGGTCTTGAATCCCTGCACCTTCACAGTAATTTCATAGATGCCGACCGGCAACTGACCAATGCTGTAATTTCCGGTGGTGGTGGACTGCGCGGGGTATGTGACGCCCGTTTCTATATTGGTGGCTTCGATCATGGCTCCAGGCATCACGGCGCCCGCTTGGTCGGAAATGGCGCCCGTGATAGTGCCCCCGCCAGCTTGGCCGAAGGCGATCGAACTTATCTGCAGCAGACAAACAGCAACGAATGAAATTCGCATGGACGACTCCTCTTTTCAAACCCTATGAAGGTAGTTCCAGAAGGGAACCTGGCGGGCACTGCCCAACCCGATCGGGAATACCGCCGAAAGTCCTAGGCGGTCCCATCCGCTGGCAATTCCCGCAGGCTTGATTCCCTACTACCGGCAGAGACTCGAGCAATGAGGTGTTTATTCCGATTGCAACGAGTATCCTTCTGATCCTTGTGTTCTCCGTGCCTACTTGCCCGACAACTGCTTCAAGTAGGCAATAATGTTGGCTCGCTCGGCCGGATCGTTCAACCGAAAAGACATGTCATTGTCGGGTATGACGCTCTCGGTATCGCTGAGCCATCGATCCAGCGTCGATTCATCCCAGGTGACCGATGCGTTCTTCACTGCGTCGGAGTAGGTAAACTGCGGGTCCCGTCCCGCCTTACGGCCGTATACGCCGCGCAGGGGTGGCCCTAGTTTGACCTTCTCGAGTGCATGGCAGCCGGTACATCGTTTTTCGAAAGCTTCGCGGCCGCGCTCGGGATCTTTTCCCGAAGCAGCGACCGCCACGGTTACGCAGACAACGCCGGTAAGTATCGTTAGCGTTGTTCTCAGTGTTAGATTTGTCCAGTTGAACTGCATGTGAGTCCCGCTCCTCTTGTGTATATTGCGCGCCGCTCTACGCGGCGCTCAGTGATGAATCGACCACTGCCAGGCTGTGCGATCCGGCCACGAAGTTGACGTTGCGGATGCCGAGCACATCGCGAAGCTTCTCCGCGGGCACCTTCATTGGTCCGGGGGATGGCGCGCTTCCGGGTGCGGGTTGCGGGAAAGCTGTTGACATCGCGGAATGGAACGTCACGTTTCCTTCCATCTTCTGCATCACCTGATGGATGTGCCCGTTCAGCACTGTGACCGAGCCGAAGCGCTTCAGCATATCGAGAGCTTGCGCGCTATCCTTGGTCGCCCAGCCCCACTCCGGGTATAAGGCCCACAGAGGAATATGAGCGAAGACGACAATCGGAGTGCTAGCTCCCAGTTTGGCCACATCGTTCTTGAGCCACGCCATCTGCTGATCTCCCAGCGCACCCATGCCTTCGAGCTGCGCCGAATTGTTCAGCCCGATGAAATGGACCCCTTTGTGGTCGAAGCTCTGCCAACCCCGCCCCATGGTGCCCTTGCCGAAACGCTCCATGTATTGTTTGCCCTCGTCTCCCAGCAAGTCGTGCTCTCCGGGGACGTAGAACGTCTGCTTTTGGCGCATCCCCTTAAGGAGCTGGTCCAAGGTATCGAACTCGCTGGCCTTCGCCAGGTGCGACAGATCCCCGGTATGCAGGATGAAGTCGGGCTGATGGGGCAGTGCGTTGATCTTATCCACCGCGGCCTGGAACGTCAGATTGACGTCGGGATTGGCCGGCTTGTCAAACCCGATGTGACTGTCGCTGATTTGTACAAAAGCGAAGTCCTCGGCGCGCGGCTTGGGAGCGCCCAACAGGCGGGATGTCGGCACACCGCCCGCAAAGCTCCACACCACACCTGCGCCAGCCCACTGCATGCATTTCAGGAAGCCGCGCCTATCGACGTCGCGAGTTAGAATGCCCGCTGCGCCTTCCTGGTCGTCTTTAATATCAGCCATAAGTAACCACCTTTCTGTGGCGGCGTGAGCGCCGCTACTCTCAGGAAGACCTTCCGCTCTCTAGATTTATTCCCGGGCGGCAACACCGGAAAGAACCCGCGCCGAGAATATGCCTTCCTGACTACTCCCATGCCTCCGCTGAACGTTTACAAACTATTTACATCTGGGCAGGAATTCTTTCCGGCCGAGGCCGGTCTAAAAAGGAGAGCGCGCTGCGTGTAATGCGTGCTGACGAACTACATTGTTCATCTTCTATAGAACCAGGAGTCATGTTTGTGAAAACAGAAAATATTCCATCTGGCGATTCTTCGGAGACGCGTACAGCATCACCGGCGAACGATGAGGTACAAGCGAACTGGCAACGCGTCGTCCGACGACGATCGTTTCTTCACGGCATGGGTGCCGCGGGTGCGCTGGCGGGCGCGGCGGTGCTACCGGCCGGCAAGGTGTTCGCTGATGACAACAAGCGGCTTTCCAAGGGCGATGCCGCCATTCTGCGATTGGCCGCCGCGATCGAGTTTATCGAGGCGGATCTGTGGCAGCAATACAACGAGCTCGGCGGACAGGTCGATAACAATGACAATCCGAATGCCGGAAACCCTGATTACATCGCCGCACTCCAAAATCTGGACGGCGACATGCCGCAGTACATCTCCGACAACACGGACGACGAGATCAGCCATCGAAACTTTCTCAACGCTTACCTGATCTCAAAAGGCGCACAGCCGGTCGACTTCACGAAGTTCGAGACGCTCCAGCCGACCAAAGCGACCGGAGCTCTCGGCAACGGGCGGCTGACCAACTTGCAGACGCTCACCGTGGACACCAGTTGGTATTTCCGCTACCGCAGCACGCAAAACCCCGACTTGGGCGCGAAGTTTCCACAACTTCTCAATATCGTCAAACAGCCTGCGATACCCTTGCACGACAACTACGCCAAATCCACCATCCAGGCCATTGCCAACATTGCTGGCATTCACTTCGCCTACATTGAGCAGGGCGGATCGAGCCTCTATCCGATTTTGGCCCTCAAAGCCAGCAGCCTGGAGGTTTTGCGCATCCTGATCAGCATCGGAGGAGTGGAGATCGATCACTTCTCTCTCTGGCACGACAAAATGGGCAACGCGGTTGCGCAACCTTTAGCGCCCTTGGTCGACCCCGGCACCGGACTGACGTTCCCGGATTTTAACGATCCCGCTAACCAGCACAACGCGATGCTTTCCGCCGCCGATCAACAAGCCGGCAGCCAAATGTTTCAGACCAACCTAATTCAGCCCGAACCATGCCAGTTCATCAGCCCGAATCTACCTCCTTGCTCGATCATCCGGCCGACGTTGTCAGAGAACGGAGGCGCCATGGCCACCGTCCAATCGTTCATCGCCGACGGCCTTTTCATCGGCCAGAACCCGGCGTTCCTGGAGCAGCTCATGGACCTGGCGTCCGAAGCCGAGGCGGCACGCCGCGAAGGCCAGGACTAGCCGTCCCAGGAACTCTTGGGGTGGACCAAATGACACGGTATAGTTTTCGCTCGCTGTCGGAGACGGTCACTCCTCCGAGACCGTCTCCCGTGCGGACAGCACATCCGCACGAAGCGAGTGAGGCCGGCGCGCCCCACCCATGACGCGCCGGCGCAGTTTTCTGGTTAAGAGGGATCTAAGCGCGCAGATTCTATTTCTTCCCTTGGTGGGTGTGGACATGTGTCGCGCCCACCTTTTTTTCGTCTACGCCACAAAGAGCGAGCGTTCAGTGGTGGTCCAGTTGACTGAGCACCTTCTGAAACACAGTGTTGGACGGAAAATCCGCACGTAGCTGCACAAGCAGGATACGCCCATCGGCGACCTTGTGTTCCCGCAGATATGCGATCGCCAGGAGAATGCGGGCCAGCGGAGCAAGGTAACGGCCATTTTGTGCCGCCAGCGCCACCTGGCGCATCCCCTCTTCTTTATCGCCGTTTACACCGTCCAGCCTCAACATCCAGCGTGCCGGCGCGACCAGGCTCCCGATAATGTATTTTTCACTTCCTGAAGCGACGTACGCGTCATAGTAGTGTGGATCGACGGCAAGCAACATCCCGGCCCACGTTGTCGCCCGTTTTGCGCTTTGAAGCGATGCTAGCGTACGCTTCTCGATCAGCGCCTGGTAATCCGCAGTCTGCCCGCTTGCAAGCGTCATCGCAAACATCGCGTCCACATCACGCGGATTCACGGCCAGGCGTTTGTTCGCCTTCTGCGTGGCCCGCTCCACGGCATCAAAGAATCTAGAACGGATCTTCGGGTCGGGCTCTAGCTTCTTTTGCGGACCCAATGAACCACTACGTGTGAAGAACTGCAACTCCAGAACTCCGAGCCGATCGAATTCCTGAAACAGATACGCCGCTGACTCCGCGGCTGGCCCCACCGGATCTTCGGGGAATTGTTGCTGCCAGAGAGAGAATTGTGCCAGGGCGTCATTGAACTGCAGGTTGTATAGATAGTGAAATCCTCGATCGAGAGACGGATTCTCGGCTGCAAAGGAACTGGGCAGCAGCGTCCAAAGAGCAAGCATCGCCAGACCGCCGCGCCTTACACTGCTGGTCAAAGAGGTATCGCCTCCAGTATGCTCACCGGCGCGAGAGTCGGGATCACCTGCGTCAGCCGAAATCCACTGATTTCTAGGAGCCTGCAGTACTCGTCCTTCGTACGCTCTTGCCCGCCGGACATCACAAGCATGTTCAGATCCAGCAAGGTTCCAAAGGCCGGATCGTCCACGAGCGGCAACACCATTTCGATCACCAGGAGTTTCGCCTGGGAACGCATCACCCGCCGGCAGTTCTTCAGGATGCGAACGGCCCGATCATCGCTCCAGTCGTGCAACACGTTTTTGAGAATGTAGACGTCGGCACCCTCCGGGACGGATTTAAAAAAGTCTCCACCGATGCTTCGGCGCCGGTCACCAGCGCCCTTGTTCCCAACACGCAGCGTGGCGCCTTCGATCACCGCCTTGGAATCGTATAGGATTCCCGTGGTGGATGGATTCGATCTCAGGATGATGTCGAGCAACACTCCATGTCCGCCGCCGATATCCGCCACGACGCGGCTCCCTGAGAAGTCGTAGGCAAGCACGGTCGCCAGCGCCATCTGACTCGTCAAATCGGTCATCGCTTCGTTGAAAGTCTGGGCGGCGGCGGAGTTCTGCGCAAGATAATCAAAGAGGGGCCGCCGATAGATCTCGTCGAAAGCCGGTTTATCGCATTTAACGCTATCGATCAGTTTTCCCCAAGCCTGACGGTGCTCCTCGCCAAGTGACAAAACTATGGAGCGCATCGAACCCGGCATACCACCCTGCAACGAGGCTCCGATCCTGGTGAGCCGAAAACGGCCGTCGTCGTCGACGGTAAGCACGCCAAGGGCAACCAACGCCCGCGTCAAGCGGGCCAACGATTTGCAATTCGCGCCAATCGCGCTTGCGATTTGATCGTTTGACTTGGAGGATTCACCCAGAACATCGGCCACCCCCAGCTTGGCCGCCACGTAAATAGCCTGCGAAGCCCAATATGCGGTGGCCATCCGGAAAACACTGGATGCCGGGTTCATCTGGTTCACGCGCTCATCCGTCGTCACCATCTCAGCAGCGCCGCCTCCGCGGCCATGCCTGGTCCCAGCGCCACCATCACGCCCCAATCCCCAGGCTGGGGATCTCCTGTCCGCATCACCTGGTCCAATACAAACATCACGGTTGGCGAGGACATGTTGCCGAAATTGCGCATCACCGCCCTTGAAAAACGCAATTGTTCGTCAGTCAGCCTGAGATGCTTCTGCAGGTTATCGATCACCTTTCTGCCGCCAGGATGCGCAACCCAGAATCGAATGTCTGCACGATTCAGGCGATTGCGTTTCAGCAACGCATCCAGGGCGCGTTCTATCAGAGGACCTGCCAGGTAGCGAACCTCGTTCGCGAGGATGATTCGCAGTTTGTTGTCCTTGTGTTCGAAACCGACCTTGTCTATGTGTTCCGAAGCAACGCAAGATTCGCAATCGAGGACCGCCGGCTTGATGCCGGGCTTCCCGGAATCATTCGTAATCAGGAACGCCGCCGCACCGTCCGCGCAGATCGCATTTCCGATCACCGTATCCATCGTGTCATCGACGAAATAGCAGGCTGAACAAATCTCCACTGCCAGCATCAAAGCCTTCCGTTCCGGGTGAGCGCGCACGAAGTCGCAAGCGTGTTGCAGGGCTGGCAATGCTGCAGCGCAACCCAGGCCGACCATCGCCGCGCGATGTATATCGCTGCGAAACCCCATGTGAGCGATCAGGCGGCTTCCAAGATCGGGGCATACGTATCCGGTCGAGGTGCATACTACCAGCAGATCGATGTCCGTCACTTTGCTGCGGGCCTCTTGCAAGCACGCAGCTACGGCTCGGCAGCCGGTTTCCATGGCGCCGCGCAGGTAGCGCTGGTTGAGCTCGCTGGGTGTTTCCTCGCGGACCTGCCTGGGCGCAACGTAGAAGTGCCTGAAATCGATATCGCAATTGCGGAAGATCTCGAGGATTCGCGGGCTTGTATAGCCGGCCATTTGGAAGGCCTCGTCCTGGCTGAAGCGGCGTGGAGGGTTCGCCAAGCCGATAGCTTCGATCTGAACTGAGCTCAAGAGATATTGCCTTCCTTCGCAGCTACTCTAAAGACCGTGCTAGTCGGGTTTTATTCCCGATCTCAATCTCCGCCGCGATGGTTCAGAGAGTCACTTTCTGAAACGGCAGCCAGGTCGAATGCCGCGCCGTTGCTGAGACCTCGCCAACGGACTGGCCGGTGATCGATTGGACCAGTGCCCTCGCCTCCAGAGACTTGGCCACCAGCTGGGCGCCACGATGATGCCATCCGCGGAG
>Ga0105245_10004242_pt1 | contig 12715 bp, 9 predicted proteins | sample KBSM54metaG_FD_81523 | JGI IMG/M metagenome (GOLD analysis project Ga0105245, IMG submission 81523) | Miscanthus rhizosphere microbial communities from Kellogg Biological Station, Michigan, USA - KBS M5-4 metaG | ecosystem: Host-associated > Plants > Roots > Rhizosphere > Soil | place: Michigan... | reverse complement strand
CTTGCCGCGATATAGGACATCTAAGAGCTCGCTGGCGGAAATGAAGTGATAACCGTTGTTGGTCAACCAACGTAGGCATTGAGCAAACAATCGTTTGTTTGGCTTGTGAAAGTAGATTGCCGTAACCACTTCACCGCTAAGCGCTCGCTTCTTTGCGCGCCGGACACGGCCGGATGCGATGATACCGAGGGCCAGCAAGCCGCATCCGGAATTTCGAAAAAACTGGAGGAAACGCTGTCTTTTAGTTATCGGTCTATATCTGCGTTCTTTTTCCTGCTCAATGCAGCTAACAAAAAATCTTGCAAGTTCATTGGCATGTCTTCGATAATCCAGGTGAGCCAGCGCCACCTGTCGTCCCGCCGCGCCGATCTTCGCAGCGCGGTCCGGATCTTCCAGGACCGCGATCATCTTGTTTGCAAAATCACGCTCATCGCTCGGCTGTCCCAGGTACGCATTCACGCCGTCGATCAGGAAGTGCGTGAGGTCGCCAATTTCACAAGTAATGACCGGACGGCCAGAGGCGAGATACTCTCCCATTTTGTTCGGTAAACGCGTGATGGACCGGTCATCCTGCCCGAGCGGCATGAGGAGCGCGGCCGCTGTCTTGTAGCAAGCTTGCAGAGTGTTGTCATCCACATAACCCGCCAGGACGAGATCGTCGGACGAGAGCCCTCTCTCCCGGGCGTATTCGAGGACCAAGGTGCTTTGCGCTTCGGCGTAGCGCCCTATGATTGTCAGCTTGGCCCGATTTCCAGCGAGCTTGACCATGGCAAAGGCGCGGAGAATGAAAAAAACATCAACCATCCAGGTGCCGCAATATACAAACTGTGGAGCCGATTGATCCAGACTGCTCATCGTAGACGAGGCATTTGCGAACCGTTCGGCGTCCACCACATTCGGCAGCCGGTGAATCAGCAGGTCAGGATTCACCTTTACCGCCAGTTCCTGCACTCGTCTTTCAATCGGGTTTGAGATCGCGACGACGCCTGTCGCCAGCTTGAACATTGGCTTGCTGTAAAGCCATCTTGTGAAGGAGGAGCATGCGGTTACTTTGCACCGCAGCGCATCCTCACTCGATAAATCGCTCGGCAACCATTCGCAGAGTTCCTGCACCAGCGGAATCCCGAGTATCCGGCAGAGGCATCCCGCGTAAAGGTTTAACGGGCCGCTCATCACGTACAAATGGACCGCGGTGCGGCGGCGATCTGGCCATAGCCGCGCCAGTCGAAGCGTGAGGCCAATCGCGCCCCACAGGTACACCAGCAGCCGGGCGAAACGGTTTGCGGGCCGCCTAAGCAGGGTTGTATATTCAAACGGGATCCCCTCGTGAACCCCGGCCCTGCGGGTGTTGCCGGCAACTGGACTCGGTCCGCAGTGGAGCAATCGAAATCCGATCCCTGCAGCTTGCAGTGCGCGTCCGATGATAGTGATTCGCGCCGCGCTTGCGTCTCCCTGCGGGAACCCGTAACCGCCGCAGACGCAGATTACTTGGTAGCGTGGGCTTGCCGGATCGCGACCGCTCATCTGACCTCCAGACCGGCACTGGTCGCAACCGTTGCAAAGTTCTCATCGTCGGCCAATTTGCGGATGACCACCGCCGGATTGCCAGCGGCGATCACTCGCGCGGGAAGAGATCGGGTAACAAGACTGCCGGCCCCGACCACGGTCTGGCTACCGATCTCGACACCCTTGAGGACGCTTACGTTCATTCCGAGCCACACATCTTCGCCGATCACTACCGGTGCAGTTTCTCCCCCCTTGCCTGCGATACGGTCCCGCCAATCGAGCGGATGCCAATCGGTATCGGTGATCGTGACGTTGGCCCCGCACATCACCCTGTCGCCAATAGAGATGCTGGATGCACAACCGATGGTTGTTCCGCTAAACCCGCAGTCCCGCCCGATTTCCAATGAGGCCGCCTCCCGCAGTGTTGAAATGATGCATGGTCGATTGACTCCTACAAGGTTGGACCATGTGCTGGATCGGAATTGGCAGTTGTCGCCGACTCGAATCCTGGACCCCGGCATGCGATAGAACAGCGGGAGCCCGTAGAAGCTGCTCTTCTGCCCTATCTTGATTCCCCACCACCAAGCCAACATTCGTGCAATGCGGGTTTGTACGGAAGACCGCACCAAATTCAAAAGACAGTTGAGAAGGTGGGGGGCGCTGTCCCGGCTAATACGACGAAACCGCTTGGCCATCATATACCTTTCGTACTTCTCTACAATTGGCGATTACCTCGCCGTACGCATCGAGCAGTTGGGATACGACTCGCTGCGGCGCATGCCGTTCCGACGCCTCGGTCCGGGCAGCCCGACCCAGTCCTCTGGCTAGGTCGTCGTCCCGGAAAATTCGCATGATTGCATCTGCAAGAAGCGGCGCATCACCAGGTGGAAATAAGAGTCCCGTTCGCCCGTGCTCGACTAGGCTTGGAATTCCACCTGCGTAGGTCGCGACGCAGGGCAAGCCGACTTGCATTGCCTCGCAAAGACTGTTCGGACTGTTCTCGATATAGGACGATATAGCGAACACGTGAGCCCGGCAGAGTTCCCGCGCCATCGAGTTTGCGTCTAAATGTCCTAGAAATTCGACTGCCTCTGATAAACCGCTTTCGGCGATGGTCCGCCGCAGGAAACGCTCGTATCCGTGGCGGTTCCCGATATGGCCTCCCAGCCGCAATTTCGCGTCGGGAAATTCGCGCCGGACGGTGATCATCGCTTTCAAAAGGATTTCTGTGCCGCGCCGCGGTTCTCCAGCGTTGGTGAAGATCAGGCTATGGCGCTCACATTGTGAGATATCCCAACGGTGCTGCTCGAATGCAGGCCGCAGCACTTCTCCCACGTGAAAGTAATCCGCGGTCGCACTTGCGCTACTGACGTGTGCCCGATCCCAAGCCGTGCGGCCCATAAAGGATTTGGCCCCACTTAGAATCTCCCGCTCTCGCCGGGCTCCGTGGACGAAGTCACGGTATTTCCAAAATAAGCCGCGACGGGTCACGATTTCGATAAAACGCTGGCTCCGCAATACGTCAAGGGGAGAGAGCGCACCGAATAGCGCGGGCACATAGGGCTCCAATAAACCTTGCAGGGAGATCACACAAGGCGTTGAAACGAGCCCCCGAGCGGGAATCAGGCCAAAAAAACGCTCTGTCCCATGGATATGAATTAGATCAGGACGTCGTTCACGGATGATTTCGACGGATCTCTCGATATCTCTCTTCCGGTGCTTGAAAAATGGGTAATAGCGCGGCTGGCCGCTCAGGAAGTAATTTACGCCGCCTTCGGAATATTGGCAATCTGGCAGCCCTTGGGCTGCCGTGACTACATCCACCGTCACGCCCGGTATCCGGACCAACTGTTCGAGCAGGTTGGACATCCAGGAGCCCGAGCCGCCTGTGGCTCGTCCCAAGTGGTGGCTCAGCGCAGGCAGCGGATCATTGACGAACCACATGATCCTCATCTTGGAAATACCGCCCTGCGAGTGCCTATTTGAACGGGTTGATCCAATCGCTCGGAAAAGGGATTGGCAATACAAGCTCCGACGCAGAATAAAACAACGTAATATTCGAGCGACATCCCTGGGTATGTGGACGAAAACATACGAAGGCCCCACAGCAAAAGGACACAAGCAGCCGCAGGTTGCGGACCGGCTACGTTCCATCGGAGCACGCTAAAAGCGGGCTTCAGATGCACCAAAATGTACGTGACCAGGAGTGGCACTCCTCCGAAGAGCAGCAAGCTGAGGTAGCCGACATCGGTGCTTTCCCATTCCGCGCCCATGCCGGGCCAATTCCATGTGGCAAGAGCGCCTCTTCCGAGCAGCAACTCCCGAGGCTCGACGTTGTCAAAAAAGTTCACTATCTGACCTGTTCTCGTATCTTCGTCCAGGCGTTCAGAAAGAGCGGCGACAGCGTTTTCGGTACGTTCAAATGCTCCCGTGTCGCGTAGGAATACGGCGGCGAACAAGCCCACCCAAATTGCCAGCATCAATCCAGCCGCCCAACTGGCCCCTTGTGGAACTTTTCTTCTCGTCTGCAGGAAGGAATATGCTCCGAGCGCGGCCAACAACATGATGAAGTTGAGGCGAGTCAATGTGAACAGACTCGCCACCCCGTAAAGTGAAAGAGGGACCAACCGTAACCGGCGACTAAAGGCTTGTGGCAGATAATCCTTGAGGGCGATCCAGACTGCGGGCCAGTACAAGGCATTCAAAAAACCTGCCAGCTGCGCAACGCCCTCCTGGCGCGAGAACCGCTGCAGTCCCGCCAGCTTCAGCACGGTGAGAGCGCAAAATACCACAGCCAGTAGCGCCAGGGCTTTATCGAGGACAACCCAGTTCTTACGGCGCGCTCCGATAAACACCATGACGGAAATCAAGTACGGAAACGGGCCGCGAACGTCCACCAGCTTGGTAGAGAGCAGGTCCGCGATCGAATAACCCCTGGCAGTCATTAACACTGCGGCGCCCATGAAGAGCGTGAATCGCAACAGGTAACCTCGTTCAATGTTTCGCCAGTCGGTTGTGATGAGAGCCAGAACACCGGCAGAAATGGACAGCGCGATCTGAACGGCATACGCAACGTAATATAACTGCGATTTTATGATTTTCGACGAATACAGCTCATCTGGTTTCAGTTGCGACGAGAGAGCGTCTTCGTAACTCAAGAATGCGATCAGGGACGCGATCATCGCCAGGGATGTAAGGATTAAAATGATGCGTTCGGTGGCACTCCATTGCGTGAAAGTACCTGCGCGAATCTCGAGTGGATTGTTTGCCAGGTCCATTGTTGGGTTCATGCCACGGCAACCTCCTCCCGAGCTGCAACCGGTGTAAGTTTCCGGCGAAGCAGCCAGACTAGGAACGGAATATTGGCAATCGTTTGGACCACTCCCATGATGACGTAAGCCCCCGCAAGGCCCGTCGCTCCTTTGTCCGCGAACGCATACGCTGCGAGCACGAGTGCGCCTCCCCTCACCAGCGCGAGGAGCACCGCGGAGGTGGTTGCGTCCAATGACCAAAGTACGTGACCGACCGGGGTATTGATCGCTGTAAGCACGGAGGCAAAGCTGATCAGCACCAAGCCCGCCGCCCCGTGTTCAAATCCCGGGCCATACATGTGCATTATGGGTCGTGCGAATACGGCTACCACTACTCCGATAATGACTGCAGGGGCCGTCGTCAGCATGAAGTTAACGGCGAGGCACTTCCGATACCTTGCCGAATTCCGTTCCGCGCGAAGATTGGACAACATGGGGAGCCCGATATTGCTAATCGCGTTGGTAAAGAACAGAATGAACATCTGCCAGTGGACGATTGCGCCGAAGACTCCGGCTTCGGAGAATCCACTGTGGTTGGCAAGCAAGACGTTACTCCACCAGGCCGCCGGCGTGAAGGAGATCGCAGCCACCAACACGGGGAGAGTGAATTGCGAAAACATACGCAAGTCTCTCCGGGTAAAACGATACGAAATAGCGATGCCCGCCGAAGCGCACTTCCGCCGGATGGCGAGCTGATAGAAAACAGCGGTAGCCAAACCCACTACGATGTAACCCAACAACGCGCCAGAAACGCCGTCCCACGCGGCCCCCGCCGTAACGAAAACGATGATCGCGATCCCACGCACCAGATTCCCAAGCGCAACTAAACTAAATGCCTCTAGCCCGCTGAGTGCTCCGACTTGAGATCCATTCAAGGCTGCGAAAAACATGACCACCGCGCCCAGGCTTACGGCACCCGCCAGCCCGGCGGCGCCGAGAATCCCGCGGCTGAGCCACGGCGCGAACAGGATGACGAAAACCGCCGTCGCTGCACCCACCACGATAGAAGTGACCCACGAGAGTCCAATCACGGTGCCCGCACGCCGGGGATCGGAATTTCGATATTCGGCAACGAAACGCGTTGCGGTCATTCCCAATCCTGAGGCGAGCAGCGTGGTAAAGAGATTGGTAGTGGCTAAAACAATGGCCAGCTCGCCAAAGCGGGTCGCACCCAAAAATCGGGCGCACACAACATTGCTGACCATTGTCAGCCCGCTCGCTAGTCCGGCTCCCACGATCGACCATACGGCTCCGCTCACAATCCGCTGCCGAAGTGAAGGCTCGAATCGGTCTATTACTGCGGTCAGGCGCGTGTGCCAATCGCGGAATAACATACTAAGCAACCGCGTTCGCGGCCAACAGAGGCAGCGCTTGTATCTGCTCGCTGTCAATACCAAAATAACTGTGGAGTACCGTAAGGCATCGCGCCGCCGCAGCGCCGTCCCAGAGCGGTGGGATCCGGCCTGTTTTAGGATGTTCGAGCATCTCATTCCAGGCAGCAAGAATTGTATTTCTTCGAACGCCCGCTAGTGTATTTGTGCCTTGCTCAATCGTCACCGGACGTTCGGTATTCTCGCGTAGCGTTAAGCATGGGATGCCAAGCGCAGTCGTCTCCTCCTGAATGCCTCCGGAATCGGTGCAGACCACCGAACTGTTGGACATCAGACTCAGGAAATCGATGTATCCGAATGGCTCTAGATACGTGATCCTTCCATTTTGCCGCTTCTGCATCCGATCGAGGCTGGCGCGCGTTCTGGGATGAACCGGGAACAACAGCGGAACGGCTTCTGAGATTTCCGCCAATGCCCCGAGAATCTCCTCCAGAGCTTCCGGATGATCCACATTTGATGGACGATGCAATGTAACCAAACCGAAGCGTTTCCCGGCAATGTGCAGGCGTTGTAGAACATCCGACCGCCGGGCGCTGGCAAGGCTGTGGTGCAAGGAGTCTATCATCAGGTTCCCCACTAGATGAATCCGGTATTCGGGGATTCCCTCATTCAGCAAATTCTTCTGCCCTGTGTCCTCCGTGACCAGCAGAGCGTCGGAAATGGCGTCGGTGAGAACGCGATTTATTTCTTCTGGCATGCCCCGGTCAAAGCTGCGAAGTCCCGCTTCGATATGAAAGACGGGAACCTGTAGCTTGGCGGCAACCAGAGCCGCGGCCAGCGTGGAATTGACATCGCCGACCACGATCACACCGTCGGCGTCTTCTGCGATCACCACCGGCTCCAGCCGCTTCATCACTTCCGCGGTTTGCTGGGCATGCGAACCGGATCCCACGCACAGATGATGATCCGGTGGCGGCAATTCCAGATCGCGGAAAAACTGCCCGGATAGTTGATCGTCATAGTGCTGGCCGGTGTGCACCAAAACCGCCTCAAGATGGCGGTCACTGCGGAGGACCCGTAGTAACGGCGCTACTTTCATGAAGTTCGGCCGTGCACCGGCGACACAGATCAGTTTGTGTTTTTTCATGCGATCGAGATAAGGGCGAGCGTCTAACGCGGACTGAGCTTTTTCTTTACAATCTGCAGTGCGAACAAGGGCAGCGCGACTTGACGTTGAAGCCGGCTGGGTTGCGCGAGGAGCCGGTACAACCACTCTGTGCCGGTCTTTCGGAACGGCGCTGGAGCTCGCTTGACCGTGCCGCTCACGACATCGAAGCTGCCCCCGACTCCCATGCAAAAGGGCGTTTTCAAATGGGGCATGTGTTCGCCGATCCAGAACTCCTGACGCGGAGATCCCATCCCGATGAACAGCAAATCCGCTCCGCTATCGTTGATGCTCTCGACCACCTTTGCGGAATCTTCAAAGAAACCATGCTGCCGACCGACGATTTTCAAACCAGGGAACCGTTCCATCAGCGCGCTGTGCGTGGCGTTGTTCACTTCCGGCGAAGCACCTAGCAGGAACACGCGCCATCCTTCTTGCGCGGAGTGCCGGATCAGGTTCAGGAAGAGATCGATCCCGGTACAGCGCGGAAGGCGCTTTCCATGGAGCATCATCGCCGCCAGGGAAATCCCAGCGCCATCGCAGATCCGGATATGAGCTGAGTCCAAAACCCGGCCCAGCCGCGGATCGTGTTTAGCACGGTAGATTTTTTCCGGGTTGATTGCGACGCATAGAGTCGGCTCACGCAAGGCTATGCGTTTCCCGATCAGATGCACCGCTTCTTCGCATGAACCAAATACGCTGATTTCGGTTTCCAGAATGGAGAGAGAGGAAATTTCTTGCGCCGTTTCGACCATTATTTATTGGGCCTCGCCGTCCATTGCACGTTCGCCGGGGAAGGCGTCGGCCATTTACCGCTGGTACCGTTTCAAGTAGCTGCCGTATTCCTGATATCCGGGGATGTCGGTATCGGGTTCCCAGTTGTTCAAAATTGTTCCCAGAAGACGAGTTCCGTCGTCATGGAGTTGCTGGCTTGCAAGCAGCACGGCTTCACGTGACGCGGATTGTGTAACCACTAGAATTACGCCATCTGCATGATGACTGAGCAGACGGGCATCGGCCATCCGTAGCACCGGTGGCGTATCGATCAAGATGATGTCGAAGTCCGCCCTCAGCGGCCGAAGAAGATCTCTGAGGGGAGCCGTGAAGAAGAGCCGTTCGTCCATGGCCCTCCCGCTTGGCAGTAGGAATAAATTCGGAATCTTCGTTGGGTGTATCGGCGTGTTTGGAACACCCGCCAGGAAATCGCTGAAACCGGTTGCGTTGTTTACGCCGAACACATCATGCAGGCGCGGTTTCCGCATATCGCCGTCGATCAGGAGCACGCGCCAATTCACTCGCGCGAGTGCGATGGCCAGATTGCTGATGACGGTAGTCTTGCCTTCACCGGGAAGTGCGCTCGAAAGCACGATGGTGTGCGGCCGCTCGCCATTTTTCCCCGAAGAAAGTAGAAGGGAGGTCAGCGTGAGCCGGAACGATTCCGCGATCTCCGAATGCCACTGTTGCCAGGTCGAGAGTTCAAGTTTGGTGGTCTCTCGATCCGGGCGAGTTTTTAAGCCCAAGCCATCCGGTAGGCTCGGTGTCTTCCTCGACGGGACGATCGAGGTCAGTGCGAGACGGAATGATTTTGCGATCGCGGAACGCCAGTTTTGCCAGTTTCGGAGCCCGGACTCGGTCAGAATGGAATCGGTATCTGAACCAGACCGTTTCGCAGGGTCCTGAGGGGAATTCATCGAAAGCCGGATCTCCGCTACAGTCTGCAGCAGGTCGCGAGCCGCGGGTGATGGTTGCCGCGTCAATTCGAATCGCGAAGCATCACCCTCCGAGGAAGCGGGTGAACTGAACCGGCCCACAAGTCGCCGGATTGCCGAGAGCTCCATGTTGCTGGGAATCATCCCGAATTCCGGGACATTCAACTGGGTAGAAATCTCGCCTGGCGTCTGGAATCCAAGAGCAGGCTTCGCGCGTTGGATAACAAACGCGATCCCTACGCAGATTCCGGTAAAAAGTCCGAAGGCGGTATTCAAAATGAAATCGGGTTTAAAAGGGATTCTGGGCGCGATTGCGGATTCTATTACCCGAACCTCGCTCGCCTGCATCGCCGATGCGAGACCGGCCTCCTTGACTCTTTGGAGCATCGAATCGTAAAGCTGACGTGTTGTGTCCACTTCGCGCTGAAGGACGGAATAGTGAGCAACCTTGGTAGCCTGCTTCGACAAAAGCGCCACCTGAGAGTTGTAAGCGGACTCCAGTAAGTTCTCGCGGCGCGAGGCCGAATCGAACTCGTTTTGAATTCCTGAGACAATTTCGGCGCGTCTGCTGCGTAGCGCAGTTTCAACTGTGGTGATCTGAGCCTGCACGTTCAATACTTTCGGATTTTCCGCCGCATAAGTGGACGCGAGTTCCGCGAGTTGGCGTCGCAAGGTGGTCAGCTGAAGCTGGTAGTCTTTGAGCGTCGCGTCGTCGCGCACCTGCGGCAATGATTCAACCGCAGCGGCGGAAGCAAGTTCGTTCGTGGATTGCTTCATGACGCGCTCGCTTTGCGCTTTCAAAAGATCCAACTGCACCTGCCGGAGCCGTTCGCCGGCGACGTTGTCTTTGTCCGATAGGAACGTGAGATCAGAGTCGCTGGCGTACCGTTGTAGCGAGTCTTCGTCCTTTTCCAGCTTGGCCTTCACGTCCGCCAGCTGCTCCCCCAGCCACTTGCCTGTGCTCTTCGAGGATTGCCGGCGAGCGTCACGATTCTGCTCGGCAAATCCTTCGGCGATCGAATTAACCACATCCGCCGCGAGCGCCGGATCCACTGCTGTGAAGGTGACTTCAAGCACGCGAGTGCTCGGCTGTACGCGGACTTTCAGGCCGGTGATGATCATGGCGAGCGCCTGCTCCCTGGGCGACGCAGCCTCCTTCGCGGCGGACGGCCGCGACCATCCTAAGCGGGATAACCAGGAGGCCGGTGTGCCGCGGACCAATCTCGCCTCAATGTCCAATTTATCGATGGCGCGCTCGAGAACTGGGCGGCTCTGTAGAACGGTGGATTGCGTCTGAACGATGTTGTCAGATGTTTCGAGTGGCCGCGAAGTCGGATTTACGCTCCTGGTATTGAGAAAATCTTCGTTTATGCTTTGTATCTCGACCAATGTTCGAGCGCGATATAACGGAGTCTGCGCCCGGCTGAAAAGGAACGCGGCCGCACCCCCTAAGAGCGCAAAGCAGAGGAGCATCCACTTTCGGCGGGCTAGGATGCGTCCGTAATGCGAAAGACCCAAGCGCTCCTCGCCCCGCATGGAACCGGCGACCGCCGCATTGACATACGGGACGGTCGGATAGTATGTCGGCACGGCGGGGGCCTGGTTCCCCAGAGTTCGGACGAGTGCGCCGTTAGGTTCGTTTCGCGATGGCTTTTTCGATGACATTCGTTTATCCAAATGTGGATCTGCCGGCTATGGGATGCGCCAAATGGCGACTCCGGTACCTGCTTGTAAGGCAGCCTCCAGAGCGCGAATGCCGGCTTTTTTCGACGCGCTGGTGGGGATGAATAGGATGTCCTCGGGTTTCATCGAAATGTCTTCGGCCTTTCCCTCGAGGATTTTTTTGAGATTCACCGCGATTTCAGTTCTCGACTTTCCCTGCACGCGGCGCATGATTTTGGCCTCCTGCGGCTTCGCCGTCTTGTCGAAGCCTCCAGCCATAGAAAGTGCCTGGAGAACCGTCACCTCCGCCATATCGTTGACGACAAATCCTCCGGACTTCTGTACCTCACCGATTACATAAATGGTGTCGGCTCGCGGGACCGTAATGACGTCGTAGGGGCGGACAAGGATATTTTCCGCCGGGTTCTGGGCGTCGAAGATGGACTTCAGGCTCACCTCTGCAACGCTGTATTGACCCGTCGGATCGTCGGTCGCGTTAGCAAGCGGAATCCGGCCCCATTCCAGCCGGCGTGTAAGTCTCAAGGTGGATCCTGAATTCGTGTCTAAGCCGCCCGCCAGAGATAACATTTCTAACAGTGTCTTGCCGCCTTGTACCTGCTGCACTCCCGGAGTTTTCACCGCTCCCAGCACCGAAACCGGCTGGCTGCGAAATTCGCTGATCTTAACAGACACGTCCGGATGCAGGAGATAGGATGTCAGGCGCTTGGCTATTTCGGTCTCCACTTGTGCTGTCGTGAGTCCCGCCACTTGGATGCGTCCGGCCACAGGCACCCGGATCTCACCGCTCATGTCGATGGGAACCGGCTTATCGTTGATTTCTTCTACGTGCAAAACTTGGATGCTAATTTGGTCTCCGGGGCCGAGGATGTAGCCTGCCACCGCGCCGCCCACCGGCGCATGGTTTCGTTGAATCAGCGCCGGCTCCGGAACGGCTGACGACTGCGGCGGCTCGGCTGCCGCGCCTGGGCCAGCAAGGCATAAGCCTGCGGCGGCTGCGAGCACCACGGCCCTCGAAGTCCAGCGAGTCTTAGCACGAATAAAGACCCTGCGCGAGCTGTGAGACAAGCTAAAGAGCTGCATAAGTAGTTACCGCCGATTTCGGTCTTTGTGATTCAATGATCCGGTGTGGTGCAACCGCGCTGGGATCAATCTCGAGCAGCACGGAGCGTTGAAGAAGCGAGATTGAAAGCACCAGCGAAGGTACGGATTTTACCCGTACCACGATGCCTTCTACTCCCGCCAGGGAGCCTTCGGTAATCCGCACTTTTTGCCCGGCCGTCAAGAACGGATAGGGCAACAACTCAGTCCGGGTAAGCATGGCAGTGCGTAAGGAATCGATTTCGGTTTCATCCACGGGCAGAAGGGAAGGCCCTGCGCCAACGATTCCGGTTACCCCAGGAGTGATCAGAATAGGCAGGCGGATCAGCAGACTGAAGCGGCAAAAAACGTAGCCCGGGAACAGGGGAAGATGGGATTCCTTAGCACGGGTCGCATAGAGGCTCCGTTTCTTGTAGGTCGGGAGGAGTGTTTCGTAGCCTTTGGCTTCGAGTACTCCAGCGACGGCTTTCTCATGCCGCGGCTTGACCGTTAGAGCGAACCATTTCGTGCCATCCTCCGTTTTGAACATAGCTACCGCTTTCTCAAGTCTGAGCAGTGTTGCCCCTGTTGCGAATATACGTTGATAAAGCAATAAGAGGGCCAAACGTTTCAGGGTTTACCGGCATGTAACCCCCCCATTCCAAACGGTGCTCTTCGGATTCCTGGACCAACGCCGGCGTGGTAACTGATCGGAAAGGCTAAAAGAGGATAGCGAAGTACTCGAAGAGGAAAAAATATGCCTCTCGCGCGTCTTGACATCGCTCGATCGCTACGCGGATTCGCAAGTCGTTGAAGTTGAAGCGCTAGCCGCCAAGCTCTTTCCTCAAAGTGGCCTTTAACTGCGACTTCGAGGACATGTGAGGAATCAGACTTCCTCGAATAGCCCTTCTGGCCGCAGCAATCGCGGGCTAG
>Ga0105245_10004238_pt1 | contig 12724 bp, 9 predicted proteins | sample KBSM54metaG_FD_81523 | JGI IMG/M metagenome (GOLD analysis project Ga0105245, IMG submission 81523) | Miscanthus rhizosphere microbial communities from Kellogg Biological Station, Michigan, USA - KBS M5-4 metaG | ecosystem: Host-associated > Plants > Roots > Rhizosphere > Soil | place: Michigan... | reverse complement strand
TCAAAAGACAAAATGGCATGGAAGGCGCGCACCGTCGTCACCCTGTTTGCGTTCCTGAATGCATTGGTGCTCCTGATACTAGCTGCCAAAGTCCCGTTCTCGACTGGCATTTATTTCTGGAGCAGCCTGGTGTGGTTTTCATTTTATGTTTATAGCAGACGGTATACGGTTCGCCATTCTGACCCAGCTGGAGGGCCCCAAGTTCTAGGTTCAGGGGGCCAAACGGTTAGTTTTCTGGACAGGGCAAGTCCTTTCGCACCATAAATAAGAAACGCCAGTCGTTGGTAGAAATCAGGACCTTGCAATTGCGATATTCCCGCAGGATGTAATCCGCTACCGGATCATTCACTATCGCCCGCAACTCCGTGTGCGGCCAGGAATTGGGAATCTTCTGCACAAACGAAGATTCGAACAGAACCACGCGGACCCGGCGGGATGCCAGCTGCGAGATCATTGTCTGCGCCTGCTCACTCGTGTTCATTCCAGCCTGGAAATACTCGAAAGAGGAGGGACCCGAAGTCGCGCTCAGGTATTGGTAGAGGGGAAGATACGGATATACCAGCATCAGCTCCCCTTCTGTGACATGGTTCTGCACATAGGGTATGACCGCGTCCTTGCGCGGCGTGTTAACCAGGCCCTTGCGAGTGGTGAGCGAATTGGAAACTGTGGTTGCTCGTATGAGTAAAGGAATCGAGAACAAGGAGAATGCAAGGACCAGACAGAGAACCACTGCGCCACGGAGATTTCGGGGAAGCCAGCCAGGGATGTCATGCGCCTCGAAAATCCAGGCAAACACGAGACAAAATAAAGGTTGCAGATAGACGAAATGGATAATGTCGGCACGTACCAGAATTACTGATAAAAGAAGGCCGGAAAGGGCTGCACAAACAACCACGTAATACTCATTTTTGCTTCCATCGCTTTTCCTCTGGAAAATGCTTACCGTCCAATGAACACCCAAGCCCGCGGCGATGAGAGGAAACAATGGAATCAAAAAACAGGGGCTCATGGTTGCGATGGTGACAACTCTCACGAAGAGCGATCCCGTGCCAAACAGCTGATTACGAGTTTCATCGGACCAGTTCTGGTATCCGTAAGGCACACGATTCGCGGCTGAATAATGCTGTAGCGGCCAGACCCAATCCGCTGCCATAACGCCTACAGCGTGATGGGCGGCGAAATATGCGAGCACCAACACGAAGGGCCAGAGCAGTCCGAAGGCAAATCCGGACAGTTGTGGGGTACTAAACCGAGGCTTGCTCGGACTTGCCAGAGCCACAATGAGTAAGCCAACTCCCAAGCCGAGCCCGAGTCCAGCTCCCTTGGACTGTTCAAACAGAAAGGTCAACGACGTAAACGAACCGACGGCTAAGGGCCATTTCCAGTTCGGAGATTCCAAAGACCTTACCGAGCAATAAACCGCAAGACATGCCCACAGGGTGCTATCCCAATTGTGCAAGACAAGAAAACGAAACGGTAAGGTTGTCGCTGCCATAAGTGCCGTTGCCAGGACGGCAATCGAACGCGAGCACACGCGTCGTGCCAAAAGATATGCAAGTACGGAATAGCAGGATCCGAATACAAGCAGAACAATTCGTGCAACTGTAAAGGAATTGCCAAATACTCTGAAAATCATTGCCAGAAAGTAATAAGAACCAGGCGTGAAGAAAGAGAAGAAATCCCGATACAGGATTTCTCCTCTAAGTACCCGCTGCGCGCCCTCTAGAACGATACCCTCGTCGGGCTCCATGGTGGTGTAACGCCGGAAGATGTACAGGTAAAGGAAGGACAAAAGGAAAACTACGACAACCATTCGTCGTTCAATCGGGGACTTTTCGGGAAGAAAGACGGTGTCCGCGGGCCCGACTTCCCGCCTAGGGATAGGCGTGACTCTGTCCATGGTGTTCACAGGTCGTTTAGTGTGCTGCGAGTTGACGTCCTTCCGCCCGCCAGGATTCTGTCAAACTGCTGGCCCGGAGAATCGCCGACATTGCAAAGATCATAAGCATGGGAAACATCAGATACATGCAATGCCAATTTACCAATGCAAAGTAAATGGGAGGCATCCAGAACACCACCAGGGGAACAGCCATGATCAGTCGGAGCTTGGTATATTCGGCTGGCGGAAAATGCGCCAACACCAAAACCAATGCCAGAATTAGTGGGCTGAAGTCATGGGTGAACATGTGGAAACCGGTCATCAGCGACACGGCCACCGCACCGGCAAACATCAAATCGAAGGAATCGTCCGCTTCCCGAGTCCAGGCAGAACTCCGGGCCACCAGCAAAATAAAAAGGAAAGACAGTATCGCGGATAGGAGGGTGATCCCACTGGTCACCCAGTGGCCGAGAAGCGCGTACAGGAAACCTTGAAGCGTAGGCATGTCAACGCCTGCTCCATAGGATACGTTCGCAGGATCGTTGCCGATCTCCAACAAAAGATGGATGTAGGAGGAAATTCCTTTCCCTCCCACCGCGGCCAAAGACAGGAGGGCAAGGACGCTTGCGCTACAGCTGAATCCCTTCACGAATTTCCATTGCCGCCGCAGGAGGAAGATCAGAACAAATGGAACCACGAATTGGAACTTGAACAGCCCCAGACCGAGCCATACGCCCGCTTTGAACGTTTTGCCTTTTTTTAACTGCTTAAAGGTCAGCACGAATGCCGCTAGCAGCATCAACGACGTCTGTCCCTGGAACAACGTCACTCCCAAGGGAGCAAATAGGAGCCAGAGCGCCAGATAACCTAGCATTTCCTTCGGGACAGGCGCATATGGGCGCAAGACCAGCGGCAGAGCGAGCCAAACGCAAGCGTTTAACAGTCCCCAGAATAAATATGCGGTACGGTAGGGAAGCGTCGCCAAAGGTGCGAGTAGCAAAGCCTCAAATGGAGGGTGCTCGTAGAGCAGAGGCTGGGGATAGGTAAACAATGAAGCGTTCACCTGCTTCTGCTGCTGAAGATCATAAAGTTTTGCCCCATTGCCGGCGTATACGATGCGTGTTCCCGTATAGATCAGCGAGAAGTCAGTTTTTTCCGCCAACGGCCCACGCGATGTCCACGCTACCAATCCCAGTACGACGACAGCAAACCCAATAAAGGCCAACCTGTCCTCGTTAGTTCCGAGCATTGGTTTTGGTGATGTTGATCGAGAGTCAGTGGGCTCGGTTTGCATCGGCAAGAAACTCTGTCCTCTCCGCTGGAGTGGATCGCGCAATGATCGCGGGCGCTTTAGGGGAATATTAGGTCACCCAGGCTCGAAACGGCAGGAGGATCAACACCATCCTGGTGCCTTCGGTACTCGCAGGCCCGGGCCGTAACGATCCGGTTCGCGTGGTTTTTTGTACCGAGATCAGCACAGAAATGAATACTTTCGGGAACAGGCCTAGCCAGATGGCCGTTTTGGTCTAGTTGAGATGGTTGTAACCTATTGAAAACAAAGCACTAAATATGGTGTCAGCTCGGAGCCAGTGGATAGCCACTTGCATAGATAACGATTGGTCGCTCGAAAAGCCTTTCCCCAGCCCATCTCCGATCGACGGACCTCGGCCGCCGCGTGGGAAAGGTGCGCTAGCCTCTCCGTACTTGCGGGGGATTCGCCCTGTGTCGGGTTTTGGGCAGGACACCTCGGTTGACAGGCCAGACCATGAAAGCAAGAAATCGCTCGTTCGACGTGCTTCGAGGCGTAGCCATCCTGCTCGTCCTGGGAAGGCACTACGATTATCACTATATTCGGATTTGGCACAGCATTGGATGGGCTGGGGTCGACCTGTTTTTCGTCTTAAGCGGATTCTTGATTTCCGGCCTCTTGTTCAGCGAATACAAGAATAACGGCTGCATTTCGATAAGACGGTTCTGGACAAGGCGGGCATTGAAGATTTATCCGCCTTTCTACATCCTCATTCTTTTAACCGTTGCTTACTGCTTGTTTGCCTACAGGTCTATCCCTTATCAAGTTTTAGGGGACATTTTCTTCCTGCAGAACTATGCACCGAGACTCTGGGGCCACGGATGGTCTCTGGCAATTGAGGAACATTTCTACGTCGCCCTGCCGCTGTTGCTTGCGGCTATGATAAGGATCTCGAAAAACAAGGAAAATCCCTTTCGGTCCATTCCCATGATTTCGGTGGGTCTCACAATTCTGTGTCTGTTTCTCAGGATCTCGGCCTCACATAGAACGGCGCATTGGGAGGAACTCGCCTTTCCCACTCACCTTCGCGTGGATGCTTTGTTCGCGGGGGTCACACTGGGTTATTACCATCACTTCGATGCTGCCGCGCTCAAGCTAACACGTCGCTGGCCCATGTTGCTGGCCGGAGTATTGGTGACGCTTCCCGCGTTTTTGTTTGAGGGAACAACGTTCACGACAACGATTGGCCTCACTTTCACCTTCATTGGATGTAGCTGCATCGTGATCTTTGCGCTGAACCAGAGGCCGGCCCAAGGTTCAGTCTCGAAATTTATTGCCTGGGTTGGGCGGTATTCCTATTCGATTTATCTGTGGCACGCTCTGCCAGCCCTCTATGTGTTTGAGAAGTTGCCTAAAAGTCCCTGGTTTTGCGGTGCCTACTTCTGCGTATGTATAGGGTTCGGCGTCGTAATGGCCAAGCTCATTGAAGCTCCCGCTCTGCGCCTCCGGGACCGGTACTTTCCTTCGCCGCGAAGCGTGTTAAGAGTGAAGGCGTCCCTGGTTGCCAAGTTGCGGCCGGCACCCTGCGTTGCGGTTTGAGTAATTCCCGAACGGAATGTTCTCGTTGAGCTAGCAGGCCGTGCCTAAAACCGTTGCACGGCTGATCTTCAGAATGTCCGTGCTACCTGGAGTGGAGTTCTCCGGGTCACCAATCCGATCTCCCAAGGATTCCGGCTTTGATCGCTTGCTACGTTTTACCTACCCGCACACTCAGGTCGAGTTCGAAGACAACCCTCGCTTTCGAATACCTGGCAAAAAATTCCTCGTCCAGATATCGGGTCAAGGCGCTCGTGCGCTGGATCCGTTCAAATGCACTGGTCGTCTTGTTCAGGTCGTGCGTGAACAATACGGGACGCGGTAGCACACTTATTTCTTGTCCCCTTGCGGCTCACCTGGGCTGTGAACACCCTGAATAGGTCGGCCCACTCATTCCCGGCGTTAGTCTTGGGGATGTCGCATTGCAACCGGTGCACTCAATAGAAAGCACCTTTAGAGACGGGCTTCTAGGTGCACCCTGTGAACGATAACATTCCGGCGGAAAAGCTACTGCCCGGAGACACGACGATCGCACTGCTCTGCGCGGCCGCCTGGCCGCAGGTTTGGGTATCGTCTTCATGAGAGCGGGGCTGCACATCGATCGTATAGATCGCCGATTCTGACCCTTCCGCGTAGGAAGTTCCAGCACTATTGAAGGAGCCAACCAAGGCGTTCACTCCCGGCAGAGCCAGTGTAAAGTCTACGCAATCAAAACCGCTTTGGCAGGATGCTGCGCTCTCGGTCGTGATGTTGGCGGTCGCCAACGATTGCTGAACCAGAGGGATTGTTACCAGGACAGTTGATCCACTCATAGAGACGGTCTGCAAGGCCGATAGCATCACGACTTCAGAGATCGGGCCCGAGGAACTGCTCGTAGCCACTGTGCCGGTCAGCGACGCTGGTCCAGTGTTCGGACCGGGCTCTGGGGTTAGCGGAATCATTCCGAGGCTGCTGTCGTTCTGAACGCCAGTCGTTACCGTTGCCGCGTAGAAGACGCCGATTCCGTTCACAGCAGCAACCACTAAATCGTACGAGCCTGTTGGAACTGGACAGATGGCGAAATTTCCGTTGCCATCCGCCATCGTCGACATCAAAACCCGATCCACGCCATTACTATCCTTTTGTTCGAGAGCAACCACGACAGCTCCGCCGACAATTGCTTGGCCAGTAACGCTGTCAACGACGGTACCGTTGATCGAAGAGGATAGTGCTACTTCTCCTGCATGCAAGGTGGGTTTCAATATGAACTGGTTTCCCCCGCTCGCGACAATGGAAGCGCAGGCGTTGAAATCAATATCCAGATCTTTGGTTTCTCCCGCCCCAACGGTGAACTTTCCTCCGGCGATCTGGCCGGACGGTATCTTCAGTCCGGTCTTTGCCTCACTCGCCAGTTTCAAAGCATGCACGCTGCTGTCGGCTGCCAGCATGACGCAATTGGCAGGATGGTTCGTAGCTGCCGAACATTGGTTTCCTGAGATCGATGTGTTGTCATCGGCAAGGAAAATCCGTATCTGCTGGTAGCTCCCGGCCTGGATCTCGGTCTTGGAACCCAGCATGGCCAGGAAGCAGCGGGTGTCGGCCTGGGAGAGTAGATCTACTTGCTTCGGGCTGTTTTTCAGATCAGGAGTCAAATCGATCCAGCCAGAGTCATTGCTCCCCGCACCCGTGCTGGCATGGATCTTCACATCCGTCACGGTGACAAAGACGTGCCGGTATGGGCCTGCAGGTACTGAACAGGTGGCAGGGTCGCTGAGGGCGGTATTGATGAAACCGGTCTGAGGCTGCGGGCTACTTGCCTTCTCCCCACACCCAACCGCAACCACAAGGACCGCGGCCAACAAGGTGCAAAATCCTAAAACAACAAGAGGCTTCATGTGATCTCCGCAACTGGTGCTGAACGATTGTCGACGGAGGTGGCGCAAGTCAGATTAGGAGAGTCTCACCCGCCCTGCCCAAGCACTCAAGTTACCGAAGTGTCCGCCGCGGCATAGTGGAGGTTGATTGCGAAGGGCCGGCCATTTGCTCGACGGCGGTGCTTGGACAGGTAGAATCTCTGCTCACCATAAAGAGGAAATTACCGGAATCGGCGGAGGTCAGCGCTGCACAAACCCGATACTCCACGGCTACGTATTTTGTCAGCGGATCAGGTTTAGCCAGAACAGAAAGAGGAGTTGAGGGAAAGCCAAACGCGATGTCGTCAAAGTACGAGCTCTGGTACAACACGACACGCGGGTGCTGTGTCCTGATCGAGTTCAAGGCTTGCGCGAACTCCTCCGGAGTATTAAAACCCAGCTGCAACAGTTCAAAATCAGTTGGGTTGGAGGTCGCCGTCAGGAAGTAATAAAGGGGCCGGTAGGGATAGACAAAAATCGTATCGCCAGGTGTAGTGTGTTCCGTAAGATACGACAACGCGGTTTCTTTTCCGGCAACCCGCAAGACCCCGCGAGGCGTATTGACACGGCTTTGGGCGGCGGCGTTCTGAGCTAACGCCATCAAGCCCAGAGCGGAAAACACAATCAGCAAAAGCGATGACAAAACCGGCCGAAGGGGCTCAGTAATCTGCAGGGTGATCTCCTTACCTTCCAGGATCCAGGCCAGCATCAGAAACGAGACCGGCGCAATGTGGAGCAGATGCATGAAATCCTTTCTCGTAACCAGGACGGAAAGAAGCAGGCCCGCGATGCTGGAAGTGCACAAAATGTAATAAGACAGGCGTTCACCGCTCTTAATTCGTTTCAACAGCAAAGCCGAGTACACGAGTATCCCCGGGGCCAGAAGCGGTAGGGCAGAAATCAACCAGCAAGCAAGGAGGACGAGCGCTATCAGAACCGTTTGCAAAGGCGCCGCGTCGGTCATGAGTTGCCGGAGACCGCCATGGACCGGTATGTATCCAAAGGCGACGGTATTCACAGAGGAATAATGTTGCATCGGCCACATCAAACCAGTCATCATCTGTGGCAGGGCTCGCTCCGCCGCAAAATAGGCAATCACCGCTAAAACTGGCCAAACAAGTCCAGCTAATCCTGCCGCAAGACAGCGCCGACGAAAGCGAATCACGCCGCAATAGAAAAGAACGACGCATCCGGTCGCCAATCCCGTAATCAGCCCAATGCCCTTCGATTGCTCGAGGAGAACGGTCAGGCTAGCTGCGGTCCCCATGGCTAGGCTCCAAAGCCAGTGGGGACGTTGCAGAAGAAGAATTGCGCAATAGAGAGTCAGGTAAGCGAATAACGTACTGTCCCAGTTGTGCAGCACGGCGAAGCGGTTGGGTAGGATGCAAAATGCAACCAGGTAAGCTGCGAGGATAGAACTCCACCGATCACAGACACGCCGTGCTATCAAGTATGTTAGGACGGAGAAAATCCCGCCGTAAATTGAAAGTGCGGTCCTCGCCACCAGCATGGAACTGCCAAACAGCTTGAACAGCAAGGCCAATAAGTAGTAAGAACCAGGAGTATAGAAAGAAAAGAAATCGCGATACAGCACTTGCCCATCCAAGATTCTCTTGGCCCCCTGCAGGATAATTCCTTCATCGCAATCAAGATTGGTGTAATTGCGAAAAAGGCAAAGGTAAGCGAAGGCCGAGCCAAAGATCAGAAGCGCAATGACCCTTTCCGAAAAAGATTTCTCAGGCAGTCGCAGGCTCAGTGTCCATTGCTCGGGTCCGCGGTGTGAGTTGACCCCTGCGAGTTCGGTCCGATCTGCGACAATTGCCATGGGTGAGATCTTCGATTTATTGAGGCGATTCTGCAGCTCGGGCGCGTGCCTCACCGGCGGTATCACCTTCGTCGACACGATAAGGTACAAGCCTAGGCGGATTCTCGTCCGCTTCTAGTAGCCAAACGCGGCGATGGTTGTAGAACGCGATCAGTTCAGCATTTTCAGCTCTGGTCATATCGCGCGCCCAGGCTATCTTTTGGCTGTCTATATCCGCGCCGTTGTACACCCACTCGATCAACGTATCGTGCCCCGGCTTGTAGCGAACCAGGACCAATTGTTGTTCAGGGAATGATTGGAGTTTCGACGCGACCGCGGCACGCTCTGGCCCCATAGCGGGCCATCTTCCAGAGTTGGCAGAGAGTGCTAGAGTCCGCACTTCGAAAGGCACCATCAGCAAGCAGATCACCACGCATGCACGCACCAGAAACAATCCCGCTGGCCTGCCTTCCCATCGCCAGGTGCGGAGATGCCGCATCCCTTGCAGAATGATGGCAACGATTACGCAGCTCGTCGCTGCGGCGTAATGTGCGGCGAAGAAAATGACAAGCACATTGGCAAAAAACCCCGCGCCACCGGCTATGAGGAGGAAGCGTATCCTGCGGTCGCGCATGATCCAGGGGATCGCGAACAGAGGAATTGTAAGTGCGGCGCCTATATAGAAAACCCAAATCATCACGATCTTTATGCCCGTCTCTTGCAAGAATCCTGAAACCGAGCGGGCATTAAGATAGCGAGGCAGTTCGAGACCGAGATAAAAATCCCGGAAAACCTGATGATGGTAAACCGGTTGCGGATGAGGTTTCTGCCAGTAAAAATACCGGGCTACGGAATAGACCCCGCGGTTCAGGTCCTGCGGCATGTGGGTTACGCTTCCCGTCACCCGCCAGAAGTAGTAACCCATAGAAATCCCTACCACAAGCAACAGCAGGGACAAAGGAAACACAACCCGCCGAATCAGCAGGGCTCGCGACGGTCTGTTTCTGCCTGTTGCCCATAACAGCAACGCAGACGCTACGGGCAGGCTAAAGAGCAGGCCTTCGTAAGGGCGGCTGTTAGCCAGGATTCCCAACCCTAGTGCCATCAGCAAGGCGTCTCGAATGCGCAGATGGCGCATGATGCGTGGCAAGGCGCCCAGGGCCAGCGCTCCACCAATTGCAGCGGGGGCGCCTCCCCAATATCCGTTGTCCCAATAACTGAAAACACCGAACCGCAATACCGGCAGCATACCTCCAAGCAACGCCCACTGCGGCGGAAACCAAGCCTGCAGCATCCAGCAGAAGACTGCGCACATTACGCCAACACTGAGCCAAACTCCCCAAAAGGGTTGGCCGGTGATTACCTGGCCGGCTGCCAGGATGAGTCCTTGTACGGGCGGATACATCGAAGCATAGGTCGGATGGAAGATGATATGGAAGGTCTCAAAGTGAACCCACATGGGATGGGTTGGGTTGGTCAGGCGTCCATGTGCGAAAGTGTCCGCAGCCAGCAGAAAACTAAATTCATCATTGACGAAGGGGAAGGGCACTGGCAGGATCGGCAGAACGGCAATCCGTGCTACAAGCGCGGCGGCACCACAAAGCAAGATGCTAAGTTTCCGGCGGCGCGCAATGGCCGTAAATCCGCGCTCCAGTCTGCCAAACCAGCTTGCACCAAACTGGGGATACACCAATCCTAATAGCAACGCGAGGGCTGCCAGCAAAGCTTCGGGACCGATCAGAGACGGCATTGCAGAGTTGTGCCTCGGCTTACTGACTTATTGTGCCGTAGCGCGACTCATAGGGAGAGCTTACTAAAGTGTTGCCGGAGCCAGTCGCCGGCAGAATGCCAGGGATCGCCAACCCATCGGAAATCCCATTTATATTCTGTCACCCAGGTGTTGGGGTCGTACCAAAGTTCCCGCAGATTGCGCCAATATCTGTCGCGAGTATCAGCGATCGCGGCACTACTTAGTTTGGCGGGTGCTACTGCGAATTCGGGGGGCGGGGTTTCGGGCAGCTGATATCCATATCCATATTTCCACTGGACTTGGGTAACCGCACATTTCCAATAGGCGTTCGCTACTTCTGCCTCGCGATTCTGGACGTACCCGGCCACCGCCGCAGGTGGGCTCATAAAGCCCGCAGGCATATCAGTACGCAAATGAAAACTTGGACGGAGCGACGCATAAACAAAAATCCCCGCGAGCACCAGCATGACCACAATCTTGTCGAACTTCCGTTTGATAAACATGGCTGCTTTCGCTATGTGTCCTTACCGCGCCGCTATCGGCTCATGGCGACGTTGTTCACACCGCTGTCGCTAGTACGCTCTAGGAGCACGGTTAACGGGTCGCGATACAGGACTCGCCATCCCGGGTCTTGCTCAAGGGCAAAGGTCAGGGGCTCCGATGCCGGAAACATAACAGTGCGTATCTTGTACTTTTCAAGAATGGGTTTGGCCTGGCTCGGCTGGAGCACCTCAAGAAAATCTTGGAGCACACCCGCATACTCGAAGATATCGACACGACTATCGATGAATACTTTCACGTTGCGGTCATTCCATCCCAGGTAGCCGCCCCATAAGTAGAAAGTCAGCATTGGACCTCGGGCGGGGTGATCTCTCAGATAGGCGAGGGCATGCTGCGGGTATTCCGTCTGCACGGACTCTCCTAATTGCGCCGACGTTGGCCAGTAGTGGATCATGGCCGCGATGATCAGTGCTATCACGGCAGCATTCACAAAAGGCGTGTCCTCATTTGCCCGGTATGGAGGCAGGAAATCGAGAGTCCGGGCGATAACCGGGGCGATCACGATTCCGAGCAGGAATAAGAAGCGGACATAGGTGAGCCCGCTGTAGAGTGCAAACCCCAACAGCAAAAGTTCCGCCAATTTCCAGCGCCGATTACGCAAGAGCGATGCGGCTAACAGCGAGAATATAAGAATAAGTACTAACTTGCCACGCAACTGATGGAAGTCCACCGACACCCACTCGGCGACGTGCGCGATATTAAGCTTTTGCCGAAACGCAAGATCAAGAGGATAAAAAACCAGGCGATAACCGAACGGATTCACAAAGAGCGCCGCGACAGTTGCAACCCCGGCCAGAAACAACTTGCGACGTTGCGGCATGGACCACGCCTGGCTCTCTACGCGACCCCATGTTCCTTGGACCAGGCCCGATGCCGCAATGATGGCAAAAATAATCAGGCCGAGCGACCAGGATCCGTGGGTGTTGATCCATAGGCAAAACAAGGGTGGGATTAGCCAAAGCGGGGCATCTCCTTTGCTCCGGAAGCGCTGAAGAATGATGAGGAGCACGACCAGGTAGAGATAACCGAACAGAATGGTGCGCGGTCCAAATGAGATTGTCGCCAGCAAAGTAGAAAACCCGCAGGCTACGACCGACGCTTTGAAGTTGCCGCTCTCTTTGTAACTGAGATAGAGAACGCCGAGAAAGATAATCTGGAGGAGCAGAATCGTCAGCGTCTTCAATCCCACCAAGCCGGCCGCCTTCCAGGCAAGATAGAACGGAATCTCCGACAACCATTCGTGATTCATCCATGGATGGCCCGCGACCGTGAAGGAATACAAGTCATACAGTGGAATCTGATGATGCTGGAACAAGTACTCCGCGTTCCGCAGGTGCCACCAAATATCAGGGTCATTCATGCCGCTGCGAGCGAGGATGAACACGAGCGCGGACAACAACATGGCGAGCACCACTAGAAACGAGGATGCGACTCGCGTTCCTTCATGGACTCGGCGAAGGGTGTTCTGCAGGAAACCAAATGGTGAAGCCGCGGGGTCTTGCGGCGAAAGGATATCCGGTAGCTGATCAATCGATCCCATCCGCGCTAATGCTGCAAGTTGAAGGCCAATTGTCCAAGCTTGTGCCGCCGAGTTCGACTTGGTAACGGGATGCTGCACACCCCCACGATTTGGGGCATTTGCAAGTTCAGAGGCGCACTAACGTGGCAGCGCCCTACTCTGACCACTTGGCTGGCGACGGCCGCCAATCCACTCAGTAACACTTTTTGAGGTTCAGCTGTTACCGATTGGGTTCAGTCCTCGGAAAATCGCCGAAACGCAGTTTTCCGGCCCCTGGGGAATTAGTCGCATAATTTTTCACCTCGTGGTTCTCGCATTCTTCTTAACTTATAGATATCAAAGCCCTCGCGAGGTGGATCACCAGTTGCAATATTCCTGGGTGAAATAATCGGAATGGCCGGTGTTGCAGCTAGCAATCGCAGGCCGTTCGAGTTAAGACCGGGTCCGAGTCAACGGCTGCACGATCCCGATGGT
>Ga0105245_10004237_pt1 | contig 12724 bp, 12 predicted proteins | sample KBSM54metaG_FD_81523 | JGI IMG/M metagenome (GOLD analysis project Ga0105245, IMG submission 81523) | Miscanthus rhizosphere microbial communities from Kellogg Biological Station, Michigan, USA - KBS M5-4 metaG | ecosystem: Host-associated > Plants > Roots > Rhizosphere > Soil | place... | reverse complement strand
TGGGCGGTCATCGGGCGCTGGTGCGCGAGGCGCGGGAGAATATTGCCACGGAGATCCGCAAAAACAAGGAAACGGTGGACACAGATATTGCCGAGATCCGCAAAAGAGAAGAAGAGCTGAACCACGTGATTGAAACAATGCGGCTACTGGAAAAAGATCCCGGGTCGTTTAAACATGGTTTTCTGGGCTTTCATGTTGTGAACCATGACCTGTATTCCACGGCATGGCAAACAGCCACAGTGAGCGGGGCGGTAACTTACATGAAATATGAAGAGCTCAATCGGTACACAGATGTTTATCTTACGCAGCAGGCTTTTACCAGTTTCCAGGAGCAGGCGTTGAATCAAATGATCACGATTGGCGGCATGATGGAAGTCACCATGAAGGACCGCGATCTGAAGAAGGTGCCAGCCGAGAAGTTTCAGACGATCGCGCAGGAAGCCTACAAGGATTTGATTATCCAGCAGACGCTGGAGGGCATTAGTACAGAGCTGAGTAAGACCTATGGTGATATCTTAAAATCGATGTAACTCTGCTAAACTTTGAGCAATGTCCTTTCCGGTTACACGCCTCCGCCGCATGCGCCAGACCGACTCGCTGAGGTCGCTGGTGCGCGAAACCCGTCTTACGCCTACAAACTTTATCTACCCGCTGTTTGTCTGTCCGGGCGAGGGCGTGCGCAAAGAGATCAGCTCCATGCCGGGAGTGTTCAACATCTCGGTAGACGAAGCGGTGAAAGAGGCGCGTGAAGCGAAATCGCTGGGCGTGGGCGGAATCATTTTGTTTGGCTTGCCGGAGAGTAAGGACGAAGTCGCGACTGGGGCGTGGGCGGATGATGGCATTGTGCAGCGCGCCACGCGAGCGATCAAGCGTGAGGTGCGCGATCTGGTGGTGATCGGCGATGTTTGTCTGTGTGAGTATATGTCGCACGGGCACTGCGGGATTGTGCAGAAGAGAAATGTGGCGGGCGGGAATGGCGGGGCGGCCAAACGCGGGAGTGGCGGCAACGGTGGAAGAAGCGCTGTGGCCACGCAGGTCGCGGCGGAAGTGGAATATGAAATCCTGAACGACCCGACGTTGGAGATCCTGGCCAAGACGGCTGTTTCACAGGCAAAAGCGGGCATGGATATTATTGCTCCGAGTGACATGATGGACGGCCGGGTTGGCGCGATCCGCAAAGCGCTGGACCAGGCCGGTTTCCTGAACACGCCTATCCTTTCTTATGCGGCCAAATTTGCTTCAGGATTTTACGGCCCCTTCCGCGAAGCCGCCGATTCCACGCCGCAGTTTGGCGATCGCCGCTCTTACCAGATGGACGGCGCGAATATCCGCGAAGCCATGCGCGAAATCGCGCTCGACATCAAAGAGGGCGCGGACATGATCATGGTCAAGCCCGCCATGCCTTACCTCGACGTAATCTCTGAAGCGCGCCGCCGTTTTGATCTGCCGATCGCCGCCTATCAAGTTTCCGGCGAGTACTCCATGTTGCAAGCCGCCATTCGCAACGGCTGGCTCGATCACGACCGCGTAATCATGGAGTCGCTCACGTCAATCCGACGCGCCGGCGCGCAGCTGATTCTCACATACTTTGCGAAAGACGCGGCAAGGATGCTCGGCTAAGCCTTAGCCGCAGCGCTGATCACCGCAGATAAAAAGCTCAGCACAAGCTTACTTAGTGTCTAGGTGATCCTGCGGCTCTGGCCCATCATCCTCTTCTTCAGGATTCTCCGCCGCCTGCTTTAGATAACTCACGTTCTTCACCGCGCCAATCACCAGCCAAAGCATGCCTATGATGGCCAATCCCGCCAGCGGAAACGGCAGCCATCGCCACTGTAATTGATCTTGCGCCTGTTGCAATGCCTGCAGCGCTTCACGATGCGCGTTTTCTGTAGCTATCTCAGCGCTGACAATCTGCAAATCCTGCGGCGCCGCCCGATACTTGGCGAGAAAGTCTTCCGGCAGTCCCTGGCCCGCGGCCAGCTTGCGTCGTTCTTCAATCAGCGGCTGCACGGCTTGCGTGTACCATTTCTGCTCCGCCGCCACCAATCCCTGCAAAAGCTTGTCATTCTGGGCGTCGGTGTTCGTCTGCGCCAGTTGCTCGATTCTCTGTTTATCCGCCTGAATCAGTCCTGTGTTCGCGGAGTTCCCATCCAGCAGGTAGCGATTGAAAGAGACGTCCATTTCGCTCAGACGATTGATCCCCTCTGTTCTCATCTGATGTTGCAACATCGCTTGCTGGTATTTGCTCAGCGCTCCGTTGAGCCGATAAAGCTCATATCCGTAAAATGCCAGCGCAGCCGCCGCCAACAGGCCAAGCAGCAGCACGCCGATGACACGAACCCACGCGGCCCGGGCCAGCTTTGCCGGCGGAACGGGAATGATCAATGTGGAAGACATAGCGAGCCAAGGCTAGCACAACATTCATCTGCGTCAATCAGCAAAATGCCAAGCAGGGCCGATCACGAGAGGTATCGGCGAATCGCGCACCACAAACCGGGCAGTTACTTTCCTTTGATTTTACGCACGATCCACACCAGGATGACCGCTCCCAAAATCGCGATCAGAATAGTGTAGATAGTGCCACCCTGCCCGGAGAAACCGAGCAACTGCATGATCCAGCCGCCAACCACGGCGCCCACAATGCCCAGAATAATGTCGCCTAGCGTGCCATAGCCGGAGCCTTTCATGATTTTGCCTGCCGCCCAACCGGCAATCAGGCCAACCAGAATCCACCATAAGAAATGCATCATACGACCTCCTTTTGGGGACCCCGTAACTCTAAGCGCCGGGTCTGGAAATCGCAAGGACCGGCGCACGCCTGCGACGCTCGACGTGCAGCTTACCTAACGCCGCTCCTTGAATATTCATTCATGGCGTAGCGCGATCATGGGATCGACTTTTGTTGCCCGGCGTGCCGGAATCCAGGACGCGGCCAAGGCGACGATCATCATCAGCAAGGCGGCTCCGATCAGCGTAACGGGGTCACCCGGTTTAATTTCAAAAAGCTGGCTGGCTAGCAGGCGCATCAAAAGCAGCGACCCAATCACGCCGCAGCCCGCTCCCGTAACCGCCAGAACAACGGCCTGGCGCAGGACCAACCCCAGCAAGCTTCCTGATTGTGCCCCCAGCGCAATACGAATCCCCATCTCCCTGGTACGCTGGCGCACAGAGTAGGAAATGACGCCATAGATTCCGATCAATGTAAGGATCAATCCGGCGAAGGCGAATGCGCTGAGCAGCCATGTGCGAAAGCGCGGCTCGGCCACCGATTCTGAAATGACCTCGCCCATGGTGCGCGTTTTGCTGAGAGGCAGGTCCTTATCCACGGACCAGACAGCCCTCTGCACTTCGGCAATGGCGGTGGCCGGATCCAGCGAACTTCTCACCAGAATATGGACCCGTTCGGAAGGACTCTGCAGGATCGGAAAATATTCCTGGAGACGCGGCGGCGCATTTAGGCCGCTATCGCGCGTATCGGCGACTACGCCCACAATTTGAGACCCGGTTTTGTCATCGGCGTCGAACTTCAGTTGCTTGCCGATCGGGTCCGCGCCGGGAAAAAACCGCCGTGCCATGGCTTCATTGATGAGTGCTACGGAGAGCGTGCCGGTTGTATCGCGCTCATTGAAAATGCGTCCCCGCTGTATGCGAATCCCTAAAGTCGAAAAATAATCGGGAGTGACGGAGCGTATTTCAAGGGTGGTCTTCTTTTCGCTGCTTCCCAGGACGGCCGGATCGAAACTGCTCACGGTGAGACTTCCGGTAAGAAGGGGGCTATTCGTGAGTACCACTCCGCTGAATTGCGGCCGGGCGTGAAGCGCCTGAAGCAGTCGTTCCAGAAAAAGATGCTGAGAATCTTTTGAATCGTACAGGGCTTTCGGCAGCGTGAGTTGTCCGGTCAGCAAATGGTCAGTGGTCATGCCTGTATCCACCCTTAGAAGCCGCATCATGCTCTGCGCCATGAGGGCCGATCCAGTAAGCAGAACCAGGGCCAGCGCCACTTCAACGACCACCAGAAAGCTGCGCAGGGAAACCATGCGGACGGGGGCGGAGGATGCCGCGCTGTTGTCTCTGATCGGCAGATTCAGGTCGCCACGCGTAATTGTCAGGCCCGGTGCCAAACCACAAAGAATGCCGGCAAGCGCCGAGACGATCAAGGCAATCAGCAAGGTGATTGGTTCTGTGTGCAGCTCCTCAATTCGAGGAAAGCCCGCTGGAGCCAGAACGCGAAAGAGTCGCACACCGGCGATGGCGAGGGCCGCTCCGGCCACTCCGCCGGCCATGGCCAGGAGAAGACTTTCAATCATAAGCTGGCGCAGAATGCGCCTGCGACTCGCGCCCAGTGCGGCGCGCACCGCAATCTCCCGTTGCCGCCGCAGGCCCCGTGAAAGAACCAGGTTACTCACATTGGCGCAGGCAATGAGCAGCAGAAATCCCACCGCACCCAGCAGCGCCAGCAACTGGGGCTTGCCGTTGCGGGTTGCGTTAGTCTGAAGCGTCATCAGCGGAAATTGAATGCCCGCGGCGTCCTTAGGATATTGATGCGCCAAGGCTGCGGCGATGCCGTTCATTTCAGACTGGGCCATGGCGAGCGGCACATCCAGGCGCAGCTTTCCGAGCGTCATATACATCCAGGCCTGCCGCTCCCGCAGATTTCCCGACGGAATATTCCTGGGAACCAGGGCATCGATGTTTGCGGGGAATGAAAATCCTGAAGGCAACACTCCGGCAACAATCCAGGGCTGCTGGTCCAGCATGATTACCCGCCCAACAATACTCCCGTCCCCGCCAAATCGCCGCTGCCACAGTCCGTAACTCAACAGAACCACATCGCCGTCTTTTCTCTGCTCGTCTTCGGGGCGAAAATCGCGGCCCACAACCGGATGAACGCCGAACAATTTCAGAAAACCGGAAGATACATCCGCGGTGCGAAGCTGTTCCGGTTCGCCGCTTCCTGTCAGATTTCTCGTCCGTGTTTCATAGGTCGCAAGAGTCTCAAAGGAATGCGACCGTGCCTCAATGTCCTGAAGATTGGGAATCGACTGGCCCAGAGTGAACTCTGGAAACATCGTGCTGGTCGTCCAGACATGGACCAGCCGCGAGGAATCCTTATACGGCAGCGGACGCAGTAACACTGTGTTGACAATGCTGAAAATCGCGGTCGAAGCGCCGATGCCCAGAGCCAGGGTCAGCATGGCCACCGTAGTGAAGCCGGCCGATTTGCGCAGGCCCCGCAGTCCATAACGGACATCCTGGCCCACACTCTCAATGAATGTTCGCGAGATCTCGCCGATGCCCGACATGGGCTTTCCTCCTTACGTGGTCGGCAGCCAAAGCGAAGACTCCAAGAGCGCTACAAGGGGCACGTCAGCTGGAGGTTCAACACGGTCAAAATACTGCCGCCATGCCCCAAAGAGCAGACACGAAACAACCTTTGTCGCGACCATTGTTGATCGCCGCTATCTTTAGACGACCGCGGCAACCTTTGTCGCGATCATCTTAGTCCATCAGAACAATCTTGTCGTCGTTTCATCTCCTTGGTTTTCATCTCCATGGGCCGCGACGAATCCCAACCCCCTTCCACGCTATCTAATGTAATGCGGATGAGAAGCAGCACAACTGCAGCGGCTGATTGCTGACTGCTGAGTGCTGCTTTACAATCGCTTGTTTGCCTGCTCACGATTTTCCATCTAGAGGGAGCGCTATTTTGCCAGACACTATTTATGACGTCGCCATCATCGGCGGAGGCCCGGGCGGATACTCAGCCGCTTTCCGCGCCGGCCAGCTTGGACTGAAGACTTGCCTCATTGAAAAAGAAGACAAGCTCGGCGGCACCTGCCTACACGTTGGCTGCATCCCGACTAAAGCTCTGCTGTTCAATGCTGAAGTGTATGACCACCTGAAGGCCGCTGAAGAATACGGCATTGATGGCCTGGGCACGGGCAAGCTGAACTGGAAAAACATTCAGGACCGCAAGAACAAGATCGTTACCAAGCACACCAAGGGGCTCGATTTCCTGGTGCGCAAGAATAAGGTTGACCGCGTGCTCGGTTTCGGGCGCCTCACCGGCCCCGCCAAAAACGGCGTGCATACCGTTCAGGTTGAGGGCGGCAAAGGCGCCACCCAGGTGCAGGCAAAGAATATTGTTCTGGCCACCGGATCCTATGCTCGCATGCTGCCCGGTCTCAAAGCCGATGATCGCATTCTCACCAATATTGAAGTGCTCAGCCTGCCTGCTCTTCCCAAGTCGATGGTCATCATTGGATCCGGCGCAGTTGGCGTGGAATTTGCTTCCATCTATCGCTCGTTCGGCGCGGAAGTCACCGTCATTGAAATGTTGCCGCGGCTGGTTCCGGTGGAAGATGAAGAAGTGAGCAAAGAGCTTCTTCGGTCTTTCAAGAAGAAAGGCATCAACTGCTTCGTTAATACCAAGGTAGAAAAAGTTGAAAAGACCAAGAATGGCGTCTCTGTAAGCTTCACTCCCAACGGCGAAGCGACGCAAACACTCGAAGCCGAAAAAGTTCTGGTCGCCGTGGGCCGCGGGCCGAACACCGAAGGTATCGGCCTTGAGAAAGCGCCGGGCATCAAAGTTGAGCGCGGATTTGTCCACACGAATGAATGGATGGAAACCGGCGAAAAAGGAATCTATGCCATTGGGGATATCGTTGCCGGCATGCCGCAGCTCGCGCACGTCGGGTCGATGTGCGGCATTGTCGCCGTAACGCGGATCGCGGGCAAACCCGCCAAGGCAGTCAACAAGAACCACATTCCCGGCTGCACTTATTGCGAGCCGCAGATCGGCAGCGTGGGCCTGACGGAAGCCAAGGCCAAAGAAGCGGGCCATCAGGTAAAGATCGGCAAGTTCCCATTCACGGCCAACTCAAAAGCCACCATCATGAATAATCATGAAGGCTTCATCAAAGTTGTGTCAGACGCCAAGTACGGCGAGATATTGGGCGTGCACATCATCGGCCCGCTGGCCACGGAGCTGGTGGCTGAAGCGGTGACCGCGCTGGAACTCGAGGCAACGGTCGAAGACATGATGTTTACCATCCACGCGCACCCCACGGTTTCAGAAGGAATGCTGGACGCGTTCAGCTCGGTGGAAGGCAAGGCGATAAACGCATAGGGAGCAGATAGCAATTGGCAACTGGCAATTAGCTTTTCTCCGAAGTCTCGAGCGGAGCGAGAGATCCCTATCGCCAGAATGCGGCTGAAAGCCCAGGTGTGTTTTTTTTGAATCAACGGAACGCCGCGAGCCCTAAAGCATTTTTTCGCCAATTCGTGTTATTTCGTGTTCATTCGCGGCCAAATTTTTCTTGCGTGTAGGTCTTCGTGGATTCAGCATTCCCCCAAATAGCCAATCCCGGCTTTAGCTGGGCCAATTGCTATTTGCTAATTGCTAACTGCTTTCAGGGAAACGTTTCGGACTCTTGCGGTATCAAAGCAACAGGAGGACTCCCATGCCTATCGATCCCGTCTGCAAAATGGAAGTAAGCATTGCTGATGCCGCTGCCAGCCATGATTATCATGCGGAAACGCTCTATTTCTGCTCCATTGACTGCCTGCGCAAGTTTGAGAGCGACCCAGCTGTCTACATGGACGATATGGGCGACGAAGAGCGGATTGCCTAGCTGACTCTCCTCCCGCAGTCCCGACATCTGAGCTGCGGAAGGGGAGACACCCTATGGCTGCTGTGCAATCCCTTTTACTTGCGGCCTTTGCGTCCATTGCTGTTAAAGTTCTTGGGCTGAATGCTGGGTGCTGTCTGCTCTTTAAGCTCCTTCTAGTTACCAAGGTGATGGTCCTAAGTAACAATTTCTTAGGCTTGGATATATTTGTCGGCCTATGATTTCCCCATGCCGAAGCGCCGTGAAAGACGCCATACTGTCCCAATTGCCGTGAGGCTCTGGGGACTGGACTGCCATGGCAAAGTCTTCTCGCAGAATGCGCGGACGCTGGACATTGCGACCAACGGAGCGCGGCTTTTTGGCGTGACTGCTGCCCTTGAACGCGGCTACATTGTCGGCCTGCAATGCGGCAACATGCGGGCGCGGTTCATGGTCGTCTGGGTCGGCGAGAAAGGCACGCCGCGCGAAGGCCAGATCGGTCTGCGTGCGGCTGAAAACGGCATCTGGAGCGTTGCCCTGCCACGCGCCTCAGACGATGATTATTCCGCCTGGCTGGCGGAAAATTATCTTGACGCCGAAGCCGCGGTTTAACCCCCCATGTGTTTTGCTTCTCCCTACGCAATTCCTTCGCGTCCTTTGCGGTAGACGGCCCCAATTGCCGGTTGCTAATTGCTAAAATTGAAAGATGCGCCTGTAAGTGGCGAGGCCGACTTGCGTGCCGCGCCACGTGCAACAAGCGCTGATCAGTCTTCGGGCGAGATCATCTCTTGGGCGGTTTGGAGCGAAGCGACAGATGTTAAGGGTCATGAACGTCCTTTATCTCGGCCGCGTGGATTATTCCATTGCGCTGGAGTTGCAGCAGACGCTTGTCCGTCTGGTAAAAGAAGGACGCATCTCCCACACGCTGCTTCTGCTGGAACACCCGCCGGTGATTACGCTGGGCCGCAATGCCGGAGCGCAGAACATTGTCGCCTCGCGTGAGTTCCTTTCCGCCAATGGCGTTGAGCTGCATGAGACCGATCGCGGCGGTGACGTGACTTTCCACGGCCTGGGCCAGCTTGTTGGTTATCCTATTTTCGATCTGCGTGCCTTTGAGCCGCGCATTGGCGCCGTCGATTTTGTCCGCAAGCTCGAAGAAGTTCTGATTCGAACCTGCGGCGATCTGGGCGTAGTCACCGAGCGCATTGCCGGACTTACAGGCGTGTGGACGCAGAATGACCCGCCCGGAAAAATTGCCGCCATCGGCGTGCATGTTTCACGTGCAGTCACCTCGCATGGCTTTGCCCTGAACGTGAATACCAATCTTGATTATTTCAAGCTGATTGTCCCATGCGGCATCACAGACAAGCCCGTGACCTCTTTAGAGCAGGAGATGGCGAAAAGCGCGCTCAGCCGAGACCGCAAATTGCCGGCGCTTGAAGACCTGGCGCAGCAGGTGGCACGAAATTTTGGCCGCGTGTTTGAAGCTCAGACCTTGTGGCTTGAGTCGCTGGACGCGCTGTTGGCTTCGCCGCCTGCTGTAAGCAGTGAAGACGTGCCTGCCAACCAGGACACACCTGCCAGCGCTCCCGACGAGATCCGGAAGCTGGCCGGTGAAAAAGATATTTTTATGGCGTGATCCTGAGCGTGAAAGGATGTCCGCAAGCTGTCCGTTCGCGAAGACACCTGCATGGTCTAAGCGCCAGGTTAGCAACCCACTAGCCGCAGGGTGGGTTACAATTGCGCTGTTCTTCAACGCCCAAAAAGGAAATCTTTGTTGCGCAATGAAGCCGGCGATCACAATGCTCGTGGGGCTTGCCCTGCTGGTAGTGATATTTGCGGCTGAAATCTATATTGCCGCAATCGTCTTCCTGTTGGGTTGCCTCACCCTGATTCTGATTCTGGCTGGCACCCTGATATCGCCGCAGTCGCGGGTCTACAGTCTTGCTATTCCCGCCGCCGAGCCCGGATCGTTCCTACCAGAGTGGCCCTGCCTGGAGGGAACCAGGATAGATCTCCATCAGTACCAGCGCTTTCAATTTCGCATTGAAGTGCGGGGATTCGGCTTGCTTGCGGTGATTGGGATAGGGGCATTGTACGTTATGAAGCTGGTGATCGAAAAACACGGGAACCCTTTCCGGCCTTATCACGAAGTTGGGGCAACCGGAGATTACATCCTTTTTTTTGTGCTGGCATTTGTCAGCATGGTTCCTGTGGCCATCGCCGGTAGCTGGTTTTTTGAGCGCATCAGGCTCGTACAGTCAAGAACGACCCTCGGCAGCTTCGATCCTCTCACCGGTGGATATACGTTTTGCGACCACCACGGTTCCCACTTTGGCGGCACAAGAAAACCGACTCAACGCAAGCCGGAGGACAACATCTGTGTGGTGTTCTATGCACCCAGGAATTCCGCCGCTAACACCTCGTCTTCTGGATTGCTATTTCATCGATTGCGTTTGCAACCGCTATCGCCGATGGATTAACCGCATTCCGCTTGAACATGAGAACCGCCCATCCGGTGTGGCTCCCTGATCCGGAAAATTCCGCAAGCGATAGCGAGAAAAAGACATCTTTTTTCTGGCCTGAGCCGCAAGCTCTGGAGCAGCATCCTGCATCCAAGTTACAGCTATGCCAGCCGAACATCGCAAGCCTTACCTTGAAGCCCATCAGCAGGTCCGGAAATCCGGTGGCCTCAACTTGTGGTTCAGCCGCTTTGCCAGCGAGACGGCGCAGGTGGTGGGGCATCCTTATATGTTTCTGGCCGCGGTGATTGTTCTGGTGCTGTGGGCTGCAAGCGGGCCGTTCTTTCATTTTTCTGACACCTGGCAGCTCATCATCAATACCGGAACTACCATCGTCACCTTTCTGGTGGTCTTCCTCATCCAGAACACGCAAAATCGGGACGCCAAAGCGCTGCACCTGAAGCTGGATGAACTGATCCGCTCTCACCATCCCGCCAATGATGATCTGATTGACATCCAAAAGCTTTCCGACGAGGAGTTGGACGAACTGGAATTGCGCTATGAGAAGATTCGCAAAGCCTGTGAAGCCCGCCGCGCCAGCAAGCCGCCTCAAATCGTTGCGAATCACGATTCGGTGAAGCACGATTCAAAGAATGGCGGAAAGCACGATATTCCAGCCGCGTCCCCGCAGAAGCCCGCCGCCTGAACCCGGCAGACCTGCACAGGTTGCACTGACTGGCGCTATTCGATGAGCGCGAACGCGGCGTCACGGACGGTATTGAACGCCGGTTTTTCCTTTCCAGGAGGCAGATCGCTGTTGGTATTGAGCGCGGAGACAACTGCCTTTCCATTGGCCGGATTGAAATAGATGAATGCAAGAAACCCTGCCTGGCTGCCTGTATGGCCAATCAGCGTCACTGCTCCGTGTCGTACTACGAAAAACGAGAGACCAATCGACTCAGACCTTTGGACCGTCTCTGCGGTGACCGGGTCTTTTTGCGCCGTGGTCGGATACAACGGCTTCCACATCTCCTCAAGAGTCGCATGCTTCAGCACCGTGTCATAACGCCGCTGGGTGTCGGCGTTCCCATGGGTCGCGTTGGTGAGGAATGAAAGCCAGATCGCCAGGTCTCCCAGCGGTGCGTTCCATCCGCCATTCGGGATGGTAATTCCCGGATCGAACTCCGCGCCGTTGTCGTGCACAGTCTCCTTGCCGTTCGCGTCTTTCATCAACGTGTAGTTGTGAGACCGGTCCGACTCCAGATAGTAGGGAGTCACCCCAAAATAGCTGTGGGTCATTCCCAGCGGCGCAAAGATGTTTTTTTGTACATAGATCTCCCATGAATCGCCGGTAAGCTGCTCGATAATGCGCGCCAGATAGATAAATGCCGGGTTCGAGTAACTAAACCGCGAACCCGGCTCGAACAACAACTCCTGGTACGGCATCATGGCCACCAGTTGGTTCCACGTGGTGGGCTCAAAAGGCTCCCAGTCTTTGCCTTCCTTGTATGGCCAAGTCGGATTCTGGAATCCGGCGGAGTGGGAGAGCAGCATGCGAATCGTGATCTTGTCGATGGCGCGGTACGGGTCGTGTACCATCCGAAGCTCGGGGATGTACCGTGTCACCTGGTCGTCCAACGATAGCCGGCCACGGTCGCGGAGTTGCATGACCGCTACGGCGGTCAGAGTCTTGGTAATCGAACCGTAATGAAAGATGGTGCGGTCCATCACCCGCTTGTTGTTTGCCCGGTCGGCAAACCCATACTCGTGCCGCGATATCAGGTTTCCGTCGCGCAAGACCACGATGGCGGCGCCGGTCACACGGTCGCGTTCCATCGCGTTATCAAACATCTTTGTGAAGTCAGCCCATCCCGTGGGCACTGCCTGCTGTGCCATCAGGCTGCCGGAAGCGGCCGCCAGGACGATTGCGATGAATACGAAATGCCGTATGACACTATTTACTCTGCGACTCATTGGTTCTCCTGGCTGCGATTGGGACGCGATGTTCGGCGGCTTTGCTCCTGAGACAATGGCCGATTGTAGCGTGCAACGGCACCCCGGTACAGCGACATTCAAGTGCGCCAGCCAGGGACAAAATGCAGCCGCGCTTTCCAGAAGCGCTAAGGTATAAACTGTTAAGTCGCATGGTCAACAAATCCAAAGCTGCCCCTAAATCAACCAGCAGGAAAAGCGCCTCAATGTCGGCTTCTTCCAACGGCCGTCCACCTGCCAAAGCGCCCGCTGTTCGCACCAACCAGTACGGCATTCCCGACTGGCGTTTGGAACAGCCGGAATTTGAAGTTCGCGAAGTCACTGACGGCCCTGAGATCCATTACGAAATCACCGGCAAGCTCAACACGCCGGTGCCGCCCATCCGTGAATCAAAATATCTCAGCAAAGAGCAGCACCTGGAGCTTTACCGCTGGATGGTGATGAACCGGCGCATGGAAGTGGCGCTGGAAAATCTTTACAAGCAGAGCAAGGTTGTTGGCGGCGTTTATTTTGGCCTGGGACAGGAAGCCTGCTCCTGCGCCTCGGCTTACGCCCTCGGCCCAGACGACTGGTTCGCCCCGATGATCCGCAACCAGGGCGCGCAGCTCGTCCGCGGCTTTCACGCCCGCGACATCATGATGCAATACATGGCCAAGGCCG
>Ga0105245_10004236_pt1 | contig 12727 bp, 10 predicted proteins | sample KBSM54metaG_FD_81523 | JGI IMG/M metagenome (GOLD analysis project Ga0105245, IMG submission 81523) | Miscanthus rhizosphere microbial communities from Kellogg Biological Station, Michigan, USA - KBS M5-4 metaG | ecosystem: Host-associated > Plants > Roots > Rhizosphere > Soil | place... | reverse complement strand
GTGGAACTTGCCCATCACGTCGCCGACGATGCGCGCCGATTTCTTGTACGCCTTGCCGGCCGTGTTCCCCTGCTCGTACATGCCGTAGAGGATGCGGCGGTGAACGGGCTTCAGCCCGTCGCGGACGTCGGGAAGCGCGCGGCCGATGATGACCGACATCGCGTAGTCGAGATACGACGTGCGCATCTCGTCTTCGATGTTGACGGGCACACGCGGTTCGATGAAGTTCTGGTAGTCGTCGTTTTCAGCCATGGTTTAGATGTCGAGGTTCTTCACTTCGAGCGCGTTGTCCTGAATGAACACGCGCCGCGGCTCGACCTGGTCGCCCATCAGAATCGTGAACAGCTCCTCGGCGCCGACGGCGTCGTCGATCGTCACCTGCAACAGGCGGCGCGTCTGCGGGTTCATCGTCGTTTCCCAGAGCTGCTCGGGGTTCATTTCGCCGAGGCCTTTGTAGCGCTGGATGGTCAGTCCTTTTTCGGCGAGCTTGAAGATCTGATCGAGCAGATCGTCGACTCGCGTGAAGGTCATCGTCTCTTCGCCGTACGTGACCGTGTACGGCGGCAGTCCGTAGGTGCCGAGGTGCTCGTACGACTTCGCCATCTGGCGGAACTCGTACATGCCGAGCAACTCGCTGTTGACGATCGCGCGCTTGCCGGTCCCGTTCCCGCCGACCGTGAACTGCAGGTACGGCGTCTCGGTGACTTCGTCGGTGAGCTGGCGGACATGCTCGAAGCCGGCGTTTGTGAGCGCGGTCTCGAGCGAAAGCATCTTCTCCGGATCGCCGAACGACTCGCGATCCGTGAAGCCCTCGGCGAACATCACGTCGAGCGCTTCGCGCGGAACGCCGCGTGCGGCGAGCTTGCGAGCGTGCGATGAATACTCTTCCATCCGCTGCAGCATCTGGATGAGCGCTTCGCGCGCGATCGTCATGCCGGCCTGCGGCGTGACGACGACGGACTCGGAGACGCGATTCATGAGGAAGCGCGATTTTTCGGAATCGTCCTTGAGGTACGTGTCTTTCTTGCCCTGCGACACTTTGTACAGCGGCGGCTGCGCGATGTAGAGGTTCCCGCGCTTGATCACTTCCTGCATGTGGCGGAAGAAGAACGTCAGGATCAGCGTGCGGATGTGCGATCCGTCGACGTCGGCGTCCGTCATGATGATGATCTTGTGATAGCGAAGCTTGGCGACGTCGAAGTCGTCGGCGCCGATGCCGGTGCCGAGGGCGATGATCATCAGGCGGATCTCGTCGGATGAGAGCATCTTGTCGAGACGCGCCTTCTCGACGTTGAGGATCTTGCCTTTGAGCGGAAGCACGGCCTGGAAGCGGCGATCGCGTCCCTGCTTCGCCGAGCCGCCTGCGGAGTCGCCTTCGACGAAGAAGATCTCGCAGAATTTCGGATCGCGCTCCTGGCAGTCGGCGAGCTTTCCGGGAAGCGACGCCGAGTCGAGCGCGCCTTTGCGGCGTGTCAGGTCGCGCGCTTTGTGCGCGGCTTCACGCGCGCGAGCCGCTTCGATGATCTTCTCGGTGATGCGCTTGGCTTCGCGCGGGTTCTCTTCGAGGTAATCGCCGAGACGCTCGTTGACGATCTGCTCGACCCAGGTCTTCACATGCGACGAGACGAGTTTGTCTTTCGTCTGCGACGAGAACTTCGGATCGCGGATCTTGACGGAGATGACGGCGGTGAGGCCTTCGCGAACGTCGTCACCTTCGAGCGATAGCTTCAGCTTCTCGAGGATGCCCTGCGAGTTGATGTACTTGATGATCGTGCGCGTCATCGCCGCTTTGAAGCCGACGAGATGCGTGCCGCCGTCGAGGTTCTTGATCGTGTTCGTGAAGCAGTAGATGTTCTCGGTGTAGCCGTCGTTCCACTGCAGCGCGATCTCGATGCCTTCGCCGTCTTTCTCGTCGCGAATGAAGATCGGCTCTTCATGCATCGGCGTCTTCGCTTTGTTCAGATCGCGAACGAACGAGACGATGCCGCCTTCGTAGCAGAACTCGTGTTTCTTCTCGGTGCGCTCGTCCTGGATGACGATCAGGACGCCGGAGTTGAGGAACGACAACTCGCGCAGACGTTGCGCGAGGGTTTCGAAATGCATTTCGAGAACCGAGAAAATCGCGCTGTCGGCTTTGAACGTGACGCGCGTACCGCGCTTCGCTGTTTTTTCGCCGCGCGCGATCGGTGCAACGGGGACGCCGCCTTCGTAGCGCTGGCGCCAAACGTAGTCGTCGCGATGAATCTCCAGCTCCAGCCATTCGGAGAGAAAGTTGACGACGGAGACGCCGACGCCGTGAAGACCGCCGGAGACCTTGTACGAGTTGTTGTCGAATTTTCCGCCGGCGTGCAGCTCGGTCATGATCACTTCGGCGGCGCTGCGGTTCTCTTCCTTGTGCAGATCGACGGGGATGCCGCGGCCGTTGTCTTCGACGGTCACGGAGTTGTCGTTGTGAATCGTGACGAGCACGCGATCGGCGTAGCCGGCGAGCGCTTCGTCGATGGCGTTGTCGACGACTTCGTAGACCATGTGATGCAGTCCGGTGATGTCGTCGGTGTCGCCGATATACATGCCGGGGCGCTTGCGCACCGCATCGAGTCCTTTGAGGACTTTGATGTCTTCGGCGGTGTAGTTCTCCGACGAAGTGTCGCTGACCGCGTCGTCGTCTTTCGTGTAGTCGTCTGCCATCGATTCGCTTTCTGAGGCGCCGCTTTTTTCGACTGGTTTTCGCTGGTGTGCGGGCGCCTCGCGGCGGCCGAATTTCGCGGTGTTTGTTGCCGCGAGTGGAAACGCCTGATTTTAGCCGAAAATGCCCGTTTCAGGAGAAATCGCGCGAAGTCGTAACTTGCCCGTTTTCAATGGTTAAGCGGCGGTGCGGACCGGCCTCGAGCGCTTGCAGGAACGACTCCTTTGCGGAGGTCGCGAAAACCTGCGTCTCCGACGGCAAACGGATGAGCAGTTTCTGCAGCACTTCGAGGTCCAATTCGGCATCGATGTCGTCCAGAAGAAAAAGCGGCGGCTCGTCGAAACGGCGCCGGAAAAGAGCGACTTTCGCGAACTTCAAATGCAGCACGATCATCTTCTGCTCGCCGCCGGAGAGGACGTCGTGCGCCGGCCTTCCGTCGACGAGAAACTCGATCGTGTCGCGCTGCGGGCCGACGAGCGACATGCGCGCGCGGATCTCGTCGCGGCGAATGCGCGCGAGATGCTCGCGCAGTTCGTTTTCGTTGCCGCTGCCGCGATAGATCATCGTGATCATCGGCAGCTCCGCCGCGATCTCGCGCACGTACGCTTCGCGCGCTCGCGTCACGATCGCGGCGGCGGCGATGAACTCGTCGTTCCACGCTTCGAGCGATGACGACGCCGCGTCACCATGCAGGAGCGCGTTGCGCTGCTTGAGCACGCGCGTGTAGCGCATCAGCTGCTCGAGGTACGCGGGATTGATGCTGGCGATGCCGCGGTCAAGAAAGCGGCGCCGCTCTTCGGGCGCACCGCGAATGATCTCGAGCCGCGACTGCGAGTAGGCGAAGACGCTCATCGCGTTGAGATACGCGGACAGCGTGACCTTCTCGCCGTTGATCATCAGCACGCGGCGCGCGACGTCCATGCCGGCCGACAGCGTGCGCGTGAGGCCGTCGCGCTCCACGGAGCCGGCGACACGCACCGTCGGCGAGTCGAAGCGGAAGAGGCTCGCTACGCGCGACGTGCGAAAGGACTTCGTCGTGGCGAGAAAGTAGATCGCCTCGAGCAGATTCGTTTTGCCCTGGCCGTTGCGGCCGACGACGATGTTGACGTTGGGATGAAACGCGACCGGCGCCGCGACGAGATTTCGAAAATTCTCTGCGTTGATCTCGCGGAGAATCACATCAGGCGAGCCGCATCGGCATCACGACGTACAGGTAGTCGTACGAAAGATCTTCTGTGTTCGTCGACGGGCGGCCGATGCACTGGCTGTTCTCGTCTTTCAAATCGAGCGAGACCTGCGGCGTGTCGACGGCGCTCAGAAAATCGGTGACATACGCGGCGTTGAGGCCGACGAAGAACGGGTTGCCGGCGTAGTCGATGGGAACGGTCTCGCGCGCGTCGCCGAGCTCCGGATTCGTCGAGGACACCGTGAGCTTGCCGGGCGCGAAATCGAATCGCACCGCGCGCGTGCGCTCGTTGGCGACGAGAGAAATGCGGCGGATCGTCGCCAACAGTCGCTCGCGATCGACCATCACGTGGCGATCGTTGTCGCGCGAGATGACTTCCATGTAGTTCGGGAAGTTCACGTCGATCAGCCGCGCCATCAAACGGCGCTCGCCCGCTTCGAAGAAGAGCTGATTCTCCGACACGCCGAAGCGCACCGTTCCGTCTTCCGTTCCTTCGAGACGCAGAATCTCATCGAGCGCTTTGCGCGGGACGAGAATCGTGAGATCGCTCCCCTTCTTCACCTTCCCATTGCCGCCTTTGGGGAAGTTGATGAGCGCCATGCGATGGCCGTCGGTCGCGACCATCTCCATCTTGTTCGGCTGGATTTTGAGAAGCGCACCGTTCAACTGGAAGCGCGTCTCTTCGTGCGTGATTGCGAAGCGCACCTTCCCAACCATCGTCTTCAATTCTTCCAGCGGCACCGAATACGCCTCGGTCACATCGACCGTCGGAAGCGTCGGGTAGTCTTCGGCGGGAAGGCCGAGGAGACGGAACTTCGCGGTGCCGGATTCGACGAGGAGCGAGTTGTTCTCCTGCATCAGGATGTGCACGTCGTCATCGGGAAGCGAGCGCACGATGTCGAAGAGGCGCCGCGCTTCGATCGTCACCCCGCCCGGCGTGGTGACGCGTGCGTCGCACGCGCTGAGAATCGTGACGTCGAGATCCGTCGCTGCGATCTCGAGTTTGTCGCCGGCCGCTTTCAGAAGAACGTTCGAGAGAATCGGAATCGTCGAGCGTTTCTCGACCACTCCCTGGCAAAGCTGTAGCTCCTTCTGAAGATCAGCTTTTGCGACAATCAGCTCCACGCTCTTCCTCCGGAAAACCAATTCTTTCTTGTTAGTAGTAGTAGTCGTAGGTTCGCGCGGAAAAAACCTGGACGCGATGCAACGGTCAGCGAAGTATAGCAGTTGGGTCGAGGTCGAAGTTGCGGAGAAATCGGCGGAAAAACGAAGGAGAACTCAGCCGTTTTCCGCAGTGCACGCCAAGCGATTTTTCGAGGCATGCGTTCTCCACAGCTTTTGCGTCGAGCTTTCCGCAGGTCACCGGAAATTGCGCGAGAGCATCTCGATCGTGCGCGCCACCGCCTGATCGTCTTCCTTGAGTTGATCGATCTTCTCGACCGAGTACATCACCGTCGAGTGATGCTTGTTGTTGAACAGCTTTCCGATCTCCGGATACGAGAGATCCGTGAGGTCTTTGCACAACCACATCGCCACCTGACGCGGATACGCGATCGGCCGCGCGTTCGATTTCGACTTCAAGTCCGACACCTTGATGCCGTAGTGCGCGGCGACGATTTTCAGAATCTCATTCGGCGTGATCGGCTTGTCTTCTTTCGCAAGAAGATCCTTCAGTGCTTCTTTCGCGAGCTCGATGTGCAGCGCGTGACCGGCGAGTGACGCGTACGCGGCGACGCGATTCAAATGTCCTTCGAGCTCGCGGATGTTCGAGCGCACACGCTCGGCGATGAAGAGCGCGACTTCATTCGGAAGATCGATGCGCTTCTCGCTCGCCTTCTGTCTGAGGATCGCGACCTTCGTCTCGAGATCGGGAGGCTGAATGTCGGCGATGAGTCCCCACTCGAATCGAGAACGCAATCGCTCTTCGAGCGTCGGGATGTCTTTCGGCGGCGCGTCGGACGTGAACACGATCTGCTTCTGCGCTTCGTACAGCGCGTTGAACGTGTGGAAGAACTCTTCCTGCGTTCGTTCCTTGCCGGCGATGAACTGGATGTCGTCGAGGAGGAGCGCGTCGACTTTGCGATAGCGATCGCGGAACTGCTGCATGCGGTCGTAGCGAATGCTCGTGATCACTTCCGTCACGAACCACTCGGCCGACACGTACATCACTTTCATCGACGGCCGTTCGCGCGTCATCTGCTGTCCGACGGCTTGAATCAGATGGGTTTTGCCGAGGCCTGCGCCGCCGTAGATGAAGAGAGGGTTGAAGGAGCCGGCGGGATTTTCCGCGATCGACTTCGACGCCGCGTACGCGAGCTGATTGGAGTTGCCGACGACGAAGGTCTCGAACTGATAGCGCGGATTGAACGTCGCGGGAGGAAGTTCCGACACCGCCGGCGCGGTGCTGTGAGGCACGAGACTGTCGGCGACGGAGTCGTCGATGACGAAGTGAATCTGCACGCGCTCGGGTGAGATCTCGTTCAACACGCCGCGAATCTGGGGTCCAAAACGCTCGCGAATCTCGTCGACGAAGCGTTGCGACGGAACGCCGACGTCGAGCGTGTCGCCCTTCTGCGCGAGGAATCGGGTAGGGGCGAACCAGTTCTCATACTCCGTCCTGTCAACGACTTGCTCGAGGCGAGTGAGAACTTGCTTCCAAACGTTCATGGGCGGGAAAGGGGCCGTATGTCGTTGAAAATCCACAGCTTTTCCACAACTGTGGAAAATCTGGCTATGCGATTGGGCCGTGCAGTCTAGCATGCGTTCGTGTCGCGAACGCAAGTGAAAAAAAGTTGCTCGGTTGCGAAGTTGCTCGGTTGCTCGGTACCGCGAAACCACGCAACCCCGCCGCAACCACGCAACCCAGGAATATCCCACTCTGCGCAGTCCGTTTGACCGCCCATCTTGCGGCGTCTATACTCGCCGCTTTCTTTTCAGAGGGTTAGAACATGAAGCGCACTTATCAGCCCAACAACCGCCGCCGCAAGCGCACGCACGGCTTCCTCGTTCGCATGCGGACGAAGGATGGTCAGGCCGTGCTCTCGCGCCGTCGTCGCAAGGGCCGCAAACGCCTCGCCGTCTAGGCGCGCCACCTGGTGGAACAGCGAGCAGACGCCCGCGGTCCGGAGGCGCTGCCGAAATCGAAGCGACTCGCGAAACGTCGTGAGTTTCTTCGAGTCTACGAAACGGGCCGAAAAAACTTTTCCCGCTACGCAGTGCTCTTCTTCGCCGGCAACGATCTTCCCCATTCGCGGATCGGAATCACGGCGACGAAGAAGATCGGGAAAGCCAACGTTCGCAATCGACTCAAACGCTGGACGCGAGAGATTTACCGGCGGGAACGCGCGCCGCTCGATCTCGACGACCGGCGGCTCGACATCGTGGTGAATGTGAAGCCCATCGCCGCAGAGGCAAAGTTTCAGGACTTCCGCGACGATCTCTCGCGCGCGCTGCGGCGCATTGCGAAAGAGAGCGCGGTCTGACTTCGCCATGCGCGCCGCCGCACTCCTTCTTCTCCGCTTCTACAAGCGATTCCTCTCGCCGCTTCTGCCGCCGATGTGCCGGTTCGAGCCGACGTGCTCGATCTACATGATGCAGGCCATCGAAAAGCACGGCCTCGCGCGCGGCGGCTGGCTCGGCCTGCGCCGCCTGTCGCACTGCCATCCGTTCAACCCCGGAGGTTGGGACCCCGTCCCCTAAGAAATGGAAAAACGAATTTTCCTTGCAGTCGTGATCTCGATCGCCATCCTCGCGTTGTGGGGAGCGGTCGTCCCGAAGCTGTTTCCGGAGTTCGCGAAACAGCAGCAGAAACAACAACAGAGTGCGCAGAAACCGGTGCGCGGTGCGCAGACGACGACGTCCGCGACGACGACAACGACGTCGAGCGCTCCCGCGTCGAAGCCGGGATCATCGTCCGTTGCGGCCGCGCCGGTGACGCCGCCGGTTGCAGCAGCGGCGGAAACGCAGACGATCATCGAAGGCAATGACTACGTCGCGCGCTTCTCCAATCGCGGCGGCGTGCTCGTGTCGTATCGGCTCAAGCACTACACCGGAAAACAAAAAGAGCCGCTCGAGCTCGTGAAAGGGCGCGACGCGTCGCGCAGCGACTTCCCGTTCGCTCTCGAAACGCGCGACATGAATCTCTCTCGCCGTCTCGACAACGCGTTCTACGCGGTCACGAAGCGCGTCGATCGCGGCGCGACGGTCCTCGAGTATCGCTACTCCGACGGCTCGATCAGCGCCGCGAAGACGTTCCGCTTCGGCGCGGACTATCCGTTCGACTTTTCGATCAACGTCACGCCGGCGGTTCCGTATCGCGTCGTCGTCGGCCCCGGCATTCGCACGCTCGCGCCGGAAGAGCGCGACAGCCAGTTCATCATCACCGGCAACGGCGTCGTCCAGATCGACGACAAGCTGAAGATTCTCAGCCGTGAGAAAGCGGATCGCATCAGCGCGATCCCGAATGCGCAATTCGTCGGCATCGAAGACAACTACTTCCTCACCGCGCTTCGTCCGACGCACAGCGGCGACGGCATCATCCGCCGCGCCGAATTTCCCGACGTCGACAAGAAGCAGCCGCGCAAAGAGCTGTACGCGGGACTCAACGCTGCGAGCGACGGCACCGTCGCCGGCAGCGCATTCTTCGGACCGAAGCAGACGAAGATTCTCGAGAAGTTCGGCTACGCGTCGACGCTGCAGTTCGGCTTCTTCGGATTCATCGGGCGGGTCCTGCTCGAAGTCCTCATCTGGCTCAACGGCATCACGCACAACTACGGCTGGGCGATCATCGTCCTGACGATCATCATCAAGATCGTTCTCTATCCGCTGCAGCACAAATCCATCGTCTCGATGAAGAAGATGCAGCGCGTTCAGCCGAAGATCGAAGCGATCAAGAACAAGTACAAGAAGGCGCGCAGCGATGCCGAGCAGCGGCAGAAGATGAACGTCGAGATGATGAAGCTGTACCAGGTCGAAGGCATCAATCCGATGGGCGGATGCCTGCCGATCGCGCTGCAGCTGCCGATTCTCTGGGGCTTCTACGGACTGCTCTCGCGCGCGATCGAGCTGCGCGGCGCGCCGTTCATGCTGTGGATCCACGACCTCTCGGCGAAGGATCCGCTCTACATCACGCCGCTCCTGATGACCATCACGATGTTCATCCAGCAGATGATGACGCCGACGACCGTCGATCCCGCGCAGCGGCGCATGTTCCTGATCATGCCGCTCGTGTTCGGTTGGATTTTCAAAGAATTTCCGAGTGGCCTCGTGCTTTACTGGCTCGTTCAGAACATCTTGACGATCATTCAGACAATGATCATGAATAGGTACTGGAAAGAACATCCTGCGGAGTTGAACAAAGATTGAGCGGGGAAACGATGACTCACCGCTTCGAAGGTCAGAATCTCGAGGACGCGCTGAACACAGCAGCGAAGTCCCTCGGCGTCGAGCGCTACAAGCTCTCCCACCGCGTCATCGTGGAGAAGCGCGGCTTCCTCGGCGGCATCAAACGCGTCGTGATCGAGGCCGAGGTGAATGAGAACGCGACGCCACCTCCTGCGCCGGTGCCACTGCCGGTCGTCGAAGACGACGGCTCGCAGGCAGCCATGCTGCGTTCGTCCGGCTACGCGCAACAGCGCGAGCCGCGCGGTCCGCATGCGGGCGGCGGCGGGCGGGCGAGGGGCGGGCGCGGTGGTGGTGGCGGCGGCGGCGATCGCGGCGGAAGAGGTCGCGAAGATCGTGGCGGTGGCCGCGGACGTCGCGGCGGCGGATCATCGCGGCGTCGCGAAGAGGCGCAATTCGAGTCGGGCGACTTCGAGAAATACGCGACGCCGGTCGAAGCGCCGGAACAGGGACCGGAGTCGGAAGCGGCGAAGAGCGTTCGTGATTGGTGCGAACAAGTACTTTCTCTCGCAAAGTTGACGAGTACGATTCGGACCGAAGAGAACGAGACGCAGATCATCGTCCGCCTTTACGGCGGTGATGCTCGCCGATTCGTCGACCGCCACGGCGAAGTGCTCGACGCGTTGCAGGTGCTCGCGAACAAGGCGCTGGTCGGCCGCAAGATCGAGAAAGACATCGAGCTCGATTGCGAGTCGTTCAAGGAGCGTCGTGTCACCGATCTCGAAGAGCGCGCGAAGCAACTCGCCGATCGGGTTCGCAAAGACGGACGCGAGCAACTCCTGCCGGCGATGAGTCCGATCGAACGGCGCATCGTGCACCTGGCGTTGCAGGACGATGAAGCGGTGACGACGGAGTCGCGCGGCGAAGGCTTCTACAAGCGCGTCGCCGTGATTCCGCGGCCGGCCGCGGAGTCGTGAGCAGCGGCGACGCGCTCGACACCATCGTCGCTCCGGCGACGCCGGTCGGTCGCAGCGCGCTCGCCATCGTTCGGATCGACGGTCCGCGCAGCGCGGAGATTCTAGTGTCGCTCACGAATGTGCCGCCGCCAGAGCCGCGCGTGGCGACGCTCGTTGACCTCGCTGATCTCGATCAATGCATCGCCATTCGTTACGCGGCGCCGCATTCGTTCACGGGCAACGATCTCGTCGAGCTGACGTTGCACGGAAATCCGATGCTGATCGAGCAAGTGATCCGCGCGGCGACGTCGCTCGGCGCGCGGATCGCGGAGCCGGGCGAGTTCACCGAGCGCGCGGTGCTCAACGGAAAGCTCGATCTCGTGCAGGCGGAGTCGATCGCCGATCTCATCGCGGCGCGCACGCCGCTGCAGGCGAAGTTGTCGCTCGGCAATCTCGAGGGAGCGCTGAGCCGAAGGGCGAGCGCGATCCGCGAGTCGCTGCTCTTCGTGATCTCGCGGCTCGAGGCGGCGCTCGACTTCGCGGACGAAGGCTACGAGTTCATCACGCGCGACGAAGCGCGGCGCCGCGTCGAAGAATCGGTGCGCAATTGCGATGCGCTCGCGGAGACGTATCGCCGCGGCCGTGCCACGACGCAAGGCCTTAACGCCGTCATTCTAGGAAGACCGAATGCCGGAAAGTCGACTCTCTTGAATCGCCTCGTCGGCAGCGATCGCGCCATCGTGACGCCGATCCCGGGAACGACGCGCGACATCGTGCGCGAGACGATCGAGATCGGCGGATTGCCCGTGACGCTGTCCGACACGGCGGGACTGCGCGAAGGGGCGGACGTCGTCGAAGGCATCGGCATCGCCCGCGCACGAACGGCGGCGGAGAACGCCGACATCATTCTCTATCTCGTCGACGCATCGATAGGTCCGACGGATGACGATCGTGCGGAGCTGGCAAAGTTGCGCGACGCGATCGTCGTCTATTCGAAGACCGACCTCGCCCCGCCGCCGTCGGGCGCGATCACGACGTTGACGCTTCTCGAACATCTCGACGCGCTCGTTCGCGATCGCTTCGCGGTTCCGGAGTCGTCGGCGACGCTCGTGAACGAGCGCCAGTTCGCCGCAGTCGCAGAATGCGAAAGCGCGCTTCAGGACTCGCTGAAGTCATTCGACGAGAAGCTGGACGAGCGGATGATTTTGGTCGATCTCCACCGCGCCGCGAACGCGTTGGGCGTGCTCACCGGCGTGATCACGCGCGACGAGATCTTCGACGAGATCTTCGCAAAATTTTGTATCGGTAAGTAGCGTTCCACGTGGAACCATGCACGACCGCTTCGATGTGATCGTCATCGGCGGCGGCCACGCCGGCGCCGAAGCAGCGCGCGTTTGCGCGCGAGGCGGAGCGTCGGTCGCGCTCGTGACGATGCAGCGCGACGCGATCGGACGGATGTCGTGCAACCCCGCAATCGGCGGCCTCGCCAAAGGCAATCTCGTCAAAGAGATCGACGCCCTCGGCGGACTGATGGGCGAGGCGACCGATCGCGCCGGTATTCAATTCAAAGTGCTCAACCGATCGAAAGGGCCGGCGGTGCAGGGGCCGCGCGCGCAGTGCGATCGCGATCTGTACGCCGCCGCAGTGCTTTCGATCCTCGACGCCGCACCGAACATCACGATTGTCGAAGGCTCAGTCACTTCGCTGAATCCGGTGACGCTGAACGACGGAACGCGGCTCGTAGCGCGGGCGGTGATCGTCACCACCGGAACGTTCCTTCGCGCGCTCATGCATTCGGGCGAAGTGAAGACCCGCGGAGGCCGCTTCGGCGAAGCATCCGCGGAAACGCTGTCGGACTCGCTTGCCGCGCTCGGCCTAAAACTCGGACGTTTGAAGACAGGCACTCCACCGCGGGTCGACCGCACGACCGTCGACTTCGCCAAGATGGAAGAAGCGCCGGGAGACGAGCGGCCGCGTCCGTTCTCGATTCTCACGGACCGACTCGAGCAGCCTCAGGTGCTCTGTCACCTCACGCACACGAGCGAGCTCGCGCACGAGCTGATCCGCGCGAATCTCCATCGCGCGCCGATGTACTCGGGACAGATCAAAGCAACGGGTCCGCGGTACTGCCCGTCGATCGAAGACAAAGTCGTCCGTTTCGCGGACAAGGAACGGCATCACGTATTCGTCGAACCGGAAGGCCTGAAGCATCCGTGGCTCTACCTCAACGGGATTTCGACCTCGCTTCCGCCGGACGTGCAAGACGCCGTCGTGCGCTCGCTTCCCGGATTCGAAAACGCCGTGATCGCGCGCTACGGCTACGCGGTCGAGTACGACTTCGTCAATCCCGAGCAGCTCGAGCCGACGCTGCAGGTTCGCGGCGTCGAAGGTCTGTTCCTCGCCGGGCAGATCAACGGAACGTCCGGTTACGAAGAAGCCGCGGCGCAAGGACTCATGGCCGGCATCAACGCGCTGCAGTGGGTTCGCGGCGCCGAGCCGGTCGTGCTGCGCCGCGATCTGGCGTATGCAGGCGTGATGATCGATGACCTCGTCACGCTC
>Ga0105245_10004231_pt1 | contig 12736 bp, 13 predicted proteins | sample KBSM54metaG_FD_81523 | JGI IMG/M metagenome (GOLD analysis project Ga0105245, IMG submission 81523) | Miscanthus rhizosphere microbial communities from Kellogg Biological Station, Michigan, USA - KBS M5-4 metaG | ecosystem: Host-associated > Plants > Roots > Rhizosphere > Soil | place... | reverse complement strand
CACCTGGCGAGCCCTCCGTCGCCTAAAGAAGTCATCGAAATTGCCCCCTTCCGCCTCGAAATCTTCACTTATGCCGGCCAGATGGTGAAACAGTTCAAGGGGGTAATCGAGGCCGCCCACGGGAACCTTGCCAAGACCCTTGCCGATGAGATCGAGGTCGTCCAGGCTAAGTTTGTTTTAGTTGACCCGGCCAGAGCCTCTCCTATCTTCAAGACGAGCCTTGAATCGTTCGCCAATCTGGAGAAGGAAATCGGCGAGTACACCTCGCTCGGGGACGCGGATCGCGCCAAGCATGCAGAAGATGTCGCGCAGCATGTCCGCCTCGAAGCTGCGTGCAGTGACGCCGGTACGAAGATCCTGAACTTTGAAATGATCGCGCTCACTGCGGCGTTAAAACACGTCCAAGACTTCCATCAAGTGTGTGCAAATGCTGACGTTGACGCGGCCAAGGAGGGCATCAAACGTGGACGCGACTTACGCGCGACCCAAAGGGAATTGGCCGTAAGTGTCTTTCCCGACGGCGCGAACGTCGACGCGTTCAAGTTCTTCATCTCCTCGGCACAGTCTTTAGTGGACTTCCAGGCCCCCGGCACGGCTTGTCCGTTTTGCCGCGGCCCACTCGGCGATGACCAACTCGCCCTCCTTAAAAAGTACCATCTTTTCCTCACGAGCAAGGTCGAGGGGGAGATTAAGACACTCGGCGCCACAGTGAACGCGCGGCTCAAGGAACTTGAGGCAGTACAGGACTTTGCTTGGAAGGGGATAGAGGGCGATTTCATTGATGCGAACCAGAAATCGGCGGCGGACGCAGTCGTCGCGAAGATACAGAATGCGCTGCCTAAGCCGATGACGGACATTGTCGATGCCGACGGGTCTGAACTTTTGGTTATCTCGGAACTCGCTGCCATCATCACCTACCTCGAACGGGAGATCAAAACGCGGCAGGACGCCTTGGCGATGGCAAAGGGCGACATCGCCAGCGTCAAGGCCACGCGGGACGGAATCGCCAAGTCGGTTGCCGAGTTCAAGTATCGCGCCTTATTCGAAGGCGAGTTGGCGGGTGTCAAGAAATTGGCCGCGAAGTTGAGGGCCCATGAACTCATGGGGCAGATGATTGAATTGACCAACTTTACCAATGTCCTACGGCAGATAACCAAAATGGCGTCTAACGCCCATGACGAGCTTGTCGTGGACGAGTTTCAGAATCGACTGGACGAGGAATACGTGAAGTTGTGCGGCGGGAAGATGAACAAACTGGGCATTCGCCTCACCAAAAAAGGTGAAAACCAGGCGATTATCCTGGACGCGGACATCGCGGGGAATCCCATCGATCGGGTGCTGAGCGAGGGGGAGCGGAAGGTGCATGCCCTCGCACTATTTTTCGCGGAACTCGGGGGTTCATCGTGTCAGATCGCGGTGTTCGATGACCCAGCCGACAGCTTCGATTACAACAACTGCGATAATTTTGCTAGCCGCCTACGCGACCTGATCCGTGAAAGACCGGACTTGCAGGTGATCGTCCTGACCCACAATTGGCACTTCTTCATTCAGATGCAGATCGTTCTGAGCTGGTCTGCCATGAAGGCCGAGTTGTCCGTGATGGTACTGGAAGGTTGCGCGATCGTCGAGGAGTATGCAGAAGAAATCGCCAGGCTCAAACAACAGATCACCATTATTCTCGCGGTAGCCGGCGAGCCCGACGTGAAGTCGAAGTCTGACTGTTCCGGACTCTTGCGCCGCCTTATCGAATCGGTCGTGAACACTCATAGCTTCAACGGCCAACGATACCAGTTCAAGCAGAAGAGCCAGAAGCTCAGCGACTTTAATCTGTTCACCAAGCTCGTCCCGTTGCTGGACACGGAGGCCGCGAAGTTGCGCGATCTGTACGGCGAACTGAGCGTTCCTGAGCACGATGACGTGCGGAATTTCTACATGTCGAAGACCAAATTAATGTACCAGAAGTGGTTTCGCGAAATTCAGGACATAGAGAGAGATATCTCATCGCGAAGGCCTTGATGCGGATTCCGGTGTCAGCCGAGAGAGTTGCAGTGAGCGTCCCGCCATCGGCGGCGACACTATATTGCTGCGAGTTCCACCTACCGCATTTCCAAACTTCTGACATGAATCGTCACCTTGCAATCCACCTGGAGGTATCGCGTGGATTTGGCGTCGAAAAGCAGCCGGGCCGACACTTAGTGAGATCGGATCGCCGCTCAACAAGCCAGCGGACGGTCGGTTCGTGCCTAGTGCCGCGAGAATGCCGGCTGCCCTGAGCATTCGTTTTACTGGTGGCGGGCGAGATTGAAGTTGCAGCCGCCGGACTCGGCTCGCAAGCGACAGCGCGGCAAAGCCCAGTCGCAAACCATCCCGTTGACGCGGTTGACTGATCTACACGACAGTTTTCCACAGTTCACGCTCTCGTGTGGCCCAATATTTCTTCTAATAGCGGCGCTCCAAGCATCAGTCGGTCACCTTGACCGCCTTCATTCATCGCTTCATGGAACGGGCTAGGACATCGGGCGCGTAAACTTTCATCGCTTTGCACAGACGTACAAACATCACGACCGTGGGTTGCCGCTTTCCCCGCTCGACGTAGTTGACGTACTCCCGCGAGACGTTGGCTTTTGCAGCCAACTCCTCCTGCGTCAATCCTGCGGCAAGGCGAGCTTTCTTTAGTTCTGCAGCCAGCACGGGGCTGACGGTAGTTCTTGACAACCCTTGCGTCAGTGTACTATGGTACACATTCGAAATTGCGAGGCAGGAGTGCCACGGGACAATTCTTATGAATCGCAAAGCGCTGGAGAGTTTCAGGGGATCGTCTGCAGGGGCGTCCGGCACCGCTGTCAAGGAAAATTTCTCGTCGCAAATCTCGGCAAAACTTGCCCGCGCGGGTCCGCGCGGTCCGATCCTGCGGCGAAAAATCTGCCAGAAGTTCTTCGTTACCGCTCCGCTCTTCGAACCACCCCTATACTTCTGGCCCACTGGATCAGAACAGGTTTCGAGAACGAACGACCAATGCGGAAGATGGGAAATGAATTCTAACTGCGACGAGCTTCACCCTCGGAAGATGACGGCCGCCATGAATCTCCCCTTGGGTGACCACGGCCGTTCATTTGCCGCCATTCTCCCCACGGAAGATGTTGACGCGTGGGGCATTTCCGTGAAATACTGGTGGCAATGCCGTGCAAAAGGATTAAGAGCACACGCATGCCACTTTCTTCATGGATCTTCTCAACAGGCAGTTCGGCCTGATCATCGCATATCTGCTTCCCGGCTTCATTGGATTAACCGGCCTCGCTCCCTTCGTGCCCATCGTCGCACGCTGGTTCGACGCGGATCAGACAGTGGGCGTCAGTGCTCCAATCTATGCGCTGTTGGCCGCCACCGCCATTGGCATGACGATCAGTGCGTTTCGCTGGTTTATCGTCGATCGCATTCATGGTCTGACCGGACTTGGCGCGCCAGCGTTCAACGCGAAGGCACTTCAAGAACGTCCTACCGCCTACTTGACCCTTGTGGAATCGCATTACAAATTCCATCAATTCTACGCCAACACTCTCGTCGCGGTGGTGTGGACTTACGGTGTTCACCGATGGCTAAAACCCTCCCCACTTCTCTCCATCGGAACCGATGTGGGCGTACTGATTCTCTGCTCCGTGCTCTTCGCCAGCTCTCGCGACGCACTTTCAAAATATCGTTCGCGCATCACGCAATTGATTCAACACGAACCTCTTTCAGGAGATGAAATCATGACCAACGGAATCGATCATTCACATGGCCCCGCAACTTCGCCGAAACCCAAAGCAGCCCCGAAGACTCCCGACACTTCTAAAGAGAAACCGAAGCCATCGCAGGTGAAACCGACGGAGAAATAACATCAGAATCTTGAATATCGCGCGAGCGAATTGCACCTCATCCATCTTGTGAATTGGAGGAGTCGTGGCCCGGTCATTTCGATTAATTTTCTGCGCCCTCATCATGCTGTGTTCGATGGGTTGCGTGACCAGCAGGTCGGGGACGCGCCTGGAGGGGTCTCAGGTGAACACGATCAAAAAGGGCGTTACGACGCGCGCCAAGATCGAGAAAACCTTCGGCGCGCCCATCAATGTATCAATGCTGTCGGATGGACGCCGGGCCATGCATTTCAGCTATAACGAATCACGCATGAAGGGTGGAACTTACGTTCCATTTGGTCTTGGAGGCGCGGGAGCCGACACGTGAAGGCAATCGCTACAAGTCATCCTCGGCTCTGACAACATCGTCCAAGACTATGGATTCAGCGACACCACAGGCGAAACCAACATCGGAGCATTTGGCGCCGGTGGCACGCACACGGAGCGACCAACAAAATCTAAATGAAATAGGAGAACAGAATGGGACATCCGACGTTGGGTTCGGCGGGACTCGTTATTGCGGTGTTTGAGCCATCGTTCCACTTCCGCCATCAGTTCGTCGATCGTCTTGCAGCAATGGTTGCACGTCACGCTCGGGTGCAGGTCCCGCCACTTCCTTTCGATCTTATTGTCATCCGGACAATACGGCGGCAGAAAGGGCAGCCGGATGCGATGGCCCTTTTCCTTCGTCCATCCCTGCACCTGTTTGCTGCTGTGAATCCGGAAGTTGTCAAGCACGACGTTTATGACCGGCGCGTTGGGATAAGCCTTTAGCATCGCTCCAGCATGGACAGGAACAACAGACTGTCTTCGTTCTCCCCCCACATACTCAATGCGTCCGGAGGTGGCGTTCAACGTCCCGCAAAGGTAACGCTTGACGTTCTGGCCTGGCGTCATCACCTCTTTCTACTTGCCGCGATTCATCCAATCCGGGCCGATACTGGGGTTCAAATGGATGTCGATCTCGTCGAGATAGACCGCAACTTCCCTGGCTTTGATTCTCTGAACCGCGCGGCGGATGGCGGGCAAACGCCTGTTTTACGCGGCTTTGGCCAGGGACCCACCGTCGGCTTGGGCTGACCCAATCGAGCTCTGTTCGTCTGTAAAGCCCGGCACGTCGTTGTTGGATGGATCTTGACGCCGGTCAATTCCTCCATCACTTTTGCAAGCAGTTCCTGTGTCCACGTCGGACGCGGGTAGCCAAAATCACGAGGCCGCTGGTCCACAATTTCATAGAGCTTTGCCAGATACGCCTGGTCGACCTTGGTCTGGCCGTTATCCTCGCGGCGATCATGCAACCCGGCCACGCCATGATCGCGAAACCGTCTGATCACCCGATCCACCCACGAGATCGAACATCCAAGCGCCTTGGCGATCTCGCAGCGGACGGCATCTTCACCCCACAGCAACACGATCTGACGGCGCGACGCCAGGCCTTTGCCCGCACCCGAACCTCCCAATCGTGTTAACTCCCGGACGCAGTCCTTTCGTGGAACGGCACCCTGCCAAGGGACGCATCACACACTACTACAACCCACACGAGGTGACACATCCTGGCCAACACCAATTTGTTAACAATATGTTATTAACCTAAATAGGTTATGTTGCCCGCCAAATCGCCTTTCTGAAAGCCCGCCACCTTCTACTGATCCATTTCCTGGCGTAGCTAAACCATCGCAACTTCCCCGAAGATGGCAAATCCGCTCCATCAATGTTAGACTGTGATACATGCAACGACCATTGATCTTAATCACAAATGATGATGGGATTGACTCTCCAGGTCTATTGGCGTCTATCGCCGCTCTCCGTTCGCTCGGCGACCTTTTAATTGTCGCCCCCATGACTCAACAAACCAGTCTTAGTAGGGCTTTTCCCAAAGTTCCCGACTTGGGCAAAATTGAAACTCGTCAAATCCCCTTCGATGGGGAGATTCTTGAAGCACATGCACTTACTGGAAGCCCCGCGTTTTGTGTTTCTCACGCCGTTCTTGAGTTAGCTCAACGCCCAATTAATTTGTGCGTCAGTGGCATTAACTATGGTGAGAACCTCGGGCTCTCGCTGATGCCGAGCGGAACCATTGGTGCCGCCTTTGAGGCGGATAGTTACAATATTCCTGCCATCGCCGCCTCGATGGAGGTCCCATCTGATCAACATCACAGTAATTCATTTAACAAACATGATTGGAGCGCCGCCATTAACTTTACGCGTCGCCTCGCTGAAAATGTGCTTCAATGGGGCTATTTGCGCGACGTCGCCGTCTGGAATTTGAACATCCCTGCATCCGCGACTAGCAGCACTCCCTATCGATTTACAAGACAAAGTAGGCAAAATTACTTTGTCTTTCGTAAGCCCCTACGACGTACCCTCAACGAGCCAGCAAAATTGCCAGTTGAGATCGAAATAGACGCATCGACTCTTGAACCTGACTCGGATATCCAATGTGTTATCATCGACAAATGCATTTCAATAACGCCACTAACATGGGACCTGACGTCGATCGCCGCTCTTGAGTCACGCGAGCCTAGTCTTATCATTAAGTGAACTCATTGCTATGTCTTTTTACCTAGGCATTGATATTGGGACCACCGCCATCAAGGGAATTGTTATTTCCTCAACCGGCGAGATATGTGCGACCCACTATGTCCGCCGATCCGAAATCTCAAGAATGGAACTTCATCCAGACGATCCCGCAAACGTCTGGTCGAATTTTAAAATCGTTATCCAATCGCTTCGAGCATCGGCTCCTGAAGTATTTGCCAATGTATCGGCAATCGCAATCTCTGGCGTAGTACCAAATATCTGTCTCTTAAACGCGCGCGACGAAGTCCACTCGCCACTATTGCGCTATTCCGACCGTCGAGCCTATAACATCGAAGTCGAACTCGACTCGGCCCGCAAGAGCAGTGCCTGGCAGAATGAGGTCCTTTCAAAGCTCATTTGGCTCAAAGCTAATAGCATCCTGCCGCAGAAAGAACCGCTTAAGATATTTTCGCCTCATACCTGGATTACCTATAAGCTAACGGGCAAGTATGTCATGGATCGAGTTTCTGCAATTGAGCACGGTTGCGTATTTGATATTAGCAACCAATGCTGGGATGAGGGACTTCTTAGATCTTACAGCGTGGATTACATTGAGTGGCCCGATGTTACCAGTCCGTTCGCTGTTTCGGGCCGGATTGATGAAGGGATTGCTCGCGAACTTGGCTTGAGCGATTCAGTGAAAGTAGCGGTAGGTGGGCCCGATTTTCTTGCGTCGCTTTTGGGGAGCGGAGCTCGCGAAGCTGGAGACACTATGATTTATCTTGGCACCTATCATTGTGGGTGCGAGCTGGCGTATTCGCTTGCTGATATCGACAATGGCAATCTGGAACGGCATGCAATTAAATGGATTTCCACAATTCCGCAAGTTGGGCCGCAATGCGAAATTGCGGCCGAACTTATTACCGGTCTAGCTGGGAATGCTGCTTGGAGCCAGCTAGAGCTACTCGCTATGAGTGAACCGACAAGTGGCAATGGTACGATGTTTGTGCCGTGTGTTCAACTTCTAGAGTCAACGATTTCCACAAAGCCGTTGAGCGGCTTGTTCTTTACGGGATCTCGTTTGGAAAAATCTGGACTTGCAAGGGCTGTCTTTGAGAGCACGGCCATCGGTATTGCAGTCGATCTGAAGAGACATCAAGTCTCTTTGAAGGGGAAGCGCGTTTACATTTCGGGCGGTGGCTGCCGCAGTCGCGTTCAGCGAGAAACTCTTTCGACCGTCTTGCAGATACCTGTTACGTTCATCGCGGCCGCTGAAGATGGTTTGGGCTCCGCGTTGATCGCGATGCGCGCGCTTGACCCGGTTAGATTCTTGACTCTCGATATCGAAGATGTTTGGAAACCACTAGTTGTGCTTCCAAAACAATCTACCGATTCGTTAGTTTTAAAGGAAGCGTTTTATGAGGGCGTTATTCGATCAAAACTGGATGATTTATGAGCGATTCTGATCCAAAGACTTTCTACCTGCCGCGGTTTGACAGTAATACTCTCAAATCGGTTCTCACAGGGCCGTTGCCCAATCGTGAATATGTCTTTGCTGACTACACCATTGCACCTAAACAAGGGATTAGTCTACCCGAGGCAATTGCGAGAGCTGCAATCGTGGCGTCCTGCCGTTCGCAGCGCGCATACCATCATGAAAGCCAACCTGAATGGCTCAATCGTGCTGCCAAGGTGACTAAGTATAGTCACGATGGTTTTGCGCAGATCGCGTACCCGGCGGAGATGTTTGGTGAACGGGAAGGCGTCTCGAAGCTGCTGGCGGTTCTTACCTGTGGGGGAGAGCATGACTTCGTGGATCAGTTCTGGCTTCATGAGTTTACGCTCCCACCCACTGTCTTGGTGCGATTCGGCGGTCCACAATTCGGGATAGATGGAATTAGGGGAAAGCTAGGAAAATCGACAGGCCCAATCATTGGTGTGACCGTGCGTCCATTGTGTGATCCCAAGCGATACAACGACGAACTTATCCACTATAAGGCGGCACTCAGAGGAGGGGCTGATTACTTGACAGATGATATCCTGTTTTCCGACAATCAAGACGAGTGGGAGATTGAGACTAGAGCCAGACGACTTGTCCATTTATGTCGAGAGATGACGGAGGAGACCGGACACCCGAAGTCCTACGTCGTGAATCTTGCCGTTGACGAGGGACAACTTCCGGCGATAACAACACTGCTGCACGAGATCGGCGTTGCGATCGTAAAGGTTAACGCGTTTTTTTCCGGATTCGGTACGCTTCTTTCCTTGCGAACCAGCAGTAAAATGCCGCTCATCGCCACGAATATCGGCGTGAGTCTTTTGACTCGCCCTGCGGACACAGCCGAAAAGAGATTGGGTACGGGTGTTTCAGAAGCAGTTATCTCAAAACTTAGCCGATTGTGCGGAGCCGATGGCGTTCATTTAGGTAGCATTGACACCGGCTCATTCGTGGTGCAATCGTATGATCCTGCGATCTTGGCACTCGCTTCGTCACTCGGTTCTTTAAAACCCTCAATTGCAGTCCTAGGAGACAATGTAAACGTGGGTAACTTATGGCAGAATTTGCGCAACTTTGGTCGAGACGTCATGATTGAGAGTTCTAGCGGGATTATGTCATATCCAAGCGGACCCGAGAAAGGTGCCGCCGTGTTCAAAGAACTTGCGACGAGGTTGGCTGATGTGGATGATCCCGGGCTAGCACACGAGGTTTTGGTAGCGAGAGCCAAAAATGATAGCCACCTTATGGCCGAGTTAGAAGCGTCGGGGTATAGGGAAGTCCAATCGCGCATGGAGAGTTAAAAGATGAACGATGCAGATTTTCTTTCCGCGACTGGAGTATTGCTTGCGGTCAATTCCGGGCTCCTTGGCATATCGGCCACGTTGCTAGCCTTGGTCCCTGCATTACTAGGAGCATTTGATAACAGTCGCACAACTTTTGTTCAGAATGAAGTGGGGCGACTCAAGGTAGAAGACGGCCTTCGCTTGATGCGCGCGACAATCATTCTTTTCGCAATTGGTAGCCTGTTGGGAATCATCTCATTACTGTATCGCTTGTTTGCGATGTTTGATAAAACGACATCTTCGACAACCCAATCGGTATCCCATCAAGTCATACAAACATTTAAATCGGACGTGCCAATTTACATGATTCTTCTATCCGGCGCTGTAGCTAGCATCGGATTGTTGTTGATAACGGTCGCTGCGTTTCGACTTGCGCAAATCTCTCGGTTTATCCTTCGAGGCAAGAATTGTTAACGATTTGATTGAGACTACGTTTTCGAAAATGTCATATGCACACGACAACCCTGGCTGTATGGATGCAAGCTCTGAGCAAGCAAACATACGGGTGTTTAGCACTGCTGCTACTGCACTGAGCGCACTTCGGAGTGCGTCACACTTGACTCCGGCTTCTAAGGGAACTGCCCCGAGTTTGCAATCGTATTGGGTCTCTGCATTTATCAGGCACTACGGAGATCGTCGGAATCTGGCCTTTACCGGGGTGTTTCAGGAAGGACTCCTTCAGACACTCATCCCGTTTCAATTTTCGCCAGATCAGAGTTATTTACAACTTAGCTGCGATGAAACAGCCGACTATACGGATCTGCTTGTCGGAAATGAAGGCGAAACTGCTCTTCAGCTCGCAATTGCCTATTGGAAGAGGAGGGGAATGTCGAGATTCATATTTGAACGATTGCCGTTTGAGTCTCCGACAATCCTTTCGTTAATAAAACTCGCACAAGTAAGTGGAGGAATTGTGCGAATGCAGGTCGGCGAAATCGCCCCTTATATATCTATAGATAGGTTCCGCGGAGTAGATTGGGCGCGTTATCGTACTTCGACAACAATTCGTGGGTATCTAAAGCGGAAGGCAGCTTTACACAATCGGCTTTCAGTTGAGATTATTGACACGTTTGAGTGTTTTCGTGCAGTGTGGCCTGTTGTGCGTGCTATTCATATCGATCGTTGGGTGAAGAAGGGAGCAATTAGTAAGTATACTGATCAGGCACGTATCGGTTTTATTGAAGAAATCTGCGAAGTGGCGGCACGTCGGGGTGAGTTGTTCATGCCCTTGCTTCGGATCGACGGTAACATCGTTGCGTATATCATCGGCTTCCATGTTGGGGATCGGATCTTTGATTGGAATACTTCGTTCGATCCTTATTATAAAAATAACTCTCCGGGCGCGCTGTTGTTAATAGAGGTGTTGCAGCGCGTTGAATCGATCAATATTAATCGATACGAGTTTCTTACTGGTAATGAAGATCATAAATTTCTTTGGGCATCGCACTACGGAGGCAACGTGTCGGTGGAGTTGGTATTATAGAGTACTGGAGTCCGGAGTTATCGTTTCTGAGTAATGCTGCAGTCGATTGATTTGAGGGACTTAATGATTTCTCGAATAGAAAAGAGCGAGCCTTTCGGATCGCTCGTTGGTTTTTGGCGTGGCTTAAAGTCGGCGCCCAACGTTCTGGCGTTAACAATGCGCTGGTACGGCCTTTCAAAGGGTACGAAAGTCGCGGTCGTTAATCGAATTCATTCAGGCAGTGCCACAGCGTCTAATCTTCTAGAGAAGTCGTATCCGCTTCGCGGGCATGTGTTCCAGATTGTGCGAATGGTGGAACCATATGGATCAGGGCATTACCTTCCATTCCAGCAGCTTCACCAATTCATCCGGTGTCCGGTCGGTAGGTTGCCCTTCATCAAGCTTGACCCATCGTGTGAATCGATTTGGGGCAATCTGCCTCAGGACAGTCTCGGCGCAACGTTCTCCGGCGTCGCCGGCATCCGGCATAAGCCAGACCCGGCCGGAGACCGACACCGCGTTCAGGACGAGCGTCGCTTGATCTGGAGAACAACTTGACCCCATCAACGCGACGACGTTGGCAAAACCACACTGCCAGAGCCACCACACCGACGGAAACCCTTCCACGATCACCAAGTCACGGACAGGTTCCTTGATCGCGTGCCCGTCATAAAGAAAGTGACTTTTACGGAATTCAAGGATTTCACCTTTTCGTTCCCGATTGCTCGGAAACAAATACTTGGGCACCTTCTCGCTGACCTGATCGTCCCGCGTGAACCGTCCGGCGTAGCCGATGAGCTTGCCGTGCTGATCGCGCAGGGGAATGACGACACGACCTGCCATAAGTCCGCGATTGCAAAACCCCAGGCCAAAGTGCATGATTGTTTCCGCAGTGAAGCCACGCTCCTTGAGATACGGATGATCGGGATCAAGCCCTTTCAATTCGAAGTCCAAAGGCGCGTTGATGATTGTCGCCGGGCGAGTTGGCGCTTGCCCGGCATTTTCATGCGCCTCGGGTTTAGAATTGCGCTTCGATTGCGGACGTGCTGGTTTCGATGGTGGTGGTGGCTGTTTTCGCTCGTCACCGCCACCGTTGTTTTCGGCCGGCTTTCCGCACTCAATTCCAAAGGTTTCGGCAAGCATCCTCGCAATTTCCCGCAGGTGATTGCGATCGTATGGACTCTTGCCTTCCATCAGCACCGCCAGGTCAAGGTGATTGCCCTTGGCATGACAGCCGAAACACTGAAAGCACTTGCGCTCCAAGTTCACTGAAAACGACGGAGACTTCTTCTGGCCGTTGTGTCCAGGAAGCGGGCAAAAGCCGTGAAGCTGAGACCCACTGCTCCCATTCTTGCGCTTGAGGTCAATCTTGTAGTGCTGAAGCACCTCTTCAAAGCTCAATCGCTCTTTCAATAAACGAAAGTCAATCCATTGCTGAATCATGACTCAGTCCTTTCTGAATCCATTTGGGATTCGGGGTTGGGGTTCAAAGACAGTTCCGTTCGTGCTAGGTCGTCCCACTCTTGCGGACTGGCCGATTCGCACTGGAGTGCGTAATCGACCGCCGCGGCGAGATCAGGGTCGAAGTAGCAGACGACGGAGAGGTAATTGCCGAAATCGTGGGGATTGGATTTGATCGAGAGACGGGCGCCGTCGGGTTCATCGCCGAAGGTTCGGCGAAGCAATCCGATGTACGCCCGGCATTCCTTGCGGGCTCGGTCGTAATAATCATCACGGCCGACCTGGGCGCAGTTCTCCATGGGCGGAGCACTGCCGAGATCCATGCAATCCTGCATGAGATGCACTCCTTTCAGTTGTAGAAGAGGGATTAGTAATCGTCGGGCAGAAGAATGGTCGTGACCGACCGGTCTGCCTCGGTGATGATCCAGAACTTGGTGCCGTCGCTGGCGCGATAGCTGGAGAGAAGACGAAAGCCTTCTTTCAGGGACAACTCGTTTTCAGCCTCGTCAGCTTCACACAAGTCGCCCCAGTCGCCAGCCATATGCCGGTCGAGGGCAGT
>Ga0105245_10004229_pt1 | contig 12741 bp, 16 predicted proteins | sample KBSM54metaG_FD_81523 | JGI IMG/M metagenome (GOLD analysis project Ga0105245, IMG submission 81523) | Miscanthus rhizosphere microbial communities from Kellogg Biological Station, Michigan, USA - KBS M5-4 metaG | ecosystem: Host-associated > Plants > Roots > Rhizosphere > Soil | place... | reverse complement strand
TCGGCGGCGAGCGCGACATAACCGAGCTCGGCCAGCCTACGCGCGCGTTCTATGGCGAATTCGTTCAGTCCCAATCCCTCGTGAAACACCAGCACACCCGGCCGCGGCCCGGCAGTATTCTCGTAGGCGAGATAGCCGCGCAAATTGGCTTCCTCGCAGCGATAATCGACGTCGCGTGTTTGCATGAAATTCTCAGGGCTTCTTCAAACGAGAAGTGGAACTTCACACCGGTTTGAAGTTCGCACAACCCGAAATCGGAACCCCAGCCAACACCATCGGTTGGTTTCGCTCGTTCGTCCTCGTTCGGAGAAATCACATGACAAAAATCAAAATTCTCGGCGCCGCCGCGATCCTCGCCTCGGCGCTCGCAAGCCCTGCCATGGCGCAGCAGGTGATCTCCAATCCCGGCTATTGCGCGCAGTTCTATCCAAATGCCAATTGCCAGAACAAGGGACCGGGAAATCCCTACACCGGCAGCTACCAGCGCCAAACCTACCGCGATCAAGCGTATCGGGATCAGGCCTACCGAGAGCCGGCCTATCGCGATAACCGCAGCTGGAACGACAGCTACAACCGCTGGGAAGATCGCGACACCGGCTTCTGGCCAGGCGCTGTCGCAGCCGGCGTTGTCGGCGGCGCGGTCGGCACCGCAGCCGCGATCGCCACTGCGCCAATCGGCGGCGCCGAATACGCCCGCCGGAACGGGTTCGTCTGCACCCCCGGCACCTGGTTCCGAGGCGACGACGGCCGGCAGCATATTTGCCAGTAAGAAGTTTGCATCGAGAGGCGGAAAAGGCGGCCCAAAAGCCGCCTTTTTTGCTTAACTAAAAATTTAGACAAAAGCGGTTGGCTTTGTTTGCACTGAACCGACCAAGCGATTTTCTGGAAGCCGTCTCACAGATCGAGCCTTTGCCGTTCGATCCATTGCAGTATGGACTGACCCATGAAGTCCGATTTTTCGATTGGCGATCGAGTTCAAATCAGCGCACTCGGCGCATCACGCTGCCCGCGACATGCCGACAAGAAAGGCACTATTGTCGGGCGAAGCGTCTACGTAAATTGCGCCCGCGTCCTGCTCGATGGAAACAAGGCACCCATCTCCGTGCATTGCGACTATCTGGAAACGATACTGCCGGTCAACGCAGAGCCGGTCGCTGCCGAGTGAGTGGCGCAGCCAGTCACTTTTCCCGCCAAGTTAGGCGTATCGAGGGGCGAAAATAGCGGCCAAACGGTCGCATTTTTATGCGCGGCCACGGTGGAAGCGGGTTTGAGGTTCTGGCCCTTTGCTGGCAAGTCTGATATTCGAGCCGCCGAAGATCAGCGGTAAATTTTACTGGCCACCGATCGCATCAATTCGCCGGTTTAGCTCAGCGGTAGAGCAGCGGTTTTGTAAACCGAAGGTCGGGAGTTCAATCCTCTCAACCGGCACCACGTTTCCAAAAGAATTTATTCAATCATTGCTGCGTTTTCCGGCTCGCAGGCTTCCAACAATTTTTTAGGTTTCTAATTTTCTTTCAAGCAACTTGTACGTGCCATAGCACCGTCAAAGCTCGGGAGAGAATCAATGCTTCGGAAGTTTCTGCGCGATGAGTCCGGCGCTACCGCCATCGAATACAGCCTCATCGCCGGGTTTATTGCGCTAGCCATTATCGCCGCTGTGGGATCGACCGGACAGAGGCTCGTCCAGTTGTTCGAAAGTCTCATTCCCGCATTGACGCTCCCGCATTGACGATCCAGGGCAATTACAACGCTTCAGGCCGTCGAAGATCGGATTAGCGTGACGGGGATCCTTCGCCACTCATCGGTTGCTTCATGCGCCGGTTTAGCTCAGCGGTAGAGCAGCGGTTTTGTAAACCGAAGGTCGGGAGTTCAATCGTCTCAACCGGCACCATTCCTTGCAGCGGCATTGCTCCTCCCGAGGCCGGAACAAACGTCCCGTTGCCACGTTTTCCCGCCATGAAAATACGTGAAGAAAACTGCAACCTCGTTCTGCTCGCCGTGGTCACCCTGTTTACGCTGGCCATCGCAGGCGGTGCGACCTTGCTCAAGCCCGTGTCGGCCGCCGACAAGAATCCGGTCTATGTTGCCAGCCGGACCGTGGGCAGCGCAGCAGCCGCTTCAGGCAGCACCGTTGATCCCAGCCGCCAAACCCCGGTCCGCGTGGTCGGGGCGCCGTTCGTCCCCAACACCAATCCGCGTGAGCGCTAGGCCCAAGGTATTAAGCTCAAGTACTGCGGTGCCTGAGAACCGCTGAGTGTCACACTTTTGTCACCTGACAGCCAAAACTGATGTCGCGATTAACCAGCTTCACTGGACACCCTTGATTCCATAAATGCCGTTTGCTGGAGTCGGTTTGGGTGAGGTGTCTCATGAAATGGATGAGAGAGCGCGACCTTCTGATCGCACAGACGATGGAATTCGTTCAATCGGTGACCGGCAAGAGGCCGGACGCCGAGATCGCCGGCGCGCGGCCTGAGGCTCCCCAGCCGTTTGAAGCCGCCAAATCCAATCTCGCGGCCGCGCCGATGCCTGATATCGCGGCGTTGCTTGCCGATACGACTTTCGCCGCGCCGCCAGAACCGGCCGCGATCGCGCGGGTCGACCTCAAGGGCGAATTCCAATCCGAGCAGTCCGAGATAAAGGCCCGCGTGGCCAATTTCCGCGCCCATCAGGAGCGGTTCAACCGGGAACGTGAGGCCTATGGCAGTTCCACGATGGCCAAGGTCCGCGCCTCGCTGCAGGACAACCCCGTGCCGCCGCGGCCCGGCAAATAGGACGGACAGACGGCGCGCCTTCTACGCTTACCCACGCTCGTCTGAAACCGCTGTCGAAAATCAACGCCCGCCGATCTTCTCCAGCACCGGCAACAGGTGCTTCATAAACGCGTCCGGATTTTCACTCATCGGGAAGTGACCGAGCCCCTTCATGATGGTGACCTCGGAGCCCGCGATGCTTTTGGCCACCGCCAACGTCTCTTCGGGTGTGCAGGAATAATCATATTCACCCGACAACAGAAACAATGGGCAGCGCCTGGTGTCGATCTCGGCGACGCGGCTGCGAATGTCACCATCGATCTTGTAGAAATAGAGATCGCCTTTGAAGACGCCGGGGCCGCTTTGCATGTAATGCCACAGCGTTTCCCAGCGCTCTTTGTCCGGCGCATCGGGGCCGACTAGGCCGGAGACGATGGCGGCAGCGACCTCGCCGCCGTGCACGTCGGGACGGTGCAGAAAATTGAGATCGTAATAGGGATCGACATGCGCGCCGGCCTGCAGGCCGATGATAGCGCGGAAGCGTTCGGGGTGTTCGAGCGCCAAATGCAGCGCAATACGGCCGCCGATCGAGCATCCGATCGCGATCGGCTTCTCGAGTTCAAGCGCGGTCATGATGTCCAGAATCATCGTCGCGTATTGCGCCGATGTGAGCTGGTACTCCTCGTCATGCCAGCCCGCCGGGGGCGACGACTTGCCGTGCCAGGGCATGTCGAAGGCGATGACGCGATGGTTGCGGGTGATCCGCCCATCGTTCATCAGGGCGCGGTATTGCCGGCCGTCGCTGCCGGCGGTGTGCAGGCATAACAGTGGCGTGCCCTCGCCCGCCTCCTCGACATAGATGCGGTGCGGACGACCGAACAGATCGAGGTGCATGTAGCGGCCGACGATCGGCTCGAATTTTGCGCTCATGCGGCCGCTCCCTCACTGCGCAGCTTGGCGAGCGCGTCCTTGAAGTAGCGCAAGTTCGCCATGAATATCCAAAGATCGCCTTCAGCCTTCAGCACGCGCCGCTTGATCAGCGCCATCAAATCGTTGGAGCCCGGCGGCGGCCGGTTGCTGCAGAATTTTTGCCATTCCTCTTCTCCCACGCAGAGCGCAAAGGCGGCAGACGGCATCACGAAAGGACCTTGCGTCACCGACATGATGCGGCCCTCGAAGATCGAGACCAGCCAGGTGCTCTCGCCTACTTCCAGAAGGAATGTGGTGGTGAGAAACCGGCCGCGCCGGACCAGCCCTTCATCGCCATTGACCCGCGCCTTCAGCGTTTCGATCATGCTCGGCCCTCATTCGTTTTCTTATAAAACGCTATTTAGAGCCAGGCGCATACCAGCGCGACATTGGCCGCGCAGGCTGCCAGCAGCGCGACGGTGAGCGTCAAATGGACACGCTCGCAGGGGGTCTGGACGATCGATCTCATGGCCGGAAACATCCGGCGATTCTATCGGGAGAGTCTCGGGGATTCTTTTTTGCGGGATTCATGACTCGTTTACGACTCAGGAACTCCAGCCAAAACGACCCGAAAAGGCCCGAAAATGGGCCCTTTTATCCCCTCGCCCCGCCATGAAAGCCCGGCATGCCGCTATGCCCGAAACCACAAGGAAACACCAAGGCGGCCTCTGCGTTGTCGGCCTTTGGTGGAGCGAATGATGCCCTACGCGCTGTTCTCTAAGGATGCCAAGCTCAGCAAGACCTATCCCACCGAGGCCGACGTCTGGAAGCAGGCGCAGAAATGCGGCCTCGTGGTCGATGCGGTATCGGAAGAGGAAACGTCGGCGCCGCGGCCGGTGCTGGACAATGATTACGAGATCAGGCCGTGCAGCCCGGACCCGAATGAAGATCCCGCCCAGAACAAGGCCGAGGCCGAGCGCGAAGCCCGGATGGAGCCGCAGTTAGGTTCGTGACCGTCATCTGGGGATACCACACCGTCGTCATCCCGGCGAAGGCCGGTATCCATAGGCACAGGACGAGATTGTGGGAGAGGTGTTGAGCAGCCGGGCCAACCAATGGGCCGCGGCGTATAGGCCCGGCGTTCGCCGGGACGACAATTGAATGTGGGATGGCCTTACGGCGTCGCGGTTGCGAGCGATGCCTGTTCCGCAGCGAGGGTTACGCAGGCCTTGCGCCGGTGCAGTCCTCGGATCGCGCCGGTCACCTTGAGCACCTTCCCGACCGGACAGGATGCGTCCTGCACGAAGGCGATTTCATAGGGGGCAAGGATGAGCGGTTCGGATTTCAGGACGGTCTGGGCAAGGCACGGCACCGCCGTAACGGAAAAAATCAGCCCTAACGCATAAGCACGCATGTTCAATGTCCAACCAGCCCGGCTGGACCATAATAGCCGAACGTGACAAAAAGTTGCGTGCAGCGCGAAAATTATTTTTTGGGACCATCGAAGGCGACGATCGCAGCCGTCGCCTGGCACATCTCAAACAAAAAGGCCGGCGGAGAGCCGGCCGTTTCGTAGCGAGGGACGAACCCCTATCAATATCTGGCGGCGACCGGTGCACCACCCCAGCCGAACCGATAGTTCACACCGAGCTTGACGGTGTGCTCGTCGTTGCGAAAGCCTCGTCCGGCGATATCAGCCGGTCCGGTCGCGAAGTTGGTGTTGCCGAAATTGTAATACTGGTACTCGGCCTTGGCCGACCAGTTCGGCGCGAACATGTATTCCAGGCCGCCACCGACGGTGTAGCCGTCCTTGTGGTTGCCGTTGGTGGTGAAGCCTGCCGGGACGCCGGCAACGGACACACCGAGATTGTTGCCGTCGCGCCAGGCGTAACCGCCCTTGGCGTAAACCAGCGCCGGACCCCAAGTGTAACCGATCCGGCCGGTCGCCGAGCCAAGCTGGTTGGTGTTGGAAGTCACCAGCGTGCCGCCCGGGAACAGTACCCCGTTATTGCCGCCGCTGGTCAGCCAGCTGTACTGGGCTTCGGCGCCGATCACCCAATTGGGCGCGAACTGATAGTCGAAGCCACCCTGCACGCCGCCGAGGAAGCGCGCGTCGCTGCCCTGCAGCGAGTTGTCGCCCGCAAAGGCGCCACCGACATGGCCACCGATATAGAAGCCGGTCCAATTATAGACGACCGCAGGCGCGGTGTAGGCCGGCGCCTTGGAATAAGGGCGGGGTGGCATGTCCGCCGCAAAGGCTTGGCCGGCAAAGGCGGCCAGCGCGGCAGCGCCGAGTAGTATCTTTTTCATCTTCGATCCCCGTTTCTAACGTTGCGGATATCAATCCAAACAACGTGACTTCAATTAGGTTGCTTTGGGGCAATGCCAGAGCCGTGATTGCTCGCGACTGTGACGGTACGGCCACAAAGCGTTTTGGTTCCCTCGCATATAAGGTTTTTTCGCCCCGTTAATGGGGTGGTATCCCACTTTGATGTTGTCGGGGATAGCTAAGGTAAGGTTCAAGCCTCGCCGAAAAGTGATCGGATTTCGTTGAGGTTTTCGCCCGGAAACACCCCTGGCTCCCCCCCCCCCAACAGGTCGGAACGCAGTCCCGGCTGCAAGCGCGACCTCCCGCCGCACCGGTCCTCCACCCTTTCCGCACCCTTTCCGCACCCTTTCCGTCAAGTGCAATTCATGTGCACATTGTAGTTGTAGTGCCAGGGAATATTATCGCGTTCTTTTCAGGGGGCGGGCCATGGCGGCTGAAACAGACACCGACGATCGCGACACCGCAAAGGATGTCGTACCCACCCAGTCAAAGACGCTTTCGGTCGAACTGGAAAAGGCCGCCCGCACCGACTCCTGCTACGTGCCGCCGGCGGGGCGCAGCCGGCGCCGCAGCCGCGCCATCGCCGACACGCGCTTTGCGCTGCGCAAGGATCTGCTGGAGCCCGCGCGCAGCGATCCCCACGGTTTCGAACGCATCATCGGGGACAGCGACCTGCTGTCGATCAATTTCCTCGATCGCGGCCGAAAGGCCGCCGCCGCGGTTTGCCGGATCAAGGTCCCCAGCGACGGCGGTATCTGGTACGGCACCGGCTTTCTGGTCGGCCCTCGCCTGCTATTGACCAATCATCACGTGCTCGCCAACGCCGACGAGGCGAGCCAGAGCGAAGCCGAGTTCGGCTATGAGCACGATCTCGACGGCGTCCTGCTCGAACCGGTGCGCTTCAATCTGCGTCCGCACGAAATTTTCTACAGCAATGCCGAACTCGACATCACCTTCGTTGCCGTCACGCCGTTTTCGGAAGACGGCGTGCCGCTCGAGCGCTATGGCCGGCTGCCGCTGATACCGCTGTCGGGCAAGGCGATCGGCGGGGAATGGGTCACGATCATCCAGCACCCCGAAAGCGGGCCGAAGCAGATCGCGATCCGCGCGAGCCAGGTCGTCACGCTCGACCCCAAGCTGGTGCCCGGTGTCGATCTCGACCAGTTCATTCACTATTCGACCGATACCGAACCGGGGTCATCGGGCGCGCCGGTTCTCAACGACCAGTGGCAGGTGCTGGCGCTGCATCACAAGGCGGTGCCGGCGCCAGAAAAGGTAGGAAAGCCTACGCGCAAGCAGGTCTTCATCGCCAATGAGGGCGTTCGCATCAGCGCGATCTATGGCTTGCTGGAACGCGAGCGATTTGAGCGGCCGCCGGCGGGGCTCGTGCTCGATCGCCTCGACAACGCACTCGGCCTTACGTCCATGGGGCAAGGTCAGGCCATGGGCGAGAGCCTGCTCGAGGCCGACCGCGCGCCGCTCCCTGTGGCCCGCTGGACCAACGTCCACGGTTACGATCCATCCTTCCTGAGCGAACGGATCGATTTAACGAAAATCTACAAGCCGATGCTCGACGAGGGAAAAGTCGCACCCCTGCTCGATGGTTCGGGACACGAACTTGCCTATCACCACTTCACCTCGGTGATCCGCGCCGACCGGAAATTTCCGCTGATTACCGCCGTCAATATCGATGGCGACAGGCTGGTGAATCCCGGTGCGCGCCAGGACACATGGCGGCGCGACGCCCGGATTGCCGACGAATTTCAGCCCAACGGCGATTTCTATGAGAAGAAGAAGGGCCACGATCCCGTGCAATTCAGCCGCGGCCATCAGGTGCGCCTGCTCGACCCCTGCTGGAGCAAGGCCCAACAGCATGCCGATGCATTGACGGAAGCCAAGCTCAATGCCGAGGACACGTTTCACTACACCAACGCGGCACCGCAGGTTCAAACCTACAACGATATCGACTGGGGCGATCTCGAGGACTACCTGCTCGATAAGGCGCAGACCACAATGAAGCGGCTTACGGTCTTTACCGGCCCGGTCTATCGCGACGACGATCCACTCTACGGCAAGACCCGCCCGAACGGGCCCTGGAAAATCCCGTTGTCGTACTGGAAGGTTGCGGTGCTGCAGAAGACACCGGCCAAAGTCGCAGCCGCCGCCTTCATCGTCGGGCAAGTCCAATATGTTCAGGCGCTGTTCGAGGCCAAGGTCTTTACCAGGTTGACGCCTTACACGGTGGACGAAATGCGCCAGCGCCACATCCAGACCACCATCCAGGCCATTGCGGATGTAAGCGGCCTCGACTTCTCGGCGCTGCTGCCGTTCGACGCGCAGGGCTCACTCGAGGCGACGCGGCAGACCCGCTGGATCAGCGACATCAACGACGTCGTGATCTAACCGAAGGTGAACACATAGGCCTGCACTCCGGGATCAAGGAAGCGCACCTCAAAGGTCCGCTGTCTTGGCGCGTGGGACTGCCGCACGAGTTGATAAAGCCGGTGGCCGTCCACGATACCGTTTCCTTGTGCATCGGTATCCGCGCCATGGTCGTCGCCCGGCGGCTTGCCATCGATCGTTACCTGGAAGCGGATGCTCTTCTGTTCGGCATCGGGCCCGATGACGAGGTGCAAATCGCGCGCACTGAAGCGGAAGGTGATCCCGCCGTCGGGCTTGTTGAGAACCGCCCGCTCGGCCTCGATCGTCCAGTTGCCGGAAAGCGACCATTCGTTGAGGTGCAATTCGCCCGCGCTATATTGCTTTGCGGCGTCACGGCTCAAGCCGTCGGCGGAGACCAAATTTTCTTCGTTATTATAACCCAGATATGTCTCCGGCGACGCGATGCTGGCGAGATCGGGCGCCGCCTGGATGCCCGTTGCATCCGGCGCAACGACGGTGCTGGACACCGCCTTGCTGCCGGCCTCGGTGAGCAGTTCCTGAATGGCCTTCTCGGTCGTGTCGTAACCACCCTCTCCGAACTGGTGATGCCGGATCTGGCCCGTTGCATCGATGACGTACAATGCCGGCCAATAATTGTTGTCGAAAGCGCGCCAGATGTTGAGGCCGTTGTCGATCGCCACGGGGAATGTGATCCCGAAACTGTCGATCGCCCTGCGGACGTTCGCGACGTTCTTTTCGAATGCGAATTCCGGGGCATGGACGCCGATGACCCTGAGACCCTGATCCCGGTATTTTTCGGCCCACGCGCGAATATAGGGAATGGTGCGAATGCAGTTGATGCAGGAATAGGTCCAGAAATCGATCAGGACGACTTTTCCGCGAAGCTGCTCCGCGGTCAGCGGCGGCGAATTCAACCAGCCATCGGCGCCCGACAGTGAAGGAAACTCGCCCTCGACCGGAAGCCGGCCACTCATATTGGCATTCTCCGCAACCTTGTCCTTGCCCATACGACTCTTCCCGTTCAGGCCAAACGCATCGATGGCCGCCTGCTCGAACGCGGTGGTGCCCGGCAAGGAGAGACGCGCCAATATTCCGGTATCGAGACCGAAGCCGATCGCCACGGCGCCACCGATCACGGCTGCTCCGAGCCCGCGGCGCAGCCACTCGCCGGTGTGCAGCGATCGCTTCATCGCCGCATAGACACGTCCGCCGACGAGAAGCGCCAACGCCAGCGACGTTGCGGCCCCGCTCGCGTAGGCCAGCAACAGCAGTGCCGTGTCGGAATTCGCGCCGTTCAGGGCGGCGCCCGTGAACACCAGACCGAGGATCGGGCCCGTACAGGGTGTCCAGAGCAACCCGGTTGCGATCCCGAGAACGGCCGACGTCAATGGCGAGGGAGCATCAGCCTGCCCAACGCTCGAGAGTCTCTCACCGGCCGCAACGAGGGGCCGCGTCATGAGATCGGCGAGGGACGGAACGAGCAGCGTCAAACCGAAGATCGCGAGCAAGATGACGGCTGCCCATCGCCCGAAAATATTGGCTTGAATGGCCCAATTGCCGCCGACCGCGACAAGCATCGCAACGCCGGCGAATGCCACGACCATCCCGGCCAGCATAGGCAAGGTGCCCCTGGCGAAGGGTTGTCCGGCGCGCGTGAATACGAACGGCAGCACCGGCAGGATGCAGGGACTGACGATCGTCAATAGCCCGCCGAGAAAGGCAACCACGAAACGTACCATGATGTTCCTCTGCAGCGCTGCTCCGGCAGCCGGCGGACGCCTGCGCGTCCGCCATGCCGATCAGCATCAATAGCCCGCGACGTCAATCACCGCGTCGGCGAAGGCCTGCGGCGCTTCCTGCGGCAGATTGTGGCCGATGCCGCCGGTGATCAGACGGTGGGTGTATTTGCCGGAAAACCGCTTGGCATAGAAGCTCGGGTCCGGCGGGTGCGGCGCGCCGTTGGCGTCGCCCTCTAGCGTAATGGTGGGAACGGTAACGACCGGGAGTTTGGCAAGTCGCTGCTCCAGATCGTCATACTTTGCCTCGCCCTGGGCCAAGCCAAGGCGCCAGCGATAATTATGGATCACGACATCGACATGATCCGGATTATCAAAGGACGCCGCCGTCCGATTGAAAGTGGCGTCATCGAAATTCCATTTTGGCGAAGCGAGCTGCCAGATCAGCTTGGAAAATTCGCGGCGATATTTTTCGTAACCGGCCCGGCCGCGGTCGGTGGCGAAATAAAACTGGTACCACCACTGGAGCTCAAAGCTCGGCGGCAACGGTGCCTTGTTGGATTCCTGGCCGCTGATCAAATAGCCGCTCACCGACACCAGCGCCTTGACGCGTTGCGGCCAAAGCACGGCAAGAATTGCAGCGGTGCGCGCGCCCCAGTCGAATCCGGCAAGCACAGCCTTTTCGATTTTGAGTGCGTCCATCAAGTCGATGATGTCGGTTGCGAGCGCGCCCGGCTGGCCATTGCGCACCGCGTCGGCCGAGAGAAGGCGCGTTGTGCCGTAACCGCGCAGATAAGGTACGATCACCCGGAAGCCGGCTGCGGCCAGCACCGGGGTGACGTCGACGAAGGCGTAGATGTCGTAGGGCCAGCCGTGCAGAAGGATGACTACCGGCCCATCGGCCGGACCCGCTTCCGCGTATCCGACATTGAGGACGCCGGCATTGATCTGCTTCAACGGGCCGAACGAGGTGTTCGTGCCTGGTTTGATCGCGGGCGCGCCTGCCGGCCTGGATTGCGCGGCGGCCGAGCCGGTCATCGCGAACGGCGCGGCGGCAAGCGCCATGGCGGCGGTGCTGATGAGGCGACGGCGATCGATGTCGATTTGCTGGGACATCTGTTTTTCTCCGATTGAAGGGGGTGCTCTACCCCGCAAATTGGGGCAGGCCAGATCCGCGACGGTCTTTCTCAGGTCAGATTGACGACGACGTCGATGTTGCCGCGCGTCAGCTTGGAATACGGACAAATCTGATGGGCCTCATCCACCAGCAATTGGGCGATGTCGCGCCTCACGCCGGGCAGGCTGACATTGAGACGGGCTTGCAGGAAATAAGCCTCACCGGCGATGCCGAGATCCACTTCCGCGTCGACCGAGAGGTCATCCGGCAGCGCGATCCTCCGCTTGCGGGCGGCAAGTCCCATTGCGCCCGCAAAACAGGCCGACCATCCGGCCGCAAAGAGTTGTTCGGGATTAGTGCCGGTGCCAGGGGCGCCGGGCGGCGACAGCTTGACGTCCAGCCGGCCGTCAGAACTGCGGGACACGCCGGACCGCCCGCCAAAGGTGCGGGTCTTGCCGGTATAGAGCACCTTATCGATCCTCGACATGCGGGTCTCCTCTGCAAAGCATATATTAATCAGATACGATTAAATCGTGTCCGATCCAAATAGACCCCTTGCGTTGCAAGTCAACCCTTCCGATTTAATCGTATGCGATCTATATACTCACGAAACGTCACGTTCTCGTGTGCCCCCGGAGGCCAGAATGAAAGCCAGCAAAGCGAACCCCGCGAAGCAAAAGGCTGCGGATTCAAGATCTTCACATCGGCCTTCTTCGAATCCAGGACCTTTGAATCCGAGATTCGTAAGAACGTCGAAGCCCAGGCTCGCCGACTTCCTGTGCTTTGCGGTCTATTCGGCCAACCTCGCCTACGGCCGCGCCTACAAGGCGATCCTCGAGGAGCTTGGCCTCACCTACACCCAATACATCGCGATCGTGGCGCTGTGGGAGGAAGACACGCAGACCGTCAGCAGCCTCGGCGAGAAGCTGTTTCTCGAATCGAACACGCTCACCCCGATCCTGAAAAAACTCGAGACGATGGGTTATTTGCGCCGGCAACGCGATGCTGCAGATGAGCGCCAGGTGCTGGTCAGCCTGACCGACGCCGGCCGCCGCTTGCGAGAGAAAGGGTTGCCGATGAATCTGATTGCGGAGACCGGGCTCTCGGCCGAGGAATTCCCTAAAATGCAAAAGGCAGTCGTCGCGCTTCGCAACAATTTGATCGAGGCGGCGCGAGGTGCAGAGCACGCGTAGCCGGCAACCGAACGCTAGAGCATGATCCGGAAAAGTGGGTACCGGTTTTCCCTCGCGACAAACGCGAAGCGTTTGCGCGGAGATCATGCTCAAACAAAAAGATAGAGCGGGATGACGATTCGAAGAAGCGTCATCCCGCGCTAGCGCGTCATGGTCTGCAGTTCCGGAAACGGAGCATAGACCGCGCCGGCGCAGGGCTCGGCAGCGTTCTCGACCAAACGATCGAGCCGGCCGTCGACATAGAGGATCGCGCGCTCGCGCGGCTCGCGGTAGTTGCCGTCGGACTCACGCGGACTGTAGC